>Ga0163108_10000004_pt1 | contig 163474 bp, 128 predicted proteins | sample Fk1155metaG_FD_109644 | JGI IMG/M metagenome (GOLD analysis project Ga0163108, IMG submission 109644) | Marine microbial communities from the Central Pacific Ocean - Fk160115 155m metaG | ecosystem: Environmental > Aquatic > Marine > Oceanic > Photic zone | place: The Central Pacific Ocean...
CAGCCAACCTCACCGATGGTACCACCGAAACTAAACAATCAACCGAAGCCGGAAACCAAGCCAGAGCAACCGAAGCCAGAAACCAAGCCAGAGCCGCCCAAACCGGAACCGAAGCCTGAGCCGCCCAAACCGGAACCGAAGCCTGAGCCGCCCAAGCCGGAACCGAAGCCTCCGACCCCGCTTCCACCTGCGGAGTTAACAGCTCTGACCGCGGGTCTCAAGAGCGCTCGTGAAGTCTTGCGAAACCGTGACGTCAAGGCAGCCCTGGCGACTCTCAAGAAGATTGAACCGCTCGCGCGCTTCCCGGAACAACGGGCAGCCTGGGAGCGGCTGGAACAATTACGATTCTACGCCCAGGCTTTTGATGACCAGCTACGCAAGGCGATCCGGGGGCTGGAAAGCGGGTCGGAGATCAAGATCAGTGCGTCCACGATCCTGGCAGTGGTGGAGGTAAAAGACAGCAGCATCACGATACGGATCGCCGGCCAGAATCGCAACTACCAGATTGAAGAACTGAAGCCAGGGATTGCGGTCGCAATCATCAAGCAATCCTACGATCTCAATGATGCCAACGTTTCAGCAATCCTGGGTGCTTATATTGGCACGCTCCCAACATCCGACGAGGAAGACCTGGCCAAAGCCGCCGAATACTGGCAGGACGCGATCAACAAGGGAGCCAAACTATCGGAGCTGCCCACCATCCTGGAAGAAAAATACGAACAGCTCAAGGCAAACCAGTAGATCGACCGTTGGCACTCACTTCTTCTTGCCCTGGGATTTCTTACCCTGGGATCCTTTCTTTTGGATCTTGGCCCAGGTATCCCGCAAAGTCACGGTGCGATTAAAAACCAGTTTCCCTGCTGACGAATCCTGGTCGACCGAAAAATAGCCGGTACGTTCAAACTGGTAACGCTGCCCTGGTTGTGCTGACTCCAGGCTCTGTTCGATGCGACAATCCGTCAGCGTCACCAGCGATCCTGGGTTCAGATTATCTCGATAATCTCCCCCCTCGGGTACATCTCCCGCATCTGGAACGGAAAACAGGTGATCGTAAAGGCGAACTTCCGCGTGATGTGCATGTTCTGCCGAGACCCAGTGGATGGTTCCCTTCACTTTGCGCCCATCGGGAGCTTTCCCTCCTAGTGTTTCGGGGTCGTAAGTGCATCTCAATTCGATCACTTCCCCCGATTCCGGATCCTTGACGACATCATTGCAACGCAGGAAATACCCGTACCGCAAGCGAACTTCTCGCCCTGGACCCAGCCGGAAGAACTTCTTGGGCGGATCTTCCATGAAATCGGTCTGCTCGATATAGAGCTCCCTGGAAAAAGGCACTTCTCGTTTACCAGCTTCCGGATCTTCCGGATTATTGACGGCCAGTAACTGCTCCGTCTGGCCCTCGGGATAATTCTCGATGACGACTTTCAGGGGTCTCAGGACTCCCATGACTCGCAGGGCCGTCTTATTAAGGTCCTCTCGCAAGCTGTCTTCCAGCCAGGAGAGATCGATCATGCTATTGAATTTCGTGACGCCAATACGCTCACAGAAATTACGGATCGAGACGGGCGTGTAACCACGTCGTCGCAATCCGACCAGCGTTGGCATACGCGGATCGTCCCAGCCACTGACCAGGCCTTCCTGAACCAATTCCAGCAAGCGTCGCTTGCTCATGACCGTATGGGTCAGGTTCAGGCGAGCAAACTCGATCTGCTGTGGTCGGTAAACGTCCAGGGCCTCGAGGAACCAATCGTAGAGAGGGCGGTGATCTTCAAATTCAAGCGTACAGATGGAATGGGTGATCCCCTCGATCGAGTCAGAAAGACCGTGCGTGAAATCATACATCGGATAGATACACCAAGCATCGCCGGTACGATGGTGGGTCTCATGCCGGATCCGGTAGATGGGAGGATCTCGCATATTCATGTTGGGCGATGCCATGTCGATCTTGGCTCGCAGCGTATGTTGCCCATCGGTGAAATCACCGTTGCGCATTTGTTGAAACATCGCCAGGTTCTCATCGACACTCCGTTCCCGGAAGGGGCTGTCTTTCCCTGGTTCATTCCATCCACCCCGGTATTCGCGCACTTCTTCAGGGCTCAGGCTACAAACATAAGCCTTCCCCAGCTTGATCAACTGGACAGCATAGTCATACAGTTGTTCGTAGTAATCCGAGGCAAAAAAGAGACGGTCATCCCAGTCGAATCCCAGCCAGCGAACATCGTCCTGGATAGAATCTACATATTCGACATCTTCCTTGGCCGGGTTCGTATCATCAAACCGCAGGTTACAAAGCCCCTGGTGCTCCAGGGCCAGGCCAAAGTTCAGGCAAATCGACTTCGCATGCCCGATATGAAGATAGCCATTTGGCTCGGGCGGGAAACGCGTGTGCACCCGACCATCATGTTTACCCGTCTTGTTATCTTCCGTGATAATAGCCTGGATGAAATGCTGCGACGGTCCTTCCGTTTCAGCCGCATTGGCATCCTGATTCCTATCGTTTCCCTCCGCTTTGGGATGGTTCATCCGTGTTACTCCCTGGTCATATTTCCATTTTAGCGAGCGTGCGATCCAGCCGTTTAAGGCAACGTTCTTTGCCCAGGATGGCCAGCGTTTCAAAAAGTCCGAAACCAACGGCCTTCCCTGTCACGGCCACTCGCAGTGCATGAATCAACTGTCCAATCTTGATCTGCTGCTGCTCCACGAAGCCTCGCAAGGTCTGCTCGATAGAAACTGTAGAAAAATCCTCCAATTGATTCAACTGGACTTGGAAGTCGACCAGTAACTGGCGGGCCTCCGGGGGCTTGATCAACCTTTTCTGAAATGCCTTCTCGTCGTAAGGAAATTCCTCTTCGTCGAGGTAAAACTCGCCGTAATCCAGGATATCTCCTGCCATTTTCAATCGATCTCCAGCGGCCTGGACGATCCCAGCCAATTGATCCTGATCTGCTTGCGTGAGTGGCTCCTCAACACGTTGCGACTGAAGCAGGTAGGGAACAGCCATGGCAGCCTTGGTTTCAGTCGTCTGTTGATCCATCAGGCGTTCCTGGAAGGCCAGCAACTTCTGAGGATCGAAACTGGCCGGCGACTTGACCACACGTTCCAGTGAAAACTGCTCGATCATTTGCTCGCGTGTAAATTCTTCCGTGTGACCATCCAATGACCAGCCCAGCAGCAACAGGTAATTAATCACGGCATCTGGCAGAAAGCCAATGTCACGGTAGAAATCGACGATCACCGGATTAAAAATCTCGCTGTCAATCGTTCGCCCACATACCAGGGCAATCCGTTCTCCATGTTCATAGAGCTGCTTGAAATCCGGGTTCTTGAGATACTTGGAAATCTTTCGCTTGCTCAGTTTATTCTTACTGCCCGGCTCAGCAACGTAAGGTAGATGTGCATAGCATGGCAGCTCGTAACCCAGTCCCTGGACAATGAAAATCTGTCGCGGCGTATTCGAGAGGTGCTCTTCGGCACGAATCACATGGCTGATCTCAAAATCATGATCATCCACGACGCTGGCCAGGTGATACAAGCAGGATCCGTCATTTTTCTGAATCACCATATCCTGCTCACGGGCCCAGTCAAACTGCACATCCCCGCGAACCAGGTCCGTGAACTGGCAAACCCCTTCCCGAGGCATCTTCAGTCGAATGACAGCCTGGCGTCCCTCGGCTTCGAACTGCGCAGCCTGCTGATCCGTTTCTGCCATCCACTGACGACTGTAAAGGAAGGAACGTTTTTCTTGTTGAGCAGCCTCACGTTCTGCCTGGATTTCTTCTGTCCTTGCATAATCACGATAGGCCAGGCCTCGTTCCAATAACTGTTCCACGGCAGCCTGGTAACGATCTGATCGCTGAGATTGAAAATAAGGGCCTCGTGGACCACCTACCAGGGGACCTTCATCCCAATCAATACCCAACCAATGAAACCCATCCAGGATCGGCTGCAACGCCTCGTCAACGTTGCGTTGTTGATCCGTATCATCAATTCGCAGTACGAATTGGCCACCCTGCTGACGAGCAAAAAGCCAGTTAAAAAGTGCTGTGCGCACTCCACCAATATGCAGGTACCCCGTAGGACTTGGAGCAAAACGCGTACGAACCATAATGCCAGATCTCCTCCTCGTTTTTGAAGTGCTCCAGATTAGATTGCAGGCTCTGGTAGCGCAAGGGGGGAAGCCTGCAAAAAACGGAGGCACCAGAAAAATCCGTGAAAAAGCTAACCGAGACGTTGACAGGAGTACGATACATTTGTACAGTACTTCTCCCTGGGGCGAAAGCGGAGTGCTGACACAGAATTTCACCTTTTCGCCTGTTTTTCAAGTACTTTTCACGATTTCTCGGAAAAACATGGATCATGCCACGCGACCAAAAAACCTCGCAGAATACCCCCTTGATCCAGGCATTGCGGCAGCAAATCAAACCGCATACCACGGAGGTTCCTCGCCAGGAAGCGATTTCCAGTGGCTGCCCGGGATTCGACAGGATTTTACCGGGAGGGTCTTTCCGGCGTGGGCAATTAGTCGAATGGCTGGAAACGGGCCCCGGAAGCGGAGCGACCACACTGGCCTTAATCACCGCTCAACAGGCAGCGCAACGGGGAGGGGTCATCACGATCATGGATCGGGAAAAACAGTTTTTCCCGCCTGCCGCAGCTGCCCTGGGAATGGACTCCGGCAACTTGCTAATTATCCAGGCAGCTTCCTGCCAAGATCACTTCTGGGCCCTGGACCAGGCATTACGTTGCCCGGCAATTGCTGCCGTCTGGGCCTCTTTAAAACATATCGAACCACGCGACTATCGTCGGCTGCAACTGGCCGTTGAGCAAAGTGGGTGCCTTGGTTTATTCACTCGCCCCATGCAAGTGCGAGGTCAGCCTTCCTGGTCACAAATCCAACTATTGGTGGAGCCCCAAGGGGGCAGTTGCAATCGTCGCTGGCGAATTGAAGTCATGCGTGCACGTGGTGATCGAGCAGGACGCGCGGTGGAACTGGAAATGGATGAAACAACTGGAACATTGCGCGAGCCAAGCCATGGATACAAAACGGATTCTCTGCATACGCCTGCCCAACTGGCCTCTGCAGCGGCTGATGGTCACCCGGCCTGAGGTTATCAATCATCCGGTGGCCCTCGCATTTCGCGATCCACGCCAGGGGCAATCCGTGGCTGCCTGTTGCCACGAATCCCAGCAACATGGAATTCACCCTGGCATGCCTTTATCAGAAGCAATTTCGTTATGCCCGGACAAGCTACAAGTCTATCCTTATGACGCACCTGGAGATCTCGAACAATTGCAACACCTGGCAACTGCCTGCAAGCAATTCAGCCCACTCGTAGGTGTGGAAAATATCGGCACCTCGTTTTTCCGCACCGGATTGAGCATCACCGACCGGCAACCTCAATCACTGCTGGTAAACATCACTGGCACCTGGTCTCTCTTTGGTAACGAGCAGCAGGTGATTCGCCAGGTCGTACGTGATTTCCATCGCCGGGGATACACGATTCACCTGGCTATCGCTGCCACTACTGGAGCAGCGTGGGCATTATCGCATTTTGCATATCCACGAAAGCCCCTGGGCGAGAGCAGCTGGTTTGCTTCTTTCCCAGCACACGATACTGACCACACCAACACACCTTCCCTGGCCTGGATCCTACCATCTCAGCACACCCGCGAAGGTCTTGGAGAGCTCTCTCCAGCAGCCTTACGAATCGCCGAAAAAACACTTCAACAACTACACCAGGCAGGGATCGAGACCATTGCCACGTTGTACCAGTTACCACGTCTCAGTCTTTCCAATCGCCTCGGCGAACTATTACTAAAACGACTGGACCAGTCACTTGGTGCGCGGGAAGAGTGCCTTGACGTTTATCATTCACCGACAAATTTCTCCGTACACCAGCACCTGGAACATCCCACGGATAACCCGCAAACCATTCAGTGGCTCATACTGAGCTTACTGGAATCTCTTGCGCAATCGCTCACCGAACATGGTCAGGGCGTTTTACAACTGGACTGCCATCTGCAATGCGTCAGCAGGAAAACCTTTCAAACCAGCATTAGCTTATTTGAAGCTACGATCGACCCCAGCCACCTGGATGCCTTGCTGCAAATGCAGTGGAATCATTCGTTCCTGCAATCGCCTGTACAGGAAATAACAATCGTGGCCACGTGCACTGCCCCGCTGGAATCTTATCAACGTTCTTTATTCCACCCCCTGGAAACAGACTGCTTCCATCCTGACTCTACCTCCCCCCAACCTCAGCAACCTTTGAACTCACGTCGCCTGGCTCACCTGGTCGATCTCCTGAGCCACCGCCTGGGGACAGGACATGTTGTACGTCCTCGCTTACGCGCTGATGCGCAACCTGAACGCGCCTATCAAAACATTCCCTGGGTTACACCCGGCAAGCAAAATCGAAAACGTTCATTGCTCCACAAACGCGTCTCCCCGGATCGGACATTTCCCCTGCCAGCAACACGTCCCCTGCAACTCCTTTCTCCGCCGCTCCGAATCACTTTCACGGTCGAATCCGCTAATGGTCCACCGAGCCAATTCAAATATCAACAACAACACTATTGCATTGAGCATACCTGGGGACCTGAACGCATTGAAACTGGCTGGTGGCGCGGCCCCACCATACGACGAGACTACTACCGAGTCCAAACCACGACGGGCCAACGTTTCTGGTTATTCCGCGAACGGCATCATCACCACTGGCACCTGCACGGAATATTCTGCTAAACAAATTATGTATGTTGAATTAAACTGCAAAACCAACTTCTCGTTCCTTCAGGGCGCTTCTCACCCGGACGAACTGGTAACACGAGCCGCTCAACTGGGCTACACAGCCCTGGCCATTACCGATCGCAATACGCTGGCGGGTATCGTACGAGCACACCTGGCAGCCCAGGAAGCCGGTCTGCCATTACTTGTCGGGGCAGAAATCACTCCTGTCGATGCCCCTCCCTGCCTGCTATGGGCGCCTGATCGATCTGCCTATGCAGCCCTTTGCCGACTCATTACCCTCGGCAGAAGGCAAGCGGAAAAAGGACAATGCTACCTGACACTGGATGACATTTCTCAACATTCCTCGAATTTACTGGCCGGCATCAACCCTTGCTGGAACGGTCCGGTACCTGTTGCAATTCCAGATGGACCCTCGCCACTTCCCACGCTGGCATTCACTACGGCACAACACTTGGCAGGTTACCATGCCATCTTTGCAGACCGTTGCTACCTACTGGCTGAACTTCACGATGGTAGCGATGACCAGCAGCGATCCGAGCAGTTAATCGACCTATCACAGCGTGTTGGTTTACCCCTCGTCGCTACCGGCAACGTTCACTACCACGTGGCAGGCCGCATCGCTCTGCATGATGTCCTGACAGCTATTTCGCAGGGAGCAACCGTCGCCGATATTGGCACTCGCCGCTTCCCAAATGCCCAACGGCACCTCCGGCCACTGGACCAGATACGCACTCGTTACCGTCATTTTCCGGGCAGCTTGCAACGCACCCTGGAGATCGCTCAAAGGTGCACATTTTCTCTCGCTGAACTTCGTTACGAATACCCGGAAGAACTGGCTCCCAATGACCTGACTCCCATCATGTACCTTCGGCAACTCGCCCGGGACGGGGCACTTCAACGTTATCCCGAAGGTATACCTGTCAAGGTTCAGCAGTTACTGGAACATGAATTAAAACTGATCGAGGAACTTCACTACGAAGCCTATTTCCTGACGGTCTGGGACTTGGTCCGTTTTGCTCGTAGCCAGGAGATCCTTTGCCAAGGCCGCGGATCCGCCGCCAACTCTGCGGTCTGCTACTGTCTCAACATCACTTCCGTCGACCCTGAAACCAGCGATGTCCTGTTTGAACGATTCATCAGTCGTGAACGCAACGAAGCTCCAGACATTGATGTTGATTTTGAACACGAGCGTCGCGAGGAAGTTCTGCAATACCTGTACACCCGGTACGGCCGCGAACGGGCTGGTATGACAGCCGTCGTGACGACCTATCGATCTCGATCGGCTATCCGCGACGTGGGCAAAGCACTCGGACTTTCGCTGGACCGGGTCGACATCATGACCCGAAACATCGAGGGATCTACACGTCATGCCTCGCTGGAGGACACCTGCCGACAGGCCAACATTGAACCTGGGTCACCACTGGGAAAACGCCTGGTTACGCTGGTCGATCAATTGATCGGATTCCCGCGTCACCTTTCACAACACGTGGGTGGAATGGTCATCACCCGGGGGCCTCTCTGCGAACTGGTTCCCGTAGAAAACGCGGCCATGGAAGGCCGGACGGTCATCCAGTGGAACAAGGACGACCTGGATACGCTGGGAATTCTCAAGGTGGATTGTCTTTCCCTGGGAATGCTGACCGCGATTCACAAATGCTTTCAACTCATCGAGCAGCACCATGGAAAGCAACTGGAACTAGCCACGATTCCAGCTGATGACAAACAGGTTTACGACATGATCTGCCAGGCAGATACGATTGGGGTATTCCAGATCGAGAGTCGAGCCCAGATGAGCATGTTACCCCGACTACGGCCCAGGAGTTACTATGACCTGGTCATTGAAGTCGCCATCGTGCGCCCGGGTCCGATCCAGGGCCAGATGGTACATCCCTACCTACGTCGCCGTGACGGCATCGAACAAGTCACCTACCCCAACTCCGCGATTCGGGATGTTTTAAAAAAAACACTAGGAGTCCCCCTGTTCCAGGAGCAGGCAATGAGACTGGCCGTCGTAGCTGCCGGATTTACTCCCGGGGAGGCGGACCAGTTACGACGCGCCATGGGAGCCTGGAAACGACCTGGCCTGATCGATCAATTCCGACAGAAGCTACTCCGCGGAATGCGCAACAACCAACTTTCAGAAACATTTGCGAAACAGGTTTTCAGGCAAATCCGGGGATTTGGTGAATACGGTTTTCCCGAATCTCATGCAGCCAGTTTTGCCCTGCTGGTCTACGTCTCGGCCTGGCTCAAGCACCACTACCCCGCAGCCTTTACGGTTTCCCTTATCAATAGCCAGCCGATGGGGTTCTATGGCATCGCACAGTTAATCCAGGATGCCCAGCGTCATAACGTGTCGGCCCTTCCTGTCGATATCAGCCATAGTGACTGGGACTGCACCCTGGAATTTACCCGTCCCACGCGATCTCCTCTATTGCGACTGGGGATGCGAACGATCACTGGCCTCTCCTGGGAAACCGCGGACCGCATCATGCAGGCGCGCTCGTCTGGATCCTTTGATGGCTGGCAGGACTTCCAGCAACGCACGGGACTTTCACGCGCTGCACTCATGCTGCTAGCCGAGGCTGACGCCTTTACATCCCTGGGATTCCATCGTCGCCAGGCCATCTGGCAGGCTCTTGGACATCCCGTCAAAGAACACCCCCTGCCACTTTTCGAAAAACTGGGTGATCCAGAAGAACCACTGACAAACCTGCCGGAAATGACCCTGGCCGAAGAAGTACAGGCCGATTATCGGTCAGCCAACCTGTCCCTGAAAGGACACCCCCTTTCCTGTTGTCGTGCCTACCTGGACACCCGCCAGGTAACACCCGCCAGCCGATTAAGCTGCCTGGACGATCGTCACCCGGTCCAGGTTGCCGGAATCGTGTTGATCAAACAACGCCCCAGTAATGCCCGGGGAATTACCTTCGTCACGCTCGAAGATGAAACGGGTACGGTCAATCTCGTCATTCACGAAAAGACCTGGCAGAACTACCAGCGGATAGCGCGTCATTGCCACAGCTGGATCGCGCATGGAACCTTGCAGTTAAAAAACAACGTGGCACACGTAGTTGTCGATCGCCTGGAGAACCTCTCGGAAACGCTGGAAGATCTGCCGATTCGCAGTCGCGACTTTCATTAGTCGCCCAACCCCTATAAAGCATCGCGAATTACCCCTAGAAATCCACGAGGATGCCACCGTTCTATTTCATCATTTCCTGTGGCACACTAAGATAAACACCCTGAAACAAACACGAATTCCGTTAGCTCGACAGCGTTCGGTTTCGAGACCCTGGTTCACTCCAACGATCTCATCGATGCACCATGAAAATAGATAAATTCGGGCCTTACCAGACAGACAAGTTACTCGGCCGCGGTGGCATGGGAACAGTCTACCGAGGGACCCACGAGGAAACTGGCCAGGTCGTGGCCTTGAAAGTTCTCTCTTTCGTACACGCGGACGACGACAACTTCCGCGAACGCTTTGCCCTTGAAATCGAGACACTCAAGAAACTGCGTCATCCCAACATTGTCGAACTTTACGGATACGGTGTCCAGGATGGGCACCTGTTCTATGCCATGGAATTGATCGAAGGAAACAGTCTACAACAGGAGCTGCTGTCTGGTCGCCGCTTCGACTGGCGTGAAACCACGAACTTCACCATTGCTATTTGCCAGGCCCTCAAGCATGCCCATGACCGTGGTGTCATTCATCGTGATTTAAAACCGGCCAACCTGCTGCTGACACCCGGCAACGAGGTCAAACTATCTGATTTCGGGATTGCCAAGTTATTCGGATCACATCAAATCACTGCTGAGCGCAGCGTGATTGGCACCGCAGACTACATGGCGCCGGAACAGGCCGAAGGTGCCAAGGCCAACGTCCGCTCAGATCTCTACAGCCTCGGCAGCGTCATGTACGCACTGGTTACCGGCAAACCTCCTTTTGCCGATCCTTCCCTTGCCAAGGTGATCAGCGACCTGCGGCACGCAACGCCAATCCTGCCAAGCAGGCACGTGCCTAATTTGCCTGCCGAGTTCGAAGAACTTGTCATGCATCTGCTCCAGAAGGAACCGGAAAGACGTCTCGCAACAGCCCTGGTACTTGCCAACCACCTGCGTGCGATGGAGCATACCATCAACCGCCGGGATACTGCTCCTGCCGAGAGTGCCCAAACCAAGCTCGACACCCAACTCGGTGATGTTGCCCCGGCGTCTGACGAGCTTCCTCAGGATAGTGACACCGAGGCCCTTAGTCCCACGGTAGCAGCATCCTCGCTTAAATCGGCCCATGTGCCCGAGGCAGCTCCCACGATTGCAGCCAGCAATCGGGAACATCAAAATCGAACGCACAACGAGACCGATGGAAGTGGCCAATCAACTCCGGAAGCCGATCACTTCACCAAGGTCGATCCCAATCGATCACTCCATGAAGACCGATCGGACGAAGGGGACCCCCTGGTGGTAAACCTCGCGAAAATTGGCCTGCCTCTCCTGCTGATCACACTGCTGAGCCTGGGGGCCTGGTACACGCTGAAACCCGCGACGGAAAACCAACTTTACGAACACATTCAGGCGGCAGCAGACCGGGAAACTCCCGAGGCTCTCTCATCCGTTTCCCAGGAAGTCACATCCTTCCTGGATAAGTTTCCGGGCAGTCCGCATTATGCTCGGGTTCAGCAATACCAGGAACAGATTGAACTACAACGACTTCACCGATCCTTTGAGAAAAAAACTCGCAACACCCGATTCGTGGGAGACATCAGCCCGGTCGCACGTGCTTACCTGGAAGCCCTGCAGCAATCTCGTACCGACCAGGAAACTGCCCGAAAAAAAATGAAGGCCGTGATCGATCTTTTCTCGCAAATGTCCGATCCCGAAACAAAGAAGTACGTGGACCTGGCAAGGAATGATCTACGGGAGCTCGACGAACAGATCTCTGAACGTCGCACCAAGTCTCTCGCCTTACTCACTTCACGGATGGCACATGCGAACAAATTGTCTGCAACAGACAAGGAAACTTCGCAACGCATCTATCGCAGCATCATCGTGCTTTACGACAAGAAACCATGGGCTGCCGAGATCGTGAGCGCAGCTCGTCAGCGGCTGGCTCCCTGATCAGCGAGTCTACATGGGGGCAATACGCACCGAGCCCACGTCCGTCGTCAGCAATACATGTTGATCGAAGCTGGCGTACATCAGTTCGGCTCGCAATTGCTGGCACTCCGGATGATCCCAGAGATTGTCATGTTCCCAGGGATCACGCTCCAGGTCGTACAATTCACCCTTGCCGTATCCATGGTAAATGATCAGCTTGTAGCGACGATCACGATACATGGTCGCGTAGGTACCACTGCCACCAGTAAATTCCGGTGCCAACGCATCAAAGTACTCGCTGCGAACGCTGTCTCGATGATGATCTGGCTGAGCGGCATCCTTCAACAGGGGAACCAGGCTGCGGCCCTGCATGTATTCAGGTTGTTCAAGGCCAGCTAACTCGACCAATGTAGCGGTTAGGTCGATCAATTCCACGAGGGCATCTCTCTGCACACCGGCAAGAAATTTCCCCGGCCACGAGAAAATCAGCGGCACACGCACCAGGCCCTCATAGAATCGGCACCCTTTCTGAACCAGGCCATGATCTCCCAGCATCTCTCCGTGATCGCTGGTAAACACGATCACCGTATTTTCCCGTTGCCCGGTTTGCTCCAACGTCTCAAGAATGCGTGCAAACTGGTCATCGATCTGAGCAATCATCGCATAGTAATCTGCCTGCACCTGTTGCCCGTTAAAATCCTGGGGAGATCTCGCTCCGCCCTGGAAATCAATCTCCGATAATTGCGCCTGTTGTTCGAGATCACTTGGCTGAAAGTAAGGTCCGGGGAGCTCCGCAGCCGAGAATTGCTCTGCATATGCCTGCGGTGGAATAAAGGGCGGATGGGGATCATACACGTTCACGCTCAAGAGCCACGGCTGGTCTCGCTCGTGCTGAATAAACTCCATCGTGCGTTCGGAGGCCCAGGTGGTTTGATGGAATTCCGTGGGGACGCGTTCCGGGCTGGATCGCATGCTGTCCAGATCCTGTCCCTGCTGACGCACCCACTCTGCGTAATCATGTCCCTGGGACCAATCATCCCGCGGGGCGTGACTGAATTTCCAGTACCGGTACCCATCATCAAAACGGGGTTCGGTCCGGTGCCCCGAGCTCTGCAGGTGAAACTTGCCGACCAATCCACAATCGTATCCACTGTCAGCGATCAACTTGCTGATCACGGGTGGATAATCGGGAAAGGTATCGTTTCCATTTCGAGTATTATGCACACGACTGGGGTACATCCCGGTCATAAAGCTGGACCGACTGGGGGTGCAAATCGGACTCTGGCAATAAGCATGTGTAAAGGCTACCCCATCGCTGACCAGTTGGTCGACGACGGGTGTCTTAACGTGTGGATTCCCCAGGGCTCCAATCGTATCGAAGCGTTGTTGATCAGTACAATACCAGAGAATATTGGGACGCGAGTCGTTCATCGTGGAAAATCATCCTTTTCACGAACTTAGCGGATACACGGAACACCCGGTGCAGCACCGTGGGTGGCCTGTCCTGGCAAACGTTGATTTCAGGGATCTGCTCGCAAGGTGCGTTGAATGAGACCCTGGTCAAAGTAATTGATTGCCATGGCGGCGTCCACGACGACGGACTGAGCATTAATTCCTGAGGAACGGGAACTCAACAAAAAGGCGGCCACGTTAGCCACCTCGGCCGTGGCCAGTGCCTGCTTGCGTGGAATGACTTCTTCCGCAAACAGGTAGGAATCGACATAACCCGGTATTCCGGCGGAAGCCGAGGTCTTCAGTAACCCGGCCGCGACCGCATTAAAACGGACTCGCGAAAAGCTGCTGAACGACTTCACGAGAAACGCCAGGGATGAATCAAGGGCCGCCTTGACCGGCCCCATGAAACCATAGTTTTCACTGGCCATACGGGTCGTGGAAATTGAGATTGTCACCACCGAAGCATCTGGATCCAGCAACGATTGCAGGCTCTTGCTGAGTGCTACCAGGGAAAAGCAGGAAACATCAACAGCTCTCAAGAACTGTGACTTGTCCGTCTCGTGAAAGGGTTTGACGCCTCCCTGGTAATCGGCAAAGGCAATGGCATGCAGCAGGCCATGGAGCACGGGAACCTCCGCTGCCAGATCCTCCTGCAATTGCTGTACCTGGTTCTCGTCCTCCACGTCACAAACCAGTATCGTGGCATCACCGAGCAGCGTAGCCAGTTGCTCTTTTCGCTCCTGGGAACGAACGCTGTAAATCACCCGCGCCCCCGCTTCCTGGAGCACACGGCTTACGGCATAAGCGACGCTTTTTCGATTAGCGACGCCGCAAACCAGGATATTCTTATCTTTCAGATCGAGAAAGCTCATGGTTTTGAGATGGTCCATTCATAACGCAGTAACGAATACCGGCCCGATGGTTCAGGATGTACTTTCCACTTCCGCCATCGTACAGGCAAATTCAAACCTGGCAGCCACCTTGCCATCACAACGTACCGTGGCCTGCAGGAAAAACGCCTGTGCCAACCGTTCCTTCAAGGCAACTTCCAACTGGATCGTATCTCCAGGGCGAATTACTTTCCTGAACTTAACGTCATTCATACGAGTTGCAACCGGGATCCCCTTTCCCATACCAGTCTCCCCACTTGCAGCCAGCATGGACGCGAGCAGGGCAGCACCTGCCTGCATCGCAGATTCACAGAGAATCACACCGGGGACGATTGGGTCATCCGGGTAGTGGCCCTGGAAAAAAAACTCGTCGGCGTCAAACACTTTCTGGCAAACCATTGAATCCTCGCCACGCTCGACGATCTCGTCGATCAATAACATCGGCTTGCGATGAGGTATCAGTTCCAGTATTTCATCGTGGCTCATAGTAACTCTCGTTTACGCGAAAGCGATGATTACACGCTCTTCGGCGTGGGGACCGGGGCTGCCGGCGCCAGCAATGCATCCACATCGTTTGCAACAATGACACCGTAATTAATGGCTCCCAGCCAACCGGACATGATAATGCCAACACTCCCGGCATGATACAAACCTTTTACCTGTTCGGGCAGGGCACGACTGACAGCCAGGCCTTCGAATTTGGTTCCAAAACTGGCCCCGTCTAGATGCTGAGTGTAATGTCGAAACGTGAGAGGCGTGGCCGCCTCGGCGTGCACGATCCGCTGTCGGACCTGTGGCACATACTTCTCCAGGGCGTCGAGCGTGGTTTCGACGAGATCTGCCTTACTGGCCTCATATTCTTCCTCCGGCAGATCGGCCCAGTCCTCGTAATTCGCATTGGTACTGGAAACCACCAGGCATCGTTCACGGCCCTGGGGCCGCGTGCGCGGATAGTAAAACGAATAGGTGCGACTGGTCACGTCTCGACTTAATAGTAAATCCGTACGGAAAGCATCGGCCGTCGAGCTAAACAACAGGTCCCCGGTGGATTCATCAATACGTTCATCCGGCTTGAATGCCATAAACACCTGGGTACTCGAGTTATTAAGCCGCACTTCACGTGCCTGATCAACAAATGATGAATCCAGGTTCTCCTCGCCTACCAGCTTGAATATAGTCGACCTGAGATTCGCATTGGAAACGACTGCGCGGGTGCGAATTTGACGTCCATTCACTTCAACGCTGTGAACGCTTCCCTGCTTGACGTGAACCTGCTCCACGTTGGCGCGGATCCTCACATCAACTCCGTTTCGCACCAATTCATCACGCATCAACTGGATCAGGTAATCGGTACCACCCTGGAAGGTATAGACTCCCTTGGACATAAAATTGGAAAACACGATACCGTAGGTAATGGCCGGATCTTCCAGCGTCGATCCATTGGCATAGGTGATCGGCTCCATGAGTAATCGAATAACATCTTCTCGACCTGGAAAAAATCGCTCGAACAGCTGACCGGTCGTCAGTTCCTGGTCATCGTAAAAGTTCATGTTTCGCACGGTCGTAAAGAAGTCTTCCACGACCTCCGGCGCGATTCCGAATTTCTCGCTAAGCAACCGCTGAAAATCATTGCGATCATAACTGGTACTCAGGGAGAACATCGGGTTATCAAAACGAATGTTCTTGAGTGGAACGATTGCATCAGCAATTTGCTGGCTCCAATAACGTCGACAGCTCTTGATCATACCGTAGGGAAAACCGTGTAACGATATATCAAAGATGTGACCCCCGGGTCGTTTAAACCAGGTAGCCAATCCTCCCAGCTTGTAGTGCTGTTCCAGCAGCAACACGGAATAACCTGCGCGACCAAGTATATTGGCAGTGGTCAGGCCGGCCAGGCCACTGCCAATCACGACCACGTCGTATTCGTCTCGCGCATCGGCTAGAAAATCTTTTGGCATAAAAGTACTCGGCCTGGTCTCTACCAGGCATACCTGCAAACGACCAACTCGGCTCAGTCTGATCCTCGCAACAAGTGCCGATTGGCCATCGAAATCCCACTTACGATTGTCCCCACGATACCGACATACCCCTGGTCTGTTCCGCACAGGAAAAGATTTTTCAGGTGCGTGGTGCCATCGAGTTGTTTATCAACCGCCCCATAAACGGCACCGTTATCATGCCAGGTAAAGCGGCGAATCGTCGTTGGTGTAAACATGTCCGTATCAATTACACAATTACGGAACTCGGGAATATAGTCGACCGCAACTTCCGTCACACGATCATACCATTTCTGCTTCTCCAGGAGGTAACTGTCCGGATCCAACTGGTTCCAGCGATCGAAGCTAGCCAGGGAGGTAATCCGAATCACACCATCCGACAATTCTCCATCCGACCGGGGATACTTGAAATTATTCGGGGAACAAATGACCCCGGTTCGAGTATCCACGAGTCCGTCCACCGGCTTGCACCAGTGAAACTTTTCCGAATCATTGTAGAACACAATGGTCTTCTCGTGGTTCAGTTGCCGTGGCTGACGGTCCAGGATGGAAATCGTTTCGGTGAAGGACAGTTGCCCCACGGAAGATTCTGCGGGCTCAGTCAGGTCATCGCACAATCGCAGTGTTTCTACCATCCCGGCAGAAGAAAGGATCTTGTGGCCCTGTAGTTCCTCGCCGTTGTCCAGCACGACACCAACCGCCCGCTCGTCCTCCACCGCGATGCGAGATACACCGCAACGAAGTTTCAGTTCACCTCCCAGTGCCCGGAACTTCCTGACCAGCAATCGCAGGATCAGTCGTACCCCCGAGAACGGCCTGGCAAATCCCTCCAGGAAAATACTGCGAAACATGATGCAGAACTGAGCAAAATCCATGTCGTTTTCGCGAGAATTGCCATACCACATGACTGGACACAACAGCATCTCGATCAGCAGAGGATCACCCAACGTCTCCTCCAGCACCTGTCGGGCCGAGACATCGTAGTCAGCCTGTTCCAGGTCATCGTAATCCAGGAGACGGCCCAGCAATCCTTCAAAGTTATCCTTTTCGGCAGGAAAGGCCCGCGATATTTCCGACTTCAATAAATCGATATCATTATTGAAGTCCATCTGCACACCAGGAAACACGATGGACGAACCGATCTGCGGTGCCAGGGAAAAATCATCCCATCGCAGGCGAAGCTGCCTCAGCAAGAGAGCTAACGGGCCTCGCTTATGGCCCTTGCTGGTAAAGTTGGTGACCGCGTGTAAACCAACATCGTAATCGCGACCACCCAACCTATAAAAAGAGTTGAGACCACCAATCGTCGTGTGCCGTTCCAGGATACACACGCGCTGGTCGAAATAGGCTGCCCTGATACCTGCAGCCAATCCGGACATACCTGCCCCGATGATTATCGTGTCATACACTAGTTTTTCTGCATATCTTTCATGACAGGTTCGAGATAGGCCACCGTGCTGGCCATGCTGGCCAGATTCTCGTAATCCTCCTCGGGGATCTGCACGCGGTAACGCTTGCGTAACTCCATCACGATGTCAAGAAAGTCCATGCTGTCCAGTTCGAGTTGATCCCGAAAATTCGTCTCGTCGACCAAGCCACCCAGATCCTCGTCAGGGGCAATATCTCCCAGGATGTCCAGTATCTCTTCACGTATCTCAACAGGTGTCATTCCAACACATCTCCTGATCTTGGTCCAAACAAATCCATTTCTGGGTACTGAAAGCGTCTTTCCAGCCTGCCGTGCTAGACACGCCTTACGATTACCACAGAGTTAATTCCTAGCATACCAAAAGAATTGTTCAAGATGTATTCTACTGGGCCAACTTCACGGGGTTGATTAAGCACCAAACCGGGCAATTCACACTCGGGATCCAACGCATCAACGTTAATCGTTGCATGACAGGCACCGTCCTGGAAGGAACCAAGGTTCCCGACCAGTTCCAGGACACCGGCAGCTCCCATGCAATGCCCGATAAAACTCTTAGTATTATTGAAGCAGGTCTTATCTGAACCGCTAAAAACAGACCTTAGGGCCGCACATTCCTGGATATCCCCGCTGCTGGTCCCGGTCGCATGAGTACTGACCACGTCGATCTGGCCAGGCTTCAATCCGGCACGCTTCAACGCCAGTTGCACGCACTGGGCTTGCCGCTCCGGATTGGGCAACACGAAATCTGTGGCATCCGTGTTCATGGCGTAGCCAGCCAGCTCCCCGTAAATCCTTGCCCCGCGACGCTTGGCATCATCAAATCGCTCCAGGATACAAACACCGCCACCCTCGGAAACAACGATGCCGTTTCGCTCCAGGTCAAAGGGGCGGCTTGCCTGGGTCGGATCCTCATGCGATGCCAGGGCTCCCTGGCTCTTGAAACTGGCGAAAATCCCAAAGGTGTGAACGCTCTCTGAAACACCACCGGAAATCGCCATGTCACATTCACCCAGTCGAAGCATCTGGGCCCCCTGGATCAAGCCGGCATTACCAGCTGCACAGGCCGCACCAATGGTGTAATGTGGCCCGACAATATTCATGTTCAAGGCCACTTCACCCGCTGGATTATTCGCGACCGTACGGGGGTTATGGTGATGCGACCAGAAACTCGTGTCGTAGTCATACCCCTTTAACTCGAAGATCTCGTTCTCGGTTTCCACGTTGCCATGTTCGGTAACGCCCAGGTAAATTCCCACCCGGGACTTATCAACGTTCTCCCAATCGACACCGGCATCCGCAACTGCTTCCTGGCTCGCATAAACGCCGATACTCCCCGCACGCGTACCACGACGAATATCTTTTCGTGGCTGATAACGACCCGCATCAAAATCACAAATGCCGGCCAGTGTTTCCCCGACATAACGAATATCGTAATCCTGGATTCCACTGGTACCATTCAGCAGAGCCGCACGATAATCCTCCAGCCTGTTGGCATTAGGCGAGGTCAAACCGATTCCTGTAATCACGATCCGTTGATTATCAGGCAACGCAGATGGAGCAGTATCAGCAGTCATCCCGGCGGTTCCTTGGGAGGGTCATCAGAATCCTTGAAATTACCTTGCATCAGGGGGATTGGCAAGGATGGGCCACACGATAAACCTAGCGAAAATCTCCGCTAAAACACCACTTTAGCCGTCAGCTTCAGCGACCAGAAACTGGCCCAGACGCTGCATCCCTTCCGCCGTTGAAACAGCCGGCTCGTAGCCCAGGTCCTGCCGTGCCCGGCTGATATCAAAGTAGTGCGAGGTCGCCAGTTGGGCTGCCAGGAAACGTGTCATCGCCGGCTCACTCTGCCGCCCCAGAAGACGGTATCCCAATTCCATGAGGCTTCCCAAACCCCAGGCCATGCGATGCGAAATCGCTCGCCTGACAGGGGCCACGCCTGCCAATACCAGGATCTCGTTGATCCAGTCCCAGCAGTTAACCGGCTCCCCCTGGCTGATGAAATAGGCCTTGCCCGCTGCCGGTCGATCAGCAGTCAATGCGTCCATCGCCAGCAGGTGCGCCTGGGCAGCATTTTCCACGTAAATCATATCCACCCGATTCGTTCCGTCCCCCACTCGCCTCAGCTTTCCCTGTCGGGCACGCCGGAGCAACCTTGGCACCAGGTGCTGATCTCGTGGCCCCCAGATCAAATGTGGCCGTAGTGCACAGGTCCGCAAGCCGCCCGTCATATTGGCCTCCAGGACAGCCTGCTCTGCCAACGCCTTGCTGTGTGGGTAATGACAAAGCCAGCGTCGGGAGTAACTCGCTGACTCGTTCACATTCTCCTGGTCCGAACCATCGAACGTGACGCTGGGGCTACTGCTATAGACCAGCCGCTTCACAGCATGCTCATGGCAGGCTGCAATAACATGCTGCGTTCCCACCGTATTCACCTGGAAAAACTTTTTCCAGGAGCCCCAGATACCAGCAATCCCGATCGTGTGAATCACCACGTCCATGCCATGACAAGCCCGCGAGACCGCCGTGGAATCGCATACGTCACCGACGATTGTCTCCACCCCCAGCGATTCCAGGAACGAATAGGAACGGCGTGAAAACGAACGTACCCGTTCACCTCTAGCCACCAGTTGTTCCACGATATAGCGGCCCAGAAATCCACCGCCGCCGGTTACCAAAACATTCAAGGCAACGATTCCTCGTTTCTGCACATGGCCTGCGACCAATTTACCCGTGCCGCCGTGATCCGGGGTGACAGATCATCACGTTTACCAATTCCTGTTATCCTCTTTTCCGGGACAGCCGCAAAGACGCTTGGGCCGCATAAAACTCGTTCACGCTCCCTGGCCTGTTGCCCAAACAGCCAGTTGCTCACGAAAAATCTTGGCATTATGCCGAATATCAACAGGTAGACTTTCGTGAATCAAGACCTCTTGCACGGGCTCGGTCAGAGGATTGCAACCAGCCAATTCCTTCAATTCCTCGATTAACTGCTGACGATCCTGGGCATCCTCGCACTGCTGATCCGGCCATAATTCCACGATCAGGATCGGCCGTTGAGTACCTTGAGGTCCCAGGCCCACTAGTGCAGACCGATAAACGCGGGGATGCTGGTTAAAAATTGTCTCACAGGGTACCGTGAACATGACACCGTGCGCGGTAGTCACCCGATGCGTCTTGCGGCCACAAAACCAGAAACGGTCCTCGGTATCCAGGTAGCCCACGTCTCCCATCCGGTGCCAGGTTTCCCCCTGGTCATTAACCTTGTGATCTGCATTCGATTCGATCCGGGTCACATACTCCTTTGTCACCACCGATCCCCGCACCATTAACTCGCCGATTTCTCCCTGCGGCACGGGTTCTACATCAGCCAGTTCACTGATCGGCTGATCAACGATCGGTATCACGCGCCAGGTGATGCCGGGAAAACGTCCTCCCACGCAGGTCCCTGCCCCTTGCCTCGATCGGACAATCGTCTCCTGGAGAACTTCTGTCGCTGAAGTCGACGCAACCGGCAACGCTTCCGTGGCACCATAAGGAGTGTAGATATCACCCTCCGGATGAATCGCCTGCTGGAGCCGACGCAGGACATGCTCTGGAACCGGGGCGCCGGCAGACAAAACACGTTTCAGGCTGGGCATCTTCTCATCGGTCTGTTCACAATATTGACCTACCGTGTTCCAGAGTGCCGGCGATCCAAATGCCTGGGTGATTTCCCACTGGTTGATGGGTTCAGTAATATTTCGTGGATCCACATCCGCTGGACGTGTCGGATCCATATCAGGGATAACCGTGGAAACTCCCATCACGCTGTTGAACAACGCAAACAGGGGAAATCCCGGCAGGTCAATCTCACCCGCCTCGATTCCATAAAAGTCGCGAATCTGGTCCACCTGGTTATTAAAGTTCCGGTGCTGGTAGAGGACGCCCTTGGGAGGGCCCGTACTGCCTGTCGTAAAGATGATGGCCGCTGGGTCCTCGGACCCTGTCTTCACCGGGACAAATGACCGCTTAGTTTGTCGCAGCAACTGCTTCAGCGTGACCCCGCCCCAGAACCAACGCCTACCCACGGTCACGTTGTAGCGTGCCCCTGAAAACCGCCGTCGAAACACGCTCCGTACCGCCTGCACCAGTGGAATCCCGACAAAACCTGCTGGCTGTACTTCCTCCAGACAACGTAATAGATTTCGACGCCCCATGCCTGGATCAACCAGGACCATGACCATACCGGCCTTTAGCATGGCAAAGACTAGCGTAACAAACTCAATGCTAGGTGGTACCGCCAGCACCAGACGCGAACCAACCGGGATCCCCATGGCCTGGAACCCGGCTGCAAGCTGGTTCGAATCCTCTTCAAGCTGTGCAAAACTTACCTGGCGGTAAGGCCGGACTCCCGTCGCCGGCCGTTTACCAGGAACAGCCACTGCCATTGCGTCTGGCATTTCAGCTGCCACCGCGGATAACCGCATGCCGACATTCATGATGCTCCAACTCCTCTCAAACCAGCAGGTGCAAACTTACCCAGGCAGTTTATCCCGGTCGCTGGCTACCTGGCGGGCCAGGTAATCCCAAAGACAACGGGCAATATCAACATCCAGCGTACTCGCTAACGCCTTCCACCCCGGGACAGCATTCACTTCAAGAACATACGGCTGCCCGGCTGGTCCCAGCAACAGATCGACGCCAGCAAAGGGAGCCCGGACCACGTTCGCTGCCTGCCTGGCCAGTTCCAGTAACTCGCCGGGCAATTCCATCGCCTCAGTACGTGCGCCACGACTTACATTCGTACGCCAATCATGGTCATTGCAACGTCGCATTGCAAATGCCTGTTCTCCCAGCAACAGGACGCGAATATCAAATCCCTCATGATCGATAAACTCCTGTAAATATAACACCGCATCTAACTGCCGCAGCGTCTTGAAAGCACGCTCGGCTAGTTCCCGTGATTCCAGTCGCATTAAACCGCGCCCCTCACCACCGAACAGCGGTTTCACTACCACGTCACCACCCAACTGTTCAAAGGCTTGCAAAGCCTCAGCCACGTTCTGGCAAACCACCGTGCGCGGGACCGGAATCCCAGCCAGATCCAGTCGACAGGTCGCCAGATACTTGTCGACCGCGGCCTCCACCGCTCGGGGAGGATTCAATACAATCCCTCCCTGCTGCTCGTAACAGCCCAGGACGTCCATGCGAAAGATAACCTGTTCCAGTGACCCAGGTGGCATGGTACGCATCAAGACCGCGTCGCAGGACGCCAGGTCCTGCACTCCATCGGAAAACCTTGCTCCCAGGTCTTCGTCGGCAGCCCGGGCCGCGGACCACGTTCCGCAGCGACTCGTGAGATCCCGATAGCTGATCGCTACCAGCTCTTCATCAACTTTCGCTGCGCGCAACAGATCCGAGTAATACCAACTCTCTGCCGAACCCAAAAACGCAACCTGCATCTCGGTACTCGCTCACCTTGAAGAACAAACTAGAACTGGTTTCTCTTCCTCACCCCACCCCAAACGACTGCTGCAGCACCTCCGGGCAAACGGCCCCGAAGTCATGGCATTTTCCGGTTTCAACATTGACCAGTTGCACCGCCGCCGGGCTGAACAGCAACGGGTCAATCTTGTAAAAATCTCTCTCGTAGGAATCGAAGATGTCTCCGAAAGGTCGACCGAAATCTGCTGAATCATTACTGGGAATTCGTCTACCCAACTCAACCAGCTCCTGGTCATTACCATGCATCCAGATCTTAACCACACCTCCATAGAGGACCGCATCATTGGTCCACCCGATACCCGTTAAATCGTCAGGAGCTACCGGCGGCAACGGCGCGCTGCCCGTGCCACGCACGATTGACTTCAAGTCGCATCCCAGGCTGTGCATCTTATGCAAGGCGGTTTCCAACGAACGTGCCACGACCTGGACCGTTCCCGCAAGACTGGCCGTCGGTGCGACCAGCAACGTAACGTCAGTAGGTTCCACTCGGCAATCCTCCGCGATGCGTGCACAGACCTCATCGGGAGGGAGTTGGCCGCTCTCCAGGACACCCACGATGGAAGTAGCTTGCTCCTGGTATCCCATTTCCTGGAACAATGATTCACCCGCATAGGCGGCCCGCATGGGCCCGGACCCCATGGCAAAATAGTCACCCACAGAAATTTTCCAACCAGCATACTGGGAAGCCATGCACGCCTGCAGTGGCTCATCCGTTTTCACGGTCACGGCATCGCCGCTCCACAATGCCGGATCCGCCTGGTTCAACTCGACGCAGCCAAGCCCTGCCAGGCAGATTTCTGCCAGTGCCACGCCTGCCTGCAGGCTACCTGGACAGTGCACACCACAATCGACAATCTGGCTGCCACCTGCTGAACGCTGACTATGAACCTGCATGCTATCCGCAGCTTCCAGTAACTGTTGGCAGCGTTGCCAGCTCTTTTGATTGAGATTCACAACTAGAAATCCGTTTTCCCAGGAGGCACCGTATCGCGAGTTCTCTGCCCCGGGGGCGAGACGTTCTCATGATCTTCGATCCCGACTCACTTGGCAATGATGGGTACCCCCTTAATCCACCTGAGACAAAGGTCCTTTTTGTGTTCTCGATTACCTCGACAACCCGTAGTCGGTCATTTGCAGACACTCTACAATACCAGTCAGCCCATCGTCTTCCTGGTCCGCCTGCAGCATTCACATTTCCCTTCACAACGCTCCTTAGGAAACCTGCCCGGTGCCTAGCTTAACGATCGAAAACTACGTGAAGGTGATCTACCAGATCTGCAGTTCTGGCAATCTCCCCTGTGCCTCCACCGGCGAACTGGCTACCGCACTGGCAATTTCTCCGGGCAGCGTCACCAGCATGCTGAAAACACTGCATGAATCCGGGCTCGTCAAATACAAACCCTACGAGGGCGTCCACCTGACGGCCAGCGGTGAAACACTCGCCTTACGTGTCCTGCGCCGACATCGCCTGATCGAATTATTCCTAGTCGAAACCCTGGACCTCAGCTGGGATGAAGTCCACGAGGAAGCCGAAAATATGGAACACGCGGTGAGCGACCTGCTGATCGATCGCATTGACCAGTATCTCGGCTGCCCCCCCACGGATCCTCACGGAGACCCGATTCCCAGGGCAGACGGAACCGTCGCAGCGGCCTCCGCACAACCCTTGATCGACCTGGACGTTGAGACCAGCTTTCAGCTGGTTCGAGTGATTGACCAGACACCCGAGTTTCTGCGGTATTTAAGTGACGCCGGGTTGATTCTCGGAACACGCGGCATCGTCACTGAAAATCAACAGGAAGCCGGCACCATTACCCTGCAGATTGCAGGGGCTGCCACCGTTCTCTCTCATATCGCCGCCGAGAAACTACTGGTTGAAACCGTCGAAACAGGTTAGATTATGTGCAGGTGGCGTCTCACTGCCCTCCAGTGACCCTCGCAAGGGGGAGCCGTGAACCGGGTCAGGCCTTAACCGGAGCAGCCCTAAGCGGGGTACTCTTGTGCGAGGGTCTCTTGAGGGCAGTACGGACCATCAGCGATGTCGTGCGATGAGGATGAATCAACGATACCACGAGGCCAGATAGGATGTCTGTAGACAACACCTCCGATGGGAACTTAACCCCCGCGGATAGCAATGAACATGAGGCTTACGTCGTTATCGCCCGGCGATACCGCCCCCAGTCATTCCTTGATATGGTTGGACAGGAACACGTCACCAAGGCCTTGGAAAACGCTATCTCCACCAATCGCGTTGGCCACGCTTACCTTTTTACCGGCGCTCGAGGCGTGGGGAAAACGTCACTGGCTCGGATTTTCGCCAAGGCCCTGAATTGCCAGCAAGGGCTTTCCAGCGAACCCTGCAATTCCTGCGACATCTGTCTGGGCATTGCCAACGGTGACGACGTTGACGTCCTGGAAATTGATGGCGCGAGCAATCGCCAGATTGATGATATCCGTCGTCTTCGTTCCAATGTTTCAGTTCGTCCCAGTCGCGGACGCTACAAGATCTATATCATTGACGAAGTTCATATGCTGACCAAGGAAGCATTCAATGCACTTCTCAAAACACTCGAAGAACCGCCTGAACATGTCAAATTCATGTTCTGCACGACTAACCCGGAAAAGATTCTTGAAACGATCCTGTCCCGTTGTCAGCGATTCGATTTCTCACCTGTGAAAACTGCTTCCATCCTGAATCGCCTCCAATTCATCACCCAGCAGGAGGGGCTGCAGGTCGATGAAGAAGCTTTGCAATTGCTGGCTCGTCGCGCGCAGGGATCGATGCGGGATGGACAGTCCCTGCTGGAACAGGTGCTCTCGTTTTGCCAGGGACAGGTAACCGTCGCAGACGTTCACACACTGCTGGGGACCGTAGAAACTCGCCAACTTGCAGAACTTGTTCAACATGCCTCCAACGGGGATACGACCCAGACCCTGGCCGTCCTGGACAAGGCCATCGATGAAGGCATTGACCTGGGGCAACTAGCGGAACAACTACTGGGATACTATCGCGACCTGATGGCAGCCACGGCCGGGTGTGACGTTACCTTGATGCGTCACAGCAGTCCGGACGAGTACGAGTTACTGGCCCAACTAGGCCAACAACTGGGAATCGAAACGATTCTCGCTATCCTCCAATTGTTGGACGAAACCCTGGCTCGCATGCGAACAAGCACGCAACCTCGAACGCTCGTGGAAATGGTGCTGACCCGTATTTGCTACCTGGAGCGGCTTGATGAACTCAGTACGTTGCTTACCCAGTTGCAACAGAACCCTTCCCTGCCCGGTACAACACGGCCGGTATCCGCGGCCACTTTACAACCGGTACCCCAACCACCGCCAGCGCAGCCCGTATCGCAGGCTGACCGTCGAACTTTACCAGCTACCGATTCGAGTCCGACTTCATCGACACCGACCGCTCCCTCAGCGGCGGACGCAAACGAGCCAACCCGAGATACGGAAGCCAGTGCTCCTGCCACTCCTATAAAAAAAAATGAAGAAATCGCCAGCCAGCAGGTAGAAACGCTTTCCGAATCGCCTACACCGCTTGCGATAACCCCTGAATCTGCTGAGCAGATTTGGCAGCAAACACTTGCGTCACTTGGGGATGTGACTGCGGATTTAGCCAAGTGTTATGAGTGCGTAGCAATTTCCGCGCCAAATCGTCTGGCCGTCCGCTTTAAACCGAGCTATACTCTTCAAAAGGAGTCTTGTGAGCGGCCAGAACGGAAGTCCCGGTTGGAAGCAACGTTGTCCGAGATTACCGGACAGACGATGCGAATCGACCTTGAATTGCTGCCTGATGACAAGGACACGGCAAACCCCGTTCCTGTGATCAAATCACGACAACAACAAATCCAGGACGCACAGCAACAGCCTTTCGTGCGTCAGGCCCAGGAGTTGTTCGAAGCAGAAATTCTTCGCGTGGACTCTTCCGACTAGAACTGGCTGCTCTTCCGGCACCTGTCTGTCTGCGACCGCATATAAACGGTCCCGGCAGTACCAGCAACCGTGTCACACATTCGCTGGTCGATGCGGGCGGAATGACATTATTTTAAAAAAGGGCGTCATGTTTAAGAATCTTGGAAACCTGACTTCACTCATTCGTCAGGCCGGCTCAATGGGCGGCAAGGTGAATGAAATCAACGAACAACTCAAGAGCGAGCGAGCGCAGGGTAACGCCGGTGGCGGAATGGTCACTGTCGAGGTTAACGGCCTCGGTGACGTCTTGAAGATTCATATCGATCCGACCCTGGTTGAATCCCGTGATGGCGAAATGATCGAGGATCTCTGTGCAGCTGCGACGAACCAGGCCATTGTCAAATCCCGCCAACTGCATGCTGAAGCCATGCAGTCCTTGACCGCTGACTTCAACATGCCACAGCTAACGGACGCACTCTCCCAGGTGATTGGCAACACGGACAAGGACTCATAACCGATGGCACAACTCACCGAATCGGTGGTCGAGTTAATCGACCAGTTTTCTAAGTTACCGGGCATTGGTCGTAAATCGGCTGAACGCCTGGCTTACTATATACTACGAGTCAACAAGGCCGAGGCGCTCGCGTTGGCAGATTCCATCAGTAACGTCCGCAACAACGTTCGTTATTGCAAAACCTGTTTTAACTTGTCGGAACACGAGGAATGCCCTATCTGCACAGATCCCAAGCGCGATCGCACGGTCGTCTGTGTGGTTGAACAACCACGCGACCTAATCTCGCTCGAACAGGCTGCTGGTTACAACGGGTTGTACCACGTGCTGCTCGGTCGCATCGCACCGCTGGAGGGAATTGGTCCAGAGCACCTGATGATCGATTCACTTGCTGAGCGGGTACGTACCGGACAATTCCGTGAAGTCATCATGGCCACCAACCCCACCGTGGAAGGCGATGGCACGGCGTTGCACATCTCGAATATCTTCCGTGGCATGCAGGTTACGATCACGCGATTAGCACGCGGTATCACCACGGGCAGCATTCTCGAATTCACGAATAAGGAAATCCTGGCAGACGCTCTCGCGGATCGCCAGACCTTTTAACCGAAGATCCCATTTTCACCAGGACTCCAGAAAGAACTACCCTGAACCGGTAACTATCGTATGCGATTATCCTTTGGTCTCGAAACCCGGCAACTGCAAACCCAAAAACTGGCTCCCCGGATGATCCAGTCGATGGAGATCCTGCAGCTGCCCATCGCGGCACTCCAGGAGCGGATCGAAAAGGAGATGACCGAGAACCCGGTCCTCGAAATCGAGGACAAAGACCCGAACCTGCCGGAGGAACCATCTGAAGTCGCCGCTGCTGATGCTCCGACTGAAGAAGAAAAAGAACTCGTGGTCAACGAAGAAGCCAGCAAGGGCGAGGATTTTGAAAGGTTAAACGAACTGGACCGCCAGATTCCGGACCACTTCGACGAGACGCCTCGTCGCTCAGTCAACCAGATTCAAGCAGAATCCGATCGCAAGCACGACAGCATGGCCAACGCGATTGCCCGCCCAAAATCACTCAATGACCATTTAACCGACCAGATCGGTGAGTTGGATCTTGAACCTAACCTGGCGCAGCTGGCCAGCAAGATTATTTCCACCTTGAATGCAAGTGACGGTGGGTTTCTAAAGGTCAGCCTGACTGATCTCCTGCCGCTAGATGCAGGCCCGGAAGTCATGGCCCTTGCAGAAGAGGCCTTACGACTGGTCCAGAAATTAGATCCGCCCGGAATCGCAGCCAGGGATCTTAAAGAATGCCTGTTACTCCAACTCCTACCAAGCATGCCTTTGTTCGAGGAACTTCAGGTGCTAATTTCCGATCACCTGGAAGACCTCCGTGACAATCGCCTTCCCCTGATCGAACGAAAGACAGGCTTCTCCATCGAAAAAATCCAGGAAGTATGGAGTGAACTGCGCAACCTTAACCCCAAGCCCGCATCCCAGTTCACCGACGACTACGTTCCCACCGTAACGCCTGACGTGCAGTTACAGCAGAATGACGATGGATCCTACCTCGTCATTGTCGATGAGGGCCGGACTCCGCGTCTCTATATCAGTAATTACTACCGGGAGCGATTAAAACACGGCACCGCAACGGCCGACGAAAAAGAGTTCATCAAGCGCAAGGTGAATGCCGCTCAATGGTTAATGGAAGCCATCGAACAGCGTCGCAATACGCTACGAAAGGTTTCCCAGGCCATCGTGAATTACCAACAGCCATTCCTGGACGATGGTCCGGAACGTATCGTGCCATTAAAGATGCAGCAGATTGCTGACCAGGTCGGAGTCCACGTCACCACGGTTAGTCGCGCTGTGGATGACAAGTGGATAGAAACTCCACGCGGCCTTTTTCCCCTCAAGCGATTCTTCGTAGGCGGCACCACCGGAGATGACGGAGAAGATGTTGCCTGGGACCGCATTCGCCTTAAATTACAAGAATTAATCGACAAGGAAAACAAGGCGAAACCTTACAGTGATGACGAGCTCGTCAAGCAACTCGGAAACCACGGCATGAAAGTCGCACGTCGCACGGTAACCAAGTACCGCCAGAAAATGGCAATCCCGAGTTCTCGACAGCGACGCGACTGGACCCAGAAGAAGACCCCCTAGGCATTTCGCACCACGTCTCGAAATCAAATTGATTCGATATGCAGACCGCGTCGGCGACGTTCCTTCCTTCGCAGATCATCCAACAGGTCAGCAATTTCCTGCACGTTTTCAATTCCGCGAAGCCATAATTCCGGATGCGTCCGGTCACTAGAGTTGACCTTGATGGATCCCACGCCAACCAGACGCTCAAAGACGCCCTGGTAATACGTGACATCATCGATATCGATCACTTCAATCCGGTCAGAAACACGCGTCAGGATACCGGACCGGTGAATGAACCGTTGCGTGGTCAGGTGATAGCGAACATTCATCTTGCGGTACAAAACCATGAGACCCAGTAAAATCCAAAGAGCCGCCAATCCCAGCAGGATATATTTACTGCGATTACCCTGTCGCAATTGATCGTAACGAACCATTAACGCGATCACTATCAGAGAAACGAATCCGCCCATCAGCCAGTTGCCGATCATTGCCTTCCCGCAATAACCACCTTCCCAGGCATCCACCTCCGGTTCTTCTTGATCAGTGGTTTCCGGCGCAGTTCGCAAGCGATCTGCCGGCGACGGCGCATCAAACGTCACTTCCTGCAAGGCAGCATCCACAGTCTTTTTCCGTTCCAGCGGATCCACATCACGTGGATCGATCGGGTCATTTGAACTCATTGCATTCCTTTCAGGCGAGGAGTCCCAGCTTCCTATTGCAGCGTTACGACCTGGGAAACTGCTCGGTATTATAACACTGCTTGGGGCCCTAAATGAACTTGGCCCCTTAAAAAACACCCATTTCATCCTCTCATTTTCCCCTCGTCTCATTTTCCGACAGTCCCGGACCTGAACACCTGTTGTGCGATCGAGCTCCCAACAGCTATCCTAAAGTGTACATGTTTTGACTTTCCTTACCCTTGCTGCTGACCGCTCGGGCTCCTATTAAATGCGATGCTCGCGAGGACTGGATCTATCTCATGAGATGTCCATTCTGTCAAACCGATAATGACCGGGTTCTTGATTCTCGAAGTTCCGAGGAAGGCTATGCGATCCGTCGGCGCCGCGAATGCATGCAATGCAAACGCCGTTACACCACCTACGAACGACTTGAAGAACTTGCCATCAAGGTCGTCAAAAAGGACGGTGTACGCGAACCGTTCAGTCGAGACAAGATCCGACGCGGCCTGGCCCATGCCTGTTGGAAAAGACCGTTAAGTGACGACCAGATTGATAACGTCGTGGCGGAAATCGAGAGTGATGTCTACGCCAATTTCGAGTCAGAAATTGAAACCCAGCAACTCGGGGAGATGGTCATGGAACACTTGGGAAGACTGGACCAGGTAGCCTATGTCCGTTTTGCCAGTGTTTACCGGGAATTCAAGGACGTCCATGATTTCGTGGAAGAACTCGAACCGATCCTCAAGAATCGACGCGACAATTCTTTCTGATTTTGTTAGCGAGACCGATCAAGCACGAACTCTGGCAACCGAGTTAACATTTCCGCCGCTGGATTGCTCGGCAATCCTTGCAAACACTGTCTGGCCTGCGAGGCAAACTCGAGCGCCTTCTGCCGGGCATATTCAATCGATTGATGCTGGGCCAATAATGGGCCCAGCTGACTAACTCGGTTTTCCACAGGCCCCTGCATGATTTGTCTAAGCTCGTGACGCTGCCCTTCACCGACCTGCTGCCAGAGATGGATTAGTGGCAAGGTTGCTTTTTGATGCTGAAGATCGGTACCCAGCGATTTCCCTGTCTCCGCTTCCACCCCAACCACATCGAGCAAGTCATCGACAATCTGAAAAGCCTGTCCGAGACAGCGGCCGAATGCTTCCATCTTCTCCGCCAACCCGCTCACGCCCCCCAACTCCGGCATCCCCAGTCGGCAGGCACAGGCACAAAGTGCAGCGGTCTTGGCTTCGTTGACTGCCAGGTATTCCGCCTCCGAGATATCATACTTACCCTGGTTTCCCTTCTGACGAATTTCCCCTTCACACAGCTTGTTCGTGGTTTCTCCAATCAATCGGCAGGCCCAAGTTGAATCCAGGGTACTAGCCAAATAAAAGGCATGCGTAAACAGGAAATCGCCCAGCAGGATACTGGCCTCCGTATCCCAACGATCGTTAACCGTGGGACAATGACGCCTCATCGTCGCTGCATCCAGGACGTCATCATGAACCAAGGTCGCCGTGTGGATCATTTCCACAACCGTAGCCAGTAAGATATGCTGCGAGGTCACCTCTCCCACCGACTTGGCGACTAGCAACAGCAAGATGGGACGTAAACGCTTCCCCCCAAGTAAGCAACCGTAACGAACCAGGGCGTCGACATAGGGAACCTTGCTCCGCATTTGATCCGCCAACATGGTTTCCACGGCCGCGAGTTCCTGCTTCACCGGAGTCGCATACAGAAATCCCGCACGTTTTTCCTGCGATAAATCAGCTGTCGAACTCAACGTTTTTCTCCTGTTGTTGAATTCACGATTCATAATCCGGATGGACAAAGTCTCCGCTGCGTCCACCCTTCTTTTCCAGCAAAGACAGGTCACGGACCACCATGGCCCGGTCAATTGCCTTACACATGTCATACACCGTGAGCGCCGTGGTACTGGCTGCCACCAGGGCTTCCATCTCAACACCGGTTTTGGCCGTCACTGTTACCTCCGCCTCGATTCGCAAGCGTTTGGGGGACGGAAACTGGTAATCGATCGTGACGGAATCGAGCGAAAGCGGGTGGCAAAGCGGAATAAGATCGCCAGTCCGTTTCGCCGCCATGATCCCGGCCAGGCGTGCGACTTCCAGGACATCTCCCTTGCTAAGTCCACGATCCCGGATTCGCTGCAGCGTTTCTTCCTGCATTTGCACGATCGCAACGGCCCGTGCCATTCGTGAGGTCACCGACTTGGCCCCCACGTCGACCATGCGGCTCGCGCCGTCTTTGTCGAAATGTGTAAACTCGTTCATGGTTACCATGCCCCCTGTATAAATGGGCAGTTTAGATACCTTTGGGATCCCAACACAAGGGCTCGACATGCCATCTTGCGCATACTCTGATTCACCGCATACTTCGGCCAGCCTTAACTACATTTTTTTCGAACACTGGCCCGATCTGGTCACCGAGCGAATGATCTGCCTATGCGTGGCGAATAAAAAAACCCGTCGCAGCGGTCTAACTGCGACGGGTTCGTTGAATCGGCGATATACTCTCGTCGGATCCTTAAGGTTCAGTCCAGGGCAAGTGCTCTAGACCAATTCCTTTCTTGATCCAATCAACGTTCGCAAACGCTCGGCTAACAAGTTAGCGTCAAACGGCTTCTTGAACGTTTCATTAATACTTGATCGATCAAAGCTGATCGGTCCACCGACATCCGGCAACAACGCAATAAGTGTTGTGTCCGCAAAATCAGTATTCTTACGTAGGTTCTGACAAATCTGCAGTGACTCTACCTTACCGATTGAAAAGTCCACGATTATGCAATCGGGATGAAAACTTTCGGCCTGAATTCCCGCTTCAAAGCCACTGGCTGCAACAGCCACCTTGAAAGACTTTTCCGGGGGTAGTTCACGCTTGAGATTCTCAATCAAAATTTGATCTTGTGCTACAATCAGTACTTTGGCTACCGCTTCATCTTCCAGATCCCCAAGAGGCATACCATGCTCCTTCAGGAATTTGATCAGATATTCGCGGGGTATACGACGGTCTTGTGAGCCAGGAATCCTGTAACCTTTAAGGCGACCGGAATCAAACCACTTACTAACCGTGCGCGGAGCCACTTTACAGATCTTGGCGACCTGTCCAGTTGTGAAGACCTTCATCGCAGGCTCTCCATTAATCATCATTGACTCGTCTTGACGCCATCTCCGAAAGTCCCGATGACTTTCAGACGTGACATCACCTGGCCCCCTGGGATTACAGTTCCTCACACAAGGTGATTCAATAACCGGTTGTAGGGAACCGGTTGCTGTAAACGCTTGGGTTGGGGCTAACGATAAATCGCTTCTTTTTGGCTTAGAGTCAGTTCCTTCTGATCCGCGCCTTACTTAAAACGTAAACATTTGAAAAGTGTCCGCAGAGCTAGTCGTAAAAAAGGACGACCCTGCGATCAATCTTCAAATAATTTGTACTCGGCGTAGTACCAGCTTAGGAGAAGAGACTCCCCGACGAGAACTCATCGTGCTGGGTCAGCAACGAACAAGTCCCCAGGTGAGACGCAAAGGCGTCCCTGAGAAATTCCCCCCCCTAAACAGTCAGTCACTTTCTTCCTCTTGATCCGTTAGGATCGGTTGGCAGAAAGATAACCTCCTGACAGTATGTTTCGATTCAAACGGGGTTAGGACTTTAGAAAGTTCCTACAGTCGTAACGAGCAATCCGCTGAGGAGTTACATGACGACGAGGAAAAAGGTAGTGAATGATCGTAGTTATACTACGTAAGTGGTGCATTCCATTTATGTTAAGTCATTTGAACAGGAAAAACATTCCGCTTAGCCAAGGAGGTCCCATAAGCAAAAAAAATCCTCTCAACCAGACTAACTAACATGGGAGACCCCGGTAAGAGAGAGGTGATTTTGACGATTTTCCCAAATCTTCCGGTACGGACCCAACCACTTTCACGGTCCGGGACCTGGTCAAATCCTAACCAGCAGCCACGTTCTGGCCTGGATCTTCTTCATCCTGGTCTGCATTCGCTGCAGTCGAATCGGTCGTTTGCTGCTGTTGCACCACTTGAGGATCAATCTCTCCCTCTTCACTGACATCCTCGAACCGAACAGAAACCCGTTTTGAAACGCCCGATTCCTGCATCGTGACCCCATAAAGTGTATCAGCGGCTGTCATGGTCTTCTTGGAATGCGTCACGATCACGAACTTCGTCCAACCGAGAAATTCCTTCAGTACGCCAACGAAACGGTCAATATTGGCTTCATCGAAGGGAGCATCAACCTCGTCCAAGACACAAAATGGGCTGGGGCGGAATTGAAAAATAGCCAGTAACAGCGAGACAGCCGTGAGCGCTTTCTCTCCGCCGCTGAGCAATGAGTTATTGAAAGACGGTTTTCCGGGGGGCGTCGTAACGATCTCCACCCCCGCCTCCAGTACATCTTGCCCTTCCTCCAGCACCAGATCCGCCGTACCGCCTCCGAACGCCTTGCGATACAGCAATTGGAAGTTTACCCGGATCGCCTCCATGGTTTCGACAAATAATCGCCGACTGTCCGCGTTGATCCGTGTAATAATTCGCGCCAGCACCTCCTTGGCGTCAATCAGGTCGTTATATTGGGTCGACAATGTCGTAAACCGCGCCTCGAGCTCCTCCAACTCTTCCAGTGCTTCCATGTTGACCGCACCGATATTGTTCAATTTTTGACGCAGATTCACGATTTCATCTTCTATTTCAGTTCGTTGGTCGCTCGCTTCGGGTGTGGTGGCGTCATCTGCGGCTGTAGTAATATCAATCTGATAATCTTCTTCCAGCCGCTCTGCAAGGCTTTTTCGCTGCAGGCGAAATTCACCCGCAGCCAATTCCTGCTTATGCTGTTTTTCTTCGACCCGGTGGAGTAGTTCCCGGCACTGTTTACCACGTTTTCCCAGCTCTTCTCGTAACGAAAGGATATCCGTACGTTCACGCTTTTCATCCACCACCTGTTCCACAAAAAAATCTTTCCGCAAGTACAGCTCCGCCAAATCCGTCGTAGCACCAAGCATCGCGCGACGACACTCGCCAAGTCGTACCAACGAGAGCGACAATTGTTCCTGTGCCTCCCCGATCGCCTGTGATCGCTCGCGATGATCCTCCTGGAACTGAACCTGACGACTCTGCAATGTCATCAATTGCTGCTCACCAGTTGCTAACTCAACCCGGGCGGCCGTGGCCGCCGCCGCCACCTCGCTACGCTGGTCCTCTTCAAGACTTAACCGCCGGCCTTCCATTTCAATTGTTTCCCGCGTTTGAGCAAGGCGTGCCTCCGTTTCCTCCAGTACGCCCTGTCGATCCAGGAGCTGCCGTTTCACCTGTTCCTGTTGGCTCACGACCACTTGAACGGTCTCCCCCAGTTGCACCAATTCATTCCCTTTTTCCTCAACCACATGCGCCTGGGTTCGAAGCCGTACGCGACAATCTGTCAGGCCGCCGTTCAAGGTTCGGCCATTGTCGGTCAAACGTCGCACGGCACGCTCCTGCTGCTCAATATTTTCTTCCGTGCGACGAAGTTCATCGACTGCGGCAACAATCGTAGCTTGCAGCACCTCCACCTCACGGTTCAACTCCCTCAACTCGCTGCGTCGTGACACCAGTCCGACGACCACTTCACGGGGGCCTACCACGATCGCACCGTGGCTATCGATCAGCTCTCCAGCCACGGTCACAAAGCGGGCAGCGGCTGCCGTATCCCGGCGAATCCTGCGTGCATCCTTGAGTGTTTTGACTAGCCAGGTCGTTCCCAACAAATGTTCAGCCAATCCCTGATACATGGATTCAGTCTGGACCATTCGATCAAGACGACCCACGACGCCCGTCACCGCTTCCAGATCCACCGCGATGCTGTCAGCTGCCGCCGGCAGCTGGTCTAGTGCCACGAAACCTACACGCCCTGGAACGGCAACCTGCCCGGCTGCCAGACGCTCAATCAGCTGACTATCGCTCAAGACAACGTGCTGCGCCACGGATCCAAGTGCGATGTCAATCAGTGGGGCCATTTCAAGACTGGCCTGCAGCAGGTCTGCAACAAGCCCACAACCTGCTGAAAAACCAGCTTCCTGCCCCTCTTCCACCTGCTGCAACACGTACTTGACGCCCGTTGCCAAGCCTTCCTGTTTCTGCTCCAGTTCTGCCAGGACACTAATCCGCTCCCTCACGGCACTGCGTCTCCCTTTTTGAACCGCCAGTTCATCTCGCCGGCGACTCAACAACCTACGACCCTCGGAAACCTCTCGTTCCGCGGCTTCGAGGATCACAGCCTGTTCATCCAGCTCGTTAACCATCCGTTGTTCGTCAAGCTCCGAAACTCGCAACTCCTGCCGATGCTTTTGCAGGTCTGTTTCAAGATCGGACATCCGTGACCGTGCCAGCCTTTCCTCCGCAACAACCTGTTCTTTTTTCAGTGCAAGGTTCTCCACCTCGCTCAGCAACTGCGTCGCTTGCCTGGTAGCTTCCAGGAACTGCTGACGACGTTTTTCATTTTCCACACGCGATTGTGCAATCTGGTTTTCCAAAGTTTGCAAACGAGCCTGGTGACGCGAATAAACCTCTGCTAGTTGATGATGTTTTCCTTCTGACTCCTGGACCTGTTCAGTCGTTTCCACCAACTGGGACTGAACATCCCCGGCACGGTTGTTCATTATGGCAACCCGCAACCGCGACTGCAGGGCTGCTTCCTCGAATTCACAGAACCTGGTCCATTGTTGCTGCCGAATCAACTGCGTCGAAACGATCTGTTCACGATTACGTGAACCCTGATTTTCAGTAGTCAGAATAGCATCTGCCAGTTCATTCAACCGTTTCTCAATAGCATCAACACGAGCATCGTTTTGCTGAGTTTCCGCGGAAAGACCAATTGCCTCTTCCCGCAACTGGTCCAGCGCTTCTTCGATCTCACTTAACCGTGTCGTAAGCTTTCCCCAATCAGCCAGCCCCACATGCGTGCGTAATTGCTGTAGGCGTTCCTGGTGTTCCCGGAAGCGTCGAGCTTTCCCAGCCTGGCTTCGCACGCTCCGCAAACGTCCCTGGACCTCATCTACAATATCGGACAGCCGCAAGAGATTTTGATCCACGCGGTCGAGTCGCCGCTGAGCCTCAACCTTCTTCGCCTTGAAGCGACTGATTCCAGCCGCTTCCTCGAACATGGCACGTCGATCCCTCGCCGAGGCCTGCAACAGCCTGTCCACCTTACCCTGCTCGATCAGGCTATAGGCATCCGTCCCAACACCAGTACCTCGCAGCAAGTTGCGAATATCTCGCAGCCGGCAAGGCTCCCGATTAATCAGGTACTCCCCCTCGCCACTACGATAGACTCGACGCGTGACGAGTACATCCGGCACATCCAGAGGGAATTGCCCTGTACTGTTGTCGAAGACGATCGTGGCTTCCGCCATATTGACGGCACGACGACCGGAAGTGGCGGCACCCTTGAAAATAACATCCGCCATATCCTTGCCGCGCAAGCTTTTGGCGCTCTGCTCACCCAACACCCACTTGATGGCATCTACGATATTGGACTTACCCGAGCCGTTGGGGCCTACAACTACCGTGATTCCGGCAGGAAACTCAAACCGCGTTTTGTCGGCGAAACTCTTGAAGCCGATAAGTTCGAGTGCTTTGAGCATTTCCCGAGACTGCCAATAGATGAACCGTTAACAAGACGTCCGGCGACTCAAGACAAACGCCGTCTCTTTCCGAACATCACACCTCGCATCACCGCTCACGTGGAACCCAGGAGTATCCTGTTCAGACCCTACAAGGTCCTGCTCCCTTTTTGTTAATTACCACGCAAACCAAGATTTCATCGTACCAAAGAAATTCTTCTCCGACTCCCCGTCAGCCACCTTGGGCACGGTTTTCCCCTCGTCCTTGTTGCCACTTTTCGATGGTGCAGAGGCTAACAATCGATTCGAAAACAATTCCGGAACTGGAGTCGCTGCATCCCTATTTCCCTGTTCACGGGAATCCTGACCGTTCGCTCCATCCACTACGCGATGATACGTGCGTCCCCTTTTGGGACGAGCGCCCACGAGCAGTCGTGCCGTGACGTACCCTTTTTTCTTTGCTTCCTGAAGACCTTGAAGAATCTCCGAGTAACCTCCACCCACGTTGACAATTCCTCGAATCAAGCTCGCTAAATCATGGGAACAGGTTTCCACCTGGTCAGGCTGCCCGGTGGTAAATCGCGTGATCTTCAAACGCTGAGCATCCAGGCGACGGATCATAATGGAAGGGCCTGCATAAAAGAAGCCACTGGTATTGACTGTTTGACCATGGCCGTAGACCACCACTTCCGGGCGTCGAGCCATCGAGAAATGCACCATCGGCGGTCCCTGGGTCGGAACCACGTGGTAGTAAAAGTCTGCCAGATTCGTACCGCGGGAAAGCGGACTGTCCGGGTTGCGAGCTCGTAATGCCTGAAAAGCTCCATTGCGAGTCTCGGCACTGGTAACATCCAGTAAACCAGTCAAGGCATCCAGGGAACTGACATGGTCCATCGCAGACAGGGCCGCCATGGCATGCCAACGGAAGGCCGGTTCAGATTCAGCCAGTTGTGCCAGAACCGGCGCTGCGTCCTCTTCATCCAGGTAAGCCAACGCCTCGGCTGCATAAAAGCGTACATCAGCCTCCGTGGAATGCAGACCGGCCTTCAATGTTGTCACGCTCTCTTCACCCAATGCCTCCAACTGCAAAGCCGCATGAGAGGCTGTCGCTGGATCTAACAACTGCCGACCCAACAATTCCATTCGTTTAATGCGATCCTCTGGCCGTTCGGAAATCGCGATACTCTGTATCACGTTGAGGTACCGGGCAATGTTATTTCGATATCGCGGATGAATATCCAAGGCTATGTAGTTGTCGCGTTGAGGGGTTGCCAGGCCTCGTTTAGCGCCTCGGTGATATCCGTGGAACCTTGCGTTAATTGCTGCTCCAATCCGACTTGACGTCCGAATCGAACTATAATCACTGGTCACGTTAAGCCCCAGCAATCGACCCGTACGAACCTCCCCACCACCAAGGATAAGTGCTCGCGTTGCGTCGTATTGATCATCCGTTCCCCTGAAGAGTGATAACAGCAGCAGGGGACCTCCAGCCAGGCTGGCCACGTGCCCTGAATGGACCGTATTGTTTACAACCGCCACCTCACGCAAACGAGTCCGCATCAGCCACCCGCGGTAAAGGCTCTTGGTCTGAGATTGCGTAGGCAGGTAAACCTCGACATCAAACCGGTCACCTTTTTTTGCTCCTGGAGGAATGAAACCTCGTACCAAAGCCAGCGATGTATTGGGAGAGGCCAACAGCCGGTTGGGACTATCCACCTTGTGAGACTGCATTTCGCCGAGCAACGTTCCTCGATGACTTGAAGCCGGAGGATCACTTCCGGACCCCTGCAGGTTTGTCACCAGGCCAACATTCTCAACCTTGAAGTAATTCATGCCTACCGATCGGGTCAAATCACCGATCAAACGTGTCTCTGGCCGCGCATCGGCCAGGGCCTCCGTTTTCTGGGCCAGGTCCGTCGACTTGTCCGACGTCCATAACGAAGAAATGCATCCCGCCTGAACCGACAGGACTACCACTAATAACCATCGCATGAATAAAAAGCGCATCTCAGAACCTTGTCCATCGTGGGCCCCCGACAAACCATGTCTGCACACGGTCGCCGCTGGAACAGTCTACTCAACTCGCAACCCATCTCATCCAACAGCCCAGCAAAACTCAACGATCTTCGTAACTTCAAGCTGCCGAAAAAGATGGGATCGGTGCGGAACAGTAGTACCTGACGCGAAAACCGTCAAGATCGGTTCACTACAAGAACTTCCCATCTCCCCCAGACATCCCCAGATGAACACGTCCCCTGGAAATCAATGCAGCAATCGTGTGGCTGCGACATTTCGCTGGAAAGTCAGGGGGGATCATAGCCACCAGGATGGAATGGATGGCAGCGGCCAATCCGCCAGATGCCGCGCCAGGCTCCCTTGATAGGACCATATTTGCGTACCGCCTGGATAAAATAATTACTGCACGAAGGTTCAAAACGACAACAGCGTCCCAGCAAGGGGCTGAGGGTCATCTGGTAGAGTCGCACCAGGCCGATCAGAATTCGGCTCACACCTTCCTGCAGTCCTCCCATTAACCAACGCATGATCCTGGTACTTTCCGTGCCCCGATCATTCCACCGGGAAACTTTTTGTACTATTTAAGAGGGTGTTACTGAACGGCCACTTGCCAGTCGCAACAGTTTTTCATCCAACTGTTTTGCCAACCGTGGCAACGCTGCCAGGATCGCCTGGAAATCTGCTTCTGCACCGCGTCGCGGCCGTATCACAAGATCCAGGCCCACGGGAAGTGTTGTACGCAAACCTCGAAACGCTTCACGTATCAACCGTTTCCAACGATTGCGGACAACGGCACCACCCACCTTCCGGGAAACTGACAACCCGAGTCTGCAGTAGTCTCGATCATTGCGATCTGCATACATCACCAATACCTGGTCTGCTGCATAACAGCCGCTACTATAGACTCGATCAAAATCAGCCTGGTGCCGAATACGGTGAGTCCTGTTGAAATTTTGTTTACTCATTACGATTACAGGTCGTTATCCAACCCCTCAGACCGATATCATGTCATGCTCACAGTCACAACCTGGAAGATCTATCCATCTTAACGTTTTATGACTCGCCCGAGGACTCTTCTTCACCATCAACTTCATTCTCGGAAGCAGGCATTAGAGGCCGTTGAGCCCAGGCATCATCTTTCACGGAATGCGTCGAATCACGAGGCAATTGATGCACAGGTCGATTCATGTACCTGCGTGCTACCCGACCACTGAGCCAAACAACCAGGATCATCAGGATCCCCAGTACCAGCACGCCAAAAAATGCCACCAGGATAAGCGCCTTGCGTGAGGCACCGAGGCTGGTTTCCATGACCATCATGAGATCACTCCAGCTCACCAGCAAGTACTCCACGCTGAACATTTCGCCCAATCTCCCCGTTACCATTGAATATCAACACGCAACTCGAGGGGATTTCGCTGGGAAAAATCTCGAATCAACTGCTGACTCGTTTCATCAATTTCTTCTGGAATCTGCAACTGCACGGTGACAAACAGATGGCCTTTAGCCTTCTCGCCCTGCACACCGTGATCCCTGATTCGAAAGCGTTTTCCTCCGGAAGTTCCTGGAGGAACCTTCAGGGCAATCGTACCATGGGGTGTTGGCACGTCGATCGTGGTACCCAGGGCCGCTTCTTCCAGGCCAATGGGAACGGTCAGCTCCAGATCATCCCCACGGCGTTGAAACCAGGGATGAGCAGCCACATGAACAACGACAATCATATCACCAGGTTTGCCGCGTGCCACGGTTTCCCCCTGGCCCCGCAAGCGTATTTTCTGACCATCCTTGACACCTACCGGCACACGGACAGAAATAGTCTCCTGCTTACCGCCGGGACGCCTGAAGTTAATGCGGGCTTCCCCACCCGTGACAGCCGTGCTGAACGGGATCGTCACTTCATGCTCCAGGTCCGCTCCGCGGGCTGGCGGACGAGGTCCCCTGGGGCCTGCTTGGCCACCACCAGCAAACTGCCTAAAGAGGTCTTCGAAACCACCTGACCCACCTCCTCCCTGGCCAAAAATCTGACCAAAGTCCAGGTCAGAGAAACCGGCACCGGCACCACCCATTTGTTCAAAGTTACTGCCAAACTGGTCATACTTAGAACGTTTATCAGCGTCGCTGAGAACATCATAAGCTGCCTGAATCCGCTGAAAATTTTCCTTGGCGCGAGCATCGTCCGGGTTTAAATCCGGATGGTTTTTGCGAGCTGATTCCCGGTATGCTTTCTGGATATCCTGCTCACTCGCATTGCGTGAAACTCCCAGAACTTGGTAATAATCATCAGTCATATCAGCAGCAACGCCTTGAAACCTGTTTCAGTAAACCGTTCGAATCGTATTGTAGGGAGGAGTTACGGCCCGCATCAAGTCGAACTAAAGACAAGAGCCCCCGCAATCCGGCTCTCGACGTTCGCTACCCTGGGCTTTTCCCCTAACCCCTTGGCCCCATCCTGGCAGATAAAACCATGCATTCCCCTGCTCCACGCAACCTGGCTCATGGATCCACAGCCCGGGTTATCATCCTGGCATTCGGTCTCGTGACACTGCTGGCCGTACAGGCCATGGCTGCCCGCAAGGGTGAGGTTGAAATACGGGTGGTCGATTCCATGACCCAGCAGCCGGTTGCCGTCCGCATGCACCTGAAAGATTCGCGAGGGCGATTCATCCAACCCCCAGGTGTCCCTTTCTGGAAAGATCACTTTGTCTTTCCAGGAAAAATCATCCTCTCACTGGCTCCAGGTAATTACACCTTCGAGATGGAACGTGGCCCGGAATACCGCATCCGCACCGGTTATTTCATCATCGAGCCCAATGCTACCGACAACAAGCAGGTAGAAATGCAACGTTTTGTCAACATGAAGCAGGAGGGGTGGTGGTCAGGTGACCTGCACATCCATCGTGCTGAGAAAGAGATCCCGTTATTGATGCAAGCAGAAGACCTGCACATCGCACCGGTGATTACCTGGTGGAACAAAAAAAATCCGTGGAACAGTAAAGCTCTTCCCACTCCCGTGTTGAAGACCGCCGGAACCGATCGTTACTATCATCTGCTGGCCGGTGAAGATGAACGACAGGGTGGAGCCCTGTTATTCTTCAACCTGAAACAACCCTTACCAATTACCGACGCTCAACCCGAGTACCCCTCGTCAGCCGATTTCCTGCTGGCTGCCAAGAAATTGCCTAATGCTCACGTTGACGTCGAGAAACCATTCTGGTGGGACGTACCGATGTGGGTTGCCAGCAAGCAAGTGGACTCCATCGGCCTCTGCAACAATCATCTGCAGCGCAACGGCATGCTAGCCAACGAGGCCTGGGGAAAACCTCGTCCCAGGATTCGCTATCCAGACCCCCACGGCAACGGACTCTGGTCGCAGGACCTGTACTACCGCCTGCTGGAGTCGGGACATCGCATTCCACCATCTGCCGGAAGTGCCTCGGGCGTCCTGCCTAACCCGGTGGGTTACAATCGCGTCTATGTCCATTGCGGCAGCAAGCTGGATTATACCGCCTGGTGGGAAGGCCTACGTGCCGGCCGCGTCGTCGTCACCAACGGGCCCCTCTTACGCCCGCGCATCAATGGCCAATTACCTGGGCATGTTTTTACAGGCAATCCAGGTACACCCATCAAGCTTGGCATCCGACTGAATCTTTCTCTGCGGGAAAAAGTCGAATACCTGGAGGTTGTTAAAAACGGCAAGGTAGTCCACCAGGTCCGCCTGTCAGACTACGCCAAGGCGGGAGGGAGGCTGCCTGAAGTGGTTTTCCAGAAAAGCGGGTGGCTGCTGATTCGGGCCGTCACCTCGAATCCCAAAACTTACCGCTATGCATCCACCGGTCCCTACTATGTGCAGATTGGTCCGGCACCCCGCATCAGTCGAGCGGCAGCTCAGTTTTTCCTGGACTGGGTGTTTGAACGTGCTCGTCAGATTGCCGCCATTCCAGACCAACAACAGCGTGATGCCATCATGATCTATCATCGAGCCGCCCGTGACTACTGGCAAAAAACGCTCGATTCCGCCAACGAAGAGTAGGCGGGAATACGGACTGCACAAGCAGGGTTTCCCTGTTCCCGGACAGTCCCCTCCTCTAGTCTCCTGTGCGCTGGAGGCTCCGCTGGTTATACTCGCGCTGGAACCCATAAACCGGACTTAAACAGATCACCAGCTGGCCATGAAAAATCCCGAAAGCTGGCGTAACGAGTATCCATTCCAGTCACACTACCTCGAATTGGATGCCCTGCGCTACCACTATCTTGATGAAGGCACAGGGTCGCCCGTGTTATTCGTACACGGCAATCCCACCTGGTCGTTCTACTGGCGGCATCTCGTACAGGGATTGTCCACTGCACATCGCACCATCGCGGTAGATCACATCGGCTGTGGTCTCAGTGACAAGCCAGCCGATTACACGTACACGCTGGAACGCCATCGAGACAACCTCGTGAAGCTCGTTACGGCACTGGATCTAACTGACGTAACACTGGTGGTCCATGATTGGGGTGGCGCCATCGGCCTGAGCACCCTGTTACAGATCCCCGAACGATTTTCACGGATCGTCCTATTCAACACCGGCGCCTTTCCGCCTTTCTATATCCCCTGGCGTATACGTCTCTGCCGGTTTCCCTGGCTGGGCAGTATTGCGATCCGCTACTTCAATCTTTTTGCCCGCGCCGCACTGACCATGGCGGTTGAGCATCATGAGCGGATGACACCAACCGTACGGCAGGGCCTGCTCGCACCTTACCAACAAGTCCAACATCGTGTAGCGATCGACGGTTTCGTACGGGACATTCCTTTCACACCATCCCATCCCACCTGGAACACGCTGGTCGACGTGGAGGCCGGGCTTTCTACTCTTTCACAACTTCCCATCCAGATCATCTGGGGTATGAAAGACTGGTGTTTTGATTCTCGTTGCCTGCAACGTTTCCAGGAAATATTCCCGGCAGCCAGCGTTCACCCTCTCGCAGACGCTGGCCACTACGTCGTGGAGGATGCCCATGAAACCATCCTTCCCCTGATACAATCATTCCTGGAATCAACTTCTTCCAAACCGTAACGGGTTAATCGATGAATCAAGCCACCGTGGGGCAGTTAGCCAGGCAGGCCTGTCACTGGGAAGCCACTGCACCCAAACCCGGCAATGTCCATCCACAGGCCGCTTTTACGGACACCCGTTACGAAGATTTCACCCTCAGTGCCGAGGCCATCATCCCAGCCATGGATGCCGCCTCTTCCCTGGGAGTCGGGCAAACGGTCTTCCAGGCGGTCACTGCCACACGGTCGGTCGTAACCACTAACACCAACCTGGGCCTGATCCTGCTGCTAGCCCCGCTGGCCGCTGTCCCGCGTCATGAAGCATTAATATCGGGCGTCAAACTGGTCCTCGACACGCTCACTTCTGAAGATTCCAGGCTTGTTTACGCGGCAATTCGTCTGGCACAACCGGGTGGACTCGGCAATGCGGACCACCAGGACGTCCAGGACGATGCCCCCGACCACCTGCTCGACGCCATGCGAGCGGCCAGTTGCCGGGATTTAATTGCTCAACAATATTGCCAGGGGTTCAGCAACTTGTTTAACCAGGTAAGCCCCTGGATTCACGAAGCCCTGGAGTGTGGCTGGACCCTCTCCGACAGTATCGTGCACGCTCACATCCGTTGCATGGCAACGCATCCAGACAGCCTGATTGCTCGCAAATGCGGAGTTCCACTGGCGCAGGAATCCCAGGGCCGTGCACAGGCCGTCCTGGCCTGTGGCGCCCCCTCGACGCCGAATTACCAGCAAGCCTTGCAAGAGCTTGACCAATGGCTACGAGCGGACGGCCACCGTCGAAATCCCGGCACAACGGCTGATATGATCGGTGCCGCGTTGTTTATCGGCCTCCGGCATGGCACAATTGACTCGTGTCTTTCTTTTCCATAATGCGAGGTAACAGGTAGAACGTGTCCGAAACTTATCATGTACGACTGGAAAAAGAACACCTGATCTTCAGTGCTGCACACTTCATCACTTTTAATGGCAACATCTGTGAACGCCTGCACGGGCATAATTACCGAGTCTTTGCCGAGGTTCATGGACCTCTCGATGAAAATGCATACGTCATCGATTTCATTGCCCTGCGTGATACCCTTAAGGAAATCGTAAACGAACTAGACCACCACATGCTGCTGCCAACAGAACATCCGAAGATCCAGGTCAACGCCGGAGAAACCGAAGTGGAGGTCACGTTTGAAGATCGTCGCTGGGTATTTCCCCGGGGGGACTGTATCCTGCTTCCCGTATCCAATACGACAGCTGAATTGATGGCTCGCTACATCGGACAACAATTACTTGAACGCCTGGAGAATCGTACCGGTTCCCGGCCCCAGCGACTGGTCCTGGGAGTCGACGAAAACGAGGGCCAATGGGGCATCTGCGAACTATCTTGCTGAACACATGGCCGCCGCACTGCTAAACCGGGCCTCTTGAGCTGCCGGGTATGGATCATTCTTCCTTAACTTTCCTAACCCGAATGACCGATACAACCCTTGTAGTCGTCTGTCTCGATTTGCGCCCTGACATAAGGTTCCAGTGCCTGTGACCGCCAACGCACAAAAAGCAGCCACCCTATTACAGAATCTTCCCGACATTGAGGCCTCGCACTTGCGTGGCCAACTTTCTGACCAACAACAGGATCGACTCCTGCAGGCTACGGCAGACGCCAGCCTATTGGCTGCTGAACGCCAACAGATCGTGCTGGAAGAGTTTCTCCAGCTGACGGATGAGGCGACAATGCCTCCTGCTGTGGCAGTGACACACCCTGCCGACACCTCACTCCAGGATCGTTCAGCTAGTTCCGAATTACCGGAAGATCTCATTTTCAAGTTCTTCCATGACCTAACAGGGGCGACTCTCTTTACGCTCCTGGGAAGTGAGTCACTGCAAACCACTGCTGTCATCCTTGCACATTTACCCACACAGCATGCGGCGCGTGTTCTGGATCAATTTGAACCCCAATTCCAGGCTGACCTAGTTCACCTGATCAGCACGCTGCAGCCAATCGACCTGCAAACCCTCGTACAAATCGCCGACATCCTCCAGCATCGCCTGGAGGATCTGCAGAATCAGGCTTCGCTACTGGCCGAATTGTAGTGAACTTGCTATGTTGCCACTCATGGCCAAGACTCCCATGATGCAACAGTACGAGGATGCGAAACAGGCTTGTGGCGATGCCATCCTGCTCTTTCGTATGGGAGACTTTTACGAGCTCTTCGACGAGGATGCGAAGCTCGCCGCTCGCACGCTGGGACTTTCGCTGACCAGTCGAGACAAGGGTGAGAATCCAATTCCGATGGCCGGTTTTCCCCACCATCAATTGGATGGCTATCTTGCCAAGTTAATTCATGCCGGGTTCCGAGCCGCCGTCTGTGAGCAAGTCGAGGATGCCAAGAAGGCCAAGGGCCTGGTTAAGAGGGAAATCACGCGCGTCGTTTCCCCGGGCACACTGACCGATGATGCATTGCTGAACCCCCAGGAGCACAATTACCTGGCAGCCGTTTCGTGGGGAACTGCTCCGAAACCACCCAAGTCAAACAACGGTCTGAAAGTTTTAAATACTCCGGAACCTCGCGTTGGCCTGGCATGGGCAGAGCTTTCCACAGGACTATTTTTTGCCGCTGATTTCTCCCAGGACGAACTGGCCGACCAGTTAGCTCGCATCAATCCCTCGGAATGCCTGATCCGGGAAGACGCCGATGATGCGTTTACGACAAATCCACCGCGTGGCACGATGGTCACGCCACGTCCCAGCTGGTCATTTTCTCGAGATGCTGCTGCCAGTGCGTTGGCCAAGCAGTTCGGGACTCGCAGCCTGGACGGAATGGGTTTTACCGACGATGACGGCGCGGCTGTCCAGGCCGCTGGTGCCGTTCTGGAATACCTGAGGGAAACACAAAAAACATCCCTGGACCATATCCAACGATTAACCCCTTATCGCAACTCCGAAATCCTGGAGATTGATGAAGCCACCCGTCGCAGCCTGGAAATAACCAGGACGATTCGTGACGGCCAACGTGAAGGGTCTCTCCTTTCCGTGCTGGACCACACCGTCACGGCCATGGGCTCACGCCTCTTGACCGATTGGCTGGCCAATCCTCTCACAGACATCAGGGTGATCCGACAACGCCAGGAAGCGGTCCAGGAACTTCTCCAGGAGGACCAGCTGCGAGAAACCCTTCAGACTTGCCTGAAAAACATTTACGACATGGAACGACTGCTGGCGCGCGTCTCCACGGGTCGGTCCAGTCCACGTGACCTGAGCTTTATCGGCAAGACCCTGGAACAATTGCCACTGATCAAATCCAGCCTGCAAAACCGATCCAGCAACCAGCTCCAGGAGCTGGAACAGGAACTGGATGTTTGCGAGGATCTGCAAGTACTGCTGGCCTCTGCACTGGTCGAAAACTGTCCCTTGCAGATCCGCGATGGCGGCATCATCCAGGCTGGCTTTCACGCAGAACTTGACCGCCTGCGTAAACTCTCCGATGGCGGCAAGCAATGGATTGCCAACTACCAGGCAAAGGAGGCGGAAAAAACTGGCCTCCCCAACCTCAAGATCGGTTTCAATAAAGTTTTTGGTTACTACCTTGAGCTCACCAACGCACACAAGGACAAGGCACCGGACTACTTTATTCGCAAACAAACGCTAAAGAATGCGGAACGTTACATCACACCGGAGCTGAAGGAACACGAGGAAGAAGTCCTCCGCTCTGCGGAACAGGCATTGGAGCTGGAATGCCAGGTTTTCCTCGAACTACGCGATACCATCCACCAGGAAGCAACTCGCCTGCAAAATACGGCTCGTGTCCTGGGCCAGTTGGATGTCCTGGCATCGCTGTCTGAACTGGCAGAACAACGCAATTACTGTCGCCCCACGATGGTCACAGAACCGGTCCTTGATATTCGCGACGGCAAACATCCCGTGCTGGACATCACCGAACCCGAGGGAACCTTTGTACCCAATGACACGTGTGCCGGAACGGGTGAACAACTGGTCCTGCTAATCACGGGGCCCAACATGGCTGGTAAGAGCACCTATATCCGGCAGGTCGCACTGATCACCCTCATGGCGCAAATTGGTAGCTTCGTACCAGCTCAAACAGCAACGATCGGAATTGCAGATCGAATTTTTGCACGAGTCGGCGCCAGCGACGAATTATCTCGAGGGCAAAGTACCTTCATGGTGGAGATGACTGAAACCGCTCGCATTCTGAATACCGCTACACAACATAGCCTGGTCATTCTCGACGAAATCGGACGGGGAACGAGTACCTACGATGGTGTCTCCCTGGCCTGGGCTATCATGGAACATATCCATAATCACATCGGCTGCCGCACCCTTTTTGCCACTCATTACCATGAGTTAACGGAACTGGAAGGCACCCTGAGTTCCGTCAAAAACCTCAACGTGGACGTCAAGGAATGGCATGACAATGTCGTCTTCTTGCACAAGATTGTCGCAGGCGCCGCCAATAAGAGCTACGGGATTCACGTGGCTCGCCTGGCAGGTGTCCCACAGGAAGTCAATCATCGAGCGCAGCAGATACTCGCTCAACTGGAATCTGAACCGCGATCCCTCTCTGACACGCAGCCCCTGCCAGTGCCGGACACATCCGGGCGCAACCGGGACATGCAATTGACCCTCTTCAATCCCGTGGAGCATCCCCTGCTGGACACGATCCGCGCCACGGAGATTAACGAACTGACGCCCCTACAGGCTCTCCAGCTACTTCAATCATGGAAAGATCAGCTCGGCGACAACACCTCCGAACCTGAGTAATCATGGGCTACTCAACGCCCCCATTACTTGGCGGCCAGTTCCTTGATGTAAATATTGCGAAACTGGACGAGGCTGGAAGCCGGACTGTACTGGCCATTTCGCAAGCCACCGTGATGCTGAAAGGCCAAGCGTCCCTTCGAAGGAATGCCGGGAAGCTGAGCATTTTCCAAGGCAGTATGGCCATTGTTGATCACCGTCAGTCGATCGCCGATCATCACGATGATAAAGGTATTCCATTGACCAACTGGATTATCGCCATTCACACGCGGAGTCACACCTGCACGTACGGTCGGTGACATCTTCTTGTCCATTCGATAACCGTAAACTTCTCCGGAACCGATTGGCCAACACCAGATATTAATCTGGCTCTTGCTGTTGCCTCGCAGGTAAATCCCGGAATCAGCGTTGGGGAGTGGAATCGTGATGGCTTTCCCTTTCCCATCCTGAAGATGCGTACCATCGGAAAGTACGATCGGAACATTGTAATGCCCCGTAGTTTTCTTGATCCGCCAATCCATCTTCAGGATAAAATCACCGTACTCCTTTTCCGTCCAGAGATTCTTGTCTCCCTTCGCCTCACTGGCCGCATCATAGTCAATGACTCCGTCGAGAATCTTCCAATGACCATTATCACCTTCAGGAAGCACCCACCCGGAAAAACTTTCGCCATCAAACAACGAGGTAAATCCCTGCGGAGGATCCGCGTAACCTACCGAGGCCAGGGCAGTACACGAAACCACACCAAGCAATCCCACCAAACATTGTTTTAGGCCTATTACGGTAATCCGATGCATCGCCATCTCCTCCTCTGAAACCGGGTCCTGTCACGATCCTCTACCAACAGTACTACACGTCTGGTACTCCACTGTCGGCAACCCTTTCATTCTAACCGGATTGCTCTTGCCTCGAACAGTCATTTCAAGGCAAGATTTCCACTACTGTCCCACGTTCTTCACCACGCAGGCCATCCATCGGTATGAAACGCACCCTGCTACGAATCCTCGTTGCCATGATTGCCGCTCTCGGTGGCGCCTGTACTGTCGTCGCCATCCAGTTTTTTGGTTACCAACAGCTTTTACGATTACCGTTGCCCCTGGCTGGAACCACGCTTTCGCTCCTGGTGGCCCTGGTCGGTGCAGGCATGTCGGTTGCTTCGGGAGCATCCTGGCAAGGATGGGAAAACCGACTGGCCCGCTTTTGGCAATCATTACGCTGTACCAACCTTCCCGAACCCCATCCCCTGGTCTGGGTAGTCATCCTGCTGAGTTGGTGCTGCTTTATCCTGAGCGTAACGCAACTCTGGCAGGTCCATACTGATCCAACCAGTAATGATCCAGCAGCTTTCCTGCGATACGCGAACGAGGTCCGCGAATCCGGAGGCATCCCAACCCTGGCCAGCCAGTTATTCCGGGGCACTTACCCCCAGGCGAATCAACATCCGCTTTTTACCGCCCTGCTCTCCCTGGGTCCCACGTTTAAACAGGGACAATTACTTTCCCTGGCGATCGGCACCTTTACCCTGGTCGTGACCACGCTGCTGGTTGCTCGCACCTGGAACCTGACGGTTGCCGCCATTTTCAGCGTGTTGCTGGCAACCAACTACGCCTTCTGCTCAACCTCTGCCCTGGTGACCTGCGAAGGATTGTTAACCCTGATCGTATCGCTAACCTGGCTAGTTCTTGCTCAACGCGATTTAACGACCACCTCGTCTCCCTCATTATCACCTCGTAACGCATTAGGCATTGGAGCTTTATTAGCATTAGCGTTCCTGACCAAGGGGACTGGCCCGCTCTTCCTGGTGATCACCCTGGCCTGGGTGATAGGTTGCCACCTGTATCATCGACCTGTCACCGAACAGCAGAGACGTTTGTTACCCTGGCGACGGTTGATGCTGATCGTAACGGCCTGGATCGTGGTTGCCTCTCCCTTGCTGACGCGAAACGTTCGAATGTTCGGCAATCCTATCTATAACGCCAATAGCTACTTTCTGTTCTTGGACGAGTTTGAAGATCTGCGAGAGGTAGCCGATCGCATGAGTGTCAGGGAAGCTGCCGAGGACTATCTTGCCACGCACAGCGTAGTCGAGATGTTGCAACGTGAAACCCAGGGACTTTCCTGGCAATCCTTTATCTTTGTTCGCAGCCTCGGGCCGATTCCCCTGGACGACAGCCGCATCCTTTTCTCGCTTCCCTTCTTATTACTGGCACTGATCGGAATGCTTTCTGAACAGCGGCTGGCCACGATCCTGTTACTCGCCTGGATTGCCTGTTTCCTGGTCATGTTCGCCTGGTATTTGCCTATAGCGGCCGGTCAGCGCTTCATGGTTCCCCTGCTGCCAGCCCTGCTGGTGTGCACTGCCGTTGGCCTGGCACGAATCGCGCCGACGAACCGTCGGCTCACGAAGTTGAACTCAACCAGTTGGTTAAGCATCGGTATTTGCTGGTGCCTTGGCTGGACTGCCATCACCTGCCTGATGCTGCCCTAGTAAACAATCTCGTAGAGGGCGCTGAACTTATCCGTCCAGAGTGAGACGTCACGGGCATTTTCTCCATTCGGTGCCTGGTGCTTTTGGCGTATCTCTGGATCGTTCAGGACCTCCTTGTTCCGAGTAAGCAGGATCCAGGTGGCCAGGTCCTCAACCACTTCCTGTTCCGGCTCCGGATGCGTGGTCAACACAACGAACGGAATCTTATAGTGCCTTGCGATACGGACCACGACCGGAATCAGACGAAGATGCTGGGTGCTGGCATGGATTGCCAGTACTCCCCCCGGCTTGAGGTGGTCAAGATACAGCTGGACGGCTTCGGCGGTCAGCAAATGTACTGGAACAGCATCACCACTAAACGCATCCAAGACCAGGATATCCGTATCGTGAGAAGCACCGTTAGTACTCTCCTCTTCCAACGACAGGCGTGCATCGCCACTGACCAAGACAACGTCTGCCGGTGAATCCTGCAGGAAGGTAAAATGCTCCTGGGCCATTCGTTCTACCTCAGGATTAATCTCGTAAAATCGGAAGTGATCGCCTGTCCTTCCGTAGGTTGCCAGCGTACCAACTCCCAGTCCCACGATGGAAACATGGACAGGATCCGTCTTGAGGTATTTTCGCATCAACAGGCCAATGCCACTGTTGCGATTGTAGTACGCAGTGGGCAACCGTCTGCGCCCTGGATCGGTAAACTGGATGCCATGCAACGTTTTCCCATGCATGAGACTTAACTGGTTATCAGCAGGACTTTCTTCACGCAGCTCACGAACCACTCGCAACACCCCAAAAAAATTTCGGCTGGCAACAACGGTTTCACGCTCAATATTCTTTACCACGTCAAACGATTTCACATTACGCTGGTACTCCGCGAGCTGTGCCTTTCCAGCCAGGCCGATTCCGCCACCGATCAGCAATGCTGCACTCAACTGTGCAACTGACGACCACGATACAATCTGGGTTACGACAATAACCAATGAAAACGCCAACGCGACCAGCATTGCCAGGTTCAGTTCCAGGTACGAATAAAAAATCAGCGGGCAGACCAGCGAAACCAACAGCCCCCCCACAGCCCCCCCGACACTAACCCAGAGATAAAAAGTGGTCAGGTAGGTTACAGCCGGTTTACGACGAACCAATTCACCATGACACAGCATGCAGACCGCAAACAGCATTGCCAGATAAGATCCCACCTGCACCGTGGCCGCGCCGGTCCAGTCAGAAAACTTGAACACCAACCCCACGTTTTGCAGCATGGCATCGATGTCATAACGCAGCATCAAGGCGGCGACCCAGGCAATGGAAAGAAAGACTGCCCAGGCAAATACTCTCGGTTGATACCATGATTCACGGTCAAAACAAATAATAAATGAAAGCAGGTACAATCCCAGCGGTGCAATCCAGAGAAAGGGCATCACCACGATTTGCTGGCAAACATGCTGCGTGACTGCCAGTAACATGACGGAAGCCAGGGCCGGCATCCATAACCAGTGCCCCTGTTCTTTCCAAGGCGGCCGCTCGGTCGCTGCCGGTGAGGCTTCCCCGGCCGTCGTTTCGTCACCTTCCCCGCTGGGCGAGGAAACCCCACGGTACACCATAACGGCAAGGACAGCGCAACAGGTACCGAAGCCGACAAAGACAACTGACCACAAGTTACCCTGGGTCGGCAAATCAAACGCAGGCTCAAAAACGAACGGGTACGTTACCAGCGCTCCCAGGGAACCAATATTGGAGAGTGCATAGAGGCGATAGGGGGACTGCCCCGAGTAATGCATGGCATACCATGCCTGCACCAACGGTCCGGTTGCTGACAATACGAAATAGGGCAATCCCACGTGCAGCACCAACAACCAGAGAATACGCATCGTTGGCAAACTACTGTCTGTTGGTTTAAATCGATCCGTCGGTGTAATGGGTAGCGTCAGAACTGCAACGACGATCAATGCCACGTGAACGATCATTTGTAGTTGCCGAGACTTGAGACGCGACAAGACATGGGCATAGCTATAACCGGCCACCAGTAACACCTGGAAGAATAACATGCAGGTCGTCCAGACAGCAGTCGTGCCACCAAACCAGGGCAGAATCATCTTGCTGATTACCGGTTGCACCTGGAACAACAAGAAGGCACTGAGCAAGATTGTCAGGGCGGCCCAGCTGGAGAACCGGAAGTAGGCATGCTTGGCCATCAGCCTTTTTTCCTTGTCAACAATTGCCGTTCACCAGGTGCTACCCCTGTCTTGATTCGATACCTCACGAATCAACCGATGCCTCCACGGTTACCAGGACCCCCTTGAAAGCGGGCGTCCTGGACTGCGCGTCATGCTGTCTCGACACCAGTACGTTGGCTTCTGGAAAATACATCAGGGCATTTCCTTCACGAATACCAGGAAACTCACGTGCACGCACCGCATCCATTTTCCCTGCTGGCCCCCGAACCTGCACACGCTGGTCGTGTTGCAGGTCGCGTCGGCGCATATCGCGTGGGTTCAACAGGATCACGTCACGTCCATCCTGCCCGCGGTAAAGATCCTCTTCCTCGTAGACGACGGTATTGAATTGACCTTCACTGCGTACCGTCATCAGCCTCAGCACATCATCTCCACCGGCCAGTTCCGGAAGTTCGTGGCAATGCAAGCGTGCACGTCCATCGGGTGTAGCAAATCGCGGCTTGTGAAAGGTTCTACCAGCGATTTGAAATTCCTCTCGCGTGGAGTCAATTGCCCTGATCTTCTCAAACCCGGGAACTACCTTGCCGATCACGCTACGAATCTGTTTTGCATCCTGCATCCCCTGCCAATCAATCGGGCCATCATTCCCCAGGACACGCTGGGCAAGCTCCGCGATCACTTCGATTTCACTACGCGGACCTGCCAAGCGTTGCGGCCCACCATCACTCAAACGCACCAGGTTAAACATCGACTCCTGCGTCGTCCGCTGAGGTTCCTCATCACGGGCCAGGACGGGCAGTATGATCGTTTCGTCAGCCATCCCATGCACGTGGCCTGTATTGAGCGTCGTGCTCATGAAAACCATGGTTTCCAACCGTGATAAAGCTTCTGCTGCAAAAGCCTGGTCCGGATTGGAACCATAGAGATTTCCACCCAGGCAAAATCCAAAGCGTAGTTCGTCGGCCGCAGCGCCTTCCATACAGGCCAACGTATCGAGACCTGGCGTCTTGGGTAATGAAACGGAAAGATCTTTTTCCAGGGCCTCGAAGATAGCCTCTTTCAACTTTGGAGTAACTCCCACAGACCCGATGCCCTGCACGTTAGAATGTCCACGGATAGGCATCAGCCCGGCATGCGGCTTACCCACCATAGATCGCATCAGTGCCAAGTTGGCAATTGCCTGCACATTCTGAGTTCCATGCGCATGATGGGTAATACCCATTGTCCAGCTAAAGACAACATTCCGGGCAGCTCCATAAGTAGCGGCTATTTCATCGATCACCGCTCGCTCGACTCCCGATTTCCGGCAGATGTCATCCCAGTCAGTTTCCCGCAGGTTTGCCAACCATGAGTCCGTTCCCTGGCAGTGCTCCTTAAGAAAACCATCATCCTGTAATCCCAGTTCATCAATCCGCTTGGCGATACCTGTCAACAAGGCCAGGTCACCGCCGATATGGGGTTGGACATACTGCGTCGCAATACGCGTCCCAAAGAGCATGCTCCGAACATTACTAGGGATACGAAAATTGACCAGTCCAGCCTCCACGACAGGATTGATAACAATGACTTTGCCGCCGCGTCGACGCACATGCATCAAGGTGGTCATCAAACGTGGGTGGTTACTCGGTGGGTTACCGCCAATCACGAAAACGAGATCCGCGTGTTCAACATCATCTAACACGATAGTAGCAGTACCACTTCCGACCGCGCTACTCAATCCGACACCACTTGCCTGGTGACAGTAATAACTGCAATTATTGACGTTATTGGTTCCATAGAGGCGAGCAAAAAGCTGCAGGAGAAACCCGGCTTCATTCGAACTACGACCACTGAAATACCAGAAGCTCTCATCTGGCGGCATCTGACCCAGCTTGGCGACTACGCGATCAACCGCTTCCTCCCAGGAAATCACGCGATACTGATTTCCCCCTTTCTCGTAGAGCACCGGGTCGACCAGTCGCCCAGACGCTTCCAGCTCCCGTGGATTCATCGCCTGCAGCTGTTTAATCGTGTGTCGATTCCAGAAATTCGGTGAGATGGCTGGCTGCATATCAGCGGCGATGGCCTGCAGGGATTTCTTACAGAACTCGGGAAACCGCCCCAGTTCATTCACCATGCCGCCTCGTTGGCCACCCATTCCCAGGGCACAGGTTTTACAGGCATTCTTACTGCGCAGCGCACGGTACATCTTTCGCAATCCGCCAACCTCGCGAGCTTTTCGAAAGGTATAACGGATCGCCTGCCAGCCACCTCCGCTGCGGGGTATCTTGCTCATGCTGCACACCTCGGCGGCGCGATATCACAGAGATCAACCGGATCATGGCAAGTTACGAAACCTGCCTTTGGGTGCCTAGTGATCCAGGGCGACCGTAACGGTCTTTGTTTCCAGGTAAGGCCGCAAGCCATCTTCACCCAATTCTCGTCCCAGGCCCGACATCTTGAAGCCGCCGAACGGCGCGGCCGCATCGAACACGTCATAACAGTTCACCCAAATCGTTCCAGCCTTGATTTTTTTGGCGAGATGATGGGCTCGTCCCACATCGCGGGTCCAGACTGCTGCGGCCAGTCCGTAAAAAGTCTGGTTTGCACGTGCCAGGATATCGTCCGTATCCTTGAAGGTCAGGACTGACATGACTGGGCCAAAAATCTCGTCCTGGGCAATATCCATATCATCGGTGACGCCATCGAACAACGTGGGCTCGATAAAGTAGCCTTCCTCTCCGAAACGGCTGCCCCCCGATACGCAGGATGCACCACTCTCATTACCTTTCTGAATGTATCCCAGGATTTTTTCAAACTGAGCCTGATCCACCTGCGGCCCCTGTTCTGTCTTGGGATCAAAGGGATCACCAATCACACGATCCGTGTTCATGCTAATCATCTTCTCGATGAATTCATCGTGAATGCGTTCGTCGACGAAAACACGGCTCCCGGCACAGCAACACTGACCCTGGTTAAAGTAGAGACCAAAATGAGCACCTGCGGCGGCGGCATCCAGGTCGGCATCCGCGAAAATGATATTCGGACTCTTTCCGCCCAGTTCAAACGTCAATCGTTTCAGCGAGGGAGCAGCTTCTTTCATGATGGTCTGCGCGGTCAGGTATTCCCCCGTGAAAGCAACCTTGTCGATATCAGGATGCTGAACAATCGCCGCACCCGCCGTCGGACCAAAACCGGGCACCACGTTAATGACGCCATCGGGAAAACCCGCCTTCTGTGCCAGGCGAGCCATCCGCAAGCAACTTAGCGGAGTCTGCTCGGCCGGCTTCATCACCACGGTACAACCAGCTGCCAACGCCGGGCCCCACTTCCAGGCCACCATTAACATGGGAAAGTTCCAGGGAATAATCTGCCCTACAACTCCCACGGGCTCGCGCCGCGTGTAGGTGAGAAAGTTACCTCGCACGGGAATGGTCTGGCCATGAATCTTGTCTGCATAGCCGGCGTAGTATCTCAGGCAATCAATAACCAGCGGTAAATCAATGTCACGTGCATCACTGATCGGCTTACCATTGTCGAGGGTCTCCAGGGCAGCCAGTTCATCAATTTCTTCCTCGATAAGATCGGCCAGCCGGGTCAACAACTGCCCCCGATCCCGGGCATCCATCGTGCTCCACGGCCCGTTCTCAAATGCTTCTCGAGCAGCACGAACGGCCAGGTCCACGTCCGCGGCATCTCCCTCAGCAATCTGGGCAATCACTTCCTCAGATGCGGGATGCAATGTTTCAAAGGTCTTGCCACTTTGTGCAGGAATCCACTGGCCATCAATAAAACAGAGTGTCTGATGAATCTCGGGACGTGCAACCGGTTCAGTGAAAGTAGCCATGAGAGACCTCCTGGGAACAAATCAAATCATTGTATCGAACTCAGTTTGGGCCCCTGGCAAAGTTGGCAACACCAGCAAAAGGACCTGAACTGCCGTTGGCGACATTGTAATCCCAGTTCGGGGAAGGCAGCAAGCCGCAAGAGATTCCAGGAATTAAACGTTCGGACGAAACACCTTGCAGTCCAGATCACCAAGAGCAGCCTGGAGTTGCTCAAACATCGCCTGATCGCGATAAACGCCTACGATTGCCCCGCCAGAGCCGGCAAATTTAGCAGAGGCACCTACCTCGCGAGCTCGTTCAACCATTGCAACCTGCGTTGGCGGTAATTCACAGATACGGCTGCGAACATCGAAGTTCTGATCCATCAACCTTCCCAGTTCCTCCAGGTCTCCCTGGTCCAGGGCCTCGCGCCCAGCCATGGCCAGTTCCGCGAACGACTCCATTGCCTCGAGGACATCTGCTTCATTACGGTTATATCGCAAGCGAAGATTATTGTGAAACACCTCGGTCGGTTCCCCGACGTCCGTACAATAAGCCACGTAGATTCTTTCCAGGAAAGCGGTATCCAGGGGCAGGTAGGAGCCATATTCCAGGCCCAGTTCCGATTGCATGATCGCTGTCGAGAAATCCATGTAGACAGCGCCTTCGTAGACCTGGATCACCCGATCCTGTAAGCCTGCAGAAATACCCAGTTCATCCGCCTCGACACTAAGCACAAGCGAGGGTTGCACATGCTGTGGAATCTGGACATCGTAATATTCCATCAGGGCCCGCAAGGTGGCCACGATAATGGCGCTCGATCCTGCCATGCCCACTGCGCGGGGTATATTCGATTCGTAGCGAATTGAAAAATTCCGCTCATGCAGTGGAAAGCGATTCTCACAGAACTCCACGAATTTCTTGATCGTCGCCTTGACCAATCGCAAGCCGCCATAATATCCATGCAATTCAACATCATGTACCAGTTCATGGATTGAACCGAAGCGACTCTTATCTTCCTGGCTGGGAATTAATTCCATGTCTTCCCAGGCATACAGGACCACTTCCGCAAAGAAATTGCGGGCGATGATCGAGATGGTCTTGCCATGGTACCCATCCGACGGATTGCCGATCAGGCCGGCACGTGCGTAGGCCCTTTTCCGCAATAACTCCATCATGAATTCTCCGCTGATGTATCCAGGAGTTGCCGCAAGTGTTGCTGAACCATGGGACCATGCTGTTCATCAGCCATCGCAAATTCCATGAAGGTACGAAAGTAGCTTTCAAAGTTGCCGATATCGTAACGAGGTTCATTTGCCGGCAACTTCATGCCGATCCCCTTGCATCCAGACTGCAACAACTGGCGGATCGCATCCGTCAACTGGATCTCGCCTCCCTTGCCCGGTTTCGTTTCCCCCAAAGCGTCAAAAATCACCGGACTAAAAATGTAGCGGGCAGCCACGGCCAGGTTACTGGGGGCTTCCTGGACGGACGGTTTTTCGACCAAATCAGCCAGCTCGAAGACATCACCGGCGGATCCCCTGGGACTGGCAATTCCATAATTTACCACCTCGGCAGCGGGTACCTCCTCGAAGGCTACCACGACATCTGCTTTCTGTGACTCGAATTCATTGATCATACGTCCCACGATATCACTTTGAGCGTTCAAACCAATAATCGAATCGCCAAGCGCGACGACCAGCGGTTGATCACCCACCAGTGAACGGGCACACATGACAGCATGTCCGAGGCCTAACTGCCGGCGCTGGCGCGTATAAAAATATTCCATCTCGCGACGTTCAAAATCAAGATCCTCCAACTGGGCTTCCCGCCCACTTTCCCGTAGTCGCTGGATCAAGGTTTCGTCGATATCAAAATGCTGCTCAATAGAAGCCTTTCCGTGGGACGTGATGAACAGTAGCCGTCGGATACCCGACAGGGCGAGTTCTTCGACTACGTATTGAACCACTGGCTTACGACCCACGGACAACATCTCCTTGGGCTGACTCTTGGTCAACGGCAGCAACCGGGTTCCATGCCCGGCAACCGGGACAACAGCAATGTCAATTGTCATGTTTACACCGTCACCTATTATAAAATCGAGATACCTGGATTGCCTGCCACGCTAATTCGGCGAGGGAGCGGACCCACGGGGAGCTGGTGCAGCCTGTTGCTGCAACAGTTCCTGCAGGAATTCCCCATGCCGCGCATCCAGGGCAATTAGTTTCCTTGCATACTTAATCGCTTCTTCAAATTTCTGGCGTTGCTGCAACAGCCGCGCCAACGCTACCAGGAACGTAGTATTCTCCTCGTCCAACTGATGGGAGGTTAAGAGCCTCTTCTCGGCCTCGTCCATTTGCCCATTACGGTAAAGCGCCAATCCATAACGATACTGGACCATGGGATTCTCCGGGGCGTAATTCGCATCCCTGGCAAAATGAACCAGCTCCTGCTGACGCAACGTTTCAATCTCACGCTGTTCATCTTCCAGTCCCTTCATCAATTCAACGATTCGTTCCGTATCCTGGATACGCTGCGACTGCTGAATCTGTCGTATCTTCTCCTCCAGGTTTCTCTGTAGTAACTCCGCCAGGTTTGCCCTGGGACCCGTGGCCATTGGCTCCACGTGCATCCCCTGCCGATATGCCTTGATGGCATCCTTTCGTCGTCCCAGGTTTTCATACAGGAGACCCAGCGTCACGTACGCAGCCGCTCGATCATTGTTCGCCAGGATGCCTTTCTCCAATTCTGCCACGGCATTCTGGAAGGCCTTCCGCTGCTTGGTAGTAAACATCGCTGGTGGTACCGGGGCCAACACCTCGGCGGCTGCCGTCCGAACAGACCGGACGGGATCCCGTAGCAGTCGCGACGCCTGCAAAACGAGGTCAGCGTAGAACGGCTCCTCCGTTCCCCGGAAACCCTGCAATGCCCCCAGGGCTGCCCGCCGCACCTGCGGGTCAGGATCCTTGAGATTACGAAAAAGAACCTCGGCATTGCTTACCTCGAACGGATCTAACCACATCAGTGCCGAGGCACGTACCAGGGGAGACCATTCACGGTTTTTGGTAATCTTCCTTAACTGTTCACCAGCGGCCGGATCCCGATCACGAGCTGCCTTGAGTGCAGAGGCAAAATGCGAGCCGCGATGCTTCGACGTGGGATACCACTTCTTGACTGCACCAGCAGCCCAGGCGTTGATTTTCTGCAGGTCCGCAGCAACCGTCGCGTTACCAGCACGGGCCACCCGCAACCAATCTGCGTACTCCCTCAGCCCCAGTTCCTGCTTCTGATCCTTGTCCAAGGTCGTACGTTCCAGGTGACAACCGGTACAGGCGTTGGGGGTTTGCAACGTGACACTCAGGTCCGGACGTGGCACGCGAAGGCTATGGTCTCGCCTCGGATCAACCTCCATGTATGTCGTGGACGGCATATGGCACTCGACGCATGATGCTCCTGTCGAACCCGCCTTATGCTGGTGGTGAGCGGCCGTATCATATTTTGCTGATGGATGCTGATGGCAGGAAGTACACAGTCGATTATCAGTAAATTTAATCTTCGTGGTATGCGGATTGTGACAATCGCTGCAACGAATGCCCTTACGGAACATCTTGCTCTGCACGTAGGAACCATAAACGTAGACCTCGTCCATGATCTGACCATCATCATGATAGGTCTCCGGCCGCAAAAGTTCATTTGCATAATAATCATAGAGATTGTTACCAGGCCGAAAGTCAGCGTGCACGATACTGCGCCGCGAGTGGCAGGGAGCACAGGTCTGGATCTCCGCCTGGGAACTCTTTTCCTTGAGCTTGGCCAGTCCGTACCCGTGACGTCGGTCCCAGAAAAGTGACTTTGCCTCGGCCAACTCGGCATGCAGGCTACCCGGGCCATGACAAGATTCACAGCTAACGTCAATTTCTTCAAACGATGTATGATATTGGCCCGACTTCGCGTTGAATTTTTTTTGCAGGTTCGTCGAATGACAATCGGCACACATCGTGTTCCAACGTTGGGCAATACCGGTCCAGTGCAGATCGTCGGTTGGCTCAAGTTTTTCCTTGACATCTGGAGGGTCCAGGTAAAACCATTGCTTTGCCTTGGTGTCCCAGGAAATACGCAGAACCTGCAAGCGTCCCACGTGCTGTCCATCATCCGGCAGTGACCCTGGCCGATCAAACTCAACCATGTACTGCTGCAACGGGTCTACACCGAACACGTACTTGATTTCAAAGTCGGTCATCTTGCCATCGGGGCCCTCGGTGTGGACCATGAATTTCCCGTTCCGGCGAAACATTCGGGAAGTGATACCGTGGTGCACCAGTTCAGTATCGTTGAAGTCGCCCAGGACGGTTTCTTCCAACGCCGGATCCATCGCCTTGTCATGATGCGACCCCTGCCACTCCTCCGCCTGCGACTGATGACAGGTCGTGCATTTCGAGCGGCCCACGTAGCGAACTTCGACGTCCTCGGGAACCGCAATCAGCCAATCACACAGGGTCCAGCTGCCCACGATAACGCCCACGACAAGCAACCAGGCCGCCGCGCTCAGACGCGTCACCCAACGAGTCGATCCATGTGCACTTGCAGCAGCGCCGGAGATGTCGTTTGATTTATTCATTTTCCACTCATGAAACACTGTTTCTAAGCCACGTTCAGCCAATCTCGCAGCTTGTTTGATTATCAACTCCGTCCTAGAATGCGGCAACCGTTGGGGGTTCTCGTGGCAGGCAATTGACGTTTTGCTATTCCGATTTTCCGGAATACGCATCCTTTCCGTAGCTGGCTGCCGGTGGAGCAACCCAAAATATCCCCCCGATCCCGTTGCCTAACGGCAGGAAGGGAAAATCTTTGCAATGCATCCCCAGCATCCAGAAGACCAAACCAAGCCTGATCCCGGCATTCCCTCACCTCCTGAATCTTCAACCGATGACGGTAACCAGCCAAAATCACCCTCGATAGACCGACGAAAACTTTTACAGGTACTGGCGGCTGGCGGCATTGGCAGTGCCTGTTTCCATCGGGCATTGGCAGCGCAGGCCACCCAGGCCGGGCAGGTAACCACTGCCATGGTCCAGCAAGCTGCCTGGATCGCCGACCTGGAATTATCCGAGGATGAACTAACCAGTACGACGGCTCGCGTAGAACGCACCCTGGATAAGTTCCAGACCTTACGAGAACAGCCCGTCAGCTACGATACTCCACCTGCCCTCTATTTTTCGGCCACACCCCGGGAACCCTCGAACAACGTCAAGATCGATCGTCAGGCCAGGCCCATCGGCACCTCGAAATCTGCCCGACCTGCAGACGACCAGGACTTGGCCTTTCTTCCTGTCACTGACCTGGCAGCATTGCTCAAGGCACGCAAGGTCTCTTCCCTACAACTGACCCAGCTCTACCTTGAACGTCTCAAGCGATACGATCCACTTTTGCATTGCGTCGTCACGTTAACCGAAGAACTGGCACTCAAACAGGCTCGACGAGCCGACCAGGAAATCGCATCCGGAAAGTACCGCGGTCCTCTTCACGGCATTCCCTGGGGCGCCAAGGACTTGATTGCTTACCCGGGCTATCCCACGAGCTGGGGCGCACCACACTTTCGTGAGCAGCTGCTGGATGAAAAAGCGACCGTCGCTCAGCGACTGGAGGATGCGGGAGCTGTCCTGGTGGCCAAACTCTCGCTCGGTGCACTGGCCATGGGGGATCGCTGGTTTGGTGGCATGACACGCAACCCCTGGAAAACCAGCGAGGGTTCCAGCGGCTCCAGTGCCGGATCCGCTTCCGCCACGGCTGCAGGACTGGTCGGTTTCACCCTGGGAAGTGAGACCCTGGGAAGCATTGTCTCTCCCTGCCGTCGTTGCGGCACCACCGGTTTACGTCCCACCTTTGGCCGTGTCAGTCGCCACGGCTGCATGTCACTGGCCTGGAGCATGGACAAGATCGGCCCCATCACTCGCAGCGTCGAGGACGCTGCACTGATTTTCGCTGCCATCCATGGCGCCGACGGCAAAGATCCCACAGCCGTCAATCGATCGTTCCAGTGGCCCGCCAGCAAAGACCTCAGTGACCTGACCATCGGCTACTTTGAGACTGAAGAGTCCATCGATCAGCGTGACGACATGGCCGTACTCCGCAAGCTTGGCGTGAAACTGGTACCAGTTCAGTTACCGAAGACACCCGCTCGTCCACTAACACTCATTCTCGATACGGAGGCAGCCACCGTCTTCGACGAACTCACCCGCAAGGGAATCACCGAGGGACTCAACAGCTGGCCAACGACGTTTCGGCAGGGGCAATTCATACCGGCCGTAGAATATTTGCGGGCGAATCGCGTACGCACGCTGCTGATGAAAGAGATGGAATCTGTCATGGAACCCATTGATGCCTACGTCGGCGGCAATGACCTGGTAATTACCAACTTCACTGGCCACCCGACGGTCGTGATCCCTGATGGTTTTCGTCACTCCGGCGAAGATCGAGTTCCCTATTCCCTCACATTTACCGGGAAACTTTTCGGTGAATCCACCTTGCTGGCATTAGCTCATGCCTACCAGCAGGAAACGGGCGTCCACTTGGAACACCCCAGCCTGACCCTTCCGGAACCACCAGCCAACAAGAAACAATCAGGAACGTAAACCCATGACCGTACCCTACTCCTTGCGACACTCCTGGATCGCCCTTACGCGATTAACCATGGTTATCTTCCTGGCGACCTGCTGGTCGACCGGAGAGGACGTGCAGGCCCACCAAGCGACTCGAAAACATTTAAAATCAGGCGACCGTGGTCCCCTGGTTGAAAATCTCCAGCGAACGCTCAACGCACGTTTGAAACCAAGTCCGAAACTATCCATCGACGGGGATTATGGACCCAATACTCGCAAAGCCGTGCTACAGTTTCAACGCCTTAACAGGCTGCCCGCCAGTGGAACCGTGGATACAGCAACCTGGAAAGCCCTGGGGGTGCTCATTACACGGGATGCAACCGTTCCATCTCCCCAGGTGATAAATCGACAAACACTTTCCAGGGCGACGGCCGATTCATTGACCGGTCCTCCTTTCGTGACCTGTAAGGCCTGGGCCATCGCAGACGCAAACACTGGCAAGATCCTCTGGGGCCATGAGGCCAACAAGTCACTCGACATGGCCAGCACGACCAAGATCATGACCGCTTACCTTGTACTCAAGGAGGCCCAGGAAAATCCAGCCACCCTTGAGGAAACCGTGACTTTCTCAGCCCGCGCCGACAACACGCGCGGATCCACTGCAGGGATTCGCATGGGAGAATCACTACCGGTCAAGGAATTGCTATACGGACTGATGCTACCGTCTGGTAACGATGCCTCCGTGGCCCTGGCCGAACATTTTGGCGGACGACTTCGTTCCACCGGGAAATCTCGCACAGTTCCATCATACGACCAGTTTATTGTCCGCATGAACCAGGCGGCCGAGCAGCTGGCCATGGCCAAGACACGTTTTGCCAATCCACACGGACTGACCGCAGAAGGTCACCAGACAACGGCCAGCGATCTGATCCGACTGGCTCAACAGGCGATGCAACTGCCCACTTTTCGCAAGTACGTGGGAACACGTCAACATGGTTGCACGCTGACAGACCGGTCCGGTGTGCAACGCAACGTGATCTGGAAAAATACGAATCGACTACTGGCCATAAAAGGCTACCTGGGTGTCAAGACCGGCACGACCACGGCTGCCGGTGCCTGCCTGGTTTCCTGTTCCCAACGAGGCAACCGGCAGTTACTCATGGTGGTCCTGGGTGCATCCAGTTCGGACGCTCGTTACACGGACAGCCGAAACCTGTATCGCTGGGCGTGGCAGCAACTGGAATAAGACCACAACTCGACACCCATGATTTGAAGGAAATATCATGAAATGTCCCAAGTGTGGTGGCCTCACGGCTGCTATCAACACGCATTCCGTTACCCTGGATAAATGCCATGGATGCGATGGCATCTGGCTCGACCATGGCGAGTTGGAACAGTTAAGAAACACAGCCACCCAGGGACTCGAGGAAGACCTTGAGCAGCAATTCGGTAATCCTGACGTGACCCTAGAAGAACTGGATGGTTACCTTCGCTGTCCACGGTGTGATGACATTGGACTTCGCACACACTATGTCTCATATATGAAACCTGTACGAGTTGATCTCTGCCCGTCATGCCATGGAATGTGGCTTGATGACAAGGAACTTGACTCGCTGCTGAAAGACAAGAAACAATTGGATAACGTCAAGGTATCCGGAGGGATGAAAGCACTGCTCGCCAACCTCGCCAAGAAGTTCAAGGCGAAATAACCCTGGCTGTTCACCTGCTGCCCCGACACAAAGTCCAATCAATCGTAGATACGTATCGAGGCCGTTTGTTCCCACCAGGTTGCCTGGTCCCCGGTGGCCAGCCTATCCAGGTCAGCCATCACGCTTCCTGCCGAGACCGCCTTACGGAGGGCATCACTCCCTGTCACGATATCCACGGGCATCTTTTCCATCTCATATTCATAGGGTGGCGAGATCCATGCGAAGTCATCCGGCCACAGGCGTGCAACCTCGGCAATCAACGCCAGCGTCGTCCGGTAAGGACGAAAGGCAACAGGATCTGTGACCTGCAGGACCAGCCCGTGGCATGCCTCGCCGGTCCACTTGTCAAACGTGGGCTGAAACGTCGTGGGTGACCAGGAGACACCTGGCAGTTCCAGTTTCGATAACTGCTCCAGCAAGCTGGCTACCTGAATGAAGGGAGCACCGAACTGGCGGAAGGGTTGATCGGTTCCACGTCCCTCGGAAATATTAGTTGCCTCCAGGACAACTTGCCCGGGATAGACCAGGCAGTTTTCCCAGCTCGGTAAGTTTGGCGATGGTGCAATCCAGGGCAAACCGGTCTGGTCGAACATCCGAGAACGTTCCCATCCCTGCACGGGAATCACCTCCAGGTTAGCGCCAATCTGCATTTCTCGATTGACCCAGCAAGCTAACTCGCCGATCGTCAAGGCATGCCGCATCGGTACGGCTGCACGACCCACGAAGCTGGTATAGTCCGGGTCCAGGCAGGGACCCTCTACCTGCAGGCCACCAATCGGATTGACTCGATCCAGGATAATGACCGGCAAGCTGGCCTGCTGGCAAGCTTCCAGGCAATACGAGATGGTCCAGATATACGTATACACACGCGTTCCCACGTCCTGCAGGTCGATGACCAGGCAGTCAATATCACGCAGCATTTTCTCGGTGGGCCTGCGGGTATCGCTATAAAGACTGTACACCGGCAAGCCGAGTTCAAGATGGTAGGAATCACGACTTTCGATCATGTTGGCTTGCTGTTTTCCTGCAAAGCCATGCTGGGGCGAAAAGAGAGTCGTGAGCCAACCCGGGAACGCATTCTCCATCAGGTAGCAGGCAAGCTGCCCATGCCGGTCCACGGAAGCCTGGTTCATAAGCAGCCCAAACCGGCCTGATTTTAAAATATCAGGCGGATCCGCCAGGCAAGCTTCCAGGCCACTGATTACAGGGTGCTTTTCATTCACGGAAAATTACCGGGTCCTTATTTATTCACGGTACAGCAGGTAACGTGCTCGCCTTTTGCGAAACTCGGTAAGTTCCGCCTGGTATGCCGCCTGGATTTGCCAGACCGTTTTCTTTCCTGCTTTCACCGCTTCTAGTGTCTGCTTATCGGCAAGCAAGCGGTCATAAGACGCCACCTTCCAGGTCTCGGGATAGTGCCGCCGCAACCAACAGGCAATCTCCAGGCCGAGGGCAAGCGGACGAAACCGGCCACGGTCCGTGATGACAATGCTGATACCGCTACAGGATTCCTTGGAAAATTTACTGGAACCAGGGGTAAAATGGACAGGAATAAAACGTACACCCGGTAACGGCTGCTTGTTTAAATGTCGTGCCAGCTCCTGGCCGTCGAGCCAGGGTGCTCCCAGGATCTCGAAGGGCGTATCGGTACCTCGTCCGACCGACAGGTTGGTCGTTTCCAGCAGACCAATCCCCGGGTAAAGCAGGGCCTCATTGAGGTTCCGCATATTAGGCGAAGGATTTACCCAGGGAAGATCCGTACGGTCAAAAAAATCGCCACGGTGCCAACCTTCCATCCTGACCACCTGTAAGTCCAGCTTCATCTTCTTCTCGTCACGAAACATGCGAGCCAACTCACCCATCGTCATACCGTGTCGAACGGGTACTGGATGAAATCCAACGAAAGATTCTCGACCAGGATCCAGCACAGGGCCCGCGACCTCGTGACCGTTAATCGGGTTCGGACGATCAAGGACTACAAACCGCTTGCCAGCCTTGGCAGCCGCCTCCATGGCCAGTCCCATGGTCGATGCGTAAGTATAAAATCGTGTTCCGATATCCTGGATATCAAAAACAAGGGTATCGATCGCAGCCAGGCTCTCGGCCGTCGGCTGACGTGTTTTTCCATACAGGCTATGCACCACCAGTCCTGTTTCCTCGTCCCGAGCGTCCCCCACGTTCGATTGATCCAGGACACCACGAAACCCGTGTTCCGGACTGAACAGACTGACCAGTTGCACATCCGGCGAACGATGCAAGACACGGACCGTGCTCTGCCCAACACGATTGATACCGGTATGATTCGTGATCAACCCTACCTTTTGCCCCTTGAGAAGCCGAAACTGGTCTGCTGCCAGGACATCCACACCGGTCATGACGGGTCGCAGCCCCATCGATGCCGGGCTGGCCTGGCCAGGACGTTTGATGGATGCCGCGGCCACGCTACCAATACGACCTGCCAGGCGATTAATCCTTCCCTTCCCATCCGGATGCAAACGATTGCCCAGGAAAATAACGAACAGGTCCAATCCCGGATCAACCCACAGGCTGGTACCGGTAAACCCACCATGTCCAAAAGCCTGCGTGGTGAACAATTCACCACGGTTGGACGAATATCCCGTCTGCTTGTCCCAGCCGAGTCCACGCAGCCCACTGGAAACGGTGTGAGCAGCGGTCATCAGCTCCACCGTCCGCTTGCTGAGAACTCGCACCCCGGCATACTCACCGCCTCCCAGCATCATCTGGGCGTAGATCGCCAGGTCATCTGCGGTGGAGAACAGGCCGGCATGACCAGCGATTCCATCCAGCAAATAGGCTCGCGGATCGTGGACCTCGCCCTGCATCCACTTGCCGTCGCGCATTTCAGTAGGGGCTGCCCGCTTACGCCTGGCAGCATTTGGCCGGTAGCCGGTATCGGTCATACCCAGGGGGCGAAAAACATGCTCCTGGGAAAACTCATGAATATTCTTTCCCGAGATATTATGAACCAGGTCGGCCAGCATAATAAAACCGACATCCGTATAAATGAACCTGGTCCCGGGCTCCGCGAATAATTTCAATCCGTAAATACGTTCCATGGAACGACGCGGACCATCCTGGTAATCTTTCAGCGAGTTATCCGGAATTAGTCCTCCCTGGTGCGTCAACAACTGGAACAGCGTGATTCCCTGTTTTCCCTCAGCTCCGAACTGTGGCACATAGGCAGAAACGCTTTCAGCAATGCGTAATTGGCCCCGTTCCACCAGCTTCATGATGCTGGTCGCGGTAGCCACTGGCTTGGTAATCGAAGCCATATCAAAAACCGTATCGACTGTCATCGGAACCTTGACCGGCTCCTCCTGTTTATGGCCATACGCCTTGAGCCAGGCGATCTTGCCCCGGTGCCCCACCGCAATCACACAACCTGGCATTTGCCCCTCGGCGATTCCTTCTGCCACGATCCCGTCAATGTGTTCCAGTTGTTTCGAATCCATGCCAGCATCTTCCGGAGACACTTTCGGCAATCGCGGCGGAACCGCCAGTACATTCGATGCCACAACGATCATACTCAGCAGCATCAACAAGCATCGGAGCATTAACTTCTTCTTCATGGCTTTCCCTTGGTTAGACCCATATCAACCGGTTGATTCTTCTGTTTTCGCCAGGCCATCGCGGAATTCGTCTTCTTCCCTGGCCGGTTCTACGAATCGTTTCGTCGGCAAAACAACGTTAGCCAGCAGGCCGATCCCTATCGTAGTCGCCGCCCCAATCAAGGCATACCAGGGCCATGCAATCTCCGTTCCAAATTTGACGTAACTGAGAACCGCCACGGCCACCACCAGCCCACAAAAAGCATCTCGCTGCTGTACATGACGTGTAAAGACGCCAAGGAAAAACAGGCCCAGCAAGATCCCGGCGCTGAAACCTGCAATGGCCAGCGCATGAGAAACCACGCTACTGGAAAAATACTGGGCGACCACAGCGATCACCATCTGGCAGCATCCAAAAAAGATGGTGAAGCGGCGACTGGCTCGCACCAGGGACCGATCCGTGGAGGTCTCCTTCTTGAGATCACGGTACAGATCAGAGACCGCGGATGAAGCCGAAGAATTAAGTGAACTAGATGCCGTCGAGAGGGCGGCAGACAAGACGGCTGCCAGCGTAATACCCACCAGTCCGACGGGTAATTTCTCAACAATAAAGGTAGCAAAGACCTTGTCGTTATCTTTCGGACCAAATGCCTCCAACGGTGGAAACTGGTCGTAGTAACAAGCCAGGGCCACCCCGATCAACAGGAACAAGGCGAACTGGACCAGCACGGCAAAGCCACTACAGATCAGCGCACGCCCGGCTTCAGCCTGGGAACGGGCAGCCAGGTAACGCTGCACCAGCATCTGATCCGTACCGTGGGTCCCGAGGGTCAGAAACATGCCTCCGATAATGCCAGCCCAAAAGGTATATGTTTCAGAAAAGTCCCAGCGAAAATCGAACACTCGAAACTTGTCCTGTGCCTGGCCATAGGCAACGTATTGATCCCAGCCACCCGGCAGTTCATTGAGCAGGAATCCGACGGCCAGCAATCCACCGCCGAGGTAAACAATCAACTGTATGCAATCGTTCCAGATCACGGAACGGATGCCGCCAAAAAACGTGTACACGATCGTTGCCACTCCGAGGATAAGCACACAAGGAGTGATCGACAGACCGATTACCTTTTCCAACACCAGCGCAGTCAGGAACAAACGCAGGCCATCCCCCAGGTTACGAGTGACCAGGAAGATCAGGGACGCCATCTTCTTCGTGGCACCTCCGAAACGTCGATCCAGGACCTCGTAAGCGGTAAACATGTTTCCCCGGAAATACTGGGGCAACAGGATCCAGACAATCAGGATGCGTCCAACAATGTATCCCAGCGCCAACTGGAGAAAACGAAGGTCCCCTGTCCCGTGTGCATAAGCAATCCCGGGGACACTCAGGAACGTGGCCGTGCTGGTCTCGGTCGCGATAATCGAACCCAGCAAGGCCCACCAGGGAACATCTCGTCCACCCAGCAAATAGGCATCCAGGTCCTTCTTGCCACGGCCTATCCAGAGGCCGAACAGGATCACCAGCAGCAGGTAACTGACCAGGATCAACAGATCCCAGCCACCAATTGATAAATTCACGCGCTCGGTCCGTTACTTGATGTTTTCCAGCGGTTACAATACGAGACAATTCCTCCATTATAGCAGACCCATAAAACCATGCTCAATGATCTTACCACCGAAGCCAGCAATCCTGGCTCCCGCGAAATTGACGCGCTCAGTGCTGAACAGATCGTACAACTCATGAACCAGGAAGACACGCTGGTTGCCGCTGCAGTTGCCAGTCAGGCGGGGGTCATTGCTCAATCGATTGACGTGATTGCCAACCGCATTTCTGCAGGAGGACGACTTATTTACCTGGGTGCCGGCACCTCGGGGCGGCTGGGAGTCCTGGATGCCAGCGAATGTCCACCAACGTTCAACACGCCACCGGAAATGGTAGTCGGACTCATCGCCGGGGGCTACCAGGCCCTGACCCGTTCCATCGAGGGTGCCGAAGATCATCCGGAAACGGCTCATCACGACCTGGAACAGGTGCGTCTCTCGGACGCTGATGTGCTGGTCGGTATCGCGACCAGTGGTCGTACTCCCTACGTCATTGCCGGCCTGGAATACGCACGACAAGTTGGCGCCTTCACGATTGGTCTGACGTGCAACGAAAACAGTGAATTGGCTGCCCTCCCCGACCTGCTGATTGCACCAGTCGTGGGTCCCGAGGTGATCACCGGATCCACCCGGCTCAAGGCGGGTACCGCTACAAAAATGGTTTTGAATATGCTCACGACCGGTGCCATGGTCCGAATCGGCAAAACGTTTGGAAATCTAATGGTCGATTTACGCGCCAGCAACATCAAGCTGACCGATCGCTCCCGCAGGATCCTGATACAATTGACGGACCTTGATTCATCGGCAGCAGAACGATTACTTGGGAAGTGCGACGGCGAGTTAAAAACCGCCATCGTATCCCATTTACGCAGCACGACTCCGCAGAACGCCCGTCAACTTCTCGCAGAAGCTGACGGTCACCTGCGGCAAGCCCTGGAGAAAGACAAGCATGAATGAAACACCCTCGGACCACTTGCTCAAGGTCGCTGGCGTCCAAATGGACATTGCCTTGATGGACCTGGAAGCCAACCTGGCGGCCATGGAAGCACACATGGTTGAAACCGCTGCCGAGGGAGCCCAGCTGACGGTATTTCCCGAATGTGCATTGACGGGTTACTGTTTTGACAGCCTGGAAGAAGCTTTACCTTACGCGGAATCCATACCCGGCCCCAGCACCGACCGCCTGGCCAAGCACTGTGCCAAGCTGGGCGTCTTCATGATCTATGGACTGCTGGAACAAGCTGGCGAGGACTTGTTTAACGCCTGCGTACTCGTCGGGCCCGAGGGTGTCATTGGATCGTACCGGAAGATCCACCTTCCTTTCCTGGGCATTGATCGATTTACCACGCCCGGCGATCGCCCTTTTGCCACCCAGTCCGCTGGACCGCTGAACGTGGGCATGAACATCTGTTATGACGGGGCTTTCCCTGAATCCAGTCGCATCATGGCCCTGCAAGGCGCTGACCTGATCGTCCTGCCCACGAACTGGCCACCCGGTTCCGAATCGACGGCAGATTACGTGATTAATGCCCGGGCCATGGAAAATGCCGTCTACTACATGGCCGTCAACCGTGTCGGTACGGAACGCGGCTTCTCGTTTATTGGTCACAGCAAGATCTGCGACACTAATGGCCATACGTTGGCCCATGCCGCTCACACGGACCTCGAGATCCTCTACGCAGAACTTGATCTACAACGATCACGCACCAAGCACCTGGTCCGCGTCCCAGAAAAACACGAGATCAATCGGTTCGCCGATCGACAACCGCACTGGTATGCTGCCCTGAGTGAACCCGTCCAGCTCGATCATCAAAAAGAATAATCCTATTTCCTTGATTTATCACGGAGTCATCATTGACCATGGATCATCACAACTTGCCCTCTCATCCATCCCGCATACATCGTCGCCAGTTTGTCCGCAGCAGTCTCGCCGGCCTGGCAGCCTGTAGTCTGCCCCCTGTCTTTAACGCCTCGTCGTACGCCAACGTTTTCAATCGCGCAGCAGGCGATCTAAAAATCGCCAACATCAAACGCACGACGGTAAAAGTTCCTTATCGGCCTGCTCCGCAACGAGCCATGGATCGTGAATTACCTCACTGGCGATACTCGGAGATCTTCGAGGTAACGCTGCAGTCAGGTCACGTGGGCTTCGGTGAAACCCTGCTTTACTACACGTGGGGCGTCAGCCAGGACAGCGACGTGGCTCGCATTCGTGGCAAGAATGCAGCAGATGTGATGTGGGATGACGAGCTGGGTGCCGGCCTGCAAATGGCCCTGTTCGATGCTGTCGCACGAGCTGCTGATGTGCCGGTTCATCGGTTGCTGGGAAACCAGGTCGCGGACAAAACACCACTTTCATGGTGGAATATCGACATGGCAACGGACGATATGTTGTCGGAGTGCCAGGAAGCCTATCGACAGGGTTACCTGGCTTACAAAACCAAGGGACGTCCCTGGTTTGACCTCTGGGACCAGGTCGAAACCGTTGTGAAGAAGTTACCTGCAAAATTCAAGGTCGACATGGATTTCAATGACACGCTGCTGGATGCCAAGCGTGGGATACCCATCCTCAAGGAACTGGAACAGTATCCCCACATCGACATCTACGAGACTCCGATTCCCCAGGGAGACATTGCCGGCAACCAGGCGATCTGCAAAGCCACGCGTGTCTCCATCGCTATGCATTATGGTAATCCCGACCCTTTCGTGGCCCTTCGCAACGACATCTGTGACGGTTTTATCATTGGTGGCGGTGCCAGTCGTGTCATGAAACGGGGCAATGTCTGCGAGATGGCTGACAAGCCGTTCTGGCTGCAACTGGTCGGCACCGGGATCACCGCTGCCTGGTCACTACACTTCGGCGCGGTCCTTTCCCATGCGACCTGGCCCGCCGTCAATTGTCATCAACTGTATCAACATCAACTGCTAAAAACGCCCATCCGCGTCAAGAAGGGATTTGCAGCAATTCCCAGCGGCCCCGGACTGGGTTACGAACTGGACCAGGAAGCCGTTGCCCGTTACCGCGTCCCGAAACCGGCCCAGCGGCCTGATCCTCCACGACTGATTGAAACAACGTGGAAAGATGGGCGGACCATGTACACGGCCAACACGGGATCTGTAAACTTCATGCTGAAACCGGGCATGGTCGGAAAGATCCCGTACTACGAGCGCGGAGTGCAGACAAGACTGCTCCCCAATGACGGCAGCGCACGCTGGAAAAAGCTATACCAGGCCAGTCGACAAGGCCCGGTCGTTTACAAGCCGTAAACTGGCCGAACAGCTGCCTACTCGGCAACGACCGGCGACACCAGGTGACCAATTTCACTAATTACCGCTTCCACCTCGTCACCAGGTTGCAGGTAGGTTCCGGTCGTGTTCCCGACACCATCCGGGGTACCGGTGGAGATCATGTCTCCAGGCTCCAGTGTCACGAAACTGGAAATAAATTCGATGATAGCTGCCACCGGAAAAATCTGGTGTGCCGTCGATGAATCCTGTCGCACGGTTCCGTTAACACTCAAGGTTAGTTTCAATTGCTGGGGATCCGCAATTGCATGGCTCGATGTAATACAGGGTCCACAGGGACAAAAACTGTCATGCCACTTGCCATGCAACCAGTCAAAGAACCCATCTTTCTCACGGGCTTTTCGATCTGGATTCGGTCGAAACTTTCGGTCCGAGATATCGTTAATGACCGTGTAGCCAGCCACGTGCCCAAGCGCGTCCGCCTCGCTAATTCCCTTGCCACCCTTGCCGATAACAATGGCCAGTTCCAATTCCCAATCCGTAGTCGCTGACGAGACCTGGGGAATCCGAACCGGATCTCCGGGATTGGTCAACGTCGTGGTCGGTGGCTTCATGAAGACATAGGGAAACGTTTCGGCCCGCTCGGCAGCAATACCGCCCCCTTCTTCGATATGCTTGGCATAGTTACCAGCCAACAGGAACAACTTGTTCGGGCGTGGTACCGGCACCAGCAATTGAACGGTCTCCACGGGCTGCCGGATCACACCCAGGTCTGCCTCATCCTGGTCATTCAACCAGGCATTCAGCTGCAAGGCTGTTTCATGTTCCTCGCCTCCGGCCGGCAATAAAGTGAGCAGGTCGTCCCCGGGAGAAAAAACCAATTCTTCTCCCGTGGATTGCTTGTAACGATCCGCACCTGCCAACAGCGAAATCACATGGTCATCTCCATAAAATCCGGTCCGAATGCCACTATCATCCTGGTATCGACAAACTCGCATAATCCTTAATCCTTCTTTTCTAGATTTCATCCGGATCCAACTTTATCTAGGAATGCCACGGGAAACAAGAACCTTGTCTTATTTCCCGCACTTGTCTTCCTAGCCGATTTCGCATGTCACGCGACGTTCCTCCGCGGAAGCCTGGTAAATCGTATCAATCAGTTGCAACACGGCCTGCATCGATTCCACGGTATTTCGACACTGCGACTGGTTTCCCCGGGCTGTCTCTATCCAATCTCGCAGCAAGGCCACTCCGTTACAGCCACCGTAGCCAGGCGTGTCATCTGCCGGAATCGTGAACGTTTCCTCCATGGCATACCATTGCGGTTGGGGCCCGTGCACCTGCAAGACACCCCCGGTACCTGGAGCAGCTGGATCCCAGTGCACCCATCGTTCGCTGCCCCGGATACACCAGTGCGACTCACCAGCCCAACGCGGCACCCAGTAGCCTCCGGTAAAACTTGCCAGGGCACCGTTGGACAAATCCATGATAGCCACTCCACCATCTTCAACATCCACGTCCGTTGCCCCAAATTGCCCGGTGCGAGCCGTCACTCCCACGATCTGCTGACTGGTAACGTACAGCAACAAGTCCAGGAAATGACAAGCGAGCCAGTTGAAGAAGCCTCCTGTACTGGTTGGTTTATCGAACAAGTAGTGCGACTTACCCCGGCGATTCACATCACTGGTCACGAAGTTCATTTCCAGGCTAATCAGCTGGCCGAACCGGCCATCATCGATCATGTCCTTGATTCGATTGGCACCTCGATCGTACCGCCAGTTATATCCTGTTTGAAAACTGACGCCCGATTCTTTGACCGCCGTCACGATCGACTGGCCATCGACAGCAGAGCCGGCGACCGGTTTTTCGGCCATTACATGTTTCCCGGCTTCTGCCAGCCGAACGATCGTGGCCGGTCCCACATCGTTGGGCAAGCAAACCATGGCGCCATCAAATTCCGCACCATCCAGCAACTGCTCCACGCTCTCGAAACGAGGCAGTCCCGCATATTGTTCCTCCAGGCTAGTGGTGGCCCCCTGGTAACCGGGCATCAAGGCCACGATCTCAATCTCATCTTCCAGGTTAGCCACCAGGTCTCGCCAGCCGGCGCCATGGGGGTTATCCAGGCCTATGAATGCCACTCGAAATTTACTGCTCATTGCAATTTACCTGTTTTTTAGGATCTAGATTTCATGAGTCGTCTTGTTTACCAGGCTGGGGATAAGGATCTGCAAAGGAAGCAAATCCACCCAGGCCGCCATCAACCTCCAGGTCCGTTGCCGTAATAAACGAGGCATCACAACTGGACAACCAGAGAATTGCCTGGGCGACCTCGGCCGGCTTTCCAATCCGTCCCAGTGGATGTCGATTAGCCACAACATGATCGCCTCCCTGCTCTTCCAGGGTCGCCTGGAGTAGGGGTGTCGCGATCGCGCCAGGTGAAACCGAGACCACGCGAATTCCATCGCGAGCATACTCCACTCCCCACTGCCGTGCCTGCATGATATTGGCTGCTTTAATCGGTCCATACGCAGGGACCTCTCGGGCCGTTCGATGCCCCTGCCCACTGGCCACGTTGACCACCACCCCCTGGCCCTGTTGTTTCATCTGTCGCAAGGCATGCTTGGCCATGAACGAATAGCCTGAAAAATTAATGTTAACCATCCGTTGCCAAAGTTCATTCGGCATTTGGTCCAGTGGCACATACGATTCACGAGGCTGGATAGCCGCATTGTTGACCAATACATCGAGGGCACCATATTGTTCGATCGTCCAGGCAACCGCTTTTTCACAGGCGTCTTCAGAAGCCACGTCTGCCTGGAAAAAAACAATCGCCTCGTTGCTGTCATCAACTGTCGGCTCCACGACATCCACGCACACCACGTGTGCCCCTGATTCCGCAAATCGTTGGCAGACAACCTGACCGATCCCACTGGAACCACCAGTCACCAGTACCACACGGTCCGAATTATCATAGGAGACGGCTCCCCGTGGTCGATTCATTTCTCTTACTCCGCTAAAGTCATTTTCTCAATCATCGTCTGTTCGTACAAACAGTGGCTGCCTTCTATTGTCGGAAAGACTGCGTTCACTTACAAGTTCCCCAAACTGACGACTGGCCTGTTCACGTCCCCATGATACAATGACGGGCTCCAGCCCCTTTATCCTTATTGACCGAACACTCTTATGGCTCCATTGCTCGGATATTGCACGAACGTCCATGCCGGTGCTGACCTGCAAACGACACGCGACAATCTTGCGCATCACTCCCTGGGTGTCAAAAATATCGTCTCACCCGATCAGCCCATGGGTATCGGCCTGTGGCTCTCAGCATCTGCAGCTTCCAGGCTCCGACAGGATGATCAGTTCAACGACTTTCGTGACTGGTTGAGACAATCGGGACTGGTCCCATACACCATGAACGGATTTCCCTATGGGGATTTTCACCAGGAAATCGTCAAGCATGACGTCTACCAACCAACCTGGTCGGAACCGGCACGCCAACAATATACGCTGGACTTGATCGACCTGCTTCACCGGTTACTGCCGGCCGAGCAGGAAGCCACGATTTCCACGCTCCCCATTTGCTGGGGCGATCCCGCACCCACGGAAGAAACCCTCCAGCAGGCAGCCCGGAACCTTCAGCAAGTCGTCCAGCAGTTGGTTCAACTGGAACAGGAGACAGGACGTTGCATATCGATCTGCCTTGAACCTGAGCCTGGTTGTTTTCTTCAACGAAGTAGCGACATCGTCGATTTCTTCGAAACTTATCTACTTCCCGCTGGTGACGAGGATGCTACCCGACGTTACCTGAGGGTTTGCCACGATGTCTGTCATGCAGCGGTGATGTTCGAACCACAGGCTGATGTACTGGATCGCTACCTGCAAGCGGGACTACAGGTTGGCAAGGTACAGGTCTCTTCTGCAGTCATTCTCCCCAGGGCTGTTACCGAGTCAAACGAGTGCGCAGCTGCCCTGGAACAACTAGCTGGATTTGCAGAAGACCGTTACCTGCACCAGACAGTGGTAGAATCGAGCGATGGCAGTTCACGCCGTTTCTTCGAGGATCTACGAATCGCGTTAGACGAAATTGACCCTGCCCAGGCAGCTGGAACGGAATGGCGTGTTCATTTCCACGTCCCGATCTACCTGGAAACATTTGCTCTCCTGCATACCTCACGGGCCGACGTGGAGTCCTGCCTGGCCACCTGTCGTCAACGAGATATCCAGACGTCGTTCGAAGTAGAAACCTATGCCTGGGGTGTGTTGCCCGGTGACCTGCAGGTTCCTGAACTGGCAACAGGAATTGCCCGAGAAATCCAGTGGTTTGAGCAACTCATGCAGGACTAATCCATCGAATTTATTCCTGCGGACGATGCTCCGGGTGATCACGAAAGAAACGCTCTGACATCTGGAGTCGGTGTCTCTTGACCAACGCCGCTGTCCGCACGTTACCGTGGTTTTTTCCTTCCAATATTTCTACCTTGGCATCGCTCTTGAGCGTTTCCAGTGTCTTCATCATCTGGACTACGGCACCTTCCAGGTAGAAGGTATCCAACTCTCCCATGGAGACATGTAGCTTAGCGCGAAGTTTTGGTTCCAGTTGTTTCCAACGACGTTGCAACAGGACATTGATATCATAGTTGCGCCAGGCCTGGGCCACGTCCGGATCGACCACTCCCTTCTTGCGGTCCCAGAGCAAACGGGGCAAACCTCGCTCATCCAAGGGACTAAAAGCTGCCTCGAACGACTTCAACTGCCCTCCCCGTCCGAGACAATCATCCATGCGACCGAACGATTCATACCAGAGCACGGGACGAGTCCCCTGGCGAGCAATCGGACGCCGCTCGTTTTCCTCGTTAAAGTACAGACTCAGTGGCGGCCTGGCGTAAAGGTTTACCTGCTGGTAATCGCGAAAATCAACCGGGTCCGGTGATGTACTCCAGACACCACCGAAGGTATCCGGGTAATTCACCTGCAACCACAGCGACGACCAACCACCTGAGCTATGCCCGGTCACGAACCGGGCCGTGGAAGCTGCCACCGTCCGGAAACGCTGATCGATCTCGGGAATCATCTCGTGCACCAGGGATGCGCCCCGCGGACCGTTGGTGGCACTATCCGCGTACACATGGTGTCCCCACTTACACTGTCCATCAAGCAAGACACGAATGAACTCCGCCTCACCTTCTTCCGCCGGCGGTGCACCTTCCTGATACCTCCGGGCCATGGAAGTGTAGGTGCCACCAAATCCGGAAACCACGTAAATCACCGGGTAGCGTCGAGTGGGCTCGTCGAAGTACGAGGCTGGTAAGCTGACGGCGCAGTCCGTCAGCACTTCACGCCCATGGAACAGTGACAACCGCGGACTATATATTTTCAACTCCTTGACCCACTTGGATTCAGGGAATGATCGCTCATTAATCACCTGGTCCAAGACCAGTTCCAGGGCAATCGGTTTTTTCTCTTTGGCTTCACCACCCTTACCACCTGCTCCAACCCAGTGAACATGGTGCACCTTGCTATAAAAGTTACCGACACCACGGTTATGATCAGAAGCATAGAAATCGCGATCCAGCAACGCCTGCACGTAATAATCGCCAGGCTCCAACTCGGAAAGTTTGCCCGGAAAACCATCCCATTGATCGTCAAGATCTCGCGAATCCCCTGGAGCCACGTCACGAACATCACGTCCATAAAAAGGTTCCGGCGAGAACCAGTTCGGACCCTGCCGCGGATCCTTGCCAGTCTTTTTCGTTGTAAACAGATAGAGTCGCCCGATTATCTTTTCCCCATTGCTCGTGACTGGAAACGGCCAGTCCTTGGCCAGGCGAATCTGCAAGCCATTCACACGCGGCAATGCTTCTTGCGAAAACAGGTCGCGACTGCCAACAACAATCAGGAAGGCAAGCAGGATCGTCACAACGCCATGATAACCGGATGTTCCTACTCGTTTTCCTTGCAACATAATTGCTCCCAATCACTGCTGGTACTTTCCCCACTCGTCATGCCTGGCGAACGTTGGCAATTATGATCCATGGAACCGTAATACGCAAACAGGCTGCGACTTGACCGACCCTGATACGTATGGCATAACCGGTAGCGTCTGCGGGTGTAGCTCAATGGTAGAGCATCGGCTTCCCAAGCCGACTACGAGGGTTCGATTCCCTTCACCCGCTTTTGCTTTTACCGACCGTGCCCCGGAATAACATCTGCTATCCCGAGGCAGGCACACCCAAGGGAATACTCGAGATGATCAAAGCACCTAGAGGGCGACAAGCTGGTGGCTGTCGTGCCGCACTTCTAATCGCGACACTACTAATTTCCGGCCAACACGTAGCGGCCCAGGCTCCCAATTTTGCCAACCCCCAGATGACCTTGATACGCATCGATGTTAACGGCTTTGATGCGAGCGAGGCAGACATTCGAGCCATCGTCACTTCGGCTGGACGGGAACTGTGGCGTTTCTTTCCGGACTACACCATCGAACCGATCGTGGTAACCCGCGGACGAGAGGGTCCTGTATCCCTGTACCAGCGCAACGACACGAAGGAAATCGTCATGCGTTTGGATACCAGCAAGACCCTCTGGGCGCAGTACTCGTACCAATTTTCCCACGAGTTTTGCCACGTGCTGTGCGGCTACGACCAGGACGATTCGGGCAATCTCTGGTTTGAAGAAACCCTTTGCGAGACAGCATCCATGTTTACCATGCGAGCCATGTCGAAATCCTGGAAAACAGATCCGCCCTACTCCAACTGGAAAGACTACCGTGACGCGCTACGAAACTATGTCGACGATATCATCCGGAAACGGACCAAGGTGCATGACATTTACGCAGACGGACTGGCCGCGTTCTATCAAAAACATCAGGCGGCATTACGAAAAGATCCCACGCAACGGGATCTCAATGGGGCCATGGCAATCGTCTTACTGCACCTGTTCGAGGAAGAACCAACTCGTTGGGAAGCCGTTCGCTGGCTCAACAGCGCACCATCACCGGCCGGTGAGACATTCAAACAGTATCTGCAAAAATGGCATGCTGCTGTACCAAAACGCCACCAGCCGTTCGTCAAGCAAATCGCCGACCTCTACGGGCAGAAACTGGACTGACAACGGTCACAGGGAACTATGCCCAATCTTGCAATTGGGCAATGCCTTTTGAAGCTTCTCGACTTCGGCGTCGGAAAGGTAATTAGAGTGCAACTTAAGGTCTTGCAGTTTTTTCAGCCCTGTCAGGGGCGTCAAATCGACAAAACGATTACGGCGCAAGTCCAGCTCTCGCAACTCGGTTAAGCCTGCCAACGGATCAAGCTTCGTGATCTTGTTGCCAGGTAAAATAAGTTTCTCCAGCTTAGTCAGCCCAGCCAGTAGTGTCAGATCGTTGACGTAGGGCATTTTCGAATGTTCCGGTGCGAAATAGAACGGCTCATCCTTCTCGTACTTCTCCGAGGAGAAACTCTTCACTCTCGCCAGATCCGCTGCTCCCAATGGACCAGTCGGTTTCAAAGCACGCAGGCGAATTTTACGGTCGACATAGGTAGCCAGCCTGGCCTTGGCTACCGCCTGCGCCTTCGGCGATACCGATGGTTGGGTTCTTTTCCAAGTATATTGTTCCTCCGAGGGCTTCTCTTGACGCTTGGCAGATTCACCAAAGGCAGCGGCCACGGAGGTTAAATCTCCATTTGCTTCAATCCTAAAGAACTGCTTAACCGAGAACATCACGGTGGGATCTTCCGTCACCACTTCTCCGTTCTCGATCGACCACAACCCTGAAACCCCCCCAAAGCCTTCACCGCTAAATTCGATCGCTCCGTTATCCAGAAACTCATAGTTCATCGTAAAATCTTCCGTAGCATGCGTGTAAGAGCCCAGCACCTTGTCTGCCAGCGTTGGTTCTGGGGGTTGTTGGGGCTCCACAGCCGAACTTGCACCCTGCTCTCCTGCAGTTGGTGTCGATGTTGTTTCTGGTTCCGTTGAATCTTGCTTACCACAGCCCATGACTAGCAAGAGTGCCAGTAAGATCACAAGTCTTTTCATCACGGCATGTCCTTTCTTAACACGGGAACTTCGTCGAATGCCTAACGCCGGTAAAAATCAACCCAGCTCAACTTGATCTCTTTCGTGGCAGCGGTGAGCAGCAAGGGAGGTACCTGGACTTCGTAGTAACCGGCAATTCTCTTGGAAGCATTGGGGCCCGTCGACTTGAGCAGGTAACGACCGGGCAAAGGCTTCCCCTTGGGATCAAGCATACGAACTTTAAGATCCGAGCGTGCCAGGACTTTCTTACCTATCGTCAGACTAAATCCTTCCAGCCCGGCAAGGTGCATTCGCACCAGGACTTTCTCTGGCCACTTTCCAGACACCAGTTGGATAGTTCCTCCACCAATGCCAAACTGATCCCGAATATCGAAGATCGTCACGCCCCGCTGTTGAGAAACCTTGATCTCACGCGTCTCATCGCGTGGCCCCTTCTTCTTGTATTCCAACTTAAACCGGGCGTCAGGCTTGCCGGTCGCCGTGTCATTTTTCTGTTGTGGCCCAAGTAATGCCACCGTTTCCTCGGTGATCTGCTCGGCACCCACAAGCGGCGTGATCTCCTGCTGGACAGCAGCAGCCCTGACCTGTGCATAACCGGTCGAGACCATGGAGAAGAGCAGCAGTGGGAACAGTCCCAGGTGGTTTAGCGATTCCATTCCGTCATGCTACCTGAACCATCCGGCTCCTGCAAAGACCGGAAAGGATGTAATAACAATGAGACTTTTCTGCCCGGTAAATAATTCCAGCTTGCCGATGAAAGAGTGACCACACTACAATTGCATAATCCCACCAGGCATCGGGGCCTGGATTGACTTATTCTCCTGGCAAAGAAAACGCATGACTGAACTTCTACTCGCTATCCTGCTAGTCGGAGTAACACCCACCAGCCAACCGGCGACCTCAACTCCTGACACGGTGGTCGTTTGCCCGACTGCCTGGAAATCAACGCTGCAACCCTGGGTCGACTATCGCACAACGCAGGGACATCGCATCATCACGATCTCCAGCCAGGGATCGTACGAGACCATTCGTGCTGCGATCCGGCAACACGCGCGCAAAGGGACCACGAGAGCCATCGTGTTAATCGGCGATGCACCCACTGCCGGCACCGGATCCGCAAGCCGGGCAAACACGGTTGCAACTCAACACGTTGCAGCGCGAGTTAATATTCACTGGGGATCGGAACCGCTGATTGCTACCGACAACGGGTACGCTGATCTGGACAGTGATGGAATTCCTGACACCTCCATTGGCCGCATTCCCGTTGACAGCAGCGACGAACTGGCAGGAATCATCAAACGTATCCTGGCTTATGAAAAGCCGCGAGCTGACCATGCATGGCGTCGACGCATCAACCTGGTAGCCGGCGTCGGTGGTTTCGGACTAGTAACGGACAACATGATCGAGGCGACGGCAAGACAATTCCTGGCGACGGAAATACCCAAGCCCTATGCCACGACCCTAACACAGGCCAGTTGGCGCAGTGCTTACTGTCCGGATCCACGAGACTTCCATAACGTAACACTGCAACGACTCAACGAGGGTTGCCTGTTCTGGATTTACATGGGACACGGGCAACGAAACTTCCTGGACCAGGTCGTGGTGCCAGGCAAGAAGCGTTATCCCATTTTCAACGGCTCCCATGTCAAGAAACTGGACTCCCAGGGCACACCCGCCATCGCGATTCTGCTGGCCTGCTACAGCGGTGCCTTCGACGCACCGGAAGATTGCCTGGCAGAAGCCATGCTACGACAACCAGGGGGTCCCGTGGCCGTCCTCGCTGGATCCCGCATGACCATGCCCTATGCCATGTCGGTCATGGGCCAGGGGCTCGTCAAGGGCTACTTTCGAGATCGGTGTCCGACACTGGGTGACGTTATCCTGACCGCCAAGCAAGAACTTGTCTCGACCACTCCCAGTACGGTCAAAGCGACCCAGTGGAATCGACGCTTGCTGGATACGATGGCCCGGTTACTCAGCCCCAGGCCGGACCTGATCGAAGCAGAACGACATGAGCACCTGGCCCTGTTCAACCTCTTAGGAGATCCATTACTTCGCTTACACCATCCAGACTCAATCTCCATGACATGCCCTCCCCATGTCGCCGCAGGCAGTGAAATTCCTGTCCAGGTAACCAGCCCCTGGTCCGGTCACGCCACCATCGAGTTAGTTTGCCGGCGAGGCATTCCCCGGGAAAGCATGGCACCACGAACGACCTATGACCCAACAGACCAGGCACTGAAGCAGTACCGCCAGACCTACGAGCGTGCGAACGATCAGGCCTGGACACGTCTACAGATCCCCCTGCCAAAAGGTCCTGGGCAGTTCACGATCAAGGTGCCCGCCAATGCCCGGGGGAGTTGTTTTATTCGCATCCTCGGCGAGGGAACAAATCGCTATGGCCTGGGATCCTGCCCGGTTTTTATTCGACAGGACCTTTCGGCCCCAGATCTTCCCACCGATCCTGCTACAGGACGCTCTCCGAACAAGCCAGCCTCCTAACGCACTGCCGGTTGCTGCTTTCCAGCGTGCACTGCGGTGCCCCAGAGTACTGACATCAGCAAGAGGGCCGCTGCCAGCACCATGCCTATCCCCATGCCAGGTTTGCCATCCCTGAGAAACCAACCGGCCAGCAAAAAACCCAGCGGGATTAACAGACTGGCACTGCAAAGACTGTAGGAGGCCACTTGTCGTGACCTGGGACGCCAGTCTGCGAAGTACAGAATCGTCACGGCAAAAGAAATGTGGACCAGGCTCAAGCAGGTGCCACTGGCATGGGCTACCATCCAGCAGATGCGTCGACTGGCCGTATCTTCCGCCAGGTAAAATTCCAGTTTGAATCCGTGCATACCTTCCAGGATCAATCCCAGCAGAGAGAAGACGGCCAGTGAGATCCAACCGAATCGCAAGTGCCGCGTGCACACTTGGCGTGCTGTTAATATCCCACCGACAGCAGCTTTCCTGCGTTTTCGTTTTCGGGAAGCAACAGGCGTGTTCATTCTGGAAATTCCACGGGTTGGTCATCACGTTGCTTGAGCAATTCCAGGAACGGCTCAAGCTGCACTTTTCCCTGGTCATCCAGTAACAAGGCTGGACGGGAAATCTCAGGTATCGTACCGCGCAAGCTCTCCCAGCGCAACATCACCTGCTGTTGAACTTCCGTACGATGCTTCTCGGAACCCACGAAATCGAACTGTAAATCTTCAAATTCCTTCATGCTTCGTAACGACTGGAACGCCAATCGTCTGATCGCCACATAGGGATCCGTCAGTAGTTGTGCCAGGGCCGGTACCAATCCATGGTGCCCCGTCGCTTGCTGGGCCTCAGGCCAACCACAGATCCAGGCACTGATTGCGCGTTCTGCCGCATCCCCCCGTAAAAGCAAGGCCAGCGTAGCCGATTGCACCTGGTGCTGCGGCGCCAGGGGTTCTGTCTTGATCTTGTACCATTTTCCCAGGTAATCGGCGGTCCACTGCAAACTCTTGTCCAGATGGCACTGGTTACAACCATTGGGTTTATCAACAGCAGCACTTACCGAAGCGCTGGGAACCTCGACGCGATGACTTCGAATCGCTTTCAAGAGTGCATAGGACGTGTGGGGCATGTGGCAATTATAACACTTGCTGCCCGAGGAGTTGGCCGCGTGGTGGGTATGTTCGCTGATCCGAGTCTTGAATTGCTGGTGACATTGCAGGCAGGCGTGGTTGCCATCCATTCTCGTCGCCAGCTGGTCATTAGGATCACTTCGATGCATGGAATGGCAAGACAGGCAACTCATCCGATGGGCTTCCGGAGGCCTGGTATAGCAGGGTGAATCAGTCATCGCCAGGTATTCACGACCTCCGACTCGCAAGGTTCCATCCTGCCAATAGGCAGAGCGCGCCATCACCTGATTGAACGACTCGGCCAGTTTATCGCCGAACCGAAACAAGTGTATGCTCTTTTCCAGGTCATCGCCGGGGCGGTAGGGAGGTACCGATTGACGATCGATTCCCGTCTTGTCCCAGGCACTATGACAACGACCGCAGATCTGGCTAGAAACCGTGGCAGAGCAAGTCGCCGGGTTGATAATCCTGGTGTCCTTGACCTTTTTCCCGTGCGCCTGGTAACGGGTGAGTGGATTACGATAATGCTCCACGTGAGCACGCCCCGGGCCATGGCACGCTTCACAGGAGATCCCCAATTCAGTCACCTCGGTAAATAGTTCATCCGTTTTCCTCTCCCTCTCGTTGAGTGCATGGCAGACGACGCAACTGTCATTCCAGACCTGCAGGCGACGCCCATGTCCAGGAGGACGAATAAAGACATCTTCGGCAGGCAACCATTCCTGTTCCCTGATATCCCAGATCCAGGGAAGTTGGCTCATGTCATTACCCCGGGCGATGCGCACCCAGTAGCACTGGTAGTGATGGGAACCGGTCATCATCACGATACGACGACGCGTCATCCGGGGATCACCTTCCAGGGGATCTTTCCCCTGGTGTTGTTTCATATGTTCCATGTCCGGGTCGGGCATGGTCACCCAAAACTGGTCGCCCTCACGAGCCAGGTGAAATTCACGGCCCCGGGACTTGAGATGAACATCATCAAAAGGAGCCAGCACCGTGTCCGGGCTCACTACCTGTGTCATGCTGCGGTGATAGGTCTGGTGCCACGATGCATGTTCCTGCGGGTGACAACCACGACAGGTTTTCGAGGAGACAAATTCCTGGTCAGGCCGTTGTGTTGGAATAAGATGCTTGATGGGCACCGTGGCATCGGTCAAATCAGGCTGTTCGGGCGGACGCATTTGTGGCGGTACCAGGATGGCACCTGCCAGGACAATGGTCACGACCAGTCCTGAGACAATCTTGATCCCAACACTGGCCTTTTGCAGGCGAACAATAAGTGGCAACAGGGCGAATCCTGACACCAGCAGATAAACAATGAGTTCCCAATCCATCATGCTTTCCAGAATAACAAAAGTCACCTAGGAAGACTATTAAGCCTTGATCATTTCCATGGCGTTCAACATGGCGACAATTTTTCAATCGCAATCGTCACGATCAAACTATGGGACCAGCAACATGATGCCACGACGTGCACGACCATGCTGAGGATGCAACTGCAGGCATTTCTTATACGCCTGGACCGCACCACCCTCGTCACCCAGTAGTCGCCGCGTCTCCGCCAGATAAAACCATGCCATCGCGGAGCCAGGAACCAATTCAACTGCCTGATTCAACTCGATCATTGCGGTACGAACCTCGTTCCTGTTCCAGGCCAGGATTGCTTTCTCAAGAAGCATCAATCCTTTTTGCCTGGATACCTTGTCGGTTTCCCCGTTCTTCTCGTAAGCCATCATTAGTTTTTCCTGGACCCGCATGTTCGTATCCAGGAAGCGGCTGGAACGATAGTTGGCTGCGCGTTCCCATACCGCAATAGCCTCCTCGGGGTGTCCTGACTCGGTCAGGGCTTCACCCATCAACGTCAATGACTCGACTGATTCGCCAACGCGAGCAATGAACTTTTCTAGTTGTAACAGTGCATTCTCAGGCTCCCTGTTAACCAACAACAGGTAAACCACTCTCAAGGCACGATCTTCCTGCCAGGAGTCTTCCAACCCTTGCAACCCCAGGGCGATAGCCTGCTTGAGATCCCCCTGCTGTTCAGCCAGCTGGCTGTTAAAAAAAACCTTGCCACTACCGGTCTTCTGAAACCAACGGTCGTCCTGCTGGCGAGACTGGTCATGGGCGGTCAAACTGTCACTGGCACGCCGTACGCGGTCGCGGTGGTAGGCAGCCTTGGCAGCCTCTCCTTGCATCTCATGCACCCAGGCCTTTAACTGGTGCACCCGCAGCCCATTGGGAAAATCCTGAAGCAGTTCTTCAAGCAACTGGAGTGCTTCCTGGCTACGATCTGTACGAGACAACAGCCTGGCCAGGACCAGCCTGGCAATCGGTCTCTGCAACGCCTTTCGCAAGGCGCTTTCGGCATCCGCAGGTTTTTCCTGCCGCAAGTAATTCAAACCAATCTGCAACCAGGCATCCGGAGCCCACTCGTGGTAAGCGATAATCACCTGTTGCAAATGTTCTTCTGCGTCCTGCATTTCACCAAATCGACTAAGGCAAATTCCCCAGGCAAACTGATCCTTGGGGTCCAGCGAACCACGCAGTTGGGCTTGCTCGCAACAAAATAGTGCTTCCGGCAGCAAGCCAAAGGTCCGGTAGACGGCTGCTAGGTTCAACCAATCTCTGCGATTTTCAGGACGATGTTCACTCTCCATCCTGCGAATATCTGCTACCGCGGCCTTGTCCAGAACATTTAGTCGCGTCTCCGGCAGTACCTGGTAGCTTATCTGGCTGGATTCCCCAGCTTTCATGGTACCGGGTAATTTCCCATACCATCCCAGGCCAACAGCCGTTGCCTCCACGACAACCAGCACGATAAGTATCCCTTGAAATCGAGTCATGGCGTCCCCGATCTGTTTATCCAGGCGGTAATAGGAATCACCGGCTCTGCCGCGGAGGTAGGTATTCGAAAACCACCTGCAACAACATCCATACGTCCATCACCATTCAAATCACCACACGCGACACAGGTGATTTCCACCGGTTTCGTATCCAGGGTCCATTGCCTGGAAAAACCTTGTTTGCCATCGTTTTCCAGCCATACGATGCTGGGATGTTCCGGGTGTCGCCAATCGTTGGACATGCTGACCAACACCACGTCCTGGTCCCCGTCCTGGTCCAGGTCAGCTACAGCGGCGGCATAGGTACCACCCAGGCGAGCAATCCGATGACTCTTGAATTTCCATTGTCCCTGGTTTTCCAACCACACGCAGCCATGGTAAGGCTGTGGCCATTCATGCCCATATTCCAGGTTATCTCCCTGGGACAACAGTAAATCAAGATCACCGTCCCGATCCAGGTCCGTAGCTACCAACCCGCCACCACCCACGTCATAGTTGTGAGTAAACTGCAACCTTCTGGGCGTAAAACGGCCCTGCCCATCATTATCCAATCCCCAGACTTCTTCCTCATCTTGGGTAACGATCGTTGCCACATCCAAGTCACCATCCTGGTCATAATCTCCCACCGGAACGTGAACCACCCCAGGTCGATCCAGCAGGGTGTGATCCAAGAACTGGAACTGTCCCTGGTTCTCCAACAGCAACACTTCGCCACGAGCGTAACCAAACACAGCCACGACCAGGTCGATGTCTCCATCGCTATCAAAATCACCTGGCTGAACATCTGCCACGCGTCGCACATCATCCAATAATCGGTGAGGATGGTATTTGCCATCCCGGGATTCCAACAACACCACGGAACCGATCATACTGTCGGAAGGAAGCAGATCTCCCAGCACGGAAACGACAACGTCCAAGTCACCATCCTGGTCCATGTCGACCACCGTGGCATGGGCTGGAGCTCTTAGGTCCGTGCCGATCACTTCAGGCTGCCATTGATTCTTGCCCCGGTTTCGATAGACGACCACCTGGTTAGCTGCCGCATCACAAGCCAGTACTTCCGGTTTTCCATCTCCATCCAAATCAACGATCTGTACATTGGTAATGCGCGCATCACGCTGGTAAGTACGGCTCGACAATCCAGAAACAATCGATGCAACAGGCAGCTGGTTACCTGCCACCTGGACGACCGGCTGGATCGTGACCTTTTCCCAGGACACCGTGGATGATTTCGGTGGAATCGGAATCCCGTCAGACAGTTCTGGCAACCCCGGTGTCCGCAAGAAAAACCCAAGAGGAACCAGTAGGCCGATTGCCACTACGATCAGTAGCGGTGTTATCCGGCCAGCACGTGGCGACTCGGTACCTGGTCGTTCAGGCGTGTCAGAATTGGATGGCAACGTCATGGCATTGATGATCCCGCTGTCCGCTGAAAATCCCTAGAATAATCACCCGGTCGATAACCTCATGGCCAGGTCCTTAATCCTGCCCACTCTTCCTATTTATCCGCTCGTTTTATGAGTCAAATCCACCTCGACCTCGAGAAAACGTTAGCCCAGCCCGATTTTCGGGCTGAAAAAGTAGGGTCATAGCGGTAACACCTACGGTGCCTGCTGCTGGGCAGAGATTTCAACGCCTGATATGATGGTCCACCAGTGTCACTTTATCCGCTGCAACAGGATTGAACCGTCGTGCCTGAAGCCCCCAAACTCCGCCGACTGGGAACCACGGACATCTGCATTTCACCTGTTGCACTCGGTTGCTGGCCGATCGCCGGCATGACCAGTCTCGAGATCAACGATGCGGACAGCCTGGCCACCCTGGAAGCCGCCCTGGACTCGGGTGTCAATTTCTTCGACACGGCCTATTGCTATGGAGCCGATGGAGAAAGTGAACGGTTAATCGCTCGCGCACTTCGTGATCATCGCGACAAGATCGTGCTCGCAACCAAGGGGGGAATCCATTGGAATACTGACGGGGAACGTGTCTTCGACGGCAGTCCAGCCACACTTCATCGCCAGTGTGATGAAAGCCTACAACGTCTTGGTACAGATCACGTCGATCTGCTTTACCTGCATGCACCCGATCCCCAGGTTCCCTTATCCGAGTCAGCTGGAGCCCTACGTGAATTACTCGAATCCGGTAAAACACGTGCCGTGGGTGTTTCCAACTTCTCGGTCGACCAGCTGGAAGAATTCCAGGCGATATGTCCGATCAGTGCCTTTCAGCCTCCGTTCAACATGCTGCAACGACAAATCGAGAAAGACACGCTCCCCTGGTGCCAGCGTCACGAGATCTCCGTGATTGTCTACTGGCCTTTAATGAAAGGCCTGCTCGCTGGAAGATTGCCGCGTTCCCACCGGTTCCAGGAAGGCGACGGTCGTCTCAAGTACCCCATGTTCCAGGGTGAGGAATGGGAAAAGAACCAGGATTTCCTCGACTGCCTGAGAACGATCTCTCATTCCATCGGTAAAACCGTGGCACAAACCGTGGTCAACTGGACAATCCATCAGCCTGGTATCACGGCAGCTCTTTGCGGAGCCAAGCGGGCTTACCAGATCGTGGAAACCAGCGGATCCATGGGATGGGAACTAAGCCCACAACAGTGGCAACAAATCGACGAGGCTCTTCAGCAACGTGGGGTTTCCATCACGCGTGGTGCCGTCTAGTCGGATGATGGATGCTCATCCGCCGTCTCATCATCACCCTTGAGGCGATCTAACAGGCGCCGAATATCAGCAGCACCGAACCAACTGACCAGTACGGCCATCTGGATAAAGACTGCCAGTGTCAGTACGAAAATAATTTTCCAAAACAGGATCCAAGCGCTCATACGGATTCTCCCTCCTGCGGCGATTCGGCTGAATGCAGATCATTTGCACCAGGCGGATCGGGAAACATTAGTGAAACCACGACAAACACCACGCAGGTGAGGATAACACTGGCAATTCCTATTTGTGCTGAGCTAAAAAAATCGGCCGCGACTCTATTTTCCATTTTATGCCCCAGCAGTCTCGCTACGATCTGAACCGTAGGCACACGCACCGGCTCGAGCCCAAAAATTGCCGATGCGCCAGCAACCAGGGCAGCATTAGCTCCCCAACTACTGGCACGGTTCCAGTACAGTCCACCGGCCAGTAGCGCAAAGGCTCCGGTAAAATAAATAGCCCCTGTAATCGCCATGTAATCCCAGATGGCATCACCGCCCTCGTAAAACAATCCCCAGGCCAGGATGTAAAGGCCAATCACGACGATGAGGATACGTGTCAACAGAACCCGGTGCTCGACGGACAGTGGCTTTCGTCGCAGCGGAGCAATAATATCCTGTGTAATCACGCTACTCCAGCAAAGCAGGTAACTGTCATGCGTCGACATAAAAGCGGCGATCATGGCAGCCGAGATGATGCCAATCAACCCCGCAGGTAACAACCTGCCCAGGTAAATTGGCAAGGCATAGAGAGGTGATAATTCCGGCTTAGCATTCGCCCCGGGGTCAGCGACAAAGAATAGTTCCTGTAAGTCAGGGGCCTGGGTCACAATAAAAACGAAGGCACAGATGCCCCAGAAGTAAGGGATCATGAAACGAATCGTGAAGGAGATAGAAGACCACCGGTACTGGCGTTTAACTGCCGTGGTACTTTCCATGGCCAAGGCCCGGGCAACCGCGGTAGGCCATACCGCGCAGCCAATCAGCCCAGTAAAGGCCATCCAGACGACATACTCGGTACCGAATTCGCCCTCCATGAACGGATTAAAACCTGCTTCCTGTTTCTCCTGAACAATGGTTTCAAAAATATTGTTCCAGCCCAGTTGCTGGATTCCCCAGAATGTCGTCAACACGATCCCCACTGACAGTACCACGAACTGGATGTAATCCGTAATGATGACCGAGATCATGCCTCCCAGGACTGTATAAACCAGGACCAGGCTCAACAATCCTGTCATGACCAGGGGGAGGGCATAACCGTCTGGCGACAGCCCGGTGATCCCTACGATGAACATGGATCCAATTTTGAGAAACAGGCCCATGTTCAGGATGCCACCAAAGGCCAGCACACAACCTCCCAGGATACGTGTCCGCCGACCGTACCGTCGTTCGTAATATTCCGGGATCGTGAGAACTCCCTGGGCACGCAAAGGCGCCACGATAAAACCGGTCAGCCCCACGAAAAACGTCACTACACCTGCCAATACGGCGATATGAAAAGCGGCGAAGCCACCGTTAAAACCTTTTTCCGCACTGTACATGACCGTGATCAGACCCAACTCAGTCCCGGTCATGGTGGCAATCCCTAACCAGGTCCCCACGCCTCTGCCGGCGCCAATATAGGCCGCCATGTTGGAGGCGTACTTCTTGACCAACAAGCCAATCACCACGGAGATCAACAGGTAACAAACCACGATGCCCCAATCGAGGGTCGTGAAATTCGTCTGGTTGATTGCCTGTTGAACTTTTTCACTCATGGAGTTCACATCTCAGACGTTGGTTGCGGGAAACGTGCTACCGTGGCCATTATCATACCCGACAGACTCATGTGCACCAGTCGAGAAACACCTTCTCATGTCCAGCCTGCTGGCGATCATGGTGGCAGATTGCTACAGTAAAAGCGGTCTTCACCGGCGTCATCCACCTGCCGAAACAGGACGAAACAGACCTTTCACCCATTTCACCTGGCTGCCACGAGAGGAAATCCACCGATGAAAGTCAGCTACCTACTGATGATGTTACCGATCCTTTGCCTGGCCTGGCAGTTGCATGGCGCCGAACCGGGTAGTTTCATACGCGTGGCTTGCGTGGGTGACAGCATTACTTATGGCGCAGGTGTCGAGGATCGCATTGCCAACAATTACCCAAGGGTTCTGGGCAAGCTGCTGGGCGAACGCTATCACGTCAATAATTTTGGTGTCAACGGCGCAACCCTGCTCAAAAAGGGAGACAAACCCTACTGGAAGCTACCTGCCTTTAAACGCGTCACTGAATTCGAACCGCACCTGGTTATTATCAAGCTGGGGACCAATGACAGCAAACCTCAGAACTGGAAACACCAGGCTCATTATGCCAACGACCTACGTGCCATGGTGGACCATTTCCTGGCGCTTCCCAGCAAACCGAAAATCTGGCTGTGCAAGCCAGCACCGGTCGCTCGTACGCGTTGGGGCATCAACGAAAAAACCGTCAAGGGCGAAGTCATCCCGCTCATCGAATCGGTAGCCAAGGAAAAGAAATTACCCGTGATCGATCTTTTCCAGGCACTGGATGAACATCGCGACCTGATGCCGGACGGCGTTCACCCGAATGCAGCCGGGGCAAAGATTATTGCCGGGACGGTTCATGCAGCGATCGTGGGAGACAAACCCGCCAGCAAGTGATCAGGCGAGGATCTCTTTGACCACGCGGCCGTGCAAATCCGTGAGCCGGAAGTCCCGACCGGAATAACGATAGGTCAAACGCTCATGATCCATTCCCAACAGGTGCAGGATCGTGGCATGCAGATCATGCATGTGAGTCTTGTCCTTGACCGCCTGGTGCCCGAATTCGTCTGTTTCGCCATACGAGAATCCGGGTTTCACCCCCCCACCGGCCAGCCAAACTGTAAAACCACTGGGATTATGGTCCCGTCCAGTACCGTTGTTCTGGGCATAGGGAGTACGACCAAACTCGCCCCCCCACCAGACGATGGTGTCTTCCAGCAAGCCACGCTGCTGTAAATCAGTAAGCAGTGCTGCGATCGGTTTATCCACGCGACGCGCGTGCGTGGCGTGCTTAGGCATGTTGGAATGTTGATCCCAGGCGGGATTTGCGGAACCGTCCCCGTACGTTACCTGGATATAACGGACACCCGCCTCACAGAAACGCCGTGCCATCAGGCACTCCCGGCCAAAATCGCTGGTTTCCTTCTCATCGATTCCATACATCTTGAGCGTTTCAGCAGACTCCGTGGACAAGTCCAGGACTCCCGGCGCATTAGCCTGCATCCGCCAGGCCAGTTCCAGGGAACTGATCACGGATTCAAGTTCTGCATCCGCTGTATTCCGTTTTAACTGCTGGGCATTCAGCGCCCGCAACAATTCGAATTGCTGTCTCTGTTCCGGGAGCTGGTAGCGCCCATTCACTAAATCGCGGATCGTGGTATTGCTGGTTGGTTTACCGGCACTACCGATGGCCGTTCCCTGGTACACGGGCGGCAGGAAGGCAGTCCCATAATTCCGAGCTCCCCCATTACCTGGGGACGGACAGATCGAGACAAATCCGGGCAGATCTTCATTTTCACTGCCTAGCCCGTAATTAATCCACGACCCCATCGAGGGCCTTACGAAATTCGTCGCGCCGGTGTGCAGGAAAAGCGTTGCGGGCCCATGGGCAACACCCTCGGTATGCATCGAGTGCAGCATGCACATTTTGTCCACATGCTGGGCCATCTCGGGAAAGAGATCGGATGCCCAGCGACCCGTCTCGCCATGCTGCCGAAACTTCCAGAGTGGCTTCATGATTTTCTGAGAACTACCCCGTTTGCCACTATTGGCAATCACACGAGCATCGTCGAATGCCAGGCTCTGACCATCCTTTTTTTCCAGCAGCGGCTTGTAGTCATATGAGTCCACATGACTGACCCCTCCCTGCATGAAAAGAAAAATAACTCGCTTGGCACGCGGCTTGAAATGAGGCTGTTTCGCTGCCACTGGATTTACTGGCGCAGCAACCGAATCTCGGTTCAGCAGACCAGCCAACGCGAGTTGGCCAAAGCCACAGGCCGAGGCCTTGAGTGCTTGCCGACGATTCACATAAGGGTAAAGCATTTACGTTACTCCAAACACTCGATTCCCTGCCCACGATTCAGTAATTATAGCGGAAATCCAGTGAAGAAAACAAAGCCTGTGTCAGTTGTGTCCATTTCATCTGGCGCGACGCAGCATCGTCGCCAGGTACGTAAACAAATGCCGTCATCACTTCCAGTTCCTTGGCCGTAGCATGCCGCCCCAGGGCAAGCCGAACCAGCCGATTAACACGCTGCGAATCATCCAATCCCGGATAATCCTGGATCTTGATTGCTGCATCTTCTGCCTGCTTCAATACCCAGGGATTATTCATCATGAACAGGCCTTGGGATGCCGTGCTGCTCACATCACGTCGCCCTGTTACCATACTCGGATTGGCAAAGTCAAAAACCTGAAAAATATCTGGCAGTGAATTACGTAAAACAGGCCAGTAAACAGCACGGCGATTCCCGTCATGACGATAATCATAATCATTGGGGGTACCGGGACGGAGCACGGGACCGCCGATTTCCAGCCTTATTTGCCCGCCCACTGTTAGCATGGCATCCAGCAGGTTTTCCGCTTCCAGTCGTCGACGGTTCATTTTCCACAAGAGGCGATTCTCGGGATCGACCGAGCCAACGTGGTTAGCCGCCGCGTGTCCGTTCGTTGAGGAAGAAAGTCGGTACGTCTGCGACAGGACCATTTCCTGCAACAACGCCTTGATCGACCAATCTTCCTCGAGCAACCGGGCGGCCAGGTAATCGAGCAACTCAGGATGGGAAGGTGCCTCCCCCGTAATGCCGAAGTTGTCCGTTGTCCGAACCAGGCCCGCCCCGAACGTCCAGTGCCAAAGTCGGTTCACCAGGACACGTGCCGTCAAGGGATTTTGGCGGTCTGCAATCCATGCCGCCAGTTCCAATCGCCCACTTTGCTTGTCTGGCATGCTGGGTGCCGGCCCGTAGGAAGCTACCTGCAGAAAGCCTCGCGGCACGCTTTCTCCCAGCGTATGTACGTTGCCTCGCAGATGGACCTGCGTATCCGCGATCTCTTCTTCTTCTTCCACGGACATGTACTTGGACCGTTTAACCTGCTGCTGAGTCAGTATCTCAAGTTCTTTTTCGAGCCTCGCCAGTTGCTTCTTGTCAGCCGCTTTTTCATCAGCCGTCTTCTTATCTGTCGGTTTCGTGGCAACGGGTTTCTTGTCCGCCAGCTTCACTGGCAGGAACTGGACGGTATCGATCACGACAAACCCAGTGGTCCCCAGGTTCGACAGTGTCACGATTGGCTGTTGATCGTCCTTGAAATCGAACCGTCCCAGGGAGACGAAACGCCCCTGGATGGGCGGATTCTTCTTCTGGTTAATCGTGGTTGTCTTTTTCCCGCCAGGCCACTGCACGGTGACATCAACCGCCGGGCTGCGATTGGAACCGGGCGTGTAGGCAAATCGAACCTCATATTCTCCCACCAGTTTTCCAGGCGGACGAAACGTAGCTGTCTTGTCTCCCTTGCCGTTACTACCGTCGTGCTGGTATCCCTTGCCGACATAACTCTTGGTAGACTGCGAACGCGTCCAGGCACCGGTCCGTTCTGCATCCTCGTCATCGATCACGACACCGGCCAACTGCGCCACGGGCAACGGGACCGAGCCGTTCTTCGTAGTCCCTCCCTTCCCCTTCAGCGCCTTGATTTGTTTCTGTAACGCTGCAATGGCCACTTCCTGTTTCTTCAACAACGCTTCGCGTTCTTCCGACAGTGGCAACGGAAGTTCAATCCACTTGGAAACGTTGGCATGATTTAGTGTCTTGGTGTTGCGCAGGATACCGGCCAGGGCGTAGTAGTCCCGGGTCGGAATCGGATCAAATTTGTGATCATGGCAGCGAGCGCAGCCAATAGTTTGCCCCAGGAAACCACGTCCTATGGTTTCCAGTTGTTCATCCACCACGTCCATTCGCAACTTCCCCTTATCCTGGTCTTCGAGGTTGTTGTTGCCCATGGTCAGCAAGGTGGTCGCCACAACATTACGACGCCGCTCCGGTAACGTAGCAGCCGGCAAGAGGTCACCGGCAATCTGTTCCTTGACAAAATCATCGAAGGGTCGATCTTCGTTGAAGGCCCGGATGACATAGTCGCGATATCGCCAGGCCTCGGGAAATACGAATCCACGCAAGGTGATCGATTCCGCGTAACGAGCAACATCCAACCAATGTCGTCCCCAACGTTCACCAAATCGAGGGGAACTTAACAGGCGATCGACCAAGCGTTCGTACGCATCCGGGGAATCGTCCTGCAGGAATGCATCAACTGCTTCTGGCGAGGGAGGTATTCCCAACAGGTCGAAGTAGAGGCGGCGTACGAGCACGGTCCGACTGGCCGGTTTCCCCTGTTGTAATCCTTCCGTTTTCAACCGCGACAGGATAAACGCATCAATCGCTGACCCCGCCATTTGGCCTGTGATGCCAGGTATTACCGGCTTCACAATCGGTCGATAAGGCCAGCGATTCCGGCTAGCCTCAATATCGATACCGCTGTTCACGATGGACTTGCTGGTCCGCGGGTCAGGTGCTCCCATCTTTATCCATTTGACAAAATCGTCGATGACCTTTGCGGGCAACTGCTTCTTGGGTGGCATCTCGTAATCCTGGTAACGCAATGCGTTGATCAGCAGGCTTTTCTCAACATCACCTGGGACCACTGCTGGTCCGGATTCTCCCCCCTTGCGCAGACCCTGTCGATGATCCAATCGCAAACCGGCTTCCAGGGACTTGGCACGAGCCGAATGGCAGGCGTAGCAATGCTGGATCAAGACGGGACGGATCCGACTCTCGAAAAATCGTTCGGCCTCAGCATCTAGTTTATCCGCTGCGAATGCTACCTGGAGCAACCCGTTCGTTGCCAACAGGAAGCCAATTGCAACCAGACTGGCTCGGCGGCAACAACGATTTATGAGAGCCATTTCAATCATACATTTAATTCCAGGAATCCATGCGGCACCGTCGCCGCTTTAGCATACTGGCATTTTAGTTCAATCCGTGATTGCTGGCCACCGGATTACCATGGCAGGCATGCAGACAGGCGCTACTTCCGCTATATTTGTCACCACTCCTCGCCTATTTGCGACGACGTTATTATTTCCATAGCCTTTCCTGCGATTGCGTACCCATGTCGAATTCCCAGCTTGCCATTCTCAATCAGTACATCCAGCTATCCAATCAAAATGGCCTGTCGCATATCTACCGAACAGCTCGCACAATTGGCCTGTTCGAAGTTTTGTCCCGGGGATCGGGAACGCTTGAATCACTTGCCGCCGAGTGCCACTGTTCAGAACGTCCGATGCAACTGCTGCTCAATGCACTTTGTGAAATGGGTGTTATCCAGAAATTCGCAGATGACTACATACTGGCCCAGGTCATGAAGCTCTTGACCACCGTAGACGAAGACCTCGGCGATCAAACCTGGCAATTACTGGAAACCTGCCTGCGTCCCTCCCAATCACCCGATCCCAATCCCGAGTTGACTGCCTACCGAGCTCGCTGTAATGCCATGCAGTGGATTGATACACCGGCCGCCATGGAACTGGTCCAGTTACTGGAAATTGGCACGAAGCGTCAAAACCTGCAGATCCTGGACCTGGGCGCCGGCACGGCCGTCTGGAGCCTGGCCATGGCACATCACGATCCGGGTTCCCAGGTGACGGCGGTCGATTGGCCCGCTCCCCTCAAGACAGCCCAACAGGCAGCAACTGCCATCGGTGCTGCAGCAAGGTTCACGGAACTTGCCGGTGATTACCGTGAAGTGCCCCTGCCCGAAAAGCATTTTGACCTGGTCATCCTGGCAAACGAATTAATGCTTTATGATGACCCACAGAGTCTGCAGCTTCTCCAACGCGCGGCGCAGGCAATCAAACCTGCTGGTGAAATCGTGATCTTGGAAACCATTTGCTGCCAACCAGATGCGAGCCTGGCATTCGCCTTGCGGGAACTGGACCTCGCTATTCACTGGCCAGCAGGAAGGTTTCGCACACCTGAAGAACTTGAAGCCCTCTCTAAGGCTGCCGGCCTGAACACACTTCAATACCAGGGCCTGCGAGCGCCCCCCCAGTTGACTGGACTGCTCATGGCCGGCCACTAATCCGATCGCAGATTAGGATTGGTCCAGCGCCGCCTGCAAGTGAACCAGCAGGCGATCGACTTCCGCCTCGGTTTCCTCATCCATTTCCCATGTCAGCGGGCCACGACGAATTGCCGTCTTGAACAACCCCTGTCGGACCATCACGTACTTCTCGATCGCCAGGAAACCATCCAGGCCTGCCTGCAACTGGATAGCAACCAATGCACAAAGTGGCCAATAGAGCTGGTAAGCCCTCTCGTCATCCTGATCATGCAGCGCCTGCCAGATGGCCACGATCGTGGACAGGAATTCCATCCCCGGCATGGTACCGGCTATACCTCGCCGGAAGCTATCGATCAGCGAGATCCCACCCGATCCTTCAAAGACCCGGGCTTTCCTCTCCGTAACATCTCGTAAACGCGACAGGTTGGTTCCCAGCGGCATGGCTTCTGGTTTGAAGAAAATACGTTCCGGTCCAAACTGATCCAGCAACTGGACGTAGACCTGCAGATCGATGGCACGGCCCACGTAGGCCGAGGCGTCCTGGACGATCAAAGGAATGGTCACAGAACCGGCCAAGGCTGCGTAGTAGGCCAGGATCTCTTCATCGGAAAGCACCGTGGTCGTGGGTGGAATGGCCATGATCGCATGACAGCCAACCTGCTCAGCATGCCGGGCATGGTCCACGGCCAAGGACGTTTCTTCTGCGCCCGCGCTGGCCACCACCACACCACGATCTCCCACCAGTTGCGGTAATCGCTCCGTGAATTCTCGTCGTTCAGCCACCGTAAGCCGCAGTATCTCCGAAACCATGCCAGTACAACAACCGTTGGCCCCAGCCTGGAATGCCCAGTCGATTTCCCGTTCCAGGCTCTCCCAGTCAATTTGCTCATGTTCATCGAATGGTGTGTGTACGATCGGCAGAACGCCCTGAATCTCCGCCATGAAATGCATCTCCCTATGAAGCAAAACCCAAGCCAGAATTGTAGCGGATTCGTGCGATGGTCGCCTACGTGGCACGTCGGATTTCCAGCCTGCTAATTTCAGGAGCACAGTTCAGACGCAGTGGCACCAGGCCACCGGCTCCACGCGTGACGTGCATCGTGGTTGGGCCGTTTCGAAAACATCCCTCACTATAGGTTACCCCGTAGCGACTCGGTCCCACGATCGGCCCAATTCCAGGTAGCTGGATCTGGCCGCCATGCATGTGCCCCGCCAACACCAGGTCAACCTGGTGCTGCTGGGCCCAGCCAAACTGATCCGGACTATGCGCCAACGCAATGGAAAACACGGCAGGGGAAGACTGGCAAAAACCGGGATCCACATCGGACCAGGGACGCTCGTTACCGATCCAATCCACAGGCGTCCCTGCCACCTCCTGTCTCCGAACCTGATTTCCTAGATCGACCAGGCCTTCTTTTACCAGTGCCTGTCGAAACTCGTGCGATTGGCGTTTGCGAAAATCATGATTACCGAGAATAAAATAAACGCCGGCACTTGCTGTCAACTGGCCGTAAAGTTCCACCACCCAACCTGGCACTGGATCAAGATCTGCCAGGTCCCCGGTCAGTGCAATCACATCGGACTCCAACTGGTTTACCTGCTCAATCAATTGACCATAGAACTCGCTGCTAAAATGCCGTGAAATGTGAATGTCAGAAACATGCGTTACGGTCAAGCCATCGAGGGCCTGTGGGCATCGGGGCAGGTCCAGTTGTTTCCGATTGACTTCCAGTTGCAGGACCTGGTTGCCCGGCATACGTCCTAGCCAGCATGCCATCGATCCCTGGACTGGCTGTTCACCGAGCTGGTCCGCCAGGCAAACCTGTTTGCGATCCTGGCTGGACGGCTGAAACCGCCCATCCAGACTCAAGATGCGGCGACACCAGTGGACCAGGACCCAGCTTAGCCAGAGCAAGCAAACGACAAGATAGACCGTCGTGAAAGAGTACTCCACGGGTCCTGTCAGCAAGCTTGCCGGGGAAGGCCATGGAGCCAGCCTGGACAGTACCAGCAGAGGCCAACCTACCATGATCAGAAGGCAGATCTTGCGTAGCAAACTTGCCCGCTGATAACTCCAGCCACTGGCAGATATCCGGTTGTAACCAGCAACCCAGAGTGCCAGATGACCCACGAAACCCAGCAGGAGGAAACAAGCATTCACAATGGCAACATCCTTAATCCTGCTTTCCCGCTGGGGAACAGCCCGCTATCCATCCAGGATTCCTTCCACCGTTTCCAACAATTGGTCCAGGCGAAATGGCTTGTAGAGAATTCCCCGGGGATGCAACCCCATCCTGCGAGCCTGCACGATCGAATGATCAGGATCATAACCAAATCCGGTCATCAAGATTAGTTGCGACGGTGCCAGGATACCATCAAGTTGAGTCAGGAGTTCGAAACCCGTCAGGTCTTCCAGCCGGATATCGGTAATGACCACCTGGTATTCCAGGCCTGCTTCGCAATTGCGGACCATTGAAATTGCCTCGGCCCCGGTATGCGCGGTCTCGACAATACAACCATAGCGACCGAGGAGACCATGCGCATCATTACGAACGGCATCATCACCATCCACCACGAGCACCCGACAATCCATCAACTTGGGATGGGGCTCGATCTGCACGCTCGCCGGCACGGCTTCCGCTGGAGCCATCTTACGACCGACTTTATGAATTACTTGCTTGATATCACGGGCGTTACGGAGGATTTTCTGCAGGCGTTCCACGACCTCAGGTTCATGCCCGATATAGCGTTCCATCACGTTCACTGCATCGTTCAGTATTTCATCGATGGGCAATGCAACGGCACTGTGAATCGCTTCCACGCTTTGCTGGGCCGCATTTACTTTCTGGGCTACCAACAACTCCAGGGTATTGAGGGCGATAGCAACATCACGTGAAAAAGTCTCGAGGAACTGCAAATCATTTTCATTAAATGCACCTGCCTCGGGGCTTTCCACGTTAAAGGTCCCGACCACCTGGTCATGCCAGATCAGCGGCACCGTTAACGAACTGTGCGCTCCCTTGAGTGCTTTCAGGTAGAGAGGGTCCTCCGTGGTATTTTCACACAGATAGCTTTCTCCGGTGGCAGCTACGAACCCGGTAACACCATTATTAACCGTTTCTGCCACCAGCGCTCGCTGAGCAGCCTCATCATCAATTCCCACGGCCATGAGCGGGTAGAGCACACCGGTCTTCTGTTCCAGCAGGCGAATTTCCACCACGTCAAAATTCAAAAGATCCTGCGTGTAATGCAGGATATTTGATTTCAACAGTTCGATGCGATCATCGACTTCCATGTCAAACATTTCATCGGGAGTCAAATCTGCCAACGACGTCCCGGCGCGGTGAATCGCTGCCAGTTTCTCCTGCTGTTCAATCTCGTCCGTCATGTCACTGAGCGTGGCAATCAGATACGTGGTCTCCTCCTCCAATCCCTGGATCCTCGCCACGTGTACCTGGCAGTAAAAACTTTCCGCCACCTTGAGCGTGGAACTGGCCGATACGCCGGATCCCCGGGTCGTGTTGAGCGGGCAGAAATCCGGACCGAGGATATCGGGGCTTCCCAAAGCCCGATAAAAATTCTCACCGATCACTTCTTCGGATTCCGCCCATTTGCAGAATCGTTCGTTAGCCCAGACGATGCGATTGTCGAGATCCAACAGGGCAACACCATCGGGCATACTTTCCAGGATTCTCTCGTTATCGAGTAACCGCTCCAGTTGTTGGGCATCTCGAAAACGCTCTGAATCAACCAGGATTCCAGCACATGGTTGTTCTGACAATCGCGAGATCGCCTGCAGGGAACTATCCACCCTGATAATTTCGAATGCGTCAGCGATTTCTTCCGGAACCGGTAGCGCGGATGTTTCCGTATCCGTCACAAACAGGATCCTGGGCTTATCGGACACCCTCACTTCTCCTTGCCAGAAGACAACAAGACAAAACTGCCGCAGAATTGTACGAGCGAACCTCCAGATCCACAACGGCAGTGGGGTCGCAATAATTCATCTTTTCATGTTAGCATCCGAGCAGACAAGTAAACATCTGCGAATGCCCCACTGCCTGTCGGCAGTCATCATTCCATAAGAACAGATCCCTTGCTTCCTCTGCGACCGATACATTCCTCACCACGGGGAAACAAAACCGTTTTCAGCAAACCTGTTTTTCAACCAGCAACCCGTTCCTCGATTCATGGTTAATGCAAGGTAACGTTCCACGGTTCTTACAGCTATCGAAACCATGCATTAGATTCCACACCTTCCAGGGTCTCACTACCTTATGATCGTTTCGCCTGCTATTCCGCTGCCGCACCCGGATGATTATCCTGGCACAGATGTCGTGATCTACGATGGTGCCTGCCAGTTTTGCAGCCGACAAACAGAGCGTCTGGCACGATGGGATCGCCGGAACAGGCTATCGTTCATTTCCCTGCATGATCCCCAGGTTGCCACGCGGTACCCGGATTTAAGCCAGGACCAACTCCTGGAAGCAATGTACGTTGTTGATCAACGTGAACGAAGACACATGGGTGCCGCAGCCTTTCGCTACCTGGCTAGTCAGATTCCACGTCTATGGATTCTTTTACCGCTCCTGCACATCCCTTTCAGCCTCTGCTGCTGGCAATGGCTCTACCGGCAAGTTGCAAAACGCCGCTATCGCTGGAATAAGAACGTCAGCTGTGAAGACGACCACTGCTCGATCCACTTCCGCTAGCCGAACCACTGTATTTCCTAGCAGCAGATCAGATTTCCTGGCAGCAGATCAGGCGAAATACTGTACGGCATTGTGAAATACCACGCACCCGTCACCCTGCTCCTGAAGTCCCTCACGTGTCCAGCGGGGATGATGGGTGGGATCAACATGCCGTTCCGGATGGGGCATCAGGCCCAGCACACGTCCGGTTTCATCGCAGGCTCCCGCCACGTTCCCCATGGAACCATTGGGGTTTAACGGGTACTCGACCTGTCCGTTACCCAGGCCCGCAGCCGTGGTATAGCGTAGCGGCAACTGTTCGTTGGATTCCAACTGGTCGAAAATACTCGTGTCTCGAGTCACGAACTTTCCTTCTGCGTGCGCGATCGGCAAATAGAGTGTCGTGACGTCTTTCAAGAACACGCACTTCTCACCAGCAACCTGCAGGTGAACCCAACGATCTTCGAAGCGTCCGGAGTCATTCCAGGTGAGTGTCGCAGGTGATTCATTCGCCACGGACTCGGTGAGCAGGACCCCTGACTTGATCAGCACCTGGAAACCATTGCAGATGCCGAGGATCAGTTTTCCTGCAGCCTTGAAATCCCTGATCGTGTCATAGAGGTGATGGCGGATCTGGCTAGCCAGGATACGTCCGGCAGCAATATCGTCTCCGTAACAGAAGCCCCCTGGCAAGCAAAGGATCTGGTAATCCTGGGTCAACTGGGGTTCTTCCAGGATACGATTGATATGGATCAAATCCGGCTGACCTCCCGCCTGCTCAAATGCAAATGCGGTTTCCCTGTCACAGTTAGTGCCAGGGGCACGGACGATCAAAATACGGGGGCTGGCCATGGTCTTACGAGCTACCTTTTATTGCTTAATCTGATTTCACCACTTCAACGGGTCCTGCCAAGAACGCTTCAACTGTTCCAGCGTCTGGCTCACCAACAACTGCGTCTCTGCTTCCTGGCCGGTCATCTTCATGGTGACGGTATCCGTATCCACCACGCTGCCCAGCAATCCAAAGGGAATCTCCGCTGCCTGCAATTTTTGTTCAAATGCTTCCTGGTGCCCGGGGGCCACCTCGCAAAGAAACCGCGTATTGGATTCAGCAAACAAGGCCACCACGATTCCCGCTTCGACGGCCAGGGAAACCTCTGTCGGCACCTGATCCAGTTCCAGCTCCAATCCGAGTCCACCGGCGAAGGCCATTTCTGCAGCAGCCACGGCCAACCCTCCCTCGCTCAGGTCATGGCAGGCCGCCAGGCGACCATCCACAATCAGGTCATGAATGACCTGGAAAGTGCGACGTGCTAACTCGGCGTTGACCTGCGGCACATTCCCTCCCTGGAGCCCACGAACCAGTGCCCAGTGGGATCCTCCGAGTTCATCATGGGTGGCACCTACCTGGTAGAGCTGGTTACCAACTGCCTTGAGATCCATGGTGACGCTCTGCTTCGCATCATCCATTTGTCCCAGGGCGCTGATCAGTAACGTTGGAGGGATAGAAATCGTTTCCTTCTGTCCGTTTTCGTCCAGGTAACTGAACTCGTTATTCAAACTGTCTTTGCCACTGATGAATGGTGTCCCCAGTGCAACCGCCAGATCGTAACAAGCCAGCGAAGCACGGACCAGCGATCCCAGGGTTTCCGGACGATCTGTATAGCCCCAGCAAAAGTTGTCGAGGATTGCGATACGCTGAGGATCTGCCCCCACGGCCACGCAATTACGAACTGCTTCATCGATCGCACTGGCTGCCATGTGATACGTATCCAGTTCACCGTAGTGAGGATTCATACCACAACTCACCACCAGGGCACGTGAGGAGCTGAGCACGGGGCGTACAACGGCTGCATCTCCCGGTCCATCATTATCGATACCCACCAGTGGTTTAATCACGCTACCACCCTGGACCTCGTGATCATACTGTCGAATCACCCATTCCTTGCTGGCCACGTTCAGCGAACCCAGGATCCGGCAAAGGTCTTCCCCGGCCGCAGCCAATCCACCTGCGGTCTCCAGGGGTACTGGGACCGGAGGCTGATAGACCGCCTCTCGAACGACCGGAGGCCGTCCGTCATGAAGAAATTTCATCGATACGTCGGCAACCTGCTGGCCTTCGTATTTCAAGCAGAGTCGTCCGGTCGGCACGAACTTTCCGATAATCGTCGCCTCGACACTCTCCGAGGTACAAAGTGCTTCGAATGCTTCCCAGTTTTCCGGGGGGACAGACAACACCATCCGCTCCTGGGCCTCGGAAATCCAGATCTCGGTGTAGGTCAACCCATCATATTTAAGCGGTGCTTTTTCGAGCCAGACTTCTGCACCGATCTTTTCGCCCATTTCACCTACGGCACTCGAAAATCCGCCGGCACCACAATCTGTAATCGCGTTGTAGAGTCCCTGGTCCCGGGCCTCAAGGACGACATCCAGCACCATTTTTTCCGTGATCGCATTACCGATTTGCACGGCGCCTCCAGACAGCGTTTCACTTTCACTGGTTAACTCAGCTGAACTGAACGTTGCCCCGTGAATTCCATCACGGCCGGTCCGACCGCCCATGGCCACGATCCAGTCACCAGGCAAGGGTTGCTTGCAAGATTTGTCACGTGGCAGAATTCCCACGTTCCCGCAATAAACCAGTGGGTTACCCAGGTACCGCGGATCAAAATAGATTGCTCCGTTGACGGTGGGAATCCCCATCCGATTACCGTAATCCCGTACGCCGGACACCACGCCCTTCATCACGCGTCGCGGGTGCAACACGCCGGCCGGTAAATTCTCCATGGCTGTCTCGGGAGGCGCAAAACAAAATACATCCGTATTACAAATCGGTTTTGCGCCCAGGCCCGTTCCCATTGGGTCACGAATGACTCCACCAATCCCCGTGTTGGCACCGCCATAAGGTTCCAGTGCCGAGGGGTGATTGTGGGTCTCCACCTTAAAGACGACGTTGTTCTCCTCGTCGAAACGGATAATCCCTGCGTTATCCTCGAAGACACTGACACACCAGTCCTGGTCACCCAGTTGCCGTCGGATTTCCATCGTGGCTGCAAAGATAGTCTCCTTGAGCATGTTCTCGAACTGCCGTTCACCACGGTCATCACGGTAGGCAATACGACCTGCCAGCGTCTTGTGGCTACAGTGTTCACTCCAGGTTTGTGCAACCGTTTCCAATTCCACATCCACAGGATCACGCTGCAGCTTTTCAAAGTGTTGCTGGATCGTCTGCATTTCGACAAGCGTCAGGTACAGTTGCCCTTCCCGACTCAATCGCTCCAATCCTTCATCGTCCAACTCGCGCAGGGCCACGGTCTCCAATTGGAACTCATAGGGTGAACCTACCTGGAGTTGGTCCAGTTGAAGCGAACCCACCACAACCTGCTCGATCGAGTCATTGGCCAGTATCTTTTCACAAAGCAGGGAAACTTCCGCGTCGTCCAGTTCGTTCAACCAGTACTTGCGAAAGGTCCGCACGGCCTCAGCCGGCAAGGAAAAGTCCTGGATTGCCTTGAGCGCGCTTTGCGCAACTGGATCCATCACGCCCGGCTTGGGCATCACGTGAATCAGGCAGGGACGACCATTGGGCGGCGTACTCAACCTTTCATCACCCACCTCGGCCACGACCGTGCGTTCCACGACACTATCAGCCAGCAACTGCTCGGCAAGCTGATCTGCCTGTTCCGCACTGAGATCCCCCTCGATCAGGTACCCATGCGCAGTAGCCACCGAGAGAGGTCGATCCAACCCCAGGTCCTCGGCATCTGAAAGAATCGAACCAGCCGCCAAGTCCGGTTGTTCAGGTCCCGGATAAATATCAATTTCCCACAGAGTCACGATGCTTTTTTCCTGTTTCCAAGAGGCGTGTTATTTTCCGTACGTCATCCTTGTCCAAGGCCTCGCGAAAGGACGTCAGCAATTGTGCAAACTTGTCCACAGACTTCAAGACGTGAACCTTGTTCTGCTGGAATATTTGACGCCACAACGTGACATCACCGGAAGCCACACGCGTGGTATCCAGCCATCCAGTCCCCACCAACTGTTGTTGTTCCGCGGTTGTTCCAGCGGCCAGTAAAGTCGCTAAAACATGAGGTAAATGGCTAATTGCCGCAATCTGCTCGTCATGTTGCCGGGGAGTCATCCGGACAACCTGTGCTCCCAGGGACCGCCAAAAACGGCTGACTCGGTGAATATCCTGTGCGGCACTCTGCTTGCCAGGCGTTAAAATTGCCAGACGCCCCTGGAACAAGTCGGCCCGGGCAAACCTGACGCCAGCTTTTTCACCCCCAGCCACGGGGTGACTCCCCACAAACCGAGTTTTGGCAGGTAATTTCGCTTCCAGACGCTGGACGATCTGTTCCTTCGTGCTGCCAACATCCGTGATGAGAGTGTCCGGTCCGGTATTTTCCGCCACAGCACAGACATGTTGGGCCACATCGTCAACCGGAGTACACACGACCACCACGTCTGCTTCAGCAACTCCGCGTTCCAGTGACGTCGTGCTCTCGGTCACCGCACCTCGACGACGCGCCTGCTGCAGTCGGGAAGCGGTCCGTCCTACACCAATAACACGCTGGGCTAATCCTCGCTCTCGCAGCGCCAGGCCAATAGAGCCACCAATCAATCCAACTCCGACGATTGCTACAGTTGTTGTTGATTTCTTCATAGCGGTGGATTCACTTGACGGAACGGACGACGACAAGTTACCAGATTTTCGCCTCCCTTCATGCCCCCCCGGAAAAATTCGGTGACAGAAAGAGTGTCTTTTTTTCGACCAAGGCTTTATCATATTGGAGTTCAGGAGCGTCTGATCTGGCAATACGCCCGTTTTCCAGCGGGGAACTCAGCGGATAGACGACTGGTTTCTACGAACCTGGAGATTCACCTTGGCTACCATTGGACTGCGACAACTGGGGGGCATGTGTCGACAGATCGGGATTGCGCTGCGGGCTGGTATCGATATCCGCAAGGTCTGGGAACACGAAACCCGGCGTGGTTCTGCCAGTCAGCAACGTGTAGCCCAACGTGTGCTGGACCAGGTGAACCAGGGGGAAAGCCTGGCAGGGTCGATGCGTTCGGTTTCTCCCTTTTTCCCGGCCCTGACCTGCGACCTGGTCGAGGTCGGTGAAACCGCGGGCAGGCTAGAAGAAGTTTTCCTGAAACTGGCTGACCATTATGACCACATGCTCAAGCTGCGTCGTCAGTTTATCGGGGATGTGACCTGGCCACTGATTCAACTGGGCATGTCCATTTTTGTAATCGGGGGCATGATCTTGCTGCTCAGCATCCTGCAGCCCAATACAAACCAACCATTCAAGGTATTGATTTTCACCTGTGACAGCCAGGGATTGTTTCTCTACATCCTGACCGTTGGCGCAGCCGTTGGTGGCGTGGTTGCGCTGGTGGTCAGCGTGGTACGTGGTTGGCTGGGAGCCCTTCCCATGGCTCTGATCACTCGGTTACCCGTGGTCGGAGGCTGTATCCGCACCATGGCGTTATCTCGTTTTTCCTGGTCCCTGTCGATGGCGTTAAATGCCGGTGTCGATGCTCGTAAATCAATGCAACTTGCATTACGAAGCACACACAATCGGCATTTCACTTCGCAACGCAAGTTGATCGATGAAACAATCGTCGAGGGACAGTCTTTTCACGAGGCTTTACGTAAGACCGGCATCTTCCCTCAAGAATTCCTGGATGCGTTCGAGACCGCCGAGATCTCCGGAAGTCAAAGTGAATCCCTGGACCAGTTGGCTGTATTTTACCAGGAACGCGCGGAATCGGCGGCCAAGATGCTAACCCAGGTTTCTTCCTATCTGATTTGGATTCTCACCGCTGGAATCATTATCATGCTGATTCTCCAGTTGTTCAACGAGTTCATCCTGGCCCCTTACAACGAGGCCTTTGACTTCCTCGAAAATGGCTAGTGCCGGAGTCGGATCAACCGCTGCTTCGTTGAGCAAACTGTTCCGCCTGCTGACGGATCGAAAGCCCCACCATATCGCTCCAGCGATCCAGCAAGGTTCTCCAGGTGATTCCCGGTTTCCCGTCACTCACGGGCTGGCTATTGAACTCGGTCACGGCCCAGATACAGGGTGAGGTACTGCACAACATTACCTCGTCTGCCCCTGCCACGTCATCTACCGTCAGGTCCCGTTCGACCCAGTTCATGGAAAGTTGTTCTGCGATTTCCCGGACGACGGCCAGGCTGATACCAGGCAAGGTTTTCAAGCGGGGCGGCGCCACCAGTCCTTCAGACGCCCGAAATATCACCACGTTGGCCGTGGACGCTTCCGAAACGTATCCTTCCTGATCCAGCAACAAGGCCCGGGCGCCCGGTTGTGCTCGAGCTACCTCCTGGTCAGCAAGGTAATAATGCATCCTACTACGGCACTTAAGGTCACCTGGCCAACAGTTCGCGGGGACCTGTCGCACCTGGCTAACCATCAATTGAACGCCATTCGTGTACCAGGGCGTCCAGTCTTGAAATGGTAATGGATAGCTGTAAATACAAACGGTTGGCTCTGTTTCCTCGTTCGTATCGGCGGCCGCAAGTTCACCCGGGGTGATCAGGATACAGAGGCCCAAATCATCTCCTGGCTCCAGCAGGCGGTGGTTGTGCTCGACAACTTTTTCCACTGCCGCCGTCAACCGGGAACGGTAATCCGGAATTCCCAGATCAATGATCTGCAGGCTATGGCCAAGTCGATCCAGGTGTGCTTCCCAGCGAAAGAGATTTCCTTGAAAAGTCCGTACACGCTCACTGACCGTGGTCCCCATCAGGAATCCCATGTCATTCATCGCGATGGTCAACCTGGACGGGTCAACAAAGCTGCCATTAAAATAAGCAATCACATCGGCCATCAGTTCCTCGATTCACTATCGACAAATGAGCTGTATACAATTTGGTCCCGAAAAGGAAACACACATCAAAATGTTACACGTAAGAGCAACTTTTGCCAGTGAACCTTTTGCGGTTGACGGACCATCAAGCAATGGGAAGTAGGCAGATATTCCCATTGTGACGATCTTCCCGTTTAACAGGTTTCTTCTGATGGGTGCTTCGCCAGGAAAAGATCTCGTCATTTCAGCCGGCAAAGGTCCCTGTTGCGAAAAAAATCAGTAGCTCAATTTGCATTCAGAAAACCGTGATGTAGAGTTCTCTGGCGAAATACTCCTACTGGATTACAGAATTTGCTCACTTATGGAGAAGAGTGATATGAAACGGTTTATCAGTTTGTCGGCCTTGGCCCTGTTGCTCATCGGCTCAAGTGGCTGCTGTCAGCCCTGCTTCAGCCTGCGTAATCGACCCCGCTTATGGAATTCATGCAGCCCCTGCAACAATGTCATGAGTGGTACGATTATCACGCCGGAAAATGCCAGCGCTGTCCAGATCGGTCCCGCTGAAATTGAACAGCTGCCGGCCCAATAGGCTTCACAAAGACGCTTCTGGTTGAACCCCGGGCAGCTGCGTAACGCAGGCCCGGGGCGCCTGCTGCGCTGAAGGGCCAGGCGATTCCTGGGGGAACAATCCCGCCGAATGCCCATCCCCGCCTATAGGTGCCTGCGACTCTCCTGGCTCCATGCCCGGATCTCTTTACCTGCATCCGCTGGATTACGAAGGCAGAACGGAGCTTCCTCTGGGCAAAACAGGTAAAAAGTGATGCCTGGACGGTTGCCGAGACGAAAATATCTCTGTGGCACACTTTTCGAAGGTCGACTCAATTCACCTTCGTAGAACCTACCTTGCGAGGCATATGGACATGCATCACCAAATGCGACCTTACCGATGGTTAATCGGCATCATCCTGCTGCTCGGTTACTGTCCCTGCACTCAGGGCCAGTTCTTTGTCCCCGGTAACAACACGGCTCCAGCTGCCAATCAACGCCTGAAACATACCTGGCGAGTCGGCATGGTCATTCAGGCTCAAAACGGACCCTGTGCCGGGATCTTTGCTACCGTCCCTGTGCCGATCGAATGGGAAAACCAACAAGTACGAATCATCAACGAAGAAATATCACCAGAGCTTGGCAAGATACGTTATCGCACCCTGGACCACGGCCTGAAACAAATGATGATTGGTATTAACCGACTGAATCCCGGCCAGCAAGCCATGGCCGTGATTACATTCGAGATTATCAGCAATCCCTTGCCGGCACCGGAAGACACACAACAATTGAGCATTCCGAAACGACCGTCCCGTGATGTTCGGCTCTATCTCGGAAGCAGCCCGTTTATTGACAGTCGGCACGCCAGAATTCGCGACCAGGCCAGGAAAATCGTGGCTGACCAGGAAACCGCCTGGGGTCAGGTGGAAGCCATTTACGACTGGGTTCGCGAACATATCGAACTGCGAGAAGGAAAACTAAAAGGAAGTGTCGTCGCCCTGCAGAACCAGTTCGGCCAAAAAGAGGACCTAACGTCCCTGTTCATCGCGCTCTGTCGTGCTCACCGTGTCCCCACACGTACGGTCTGGGTTCCCGATCACAATTACGCAGAATTCTATCTCGAGAACAAGGAGGGCAAGGGCCGTTGGTATCCTTGCGAGTTGGTCGGCACACGGGCTTTTGGACAGTTACCTCAACAGAGACCGATTCTGATGCGGGGAGACAACTTCCGTGTTCCCGAGAAGAAGGAATCCCAGCGCTACGTGGCCGAGTTCCTGACAGGGAAAACAGGACGCGGACTGGCAAAACCTAACGTACAGTTCGTGCGAGAACTGGTCGGCACGGAAGCAATTGATTAACTATACTGAACGGTTATGAAAACTCCCCTGTTCTCGGCGAGACGCCACACGCAATCTGTTCGACAGAAACTTCCTGTCGGTTTGATCGCATCTAGGAATCCATCGACGTGGCAGCTGGCCAGCAGCTGGATCCTGCTCTACCTGCTTTGCTGTGGAGGGTTTCATCCCCTGCTCCAGGCCCAGGATCCTGCAAGTGGGGTCCGGTACATGGCGACCGAGAAGCAACGGTGGGAAATCGGTGTTACGATTCAATCCCCAGGAAACTGCACGGGCATCACTGCCGCCATCACCGTACCCAAGGAGTGGCCGGAACAAACTGTCACCATCCTTAAACAGGAAAAATCACCCCAGGTACGGACGGTGCGTTTCCAGACGCTTTCCAATGACGTCCAGCAAATGATTGTCTTCATTCCTCGCCTGGCCGCCGGCCAGCAAGCTCGCGTGCTCACAACCTTCGAGGTCACCAAGAGCCACATCCTGGCCCCGACAAAAACAGACCAGTTACGGACCGCTGGACAACTCCCACGATCTTTCCAGAAATACTTACTACCAAGCCCATTCATCGAAAGCCGAGATTCCCGGATCCAGCGGCTTGCCGGACAAATCATTATTGACAAGGCTACTGACTGGGAGAAAGTCGAGGCCATGTTCGACTGGGTACGGGATAATATCCAGTACAAGTTTGACCCGCAGTTGCGCGGCGCCGTCACGGCCCTGGAGAGGAAGCAGGGAGATTGCGAAGAAATGACTTCCCTCTTTATTGCCTTGTGTCGTGTCAACAAGATTCCCGCACGTTCGGTCTGGATTCCCGGGCATTGCTATCCAGAGTTCTACCTCCAGGATTCCGACGGGACTGGCCACTGGTTTCCCTGCCAGGCAGCTGGCACCCGGGCTTTCGGCAGCATGCCCGAAAACCGTCCTATTCTCCAAAAGGGAGATAACTTTCGCGTCTCAGGAAAGCGCACGCCGCAACGCTACGTTAGCGACACGCTCCAGGCTCGCAATGCCACGCAAAACCCCCAGGTCCGATTCATTCGCCGGCGTATCGACCAGGCAACGCCACGCTAGTCCCGTCGACGTAAGCTGACATTGCGAGGGGTATTCGCTTTCGCATACCAGTTTTTCCATGCATTCTTATTGAAGCCGTAATTAACGCCCTCGGGAACCAGCAGCAACAGCGCCCCGTGCACGCGTTTATTAAGCATCTCCTGCTCGATGATCTTGGGTCGTCCCCCAAAACCAAGGCCGCCACTTCCTCCCGGACTGAATCCCGCATTAATTTGATTACCGCTACCGATCTGGAACTTGTGCTTGGAGGTGAGTGCATCGATCAACGGCACGATGGCATCTCCATGACCAATTTGCCCCAACGCATATCCGGCCAGATTAATCTCCGCATTATTCGAGCTGCCTAGTTTAGTTACGAAGTAAACTATCGCACGGCGACTTTTCCAATCTCGCAATTGTTCCAGGCACACTTCCTGGACGCGATCGTCACCATCGTTGATGACCCTTTCCACCAGGGCTTGCTCAGCAATGCCACCCCCCAACTTGCTCAAGGCTTCAATGTAGAGCAGTTTCAATGTGCGGGGTTCATTCTTCTTAGCCAGCAATTCTGCTAGGATCGGCGTCGCCAGGTGATTTTCAAGTCCCTTCAGTGCGCGGGTTGCATCGCTACTGCCCGAGCGTCTCTTAATAATCGCTGTTCGCCATCGCTGAATCTGCGCCTTCAACTCGACACTTTCCTGAAGTCGCTTTTCAGCCTTAATTTCAGCAGCAATTTCCTGGGGTAATCGCCAACGTTTTTTATGCTTTACATAGCCCTGTTTTCGCATCCAGACATCGGTCTTCTGCCATTGGTTATTGATACGCACGTAGCCGAGCGATTGGCGAGCACGCTCGTGAGCAGGATCCAGCTTAATTACCTGCTGGAGATGATCGTCACGTTGTGGCCACAATTCGGCCAACGCACATCGCTGCGCCATTTCCCAATGCGCTGCAGCGGTATTTTTAATCGTTCCAACAATCTTTTCATATTCCTTGAGTGCTGCTGACTTCAAGTTGACACGGACAACTTGTTTTGCGTCGAGCACCAGTCGACCACTCGCCGTCTTGATGACGTACTGACTCCGCGGTTCGTCATCTGGGTTCAACAACTCGCCATTCAGCGTACCTCCCGTGGCTAGTTGGAATTCATCAGCACGCACCAAAACGGGTACCAGCAGCAGTCCGACCACCGTCACCTTAGCGACTCGAGAACACCAGCTTCTGGTATTTCTGCACTTCATGACGAATTCTTTCGATGAGATAACGGCTTGTCCTTATCGACGCTTATCGGCAGATTATCGGATTGATCTGCAACCGGGCCGAGTAGACGACACAATTATTATAGGTGAGAACGTAGATAATGAGCAAACAAAACCCTTTAAAAAAGCCTTGCCCAAACAACTCAGTCGGCCCACTTCTCGATATTGCCTTTGCTCGACAGTATGAAAGATATGTCGTACCTGTAACAATGCCACTCTTAACCGGAGCCCTGATCTTACGTCGCAGGATAACCGCACGTGACAAACCTGAATTACTGCAAACGCTGGTTCTTAATCGGTTGTTTACTGGCAGCCATGGCGGTCTTACTTGGTGCTTTCGGCGCTCACAGCCTGGAAGGACAAATGGAAGACTCAAGCCTGACCCAGGTCGACCTGCAAAAAAGGTTAGCCCAATGGGAAACCGCTGTCCGTTATCACATGTACCACGCCCTGGGGTGCATCGTCGTGGCATTCGCGTCCGGCCCGACCGCCGGATCTCGCTCTCGCCTGGCGGGTATCTTTTTCCTCTGCGGAATCCTGCTCTTTTCGGGTGGGCTTTACGGGTATGTCCTCACCCAGGTACGTTTTCTTGTTTTGATTGTTCCCGTTGGTGGCCTGGCTTTCATCGTGGGCTGGCTTCTACTGGCATCCTCCCGTCCAGCTTTCTTGCCTGAGTGAACAGCGCAAAAAAAACCGAGACACAAGGTCTCGGCCGAGAGCGGTTTGAGTCAATCGACCCGGATCGATTAGTTCTGTGAGCTATCCAGTCCTGTCTGAGCAAGCTCTTCCTCTTCCTGGATAATAATTCGGGGCGTCACCATCATCATCAGGCTCTGGGTTTGCCGACCGATACCAACGTTCTTGAACAGGCGGTTGATGTACGGAAGCTGAGCGAGGATGGGAACACCTCGTTCGGTACGGCCTTCCTGCAACCTTTTGATACCACCCAGCAACACGGTACCACCATCTGGCACACTGACCGTCGTCGAAACAGTCGTAAAGGAGAACGTCGGTAACTGGACCGTCGTACCTTCGGTTGTTTGCACCGCATTGTCCTGTGCCTGAGGATCCCCGTTCGCATCGAACACGGTTTCCCCGGAACTGGTTGTCGTTTTGCCATCGAACGTGAACGTTTCCACTTCCCCGATCTGGCTAAAGAACGGTACCAGTGTCAATCGCACGAAACGTCGATCATTGGAGACCACAGCCTGAACATTGAGCGATGTACCTTCATTAAGGACAACAATAATCGGCATATGAGCGGCCGCAAAATCACCGACCACGGGCATAATTCCAGTGACAAAGGGTCGTTGTGAAGTATCCGAGACCGACGCCTGCTGTCCATCAAAGAGTGTTACCTTGGGAGCCTGCAGAACATTACTACGCGTATCTCCCTGGGCGACCTGCAACAGGAAGAACACTTCAATATCACTCAACAAGGCAAATCCGAAATTAGCTGCGGATCCCGCGTCAAAGCCACCGAACATCGGAACGGCCGAGTTATAGGCATCACCCTGGTTGAATACCAGGTCCAGATCAACGGTCGGTCCGCCTTCATCCAGGCCGAAGAGGACACTGGGCCCGCTATCATCCTGGTTCGCATCGGCCACGTTAACGTTATCATCAATCTCGAAGTCAAAATCGATACCGATTCGCTCGAAGAAATTATCGTTGAGGGTGATAAAGCGAACCTCGATCGTGATCTGCAAATCCTGCAGACGACGCAATTGTTCCAATAGGTCCGCGATCTCCTCATGCACTTCCTGAGTTTGGCTAATCACCAGGCTCAGGTTCCCGGCAAATTCCGAGACCGTACCAGCGCCACCGACTTCTTCCCAACTATCCGGTGCGATGGTCGTCGTAATCAATTCAATCAGGGACTCAAAATCGGCCATGGCAGCTCCACCCGGGCCAACGTTAACACCATTTCGTGGTGATGTCTGTCCGACACCAGGAATCATCCCGGTCGCTCCCATCTGGGCCAACACCGAGGCATTCCCGGTACCACGGTCCATCGTATCAGCCGCAATCGTAAGTGGGATCGCACCGGTACTACCAGGCATACCACCAGCGCCTACTCGATTATGAGCATTTCGAATGGCGGCCGGCAGACCAACTTCCGAACCCGGCACGAAATTGGGGATACCGATCACCAGATCTGCCACGTTATACACTTCCTGGTACACATCCGTATCACGTGTCTGTTCACTGGTAATGAGCAATACTTCGTTACGAATCACGTAACTCAACCGCAATTCCTCGAGGATCAGGTTCAGAGCACTTTGCAAGGAAACCGGTTGAGAAAGTGCAATCGTGACGGGAGTATCTGATGTCACACCTTCAGCGACCATTCCGCGACGGTCGAGGTGAACATTGATTCCTGCCATTCTTCCCAGCGTATCAACCACGATACTCAAGGGTGTTTCATTAAAATTGACATCCACGTGCTTTTTAAGCGATTTCTGAATTTCAATTCCGGTGGGTGTCAAGCGTCCCTGCTGCCGCTTCAGCAGGTTACGCCGTCGCAGGGTGAGTTCTTCCCAGTTCTTAGCTTCATCGAAAACGATCGGATTTCGATCGTCAAACGGTTGGCTAGATTGATCTACTGAGAACAGGGCATCGACAAATCCTTGTTCTTTGAGTTCATCATTGGCCATCTGGTCACCGATTCGTTTGATAAAACGACTTTTCCAGACCAGTGTCTGGACGACCGGTTCATCGGGGGCCAGTTCACGAGCCTGCTTGGCCAACACCTCGGCTTCGGCATAGCGCCGTTCATCAATCAGTTCATTGAATTGGTCAACGAGCTCAGCAACACGAGTACGTGCATCTGCCACTTCTTGCCGTTCTTCTTCAATCCGGGCCATGATCGCTGTGTTGCGTTCATCTAACTCAATGTCTGCCAGGTTGGCAGCAATATGCTGTTCCATCTCTGCGACGCTACGGTTCACGATTCGCAGCAAGGGGCGTCTCGATGTTTCATCAAGTTCTGATTTTTCAACATGTTCATGTAACTGCAACAGCTGTTCCAAAGCAGCTCGCGGATCTTTTTCCTTGAGCTCCTCACCTCGCCGTTGGCCTGCAGTGATTTCACGCAGCAGCTTCTGTCGCAACAATTGCTGTCGACTATCGACCGCTGACAGAGGATTCGACTGAGTTGTCTCACCGGTGTTGATCCGCTGTGTCACGGACAGCAACGTCAATTTTTCCTGTAGACGCTGACGCGTCAGGGCATCCAGTTGTTTCTCGTATTGCCAGGCCTGCCGAAACAAGTTCAAGGCCTCATCCCGTTGCTGCTGATCAAGCGCGTTTAAGCCCGCTGCAAAAAGTCTCATCCCTGGATTTTCCGGCAATGCTTCAGTTTCTCCAACCGTATTTTGAGCCGGTACAGTGCGTGTCTGGTCCTGCCCTGGGCGGTAGACACCTTGCTGCACAGCAGAGGGTTGAGCACCTGCGGTGGGCTGCCTTGGGGCCGTACCCGTCGTGTCGACGTAACTGGCCGGTCGAACCTGTCCGTTACCACGCTGCGCAACTTCATTAATCTGTTGGTGCACCTGCCATGGCTGTATTTCATTGGCTGCAAACATGGTTGCTGGCAACTGGTAACGCTCCGCCTGCACGGTTGCCTGTCTCGCTGCCACAAGATCACCGCGTCCGAGCGCCGCCATGGCCTGCCTGAGTAACCGAGTCACCTCTGCTTTGGAATTAGGAGGAGCAGCTTGCACTCCTGCCTGGGGCTGTGGTTGCTGCTGCTGGAGTTGCGTAATTTTCTGTAGCAACTGCTCTGGACTACTTTCCTGAGCAGCAAACGCAGCGCCGATGGATTGCGCCTGGATGCCAAGTTGTTTAGCGGCAGCAAAATCTCGGTAAGCCAGTAAACCTTCGCTTTGCTGCACGAGGAACTCGGCGTAATCGTGCTTATAGCGATCCTGGTTCAGGGCGCTTGCAGGTCGCACAGCAAACTCCTTAAACCGCATGATCAACTGATCGACACGGCTAGGTGAATCCATGTTGGGGAAACTTGCCAATCGCAGCTGTTTGGCTCGTTGGACCCACTCGACGGCCTGGTCGATCTTGCCCTCTGCCAGAGCTCGGCGACCGGCCCACAGCATACGCTGTTGTTCTTTTCTCGCACGGGTATTTTCTGCACCCGCCCCCATCTGATTGGGATCATTCACGAGCGAGGCACGAAATGCATTGTTTTGCGAATTAGCAGCTGTGGCACCACCTATTGCCTGGACGCGATCTGCAGGCATGGCAGCCACGTTGGTAGGCTGCAGTGTCCGAGCTGATCTCAGAACAGGAGCGGTTAGTTGCTTGGGATCAACTCCGGCTTTTTGCAGTTCCTGTGCCAGGTGAAATGGCTGGTACTCGTTGGCCGTAAAGGCAGCTCCAGCACCGACAGCACTCTGGTACCAACCGATTGCGCCAGCCAAGTCGCCCGCCAGCAAGGCAGCACGCCCCTTTTTCATTGCCGAAACGGCCTGGGCCTTGGATTGATCAGCCAGTCGCTCCAGTGTCGCTTGCCGGCTTCCTACCGAGTAAGGATCACTGGGTGGTCTGGAACCGGCGGTTTGGCCCGCTGTCGCGGCCCCGGCCTTACCGTTTGTTGAAACAGGTGATCCCTGACGCAACTTGGCCAGGTCGGCAGCAACTTTCGCTGGCGTGTCCTCGAACCGCGTCGTCAACCGATCATACTGCGGATTGAGGCGTGTCGCCCTCTGCAGATAATCTTCGGCCAGGGAATAGTTCCCCACATCCATTGCCTGACGCGCATAGGCCAGCCATTTGCCTGCCTCTCGTCGATTTGTGGCAACGGTCGAATCTGCTTGTCCGACCTGCATCGAACTGATCCGTACCATGTTAGCTACCGGGGAAGTGGCTTGCGTTGTTACACAGGTCACGAGCATGATCGCCAATGCTGCACAACAAACCGACAGGTGTTTCCAGGACGCTCTCAACGCGCTACTCCTTCTTCGTGATGCATCAAACTGAACGGGAAAACTTTTTTCCCACAGAATCAACTTCTTCAACTTGATAGGTAGGTAGGTGATGAACTCCGGTACTAGGCGGTTTCCACGCAAACCGTGAAACGTCAGTACCGATGCCTCGAAAGGCGTGTCATCTGGTAGGTAGGAATGTGTTTTGAAAAGGATGGGATTCAAGATGAGCGAGGGATAAATACTGGTAACGCTCAGAGGCGTCAAGGCCATTTCCAGAAACAACAAGAAACTTCTTTCCCCCTCACCAGAAGTGCTAGCGTTCATATACCAAGAAACGCCACAGGCCCGAGTGCCTTTAAGGCATCTCGGGCCTGATCGTTGATCTTAATCCATGGACTCCAACAGGAGTCACGGGGCATCAATACATGTCGTAATCGCCACCGTGGCCTTTCCCCTTGTCATCCTTTGGCTTCTCAGCCACCAAGGCGTCGCTGGTCAGCAACAGGGTAGCAACGCTGGCCGAGTTATTTAATGCTGTACGAGTCACTCGTGTCGGATCGATGACTCCAGCTTTAACCAGATCCTCGTAGTTATCGGTCAACGCGTTGTAGCCATAATTCCCTTTTTCCGACAAGACTTTCTCGCAAACGATGCCACCATCCTGGCCGGCGTTCTGAGAGATCATGGTCAGGGGAGCCCGGGCGGCACGCAGTACGATGTCGTATCCGATGGCCTCATCCTGGGAAAGATCTTTGGGAGGTTTAACCTGCGAACTAGCTCGCAGAATTGCGACTCCACCACCAGGAAGAATTCCTTCAGCAACTGCAGCTCGCGTGGCATGCAAGGCATCCTCGACGCGTGCTTTCTTTTCTTTCATTTCACTTTCGGTAGCAGCCCCGACGTTGACCTTGGCAACTCCACCTGCCAGTTTCGCCAGGCGTTCTTCCAGTTTTTCGCGATCATAATCACTGGTCGAATTCTCGATCTCTCGACGCAACTGATCGATGCGAGCCTTGATATCACTGCTCTTGCCAGCTCCCTCGATAAGGGTGCAATTATCCTTGTCGATAATGACTTTCTTGGCACGTCCCAGGTCGGAAATCGGCATCGATTCCAGGTTGATTCCCAGCGTCTCGAAGATCGCGGTACCACCCGTAAGGATAGCAATATCTTCAAGCATTGCTTTGCGGCGATCACCATAACCGGGTGCTTTCACAGCACAACACTGGAAGGTGCCGCGTAATCGATTGATCACGAGTGTTGCAAGGGCTTCGCCTTCCACATCTTCAGCCACGATCAGCAGGGGTTTACCCTGTTTGACAACAGCTTCCAGCAAGGGCACGAGATCCTTAATATTGGTGATTTTCTTCTCGAAAACCAACACGTAGGCGTCTTCCAGGACCGCTTCCATCGAATTCGGATCGGTCACGAAGTAAGGGGACAGGTAACCTCGATCGAACTGCATCCCCTCGACCCATTCGACATCGGTATTGAGACTCTTTCCTTCGTCGACGGTAATCACGCCATCCTTACCAACCTTGCTCATGGCGTTGGCCAGTAGTTCACCGATTTCGGCATCGTTATTGGCAGCGATCGAAGCCACACTTGCCATTTCATCGGTCGTCTTAATCTTGATCGACATCGATTCCAACTTGGAAACGACATCTTCCACTGCTCGCTCGATCCCCTGTTTCATCTGGACCGGATTGACTCCTGCGACCACTGCTTTCAGGCCTTCGTTGAAAATGGCCTCGGCCATGACCGTAGCGGTCGTGGTTCCGTCACCCGCAACATCGCTAGTCTTGCTAGCGACTTCACGGACCATCTGAGCGCCCATGTTCTCGTAGACATCCTCGAGTTCAATTTCCTTGGCAACCGTCACGCCATCTTTCGTGACAGTGGGTGAACCGAAACTCTTTTGTAGAATAACGTTTCGCCCCTTCGGTCCCAGCGTCACCTTAACAGCACGCGCCAACTTAGAGATACCACGTCGAATGGCCTCTCGAGCTTCTTGGTCAAAGGCAATGATTTTCGCCATTAGATTGCTTCTCCTGTTTTCCCTTGTATGAACTCAATATTGGCTGCTTCAAGATCCCGACCTGATTTACATCAATGTCGCAGTGGACCAGCAGAAAACTGTTACCGTTATTCAATGACAGCCAGAATGTCGTCTTCTCGCATCAACAATAATTCGTCGTCATCAACCTGGAAGGATTCACCGGCATAGCTGTTAAAGATCACCCGGTCACCCACCACGACCTGCAGTTCAGATCGATTGCCATCTGGCAGCAAACGTCCGTCTCCGATACTCACCACAGTGCCACGAGCGGGTTTATCCTGAGCGCTATCCGGCAAGACAATGCCTCCAGCGGTGACATCTTCAGAAGCCTCTCGCTCCACTACCACGCGATCACCCAGGGGCTGTAGTTTAATTCGTCGCTTGGACTTTTTTTTGGTCGCTGTCCCCATCTGTCTCATCCTCTCCAGGTTGGTAAATCAATCAATCGTGTTACTTTATCGTTGCTTCACGGGAGTAAACAGTGTTTTCTCCCATCGTTGCACTGCTGTCAAAATTGCACACTCTTGGCACATCTCTGCCTATAACTTGGCAAGTGGCGCGCCAAAACGGCTAATTTTCCTGCAAATCACCAAAATAACCGCATTTGCAGTAAACCGGCCCCTGCCGGGACCAAAGTGCACCCGTCAGCATGGCAGCCAAGCCGTGGTGCCCAGATCTGCTGCTGCCAATTTGACAGCCTCTCCTAGTGACCTAAGTTACAAGAAAGACACATTGTCCCCGGCACGATCACCCGGCACAATGGGCTTACCCTTAAAATACCGCACTTATCTTCCCGTGCTCCCTATCCCTCTTTTCCAGAGAATCCTCGTTCATAATGCCTATTAAAATCAGTTGTCGCTGCGGCCAACACTTCCAGGCACCCGAAAAACTGGCCGGAAAAAAAGTGCGCTGTCCTAAGTGTGGAGATCCCTTGGTCATTCCCGCTGCCGGTAGCCCCGGAACGGCTCGCCAGGCAGCCCCTGGGGCCAATGACATGGGCAGCTTGCTCGATGAAATCGGCGTTGAATCGACACCGACCGGGGGCAAGCGATGCCCCCAGTGTAATACAACCCTGGCCGCTCAGGCCGTTTTCTGTGTCGGTTGTGGGTTTAACCTGGAAACCAACGAATTCGTCGATGGTATTGACCAGCAAACAAATCCTGATGGCAGACCAAAACGCAAATCGTTTGGCAACCCGTTACTGGACAGGGCTGCTGACGAGTTGGAATATGAGAAAAGCCAGACGCAAATTTCTCAGGACCCTCGATCCTGGTACACGTATTTCATTGGCCTGATGCTATGTGCGGTTTTCCTGGCAGTAGGATCTATTGTTTCACTCTCGCTAGAGGCCAAGAAAAACAAAATCGAGTCCGATCTTCCAGATCCTGGCCTGACAGCTTTCTGGGGCGTTTTCGCCATTGGCATCATGGTCGTGCTGATTCCCTGGGGACAAATCACCTATCGTGCCTTCCGTGACAAGAAGTTGCACGGGTTTCTTTGCCTAACGTTCCTTTACTGCCCTGCTTACGCCATCATGCAATGGAAAGATCTGAAACGGCCTTTTGCCATGTGGGTTTTCGGCGTGATCTTAATGGCCGGATCTTACGGCACTTACTACTACTATGCGGGAGATATTCCCGAATCGTTGTTCTAGCGTAGCTGGCTGATATGGCCTGAGCAGCAAACCGGACTCTTCAAAAGATCCCGGCCCCAAAGTCCTTGTCGGTTGATGTTTCAGCCGGTGCCGCGGATTCCTTCTCAAGTTCAGAATCCGTCGATAACACATGCGGGGGACGGGGCTCCGTTTCCGCTTCCTGCACGAAGGCCTGCTCTTCCGATTCCAGCTCGTCCGCCACGGCAACCCGGGTGTCGAACTCGTCTTTAGTTGAGGTTTCCGCCTCTCGGAAATCCTTGTGATTTTCCGCAGCATAATCGTCATCGCATCGAGATATGTAGCCTGGCGAGCCGGACTGCTCCAATTCCCTTTGATATTCCTCGATCACACAACGCTGGATTAACTCGCGACACGTCGAATTTATGGGATGAGCAATGTCTGCGTATAGCTTACTGCGACCTTCTGCGTCACATTCAACACCTCCATGCTTCAATGCTGCCCCGCATTTATTACAGTAGCTCGATCGCAAGTGGTTCTTGAAACCGCAATCACTGCAGTGAAACGTAAGTTTTCGACTGGGCATGGCAACAAAGGGTCCATGAGATCCTTCGATCACCTTCAAGTCTCGGATTACGAAACAATCATCGAAGGTAATAGAACAAAACGCCTGCAGGCGGTCCTCGGAATTACCTATAAGCTTGACTCGTACCTCAGTGATTTCCATCATGATCCTCCTCAGGCAGAACAAACTGGTTGAGCGGACAGAGAACGGGTACAAAAAACGTGGCCCAGCTGTAAACCTCGCAAGACGGACGCCAGGCGACGGGCATGCCTGGCGTGACGACAAACTCCAAAATAGCTTGATCCACTTCCACTCATCTGGTGTCCCAGGAATCCGAAACGCTGAAACCCTTGTGCCAGTCGATCAATCCAGGGAGTCATCCCTGAAGCGACCTGTTGCAGACGATTTTCCATCAGCTGCACCCAGGAGCGAGAAGAACTGTTGCAGAGCGCCTCGGCGATCTCTTCAACACACAGTGGATTGAGAGCTGGCTGGCAATTCCCAAACGCCTCGGCCGTGGAGATCCCTTCGGGAGGCCGAACCACGACGAAGTGCATGCAGGGTACTGCTGGCAATGGCGTTACCTGTTCACCACGTCCCCGGCAAATCGCCGTTCCGCCAAAGAGAAAGAACGGAACATCCGAACCGACCTCGGCCGCTACTTCAGCAAGCTGTGATCGCGTCCAGTTCAATCCCCAGGCCATGTTGGCTGCCAGCAAGGCTGCCGCCGCATCACTGGAAGCGCCCCCCAGTCCTGCGGACGAAGGAATACGTTTACATAGATCTACGTGGGCCCCTTGTTGCACACCGGCAACTTCCTGTAAACGAGCCAATGCCTGAACCACGATATTCTCCGATCCAGCCGGCAGGTCTCCGGAGGCCTGGCTGCCATGCGCCCAACGACTATTCAGTTCCAGGGGTTCGCCAGCTCGCAACGGCGTGAAATGCAACGTGTCGAAAATATCAACCGCTGTCATCAGCGTTTCCAGATCGTGGTATCCATCGAAACGCCTGCCTAGAACTTCCAAGAACAAGTTCAACTTAGCCGGCGCATGGACTTCAACCGAATGACCGAAGTTGTGTAGGTACATGAGACTGATAAGAAGAGTTAAACGAGTGCCGAGACCGGGTTCTTAAAACGAGCTCTTACTACCTTCTCCAGCGCCAATGATTGTACTGCTGTAAATCAAGGGGTCAACTAAGTGGTAGCAAGTTGTGCCTGCTTGGAAAAGAATCTTTTCTGGCGTGTTTCACAAAGTCTTCTGCTTGCCGGGGATTGCTCTACCGTAAAACCCTTCCGGCAGGTAACTTACCACCCCACCCAACTCCCAGAAATGTTTACGTCAACGAGCAGTGATATGACGCATAACAGGAAACAGCCGCCAACCTTGCCACACGGGAGCAGGGCCCAGGTCGTTTGTGGGATATTAATGGGAACCGTGGACGCCGTACCCGGTGTTTCCGGAGGAACGGTTGCCCTGGTACTTGGTATTTACGACCAACTCGTAACATCCATCAGTCGCTTCGATCGGACGTGGCTGGGACTGCTCCGAACCCGTTCCTGGCGATTAGCCAGTGACCGCGTTCAGTTGGCGTTCCTGTCACGACTGGCGATCGGTATTGCCGTGGGCCTTGTGGCAACGCTTTCCAGCGTTAATTACCTTCTGGAGAACATTCATACGCGGCCATTCACACTGGCTGTTTTCTTCGGCATGATCATGGCCTCAACCGTCCTCGTGGCCCGCATGATCAGCTGGCCTCCGAACCAGTCGCGGCTTTTCTGTCTGGCCCTGGTGTTACTGGGTGCCGGCGTTTCCTTCTGGCTCACAACACTCCAGGACACGCACCATGATACGCCCTCGCTCCTTTATCTTTTCGGTTGTGGCAGTATTGCCATCTGTGCCATGATCCTGCCAGGAATCAGTGGCGCGATGGTCCTGTGGATCGTAGGGATCTACGAGCACCTGTCACATATCCCTCGTGCTATCCTCCGCGGACAGGGAAGCCCTGAGATGCTGCTGGAATTCGTCGTCTTCGCGGCAGGTTGCCTGGTAGGGCTGCTGGCATTCAGCCGACTGCTGCGCCACCTGTTGACCAACTATCGTCCAGTTACAATCGCGGTTCTCTGTGGCATCATGATCGGGGCCCTCAACAAACTCTGGCCTTTCCAGATAGTCACCACCTCGAAAGGGCATCTGCAAACCAGCAATACTCTGCCTGCCGGTTTCGAACTGCAGGCCGCCGGAATCATCCTGACAGCGATCGTCTCCGCGCTGGTAATCCTGTGGATCGATCGAAGTTGTCAATCGTCTCTACCGGTCGTGAACGAAGATCATCAATAGGACACGGAAACAACTTTGCTGATCTGCAAACGGCCTGGCCAGCCGAGAAGAGTTACCGGTCCCGTTGCGCAACCATGGGAGCTTCCCTGGAGGCACTAACGGCGCTGAGAAGGAGAGACTGGAGCCGCTGCGGCTCACCCCTTGAGCGATCTACGTTGGGCACGCAGCCTGGCACGTCGCTTAATATCGCTCGGCTTTTCGTAGTACTTGCGACGCCGCATTTCTTTCTTGAGACCGCTACGCATCACCAGCTTACCGAATCGTCGGACAGCTTCCTGAATGGTCTCGCGATCACGAACAATAACTTTTACCACGGTTTCTCCTGTTCACTTTGCCGAACTTATAACGCACCCATGTCAGTGGGAATTCGGGATTATAGCCCTTAAATCACCTCTCTGACCATCCCCCTTTGCAGCTTCCGGGGCCCTCTTTTCTCCATCGACACAACCGGACATGCCAGTTGAACTTGAATTCAAGGCGTTGCCGCCAGGCTGGCGCAGACCAATTCCCGGTCATTTCGAGCATAAACGTGGCGATTCGCAAAGGCCGGATGAGCCCAGCAAACCCCATTGCGCCGACGCAACTGCTCCTCCGTGGGTTCCAGCAAACGAGCTCGACTAATTTCCTGAAACCCCTTCGCAGACAACCTCGCAATGATCAATTCCCCACGTTCGTTAAACATCCAGACTCGATCTTGATTGCGCACGAAATGAATCGTACTCCAGCGGGCCTTGGGAGTTGCCGTAAGGTCTTCCCAAACGCGTTCACCACTGGCCGCTTCCAAGCACCTGAGTTCCCCATAACTGTCGACTCCGTAAATATGCTTACCCAGGAATAGCGGGGTACTGATAATGGAGTGCAGTGCCGCCGTTTTTAACTCGCTGGCTCCCTTACGCTGCCATACCTTTTCAACCGTTAGGCGATCGGTCGGCAGTCGCAGCATCAGTGACCCATCATAAAAAGAGGTCACGAAGAGCTGATCTCCTGAGATGATCGGCGTGGCAACTCCAATCGGCATCCGGGAAGGTGCAAACGGATAACGCCAATGGACTTTCCCCGTCCCTGGATCCAAACCGCTTACGCTGTCACCGGTCCAGGCAACGATCACATTCTTTCCTGCCTGTTCCACCAGCACCAGGGACGAGTACGATGCGCGATCGGAAAGAGCTGCCCAACGTTTCTTCCCCGTGGCAGCATCAAAGGCAACGACGCAGGCATCCTTGCCTCCCGCCTGGACGATCAGTAAATCATCCACGACCAGCGGAGCTCCTGCGATACCCCAAATCGGCATCTCGATCGAAAACAGTTTATCAAGATCTTTTTTCCACAGCAGCTTCCCGCTGTCCGCCACAAAGCAATGCAGGTGGCCCATGGCACCAAGGGCATAGGCGCGTCCCGAATCAATCGTTACGGCAGCTCGCGGACCTGCCTTGTAGCCAATACTGTATTCACATGAATACTGGAAAGACCAAACTTTCTCCCCCGTCATCGCATCGAAACAATGCACACGCTCAATCTGCTCCGGTTCATCCACTCGATCGGTCAGGAAAACCTTTCCTGAAGCGACCGTAGGCCCACTGTACCCCGGTGCTACTGGAACCCGCCAACGAATTTTCAGCTGGGGAGACGAAAACGATTTCACCAATCCTGTTTCTCGCCAGACGCCATCGCGTTGAGGCCCACGCCACTGCGGCCAATCGTCTGCCTGGACAAATCCCTGGCAAACCAAGTAACCAGCCAGGAAGAAAAAAACGCTGCGTGTCCGTGATGCCATCATCTAAGAACCTCTCGATCGGGTAAATTACTTACAGACAGGCCGGCCCTCTTCCGTCCTCTGGTTATACCAATAAAGCCGGGAGTCCAGTACTGGCTCCCGGCTTGTTCATCAGGCTGCTTCCAGGACGGAATTCAACTGTTGACCATCCAGCGCGACCAGGCAAATCCGGTATCGCCGCGCATAATCCATGACTGCCGGCTGATCAATCACAATCGTCTTGTCAGCTTCGACGGCCAAGACCTTTCCCCCTGCCGCCCGCAGGGTCTCCAGGGTTCCCAGCCCGATCGTCGGCACGTCAAACCGCATGTCCTGCTGTGGTTTGGCAACTTTGACGACCGTAAAGCCGCCCTGGGGACACAGTTGTGCCGCCCGGCGAATACACTGGTCCGTCCCTTCGACGGCTTCCACGGCCAGCACGGCCTGCCCCTTGACCACGACTGTCTGGCCAACGTCCAGACGCCCCATTTCCTTGGCCAGGTTCCAGGCAAATTCCACGTCTTTTTGCTGGCCACGTGTTAACTGGCGACCCGCCAGGTTTCCAGGTTTCACAAGCAACTCCGGTACATAATCTGTCGCTGGAGCAAATCGAATTCCATGCCTTGCATACGCGTCAACCACGGCACCGAGCAGTGTGTCATCGCGTCGATCTTTGCTCTTGCTCACCCAATGCGGATAAAATGTTCGAATACACTCCCAGTCAGGAAAATGCCTGATCCAGGCAAAACGGCGGAACAACACGACCTTGTGAAACTTACCCACCATCGTGGCTGACTTCACATCGTGTCGCCGAAAAAATCGAATCGCTGCTCCCAGTCGCCCGATGCCCAGTTCGCGATAGGTATCACACAGGTTGGCGAACTCCGGGTTCACGTGATCCTTGACCCCCAGCCCCACGACCTGGTAATCCTGTCGACGCAGGGCCTCAGCAACAATAAAAGGATACTCTCCCCAGCCGGCCATTAAACCGAATTTTCGCTGCATGACGCCCCCGTGAAACCCCGTCTCTCCGGCCAAGAGACTTTCAAGCTGCATCCTGGCTCGACCCCGATGACATGTCCGGGGGTACTTCGTTACCAGGATCGTCGCCCAGGTCATCTACCCTGCGACGCAACTCGCGAAACTGGCGTCGCAGAATGGGCAACTTGCCAATGGCAGCCTGGATCACCAGTTGCTCTCGCTCACCTGTTGCCGGACTGCCCACGCATCTCGAGTCAGAAACAATATCAGCCATGACACCCGACTGGGCACCAATCACAACACGATCCCCGATATTAATATGATCCCGTATGCCCACCTGTCCGGCCAGGACTACGTAATCTCCTGTCGTCGCACTGCCTGCAACACCGACCTGGGAACAAATCAGGTTATGTTTTCCAATACGAACGTTGTGAGCAATCATGACCAGGTTGTCGATCTTGGTTCCTTCCCCAATCCGGGTCGGACCATACGTACCACGGTCAATCGTGGTACCGGCACCAATTTCAACATCATCCTCAATAATCACGTTACCTAACTGGTGCCCTCGTTCGTGTCGCCCGTTTTCATGTGTATAACCAAATCCGTATGCACCGATACAGCTGCCCGCATGAATTAAAACGCGGTCACCAATCTGACTGTTTTCATAGAGAACCACATTGGGATAAAGAGTGACTCCCGACCCAAGGCGACAGCCAGCCAACACCTGGACACCACTGTGGATATAACACTTCTCCCCAATCTCCACGTGATCACCAATCGTAACCCCGGGCCCAATCGAAACCTCACCCGAGAGCCTGGCCAACGGACTCACGTGAGCCAGCGGACTGATCCCTGTTGTAGTCACCTCTCGCACAGGCACGAAGTGCTCGACAATCTGGGCAAAGGCTGCTGTAACATCTGCAACGCGAATCGCAGGAATCGAGGGAGACTCCATTCCCATACCAATAACGACCGCAGCAGCAGCCGAATCACTCACCTGCTGTAATAATCGGTCATCCTGGGCGAAGGTGATTTCACCTTCTTGAACATCTCGAATCGTGGCTGCCGCATGGATATCCGTTTCTCCGGCACCACTGACTTCACCATTCACTAAACGCGCCAGGGTGTAAAGCGACACCTTCATCTGGATGGATTCCTTTCCTCCAAGCCTCCCCGAGGGACTCCGATAGCACGACTGGTGTACCAACGAAACCCGCCAAAGGGATCATCCTAATCCATGGACCAGCAGACCACCAATATCGATTCAGCGGCAGGCCGTGGAAGGAAGAGTCCCGGCTGAATCGGCCCCTCACCACAGACCCTCGTAATTGCTAGCAACCAACGGACAACTCAGCCCTATCTCCGCCGACTCTAGAAAAAGACGCGAAAGATATCATTGCCCAAGACAAAGATCATCAGCGACAAGAGGCAGGCCACTCCGACCAGCGTTAACACCCCTTGAACCTGCTCATTAACAGGTTTACCGGTCACTCCTTCCACGAGGAGGAAAACCATGTGCCCTCCATCGAGTGCCGGGATCGGCAGAAAATTAAGGACGGCCAGATTTGCACTCAGGAAGGTCAGGAAGATCAACAGTCGGGGCAATCCCTGGGCGGCTTCCCCTCCGGCAATCTTGGCAATAATCACAGGGCCACCGAGGCTCTTCACTGGAATTTCACGGGTAAAAAGCATCTTCAAAACCTTGCCGACACCTGCCAACTTTTCCTTGGTCTCCCTGAATCCCAGTCCGAAGGCAGCCGCCAGACTTTCACTCTGGCAAGTTCGTTCCGTTGCAACAAAAACCAATCCACGAATCGGGAAAAACCACGTCTCCGATTCCACGGCAACCAGGGTTGCCGTTTCAAGATTCTTGGCACGCCGATAACTGACCGTGAGCTCCGTGGCGGGCAGGGCTGTTTGCAGCGAATGATGCACATCCAACCAACTGATCGGAGTAGTTTCGAGGTCCAGTGGTGCTGCGTAGCCCAGTTGCCCCTGGAAATTCTCGTTTTCAGCCTGCGGATCATCCCCGGCTTTAATTTCCGGCACGTACTTAAACTGAACCTGCAGCACTTCATCGCCTGCCTGCATACCGGCCTTGGCAGCTGGGCTACCTGGTAGCACCTGACGCACGACAGACCGAACCTCGTAGGCAATTCCAATCGATTCCAGGCCCATCTTTGCCCCGGGTGCCATGTAGGGATGAAAATCTTCCAGCTCCAAGGAATCAACCTCGAAAGTCATTGGCTCAGATGCTGATTTGCGCTGAAATTTAAACGCTACTTTTTGCCCCTTGAGGGCAAGCAGTTGCTGCGGCACAGTAAGTGGATCGTCGACAGCCAGGCCATTAATTTCAAGTAACAAGTCTCCGGGCTTCAGCTTCCACCGGGCTGCTGGAGATCCCTTGCGGATTGCCGTGATCGGTCCCATTTCCATCAGCAGGCCAACCTGCATCATGCGAGCCGGTGGCAAGCTGATATCAAGGCGTTCCTTTTGCTGGGAACCTTCACCGACCGGTCGCTCCACGGCCAGGACCACAGTCTGGTCAATTTTGCCGGCTAGTTTCCTGGTCAGATCGTGCACCCAGTAATCATCGGTCTGGGGATCCTGTTCCAGCGTTTCTCCGTCCACGGCAATAATCCGATCGCCACCTTTCAGAGGCTTGTCGGTCTGACCGGCAACACGGTGCTTCCAGACTGGCAAGCTGGCGGACAGGACCGTAGACGCGGTGGGCCGCACACCGATTGAAACCCTGCCAAACTGTTCTTTCAGTTCGGTCGAGGCGGTCATTTCATCAGTTCGTTCCCCTCCATTTTTAAGCCGCAGGGTGAGCTTCAGGGGTTTCACCGTTTTACCACCGGCACTCATGAAGACTTTCTCAGCCAAGTCCCACTGGAACCTTAAATGGTCGTTCTTGGCCTGGGCCCCGATCCCGATAATTTGATCGCCTGCCTCCCAGCCATTTTCCCAAGCGGGGCTACCGGTGGAAACACCACCGACCACGCAGGGTGTGTACTTGACTCCAATACGGTAGGCAACCGCTGCAAAGATCACTGCAAAGATGAGGTTCATAATCACGCCGGCAGAAATGATGGCCATCCGCTGCCAAACCTTCTTGGCCGGGTAACTGCGCGGATCCAATTCCACGGGGCCTGCGTTCTCATCGGCGGCAGGCGCATCTACGGGCGATCCCTCGCTGGATTCGGTAGGCGTCTCCGCTGCCTCTGCATCATCGTCCGCGTCAGAATCAACCCGGATACGATCCGCTTCTTTTTGATAGTTAGCCGGATTATCATCCTGGCCGAGCATTTTCACGTAGCCACCCAGGGGAATGATTCCAATTCCGTATTCCGTCTCACCACGTTGAAACTTACAAATCGCAGGGGGCAGCTTGAGCGGTCCGATCCGAATGGGAACATCAAAACCCACATAGAATTTTTCGCATTTCACACCACAGGCCTTGGCAACCAGGAAATGTCCCAGTTCGTGGACAAAGATAACAAAGCCCAACCCACCAGCCACTTTCAGAATGGTCCAGCAAAGTGTTAGTACACCTCCTGCCGAACTATCCGCAATCAAACAGAATTCCACCGCGTTATCTCCTTACGAGCCCAGGCATCAATAGCCTCAAGTTGTTCCAAGGTTGGACTGGCATCAAACTCGTGATGCTCCAACACCGCGCGACATGCCGGGACAATATTTATGAATTCTAGTCTTCCAGCCAGAAACTCGGCAACCGCAGCTTCGTTGGCCGCATTTAACACGGCCCCAGCTGTACCACCCTGCCGAGCCACCTCACGTCCCAGTTCCAGAGCGGGAAACCGTTCCGGATCCGGAGGCTGGAAATCCAATTGAAAGGCACGTGAAAAATCCATCTTTTCGGTGGCAGCGGGCCAGCGTTCCGGATGGGACAGAGCATACTGGATAGGTAATTTCATGTCCGGTGGACTCATTTGTGCCATTGTGGAGCCGTCCGTAAACTCGACCAATGAATGGACAATGGACTGCCGGTGAATAACGACCTCGATCTGCTCCACCGGCACGTCAAAGAGCCAGCGTGCTTCGATAATCTCCAACGCCTTGTTCATCATGGTCGCGGAATCGACGGTAATCTTGGGGCCCATGTCCCAGGTCGGATGGGTCAGGGCATCCTCCACGGAAACCCGCTGCAACTGCTCGGGGGTGTAATCACGGAAGGCCCCGCCGCTGGCTGTCAGGATAATACGTTCAAGTCCCTCTCGCCCTGATTTTTCCAGCAACTGGAAAACCGCACTATGTTCACTATCAACTGGCAGGATCTCAGCTTGTTGCTCACGTGCCAACTGCATGACCAGCGGCCCCGCCATCACCAGGGCTTCCTTGTTCGCTAAGGCCACGGTCTTACCAGCCTGGAGGGCTGCCCAGGTACCCCTGAGACCGGCGCTGCCCACGATGGCAGCAACCACGACATCCACCTCCGGATGGGCCACCAGCGTTTCTATCCCCTCGCTGCCAGTCAGTAATTGCGTCCGGGCCGGTAATGCACTCCAGGCATAATCCTCCGCCAGGAGACCCTCTGTGGCGACCACGCAGGAAGGCTCAGCCTGAACAGCCTGCGCTTCCAAGGCAGCGAGCCGTTTGTGTGCAGTCAATCCAAACGCTCGCAAACGCCCCTGCGACTGAGCAATCACCTCCAGGGTGCTACGCCCTACGCTCCCGGTCGAGCCGAGGATTGCAACGTTGCGTACATTCGTCGTCATGAAAAAACCGTTTTAAACGAGAGGCCCAAGCTTTGGGTGAGAGGCTTGAAATGGCTGGCAACAGCCAGATTTCCCAGTTTAGAGAGCCCTCCACGAGTAAACAAGGGAGACGATCGAAACCTGGCAGTGGATTGCCCAGTTTAACCCCGGGGCCAAAGACGAGATTCTCTCCAGCCGGTACAATGGTACGCATGGCCAATGATTTCGTTCATTGACTACGTGTCCAGAGAGTAAAACCATTATGAACCATGATCAAAACGGTAGCAAACCACCAGGCGACGGCAAGTCAGTGCGTCCGACATCGAGTCTCTTCTGGTACCTAACAGCTGCCGGTTTTGGCGTGCTGATGGTCTGTTACTGGGTGGGCAATGCCAACCTCGTAAAAATCAAGTATCCGCAGTTTGTAGAACTCCTCGAGGGGGGGGCTCGCGATCACCAGACGGGCGAGGTCTTGAACCGTCACCATAGCCTGCTGGTACCTTCGGAAGGTCGCAACAAGCGGCGGGTCTTTCGTTACAGTAATCTGCGAGCGATTCAAATCGGTGATGGACAGGTTTCCGGTACCGTAGATGTCCAGGTAGGTGAACGATCATCGGATAAACCTAACAAGATTCATTACCCGGACGAGCAAGCCCAGGAAGGAAAGGTTCGGGCCGTCATTGCGACGAGCGAAATTGCCCGCGACAACCTGGAAAAACTGTTGAGCAAGCATGGCCACCGCGACTGGGAGGCCCAGGAGGCGAGCTTCCTCGCCAATTATGGCCCCATGCTCATGATGACCGGACTACTCGTGCTGTTCTTCGTGTTTATCATGCGACGCATGGGAGGCGCGGGCTCACCGATGCAATTTGGCCGCAGTCGCGGCAAACTGTTTGCCCTGGAAGACCTGGGCATTACTTTCGACGACGTGGCCGGGATTGACGAGGCCGTGGAAGAGGTACGCGAGGTCGTCGACTTCTTACGTTCTCCCGAAAAATACCAGCGGCTGGGGGGTCGAATCCCCAAGGGAATGTTGCTGGTAGGCCCTCCTGGTACGGGCAAAACGCTTCTGGCCAAGGCGATTGCAGGCGAAGCGGAAGTTCCTTTCTTCAGTCTTTCCGGCAGCGATTTCGTGGAAATGTTCGTCGGTGTCGGTGCGGCCCGGGTGCGTGACATGTTCCAGCAGGCCAAGGCCAAGGATTCCTGTATCATCTTTATCGATGAACTGGACGCGCTCGGGAAAACACGTGGCAACAACCTGGTCGGAGGCCATGACGAACGGGAACAAACACTCAATGCATTGCTCGTCGAAATGGATGGTTTCAATTCCAACAGTGGCGTCATTGTCGTAGGGGCTACCAACCGTCCTGAGATCCTTGATCAGGCACTGTTACGACCGGGGCGATTTGACCGACAGGTGCTGGTCGACCGACCCGACATCACGGGGCGGCAACAGATTCTCAAGGTCCATGTTAAGGATGTCAAACTGGACCCCGGCGTGGTACTCCAGGACGTGGCCGCGATCACGCCCGGCTTCGTGGGTGCTGACCTGGCCAACTTGGTCAATGAGGCTGCCTTGCTGGCAGCGCGGCAGGAAAAATCAACCGTTGAAATGAGCGATTTTGACGAGGGAGTTGAACGAGTTACCGCGGGACTGGAGAAAAAGCGTCGCGTGATGAACCCGGATGAAAAACAACGGATTGCCTATCACGAGAGTGGCCATGCCCTGGTCGCATTAAGCCTGCCGAACACAGACCCGGTCCACAAGGTCTCGATTATTCCTCGTGGAGTAGCAGCCCTGGGCTACATGATGCAACGGCCCGAGGCAGATCGATACCTCATGACGCAGAGCGAACTGGAAAGCCAGATCCAGATCCTGCTGGCCGGTACCATCACCGAGGAAATCATCTTTCCAGATGTCTCGACCGGTGCCCAGAACGACCTGGAACGGGCCACGGAAATCGCTCGCTGCATGGTGATGGATTTTGGCATGAGTCGAATGGGGCGTGTCAACTACCGCGTCCAGCAACGCGGCGCCCATCTAGCCAATGCTGGTGGTGAGAATTACTCACGTACCCACAGTGAACAAACAGCCCGGGAAATCGACGAGGAAGTAAACCGGATCGTTCATGATGCAATGAAACACGTGCGCAATATCCTGGAAGTCCGTCGTCCCGCCCTGGAAGCTATCGCCCAACGGTTGATTGAAATTGAGTCCATCAATGCAGACGAACTCAAAACCCTGATCGACAATCACACGACCGGCCCCCTGGTGGTCCCCGGCACCAATGTTCGCACAGATCCCTCAACGCCCCCTCCAGAAGAGGAAACGGCACCGGCAACCGACCCGGTACAGGCCGATGCCTCGCAATCGGGTTAAACCGGCAGACGCCTTACCTGGACCTCTCATGTCCTACCCGGCCCGGTTTCTGGCAATTGAACTTTGCCAAATTTTCGCCACTTGTTAGAACTATGGCGTGTTTGACTCCTGACTGTCAGGCTGCCAAACCGCAGTGGACTTCCTGATGCGAGAACAAGCTGGTGAAACTGGAAACTCCCCGCTTACTGATCACCGACGACGATCCTGCCATGCGTACATCGCTGCAGATGCTCTTTGAAGATCGCGGATTCCAGACACGGTTAGCTGCAAACGGTCAGGAAGCGGTAGAGATTGTGCAGGAAGACCAGATTCACCTGCTGCTGCTCGACATGCACATGCCGCATATGAATGGCCTGGAAGCAGTGCGAAAGATCCAGCAACTGGAACGCCCGATTCCCTGTATCCTCTTCTCTGCACGGCTGGATGAAGACCTGGCCCGGGAAGCGTTCCAGGCCAGGGTTTTCTCCGTGTTGGCAAAACCATTTCGATTAGCACAAATTACCGAAATGGTAAGAGGAGCTTTGTTAACCACCTACGGCTGGACTCCTCATCCCTGACCCGGTTGCCGGACATCCTTCCATGTCTGCCATTGAAATTCTCGTACTGGGCTCGATCAACCAGGATCTCGTTGTCCGTGGTCAACGCATACCGCAGCCCGGGGAAACGGTCCTGGGCGGAGCATTCTATCGTGTTGCTGGTGGCAAAGGAGCTAACCAGGCAGTTGCCTGTCGTCGGGCAGGTCATGTGCCGGTCTGGCTGGCCGCAGCCGTGGGGCAGGATCCGTTTGGCGAACAGGCACAAGCTGACTTGTCTGCGGAAAAACTGGTCACGACAGAAATTGTAGAAATGGAGGAACATGGCACAGGGGTGGCCCTGATCATGGTCGACGAACAGGGTGAAAACTGCATCAGTGTTGCCGCTGGTGCCAACGGGCAATTACAGCCCGACCACCTGCCAGCAGAAACATGCAACATCTGGTCAGCTGGAAATTACTTGCTGGCGAGCCTGGAAATCCCCTGGGAAACGGTAGCTATTGCATTACACCAGGCCCGGGCGGCCCGCATGACAACCATTCTTAACCCGGCACCGGCAACTGCAGCACTGATCTGCCAGGATGAATTCACGCATGTTGACATACTGACCCCCAATGCCCAGGAGGCTTCATTACTCACGGGATCCGTGGTCGACGACATCCCTTCGGCCATGCGGGCAGCCGAACAACTTCAGCAACGAGGCTGCCGGCAGATCATCGTGACTCTCGGCAAGCAAGGGCTGGTCCTGCGTCAGGACAATGAAGCGATCCATATTCCGGCCCAGCCAGTCACTGCCGTCGATACCACGGCTGCTGGTGATTGTTTCAATGGAGCCCTGGTGGCAGCCTTGGCGACCGGCAAGTCACTGGCTTGGGCCACATGCTGGGCAAATGTCGCAGCGTCTCTTTCGGTAAGTCGCCAGGGTGCTCAGCCCTCGTTACCCACATTCGCCGAAATTGAGGCTCGTTGGCAGGAAATCCCATCGCAGTCGTCTCTCGAGTGAAACCTACCGGGCAATCTCTGCTGCGATTACCAAGGCTGCCTGGAAACCTCACCGACCTCGGTAAATATCGCAAAAAAACTACTTGAATCGCTGCTGAGGATTTGAATTTCGGAGTAATCTCCGCTACCTTCTAGGGGAGTTGGCCCGGCCAACTCAATCAACCAACTCATTACGCCTGTTATGTTTACCAAGGAGCGAACCTATGTCGCGTAGTACAAGTCGTCGTAATTTCATGAAAGCGAGTGCGGCTGGCGGTGTTGGATTCTGGGTTGCCGGGGGTGTTACACCGGCCGAAAGTAAATCCGCACTGGAGACCATCAACTTTGCCAGCGTTGGTGTTGGCGGTAAAGGCACCAGTGACTCCAACGATGCTGCCAAGCATGGCAACATGGTCGCTATCTGTGATATCGACGAAAACAACCTTAACAAGGCGGCCAGCAAGTGGCCCAAGGCCAAGAAGTTTTTTGACTATCGCAAGATGATCGAGGAGATGGGCAGCAGCATTGATGCCGTGACCGTCAGCACCCCCGATCACAGTCACGGACCAGCCAGTGCTTTGGCTCTCAAAGCAGGCAAACATTGCTTCACGCAAAAGCCCATGAGTCACTCGATTCACGAAGCTCGTACCCTCGGTGAACTGGCCAAGAAGCAGGGTGTGAAAACCCAGATGGGTAACCAGGGAACGGCCAATCGTGCCCTGCGGGAATCCGCTGCCCTGATCCAGGACGGTGCCATTGGTACGGTCAAGGAAGTTCATGTCTGGACGAATCGGCCGGTATGGCCTCAGGGTGCCGGTCGCCCGAAAGACGAGCCGGCCATTCCCAAGCACATTCACTGGAAGGAATTCCTCGGCCCTGCGAAAGCACGTGCTTACCACCCGGCCTACCATCCGTTCAAGTGGCGCGGCTGGTGGGACTTCGGTACCGGTGCACTAGGCGACATGGCCTGCCATACGCTGAACATGCCTTTCATGGCACTGGATCTGCGTGATCCCATTTCCGTGCAAGCGGAAACTTCCGGGCATAACCAGGAAACCTACCCCAGCTATTCCGTCATTAACTTCCACTTCCCAGCACGTGGGAATCGTCCTGCAGTCAAGATGGTCTGGTACGATGGTGGCAAGAAGCCGCCACGCGATTTACTGCCGGATCGCAAGCTAGTGAAAGACGCCAATGGCAAGGAAATGTTCAAGGATGCCAGGTCCTTTGCTCGCTGGGTCAACACGGGATCGCTTGTCGTCGGTGACAAGGGCAGCCTGTTATCTCCTGGCGATTACGGTGGCGATGGGCGTACGGGAATCCTGGCCGGTGGAGAGTACACGCTGCAAAGCAAGCTCGCCAACAAGGTCAAGATCGTACAATCCCCCGGACACTTCACTGAATGGGCCAATGCCATCAAGGGTGGACCGGAAGCGGTTTCCAATTTCCCGAACTACTCGGGACCGCTTACCGAAACCGTTTTGCTCGGCAACCTGGCTGTCTGGGCTGATGGTAAGAAAATTGACTGGGATGCCAAGAACCTGGTGGCTAAAAACGCCCCCGAGGTAGCCCATATTGTCAAGAAAGAATATCACAACGGATATAGCCTCTAAGGGCTTAATCCCGATTGGTTTTGAATCGCTCAACCGCGGGTTTCTGCTCAGGAAACCCGCGGTTTTTTTATCTTCACCTTGCATCCACCTGCCTTGACCCGGGAGCCGTAGAAAGCGATGTCTAAAATCTTGATGCCGATTGGCGATGCCACGGAAACACTCGATACCTTCTATCCTTTTTTTCGTTTAGCCGAAGCAGGTTACGAGGTGGTCGTTGCGGGACCGGATGCCCGCCTGTATCACACCGTACTGCATGAAGTCCCCCCGGATGCCAGCATCCCCTGGGATATAACCCAGGAACGCCCCGGTTATCACATTGAAGCCACGGTCGCTTTTCGAGATATCAATCCGGACGAGTACGCGGGCCTTTTCATCTCGGGTGGGCGTGCTCCGGAATACATTCGCTACGACCAGGATTTACTCAGCGCCACACGAGCCATTCACCAGGCTGGCAAACCGATCGCCTGCGTTTGCCATGGTATTGAAATCCTGACCGCAGCCGGCTGTATCGAGGGCAGGCAGGTGACCACCGTTGCCAAGTGCGCTCTGGATGCAGAACAGGGAGGAGCCACCTACGTGGACCAGGCGGTCGTGATTGCCGAAAACATCGTGACCGCCCGCACCTGGCATGACAATGCACCGTTCATGCGGGAATTCCTGGCCATGCTCGATGAATGAATACCTGGCAAAACAGGACACCTAGCCCTGGGAAGATGTGCTAAGGCGATGCGTGGGAACCGGCCGTCCAGGCCGAAAACTCTCGCACTGCAAAAATTCTGACTGGGCCGACAATTCCTGGCAAACCGCCTGGACCTGCGACTGAACCAGTTCCTGCAAGATGTCCGGATCACAGGCCACGCGAGCATTAATCACCAGGTCTGTTTGCTGGGTCTGGCAGTCCGAGGCCAGTGACAACTGCGGCTGTGCCTCGCCACTAACCAGGTTTGCCACGCCATAATATCCCTCCCAGAGGCCGATCACTTTCAAGTGCGCGGTCTCTGCCGAACGCTCGTTCAAAACCTCACGCAACTGTTGGATGAGTCGCACAAGCAAATCATCCAGCACGATCGGGGCCTCGGCCGTTACCCGTACAGTGGCATTGAGCCAGCCCAGTTCTGCCTCCCCGGCAGCATAGATATCATAATCCAGGTCAAGAATTCGACGCCCAAAGTTACCCTGTTGATCGAGCAACTCCAGGAACCCATCAAAACCTGCACCGGTCAGTGCAGACATTCGCAGCACTGGAACACCCGGACAGCGACTCTCGATAAGTCCCACAAGTTCGTCAACTTCTTCTGGCGCCAGTTGATCGATACGATTCACAATAATGAAATCAGCTTCTTCCAATTGCTTTTCAAAGATGTAGGCTGCCTGGGGTGAAAACCCGGCATTTTCGCTGGCCCTGAGAATCCGCAGACCATGGCTGGGCTTGAGGATTACGCCATAAGGTGCGACCTCAAACTGATCGCTGTGCAACTGCAACAACGGTTGCACCACGGTCGCCACCAGGTCCGTGCAACTACCCACCGGTTCGGCTAGCACGACATCAGGTTGCTGGTCTTCAGACAGCCGGCGAGTCACCGCGGTTAACTCGTTGAAATTACAGCAAAAACAGGATCCGGCCACCTCACCAACTGAAAATCCCTGGGAACGAAGCGTGTGCGTATCGACCAAGCCCTCTGCCTGATCGTTGGTCACGATTCCAACATTCAATCCCTGTTCCTGATAACTCCTTGCCAGACGGCCAATCGTCGTCGTTTTCCCGGCACCGAGAAAACCGCCAATCATTATGAATCGAATCTTCTTCACGAGACAACCTTGATACGGGAGGGAACCAGGGGGGGATATGTTACGAGGCAACTACATGCGCTCAGTTATTACCGTAACGCATCGGGAACACAGAAACAACGGTTCCAGCCCCTGCCACGCTTCCCGGGGAACCATGAAAACAACCTTGGGCCCGGCGAATCGACTCGATATGATACGATGCAAACCTTCACGTGGTTTTCCTGATCATTCCATTTTTGATCCCGCAAGTCATCATGCAACTCACGGCCATCATGGAAACCTGCCTGTATGTCAACGACCTGGCTGCAGCAATACCTTTTTACGAAAAGGTCCTCGGTCTCCCTTGTGTCCAGCAAGAAATATCTCGACACGCCTTCTTCCAGTGCGGTTCGCAAATGCTGCTGCTCTTCCTACCGGAAGTCAGCAGTGCAGGAAGCTCGGACGTGCCACCACATGGCAGCCGGGGACCAGGGCATGTCGCCTTTCACATTGAGCCAGGCAAATTAACCCACTGGCAGCAACACCTGGAGAAGAACGGTGTCCTGATCGAACAACACGTCCAATGGCCACACGGGGGCAACTCGCTTTATTTCCGTGATCCTGCCGGCAACAGCCTGGAACTGGTCAGTACAGATGTCTGGAAACTGGACCAGGCTAACCACGGTGCATGAAATCAGGCAGCTCGCGAAACAACTGCCGGCGGCCGGGCTTCACCAACCTGCCAGACCGAACCATCTCGGCCATAGTACTTGACCTGGTTCTCTTCCATGAACCAAATGGCATGTAAGCCATCACATTCAAAACGCCGGCCACAATAGAATCCATCGCGGACTAAAATCGTTTCTTCGATTTCACGATCCGTGGAAGCCCCCAATTGCGCGAACGTACCACGAATCTGCTGCCGCACAGTGTGCATGACATCTTGAGCCGACATGGGCATGACCAATCGGAAAGACCACGATGAAAGATTAAGACACGGCGTCTGTCATCATTACCACCATGAATCGACTCATGCTGTTTCGAAGTTTGGTATTATCTCAACAATTGCTTGATCTTCACCAGCCTACCCATCTTCAACCAGTTCGAGGCTGTTTTCAGCGATTTCTACACCCCTCACCCAAACTTCTTACAGCAAAACTGCTAGCTAACTATCCTCCTTTGCAGCAGCAAGCGGATGGGCTGGGATTCGAACCCAGGGTACCCTTACGGGTACAGCAGTTTTCAAGACTGCCGCCTTCGACCACTCGGCCACCCATCCAACCATCATTCCAGCCCTGTAACGAGACAGGCTGGTCGTGGCATTGAGAATCTACCTTTGGCAACCCCGTGATGTCAATTTGGCTTCGCCAGATGTTTTCGTTGATTAATCATCCCGTTGCTGTCGAGCCTGGGCGATACAATCTATAACGCGACGACTTAATTCTTCCAAGAGTTGCTCATCATCAAGCGATTCTACCAATTCGGGAGAGAGAGGCTTGCCGACGACCACGCGTACCTGTTGGAATTGGGGAAGCCGCTCCGATCGTGGCCAGGCATCATAGGCGCCATCCACTCCGACTGGCACCAGTGCCACGCGACTCCTGCGAGCGATTGCGGAAAAACCCTGTTTAAACGGCTGAATTTGACCATCGCTGCAACGGGTACCTTCTGGAAACAGCAACACCATCTCGCCACGCTTAAGCCGCCTTAACGTCTCACGAATCCCCCCGACACCAAACCCTTCCCGCTCAACGGGAATAGTATTGACGAAATCCAGCAACCAACCCAGCGGACCGAATTGAAAGAGACTTTTCCTGGCCAGGTAATTGATCGGCCGACTGCTTGAATTACCGATCACAACAGGATCCAGGAAGCTCTGGTGATTTGAACAAACCAGGGCGCCTCCGGTACGCGGGAAATTTTCTCGGCCCCAGCAGCGCACCTGGAAAGCAGTCACTGTCAGGTAACGCGTCAATGATCGCACCACGCAATACCCCACTCGTCTAAACCAAGTCCGCTGCATCCGGTCACCTTTCTGTTTCCATTACGAAGATCGGCTCACCTGGTCAGGGGTGATTCGAAATCCTGGAACGCACCAGGGTTTTCAACGACTCCACGACCTGCTCCACGGACATCCCGTCGGTGGAAAATTGAATCGCATCCTCGGCCGGTTCCAAGCCACCGATCGGCCGACAACGATCTCGTTCATCTCGATCATTCTGCTGGACAAGCACATCCTGCCAGGAGACGGTAGTCCCCTGGCCTGCCAACTGGGCAGCTCGCCGACGGGCACGTTCCTCGGGGCTGGCCGTTAAAAATATCTTGCACTCCGCATCGGGAAAGGCAACCGATCCCTGGTCTCGCCCTTCGGTCACCATGTTCTTGCCTGCCGCGATCCTGCGTTGCAGTTGTACCAACTGTTCGCGAACGCGCTGATTATCTGCCACGTTGTGAATCACTTTGCCGACTTGCGGATCTCGAATTGCCTGGCTCACATCCTCTCCATTTAAAATCACCCGATTTTCATCCAGGTCCAGGTCCATCTGGGAGACCAAGCTCACCACATGATCGGAATCATCCCAGGAAACCTGCGATTCAAGGGCTAACCAGGCAACGCTTCGATACATGGCACCCGTATCAAGAAAATCGAAGCCGAGTTCTGCTGCCAGGGCCCGTGCAACACTGCTCTTTCCCGCGCCAGCAGGTCCATCAATGGTTACAATCATGATCTCTTCCGTTCACGATTCGGCTGAACCGTACAGCCTGCTACGCAGCTTATCAACACGGACCGCCCCATCACCACCGCACATTAAGCTGTATCCATTCGTGCGGTGCCATTTCCACGTGGACACTTCCCGCTTCAACCCGGCAATCTCCCAGTGATTCACCTTCAAAATTAACCTGTTGTGCAGCGGCAATGGGTCGAAAGCTCTTTAACTCGAGCCGGGCTCTGCGCCCGGATACTTCCAGCAATCTAACCTGGAATCCAACAATCTGGCCCTCTTCCACCCAGGGCTGCCAACGAGTCGCCATCACATTGCGTGCATTTAGATGAAATAGCCAGGCACTCTCCTCGGTGGGGGGACGTCCCTGGGGGTCGAAAACCGTAACGTCCGGAGTCATCCAGCTAACGGCTTCCTGCAGGGGATGCGGAACATCCACACCGATTCCCAACTCGAACTGTTGCTGACTCTCTCCCCGCACAGCCAGCAGGCTGTCCAGCATCCGGAAACCAATCCGACGATGGAACGGTAAGCCGCCAGTCAGCAGGGTCGTAGAGGATTCTCCATCGTTAATATCCAGGTATTGCGGTGCTTCCAAGTGGGTCGCAGTCGCCTTGTGGCGTGACTGGTTGACTGCCCGGTACAGGTCAGCACCTTCGTTTTTCCAGGCAAAGCGACTGCAGTAATAAGAATTCCAGGGAGACGCCGCGGGTTGCTTGTCAGGCCAGATCCGGATTGACAGTCTCAGCACACGGCTGCCTCGCCATAATTGCATACGTTGCTCAAAGCGAGCCAACATTTCATCCTGGGCACCCAACAAGTGACCACGACTGGTAATTTCACCCATGATCGTTGAGGCGCAAGTGGTTAGTACTTCCTCGGCAACCATGCGAGAATAATTCTTTTCTTCCTCGCGTTCATCCCAGGCCATACCAGGGCGTCCACGTCGCTGTCCGGAACGGTACGCTAATTGTTGTGAAATCCGATTATCTCGTGATTCGTAACCTCGCAGAGCCTGGATTCCACCAGTTTCCGGATGCACCACGACCTGGAAAAACTCGTTGCGTAATATCCCCTCATCCACCAACGGCAACTCACGCTGCTTACCGCCTCCTGGATCCGTACCGGCCGTCAGGTCAACAAACCCCATCGGCGGAACATCCACCAGGGCCCATCGGGTCGTTCCACTTCCATCACTCGTTTCAATTTCATGGGCCGCATAGACGGGCCCCGCAACATCAGGCAAGGGGTCCAACTGCGAAACATTCACTGGAATCCGCCGGGTGAAACTGCACGGATTAAAAACCTGGTAACGTGCTCCCTGCAGTGCCTCCGGTTGACTAATCGTGGCAGCAAAATCTCTTGCCAGTTGCGTCATCCTGGCAACTCGTTCTGACTCATCCCCATCTTTCGACTCGTCCGTCGCATCGGCACCCTTTCGCGCCACCAACCGTGTCTCTTCCTGGGCCGCTGCCTGGGCATCTAACTGGTTAATCATCTTGCTGCCCGAGGCGACGTTTCCACTGACCAACTGCACGAGCGTCTCTAAATTTTGACAGGCATCCACAACTGCCTCACGCTGCCAGTAACGAATCCAAAAAGAAATCGGATCTGGTTGATTGCGAACAATATCCTGCTTGAGAAACGGGGCCTGGTACTGGTCCATCTCGAAGCGATCGTTCAGGCCAGCAACATCGGTTTGTTCGAAATAGGCCTCCAGGGTCACGAACTTTCCCAACACGTTCCCATATCGAGCGATACGACGTAAATCTTCGTACCAGGGGCTCACCTGCCCAGGCCAATGGGCCAGGCAAATCGTCGCCACATGGTCCATGTCCATCGACTCACCCAGCTTATTTGCAAACGACAGGAACGTACCTGGCTTGTTCGCATCCAGTGGCACACGAGCCAGGGCATCCATCCCCGTACCATCTCTCCCCTCCCAGCGGGTCTTCACCTGGCTTCCCTCGGGGAACTTACCATCTTCAAATGTCGTGTGAATTGCTCCCTGGAAACCGAACTTACTGAGTACCTGGGGCAGATTCGCATTAAGCCCAAACCGTTGTCGCCCATAGATCCGCACTGGCTGGTGCAACAACTCTTGGTATACCGAACGTCCGCGTTGCAACTCCTGCCATACCGATTCAATACTCAACAGGGACAGCGCACGTTCGGAGAATTCCCCGCCGATGATACTTGCCTGCCCCTCCTGCAGGCTTTGCCTGAGCGCTTCAAATGTCTCTGTCTGCTGGCTTGCCAGGTGCTGAACATCCTGGGCCGACAGCAGGCAGTTGGTGGGAGTTGGCGTGGACAGCTCTTGCTGTAATCGTGCACCGCTGGTCGCTTCTGTGACCATGGTAATATCAATCAAGAAAACTTCCACTGAGTAATAATGGTCACGTTCTTCAGCCAGCAGGTCAAAACAAGCCGTGAGTTTTTGTTGAGATAATTCATGATCCCCAGCAACGGCAGCCGTTGCCGCAGCAACGGCCAGGTTCTGAAAATGGATTTCGTCAAGGTTACTGGCATACCGCATCTGGCGAGTCAGCAGTTCAACCTGCAGATGGCAATATCCGAGCGCCAGGAAATCTGCCACCAGGTCGTCAGGAATCACAACCTGCGACTCCACTCCTTCTAACGCCGCCTCGACAATCTCCTGGCGATCCTTCTTGCGACGAATTACACGAGCCCCCTCGTTGCGTGCCCGCTCGACAAAACCAGTTGGCAATTCCTGGTAACTGACCTCCGGTACGACGACCAGACGGTCTTGCAATTCAACCGGAGGGTCATCCATGCGATGCCAACTGAGGATCGATTGAGCCTCGGCCAGCAGGAGCGGATGCCAAAGGGCTGACCAACCGGCTAACAGGCCCTGGGCATCATCCCCTTCATGATGCACTGGAAAGTCTTCCAGGCTATGGCAGGGGAGCAGAATCAGTAGTTCCTGGTAGCTCATGGAAGACAACAACATTGCAGGAAAGGAGAGAAACTGTCCAAAACTACCACTAAAGAGGGGGTGCGCATTTATTATCCCGTTTCCAGGGAACTTTAGTCGGCACCAGGCCGTCTCAGGGTAGACCGGTTACACCACCTGAAAATGGACTTCGGACGTGAGGTTTTCATTCTCAATGGCTACCTATCAGGGTAGCCGGTAAGTGGTTTGCCGTCGAGCATAGAGCCATCGGGAACCGACCTGCTAGAAAGGAGGGAAACATTGACAATTACTCCCCTCCAGTACTAGAGTAGAAGGTAAGATAGAGTGGAGATATCAGCTATTTAATTCTTATCTAAGTGTGACACTGGACTTATCCTTTATTCATTCCGTGTAACTCGTGAAATAGCTGGGTGATGCGACGTTTTATTGCATCAAAACTGGAACAGATTTAAGAACGGTTGGAGGCATTCAGCGAGCAAACATTTGCCTGTTGCGTGGACGGTATGGCGAGTGCCTGCGTACCACGTGGGTGAAGTTTTCCTAGTTGGCGTCGACCTGTTCGTCTTAGGTGTTACAATCCTTACGATCTTTAGGACATGAAGCAACCAAGGTTTCAACCTTGTGATGGTGCAGGAGAGGGGAATTTAGATGGCTAAGAACGTTGGCGTCTGGGGAATTGATATTGGGCAATGTGCCCTCAAGGCGATGCGTTGCACACTGGACGGAGACCAGGTAGTAGCCGATGCATTTGACTACGTCGAATACCCAAAAATCCTGACCCAGCCGGAGGCAAATCCTGAAGAATTGGTCCAGGAGGCTCTCCAGCAGTTCCTTTCCCGGAACGATCTGACCGGTGACGTGATTGCCATGTCTTTACCTGGCCAGAGTGGGTTGGCAAAATTCTTCAAGCCTCCGCCGGTCGATGCCAAGAAAATACCGGACCTGGTCAAGTACGAAGCCCGCCAGCAGATTCCTTTCGATCTTGAAGAAGTCATCTGGGATTACCAGCAAATGGGCTGGCAAGCGGATGATTCTGAAGCTGCCATTGAAACCGAGGTCGGACTGTTTGCGATCAAGCGAGATCAACTGCTAACCAGCATCAAGCCTTTTGATGATGCAGACATTGACCTGGACATTGTCCAGCTATCTCCCCTGTCGGTCTACAACTTTGTCGTCTACGACTTGCTTAATAATGGCGAAGACCTCGACGACTATGACCCGGAAAATCCCCCTGAGTCAATCGTGATTCTTTCGATGGGAACCGAAACAACTGACCTGGTCATTACCAATGGCCAGCGTGTCTGGCAACGCAGCATCCCCGTGGGTGGCAATCATTTCACACGTCAACTGACCAAGGAATTGAAACTTACTTTCGCCAAGGCAGAGCACTTGAAGCGAAATGCCCGGCAGGCAAAAGATGCCAAGGTGATTTTCCAGTCCATGCGACCGGTTTTCAATGACCTCGTGACGGAGGTACAGCGTTCCATCGGTTATTTCCAGGGGATTGATCGCAAGACGACAATTCGCAGCGCGATCGCCATGGGCAACGCGGTCAAGCTACCGGGATTGCGACAGTACCTTTCCAAGAACCTGGGCTACGAGGTCGAAGATTTCGACAATTTTTCGCGACTCGGCGGATCGTCAGTCACCTCCAATCCTGCCTTCCGTGACAACGTTCTCTCTTTCGGGGTTTGTTTTGGACTTTGCCTGCAAGGCTTAGGAGAGGCTCGCTTGCAGACGAACCTTGTTCCTCGCGAGATCATGATTGAACGCTTGATTCGTGCCAAGAAACCATGGGTTGTGGTCTCGCTGGCGGCGATGTTGCTGGCTTGCGCTGTCAACTTTAGCTCCTACTACGGAATCTGGAACAAGGTCCACAAGGAACATTCCCAGAACAATATCACCTGGAATTCTGCGCTCTCCCAGGTCGGGACGCTTAAGGCTGAAAGCAGCGAACACAAGACCAAGGACGAGGGATTAGTCAGTCAGCTGAACCAGTTAAAGGCGATCGGAACAGAACTGGCAAGCAACGGAGATCGACGTCTATTGTGGCTCGAGTTATTTCGGGCCATTAACCAAGCCCTACCGCGGGACCAGGACTTTCAGCCCGGCGTCATCCGCAATCCGGAAGACAAGCCTTTCAATCAGCGGAGCGACCTGTACATCGAGGCGATTGAAACTCAACATTTCGAAGACCTGACAACCTGGTTTGACGAAGACATCAAGAAACGCTACTTGCTCTCTCAGCCCTGGTTACAGCAAGAAGCCCGGGCCGCTGCTGCGGTTGCCGCTGAGGGTGCCGGAGCGAACGGAGCCGAGAGCCAGGCGAACCTTGAGGTGACCGGGCCTGAAGGTGCCGGCTGGGTGATCGAAATCCGGGGCTACCATTACTTCAACAAGGATCTTCGATCTTCACGTGCCCAACATGTCCGCGAAACGCTGATCAAGAACCTGGCTCAGCAAAAGGTCAGGTTACCGCGAGGCAACGGCGAATTGGAAATCTTCACCATGGCCGAGTTAGGCTTGGGCTATGCCCTCTTACTCAGTGACGGCACAAGTGCCAAGGAAAAGATCCCCAACCCGAATTACGTCCCCCCGAAACCGGTTGACGAAGCGACTGCACCGGCTGCCAAGAAGCCCGCGGTCAAAGAGGACAGCGACAAGAAAAAGCCAGGACCAGCGCCTCAAGTCGCCTTCTTTGAAGAAAGCAAGTACAGTTTCACCGTACAGTTCTGCTGGCAGCAAAAGCTGCTGACCCAGCGCATCACGGAACTGGATGAGAAGCGTGCTGCAGAAGCCGAGGCGCGTAAAGCTGCTGAAGAAGAAAAGAACCGACAGGAACAAGCGGAGGCCGATAACAATACGGTCGCTGCGAATTCAAATGGAAAGCAATAAGCCATGGATACCAAAGACCTGATGAAATCGCTGCAGAAAAATGCCTTCTGGATTACCGCGGGCGCGGTAGTCGTGGTATTTCTTCTTGGTTGGTACATGTCTACCAAGAAACTGCAGGGAGAAGCCGCCTTGTTCCTGGGAGAGATCGAAACTGGTTTCAGTTCTGTTTCTTCGGTCATTAATGACAACCCGAATCATCCCAATGACCACTCACACGAAAAGATGAACGTACTGGTTGAACAGCTCAAGCAAAACCTGCTTGACGCCTGGGAACTGCAGTACGAACGCCAAAAAGACGTACTCGTCTGGCCCCAGGGCCTGGGAGACGATTTCCTGGCTGACGTCAATCGACTGCTGGAGAAAAACGGGCAACGCCATCCCATCGAAACTGTCAATTTCCCCAGCGAGGCACCAGAAGACAATCTCCAACGCCATTACCTGGAACAATATCAACTCTACGTACTCGAACAGGTACCTCCCCTGGCCACGATCATTCGTTCTGACTGGGAAGCTGGCAAACCCAAGGAAGAAACCGGCGGTGATAACCTGCCCGGCTTCGGCGGCACTGGCCAACCTGCCGGCGACAGGAGCAAAGCGCTCGGCCCGCCACCCATCGTATCCTGGGACTCGGCGAGTCAAAGCAGCACCCTTGGCCGTTTCCAATGGGCCCGTACCCCAACCACCATGCAGGTACTCTACGCCCAGGAAGACCTGTGGGTTTTGAACCAGATCATGCAGGTCGTACAAAACGTCAACCAAGATGCACTTGTCCCCTCCAAGGCAGTGATCACAGAAATCCTCAACATCGAGGTAGGTCGCAATGCTGATGGTATCAAAGACGTCGGCAGTGTAACCAGCTTCAGTGCCGCCCAAAGCGGGTCCACCGGCGGTGGTACCGGCGATGACATGGGCGAGGGCATGGATGACATGATGGGCATGGAGGCTGGCATGGAAGATGAAAGCAGTTCTGGGGAAGGTGGCTCCATTGACAGCGGCACTACGGGTACTGGCACGGATACTGGTACGGGGACCAGCAGCACCGCATCCTCTCACCCAGCACATCACCGTTACGTTGACAACACATTCAGTCGACTCGAGGCCGATCGTCTAAAAACAGCACTCGAGCCCAGTACATCACCAGACTTGGAAACGATCTACCTAGCGGTTGCCAAACGCTATCCCATTCGCCTGCGGCTTAAAATGGACCTAACCAAGCTGCCTGAACTACTGACCGCCTGCGGTAATGCCAAATTACCCATCGAGATCCTGCAGGTTTCCGTCAATGGCTCAGCGGGGCGCGGTGGCTCCTCCGGCGGCGGTGGTAGCATGGACGAGGGTGGCATGGAAGGAGAGTCACTGGAAGAAGAAATGTTTGGTGGCACCATGGAAGGCGGGGAAGATGGTGGTGAGGGCATGGACATGTTTGGCGGCGGCGGGCCGACAGCCAGTACCACGGAGCGACTGCTACTCACGAATTTTCCTTACGAAGAAGAGATCGAGCTCTACGGAGTCGTCTATATCTACAATCCCATCAACATCGAGATGCTGCGAATTACACCGGAAGAACCAGCTGCTAATAACGAGCAAGCACCTGCCGAGGCAAATCCCCCGGCACAATAAGCCCCGCGGTACCATCGCGGGAAAAGCCCACGGTGGTAAATTAACTCACAACATAAAATCAGCAAGGCAGAGACAACCTGTTCACAGGAGCAAATGATGAGCAAAAAAAATATCCACTTAAAAGAGAGCGGACTTAATGCTTTTTTCCTGCTACATGCAGAAAAATTAGGGCTCGTCACCGCCATACTGCTGGTGATTTTATTCGTATTCTGGGCCCCGGATTCCAAGGAAGACGGCACCCAGAAATCACCCGCCGACCTGAACCAGCAAATCACGGCAGCTCGCAGCCATATCCAGAGCCTCGATCAGAGTATCTGGGAGCAGCAAGTACTACCGGGGCGACAACCACCCAACGATTACCCGGAACGAGTGCGTGAGCAACAAAAGTCAACCGCTTCGCAATTCTATGCAACGCCGATTCCTTTTGATCCGCCCAAGATGATCCCCCTTACCAAGCGAACGGATCCAGAACTGTTCACCGTCACCGATATCCAGGTAATCCCAGCCACGGTCTGCCTGGCCTACAACCCAACCAACAGGCTTAATGACCCCACTGCCAACGATGAACCTGCAACGCTGGAAGAAGAACCCAAGAAAAAGGTGACGAGACGCCCACCACGACGCCGACGCTCTCGTGGTGGTGATGAAGAAGAAGGACTCGAAATGGAACAGCCCGAGGGCATGGAAGAGGAAATGATGGGCGAGGGTAATACCGAGACTTCCTCGATCTGGAAATTAGGCTCAGATAAAATCAAGGGTTATGTTGCCCGTCCCTACACCCCTGACTCCAAGGAAGATATTTTCATCGCCCCTGGTGACGCAGACGTCATCCCGCTTGCTCGACCGATGATCACCGTGGTCGCCTTGGCCCCTTACAAACGACAGTTCGATCAGTACAAGGAAGTCTTTGGCAGTGCCGTAAGTTACGATCGCGCACGCGACAAACCCGCCTTCCTGTCATTCTCTGCTCAACGCGTTGACGTCACGGGTGATCCAAACCGGAAAATCCAGGACAATGAATGGCAAGTAGTCAAAACTGCCAGCCACTACTTCTCGAAGGAAATTCCCCAGTGGAACGGAACCGCCAAGGAAACGTTCGTTAGCCAGGACAACCTTGACCCTCAAATTGTCATGCCCTGCCCTCCGATCATGATGCGGGATCTGAAATCCTTTATGTGGCACCCGCAACTACCACTCGGTGGCAAACCCGCCAAAATCGCGGAAGAACTCTCTGAAGAGCAGGTGGCTCAACGGACTCAAGATGAAGAGATCATCCCTGGTTTAGCAGTAGCTCGTCGCAAGAAAGGCGTGAACGAAGCGGGCCTCGCTCCCGGCATGGAAGGCATGAATGCTGGCGGCGGCGGCGAGGAAGAAGAGATGGGCATGGAAGACATGATGGGCGAAGGTATGATGGGCGAAGGCATGATGGGAGAAGGGGCTGGATCTTTCCTGGAAGAAGAAACGCCTGTCGACCATAAGCTTGTTCGCTTCTATGACTTCGACGTACAACCAGGTCACACCTACCGTTACCGGATCCAGTTAATCCTGGAAGATCCAAATAACCCCAACGTCACCGAGGGGCGAGAATTAACCGTGCACTCCGCACCGGAGCCGCACACGCTGACTGATGACGTCCGCCTGCGACTCCAGGACCTCAACGACACCAGGAACCGTAAGTTCTTTCGCAATTCCCCCTGGAGCGATCCAACCCCACCAGTCTACTTTCCCCACCCGGAACAGGTATTGGTCAGTACAGCCCTGGAACCCAAGCTTAACCGTGACGCCAGCAACAATGAATTCACGCTGGACGAGCCTCGTGGCATGGTAAAAACCATTGCCTGGGACAAAACACGCGCTGTCGATGTCCCTATCGACCGAGAGGTCTTTCGCGGTTCCATCCTTAACTTCAATGGACCTCAACGATATGCTCATCCGTTTACGCACGTCGTCCAGACCATTAAAGAATTCGACGCACAAACAAACTGGTTTGTCGCAGACATCCTGGGCGGAGAGCTACTGCCGGGGAGCACCAAGGAAAAACCCCTGCGATCACCCGGTGAATTCGCTCTCATTGACGCGCAGGGAAACCTGGTCATCCGCAACGAGTTGGATGACGCCGAGGAATTCTATCGCTTCACACTGGAACCCAGGAAAGAACCGGAAGCAAGCACCGAGTCCTCGCAGGAAGATTCTGCTGGTGACCTGACCGGAGCCATGATGGAAGGTGAAGAAGCTAATTAAGGAGCACTCCACGCACCTGGAATGTCCCTGTAGGTTCACTCTGTCGCAGGATGTTACCAGGGCCACCGTTTTCCCAGTGCTGATCGCTGGACTTCGGTCAGCTCCTTGATTCCCCGCCGCGCCAGTTTCAGCAGCGATTGCAGCTGTTGATCACTAAAGGTCGCTTCCTCACCAGTCCCTTGGATCTCGACAAACTGACCGCTGCCCGTCATGACAACGTTCATGTCGACATCAGCGTTTACATCCAGCTCGTAGTCCAGGTCCAGCATACAACGCTCCCCGAGCATTCCAACGCTGACCGCTGCCACACTTTCTCGCAACGGGTACCGCTCCGGAAACGGCAATTCCTTGCGTACGCTGTGCAAGGCATCTACCACGGCAATAAACGCGCCTGTAATGCTTGCCGTCCGGGTCCCCCCATCTGCTTGCAACACATCACAATCGATAGTCAATGTCCGTTCTCCCAAGGCTTCCAGATCCGCAACGGCACGCATACTACGCCCAATCAATCGCTGGATCTCGCTGGTTCGCCCGTCCATTTTCGGTCCTCGATCCCGTCGCTTTCGCGGACTCGTGCTATGCGGCAACATGCTGTACTCAGAGGTAATCCAACCTTTTCCCGCACCTTCCAGCCAGGGTGGTACACGTGCTTCGATACTGGCCGTGCAAAGCACGACCGTTTCACCAGCCTGGAACAAGACGCTACCAGGTGAAGCCTTGGTAAATCCACGCTTGACTCGAATCGGGCGCATCGTCTTGGCGCCTCGCCGGGAACGTTTCGTCATCAGTCTCTCCCTTACCTATTTCAAAGCTCGTACTTAACTGCCAATTTTATGACCCGGAGATCGGCAGACCGCTGTACGATCAGCCGGGACGCCCCCTGTTCATCAACGGCCGGCTTCGTTCAAAAGCCAAACCAACAATCCCTTTTGGGCATGCATGCGATTAGCCGCCTGTTGAATCACCTGGCTCTGGGTACCATCGATGACCTCGTCAGTCACTTCCTCGCCTCGTCGAGCGGGCAGGCAATGCAGGAAGCAAGCGTCGGCTGGTGCTACCGCCATCAACTGCGTATTGACCTGGAACGGTCTAAATGCTTCTGCTCGTGCTGCCATCTCGGCTTCCTGCCCCATGCTAGCCCAGACATCGGTATAAACGACAGCTGCCTTCTCAACTGCAGCCCGCGGATCGGTTGTCTGCTGGAGTTGAAAACCCGGAAGTTCACGACCCAGTTGATCCAAGAATTCCTGTTCAAACTGATACGCTTCCGGTGCCGCCAGTAGAAAATCAACTCCCAGCTTTCCACAAATAATCGCCAGGCTACGAGCAACATTATTGGCATCTCCCACATAAGCCAACTGCTGTCCCTCCAGGCTGCCCTGGTGCTCCTGCAAGGTAAGAATATCTGCCAATGCCTGGCAGGGATGACAGTAATCAGTCAGTCCATTAATCACGGAACAGTCTGCATGACTTGCCAGTTCAACGACTTTATGGTGTCCTTTGGATCGACTAACGATAACATCCACATATTGGCTCAGGACACGACTAAAATCCTCGATCGTCTCACGACTACCCCAGCCCACATCATCGCCCAGGAAGAGGCTATTACCGCCAAGTTGTCCAATTCCCATCTCGAAGCTAACCCGTGTTCGCAGGGAAGGCTTTTCGAACAACAGGGCCATACCTCGCCCTTGCAGTAATGGCGGGCGTTCCCCTGCTTTCAACTGCTGCTTCAATTCACTACTGACTGTCAGGATGCGCTTAATCTCGTCGGCATCCAGATCAAACAGGGTAACTAGGTTTCTTGACATCGATACATTTCCTGAAACATCGTCATGGGCAAGGGTTGCATGCTACGGATTAAGCCCCTGGATGGCATCAGCCAGCACCTGGCATCCTTTTTCCGCCTGGTCTTCCGTCAGGGTCATGGCAGGCAGCAACCGAACAACATTACCCTGGGTACAGTTCACCAGGAGCCCGTTATTCATACAAGCTTCGACCACCGGGCCACCGTCGACATCCAATTCAATTCCGATCATCATTCCGATAACTCTCACTTCACGAATCCACTGGCAGTTTTCCTGTAATGCCAGCAGGCGTTGCTGAAACAATTGGCTGAGCTGAGCAACATTCTGCAACAGGTTTTCATTTTCAATCATTTCGATGCATGCGATTCCCGCTCGTGCGGCAATCGGATTGCCTCCAAAGGTGGCTGCGTGCATCCCGGGCCTCAAGCTCGGAGCAATCTCTGCAGTGGTTAACATAGCTCCCCCTGCGATACCACCGCACAGCGACTTGGCTAACGTCATCACATCGGGGGTCACCCCAAAATGCTGGTAGCCGAACCATTCTCCCGTACGGCCGCAACCCGTCTGAACTTCATCGAATATCAACAACAGGTCATTCTCGGTGGCCAACTCTCGCAGCCCCTGTAGAAATCCATCGGGGGGCAACCGGACTCCCCCTTCCCCTTGCACCGGTTCCACCATGATCGCACAGGTTTCCTCATCAATCAGTGAACGAACTGTTTCGAGATCTCCAAAGGGTGCATACTGAAAACCGGCCATCAATGGCCCCAGGCCTGCATGGTACTTTGGCTGGGCCGTCGCCGTGGTCGTCGCTAGCGTTCGGCCATGAAACCCGCCTTCAAAGGTAATGATCTTGTATCGCTCTTCGGGAGTATGTAATCGAGCCAGCTTGATTGCTGCCTCGTTCGCTTCCGCCCCCGAATTACAGAAAAAAGCCTGTCCCCCGAAGCTTCGTTCTGACAACAGTTTTGCCCACTGCCCCTGGACTTCCAGGTGCCAGGAATTTGGAACATGGATTAACGTTTGGACCTGCTGCTGCAAAGCTTCCACGACTGGTGGCGGGCAATGCCCCAGGAGGTTGCATCCCCAACCAGGAAACAGATCCAGGTATTGATTCCCCTCACTGTCCCAGACATGAGAACCTTCTCCTCGTACGAGGTTCACAGGATAGCGTCCGTAATTCGGAATGACAAAACGTTTGAACAGCTCAACCGTTTCGATCGAGCCTAGTGGCGTTCCTGTCTCCATGGCAAATGCTCCTCTTCTGTATCTTGTGCTGGTCAGACTGACACGCCTGGGCACCAACAAGTTCAGTCCCTGAACCTAGCTGGCCCAGGGCTTTCAAGCCTCCACTCCCTGGATCAACTGGGTCCCAATCCCTTCCGCAGTATAGACTTCCAACAGCAGCGAATGTCGAATACGACCATCAATAATGTGTACCTTGCCAACACCCTGGTCCAGTGTTTCCAGGCAAGCCTGTACTTTGGGTATCATCCCTGAGTCAATCGCACCGGAATCAATCAATTCGCGAGCACGTTCTGCCGTAAGCGTGTAGAGCAATGAATCCGGGTCGTCCTTGTCAGCACGAACACCATTAATATCGCTCAGGAACACCAGCTTTTCAGCTCCCAACGACTGGGCAATCGCCATGGCTGCCGTATCTGCATTAACATTTAGTAGTTGCCCATCCTCCTGGATACACATGGAAGGAATCACCGGCACCGTCCCTGCATAACAGAGGTTCTCAACAACCTGCCGATCAACGTGGGTGATTCGCCCAACATATCCGAGATCAAGCGGTCCCTTGTCGCTGTCCAATTCAATTCTTTCACCTGTCAAAACATTACTCGTACGAAAATTCAAATTCATGGCCCGACCACCCAGTTTTTCAATAGCCGCTGCCAACCGTTCATTGACCTGGTAAGCAAGTACTTCTTCAACAATTTTCAATGTTGCCTCATCCGTGTATCGACGTCCTTGTACGAAACGAGGTTCAATTCCTGCTTCTCGCATGGCCTCGCTGATCAAGTTACCACCGCCATGGACCAATACTGGCCGCATACCAACAGTCTCCATGAATACGATGTCTATAAGAATGTGCCTGAGCGCATCCTCGTCATCCATCACGCTGCCACCGAGCTTGATGACCGTAATCTTGTCCCGAAACCTTCGAATCCACTCCAGGGCTTCGATCAGCGTACTGGCTTTCTCGATCGCTTCCTGCACTCAACTACACCTCGTTTCCTGACCCGATGAACTACGTGAATCCTGCCGTTGCCTCTGTCCGTACATGGCCTAGGCCAGCGGAGGAGAAGATAGCGGGAAAACGTGTCATTGTAGGTTGCCTGATGACCCAGTGTCAACGAACGACAACCCTACTGGTTTCTTCTTTCACTTCGTGGCAAGATGGGCATTCGTGACGGGAAATCCACAATCTCCCCTGACCATCATTTATCTAGTACCCTGGTGTCTGGGCAATAACCACGTGGAGCAAACGATCCTGCCCCGACAACTGTTAAGGTTGGTTTATTTCCCCAAATCGATCAGAATCAGGTGCAACAGGACCATCGAACCCACGAACTTTTACAGCTCGACCCACGATGACTAAACCAATCGCAATTATCCTGGCTGCCGGCCAAGGCACCCGCATGCAGAGTGACTTACCCAAGGTTCTCTGCCCGATCCTCGATCGCCCCATGATTAGCCACGTCCTGGATGCCGTGGAATCCGTGGGAATTGAACGAATCCTGGTCGTGGTCGGTTACCGCAGTGACGAGGTACGTCGTCAACTGGCCGACCGCCACAACCTGGAATTCGTTGAACAATCACAACGTCTCGGAACGGGACATGCTGTACAGATGTGTGTTGAACATTTCAGTGAACACCAGGGGGCCGTACTTGTCTTAACGGGTGACTCACCGTTGATTCAAGCCAAATCCCTGGAACACCTCCTGGATCACTTCGACACTGAGAAGCCTGGCTGTATCCTAGGGACACTCCTTAAGGAAAATCCATCGGGGTTGGGCAGGATCCTGCGTGATGAGAGCGACCAGTTTTCCGGGATCGTCGAGGAAAAAGATGCTACGCAAGAGCAACGATCCCTCAAGGAAGTCAACATGAGCACATACCTGTTTGATGGCCCTGGACTGGTTCTAGCACTCTCTCAACTGACCGATAATAATCAGCAATCTGAATACTACTTGACGGACTGTCCAGGTATTCTGGTAGAACATGGAATGAAGGTGGAAGCGTTGCCAGTGCTGCAACCATGCGAGGCACTCACCATCAATACCGTTGATGAACTCAAGTTAGCCGAAGCGGAAATGATCAGGATGGGATATTAAATGCGCGAGCTAAAAATCTTCAGTGGTCGAGCGAATGAACCGTTAGCAGAAGACATCTGTGGATTTCTACATTTGTCGCTGGGCGCCGTTACCCTGACTTCTTTTCCAGACGGTGAAAACCACTGCAAGATTGAAGAGGACGTCCGGGGACGGGATGTTTTCCTGGTGCAGTCAACCTGCCCGCCGGTTAATGACAACTTGATGGAATTATTAATCATGATCGACAGTTGCAAGCGAGCCAGTGCCGCTCGCATTACCGCTGTCATTCCCTATTTCGGCTACGCACGTTCCGATCGCAAGGATGAAGGACGGGTACCCATTACGGCCAAGCTATGTGCCAACCTGATCACGCGAGCCGGCGCCGACCGGGTTCTCACCATGGACCTGCATGCTGCCCAGATCCAGGGTTTTTTCGATGTACCGGTCGATCATTTATATGCCGCCCCTGTGTTGAATGAACATTTCAGCAAGATGCAGCTCAAGGATGAAGAAATTGCTGTTGTCAGCCCTGACGAAGGTAGCATCAAACGTGCCATTGGGCACGTCAAGCGACTCGGGGGTCGCCTGGCTATCGTGGACAAGCGGCGTGCAAGTGCCACGGAGACCAAGCAGGAAAACATTATTGGAGGTCCGCTCGACGGACGTGTCGCCTTGATGTTTGACGACATGATCAGTACGGCAGGATCGATTTGTGGCGCGGCTCGTCTCGTTCAAGAAGCTGGCGCCCGGGAAATCCACGTGGCTGCTACCCATGGAATCCTTTGTGGCCCGGCCATGGAACGGCTGCACGACGCACCGATCACCAGCGTCGTTTTGACCGATAGCGTTCCCCTACCCGACGATCGCAAGATTCCACAGATCAAGATCTTAACCGTCGCTCCGTTGCTGGCAGAAGCCATCAAACGAATTCATCATGATCAATCGATCAGTGCGATCTTTGGCAATGCAAACTGATAAAAGTCCCGTTGCTGTCGGAAATACGGGAACGAAACCAGGGAATTTGCAGAAAATCGCTGGGTACCAAACAAACTAGCTGCGCGGTTCTGATTCGGGACGAAAAACAGCGACCACGTCCTCGACGGGTACAACGAACAGCAGGTTGTCCGCCTCAAAATCAACCGGAATGGCATTCTTGGGATGAAACAGGATTTTGTCGTACTGCTGAAGCGGAACATCTTCATCATGGCTGATATAAGTCGAAATTTCGACGATTCTCCCGGTAATCGTGGGAATCTCTGCTGCATCAGGAAGGGCAATGCCTCCCTTGGTTTCCCGTTTTGGCTCGTCTTTACGAACTAAAACACGGGCTCCGATAGGTTCCACGTACTCGAACGTTTTCTTGCGAGTTTTTGCCATAGCGAAACCAGATCTACCGAAAATCAGACAACCAACCCCAAAGTTACCTCTTGAAACCAATTTGGGCAAGCCACGACTCCGCTGAAACTCCTTATTTACAAGCGCCTTAAAGTCTTCTTAGATAGCTTCGATGGCCTTGTTTTTGATGCCATTTGTGTAACAATGGTTCGTTTACAGCAAGTCTCCTAAAGCCACGTTCTCTGAACGGTCCGGCCGCCGGGCAGACCGTGACCTGGAAGCTGACGACAATCGTCTTCCCAACCAGGACCTGTAACAGACCCTGTAAACACCGCTTTCGTTGATTGATGAAATTCGCTGCAGAAATAGGATAATGCAAGGTATGGCTGAGGTATTTGAAGTAACACGACGCGATGCATTTGGAAGCCAAAACACACGGCGCATGCGTCGTGACGGACAAATTCCGGCCATCCTCTATGGACACGGGAAAGAAAACGTCCCACTAGCTGTTCCATCGGACCAGGTGAAGAATGCCATCCGACAAAGCGCCAAACTGATTGACCTTCAGGGTGACGTCAAGGAAAGTGCCTTGATCCGCGAAGTCCAATGGGACGCGCTCGGCGATAGCATTATCCACCTTGATCTGACACGGGTTTCAGCAACCGAACTGGTAACCGTCAGCGTTGGCCTGGAAACACGCGGAACTGCGCCAGGCATAACTGCGGGTGGTGTCGTCAAGGTCCTGGTCCATACCATTGAAATTGAGTGTCGTGCCGATTCGATTCCAGAGAAACTAGCATTGAATATTAATCAACTGGAACTCCATGAGTCGTTAACCGTAGCCGATCTCGAGTTACCCGACGGCATCAACGTCTCATTGCCAAGCGATAGCCTGCTAGTGCAATGTGTCGAACCAACCGCCGAACTCGAACCGGAAGAAGAGGGAGATCTGGAAGCCACAGAAGATACCAGCGGTGCCGGAGAACCCGAAATTATCGGACGCAAGGAAGAAGAAGGAGAAGAAGCAGAAGACACAGACAGTTAATGTTAATGGGTTACACCTGGCCATGAAAATCATCGCAGGCCTGGGTAATCCCGGTCGCAAATATATCGGTACGCGGCATAACATCGGCTGGGAAGTATTGAAAGAACTAGGACGACGACACGGCACCAGTAAACCTAAAGTACGTTTTCAAGGCGAAACGGTAGATGCAACGATCGATTCAGAATCAGTTTTGTTGCTCTGCCCCATCACCTTTATGAATGAGAGCGGGACGAGTGTCCTGCCAGCAAAAAAATACTACCGATTGGAAAATCAGGATCTACTTGTCGTCTGTGACGACTTGAGCCTGCCCGTGGCGAAGTTACGATTTCGCCCGCAGGGATCCTCAGGAGGCCAAAAAGGACTACAAGATATAATCAACAAACTCGGTACCACTGAGTTTTCCCGTCTTCGGATTGGAATCGGCACCATCCCGGAAGGACGTGATGCAGCTGGTTACGTACTGGGAAAATTTCCTGCTGCAGAACGAGATGCGATCCAGGAAGCTGTTCAAACAGCTGCGGATGCCATCGGCAAATGGATACAAAACGGTACTGATTTCTGCATGAATCATTACAACGGAAACTAATTTTAAGAACTCTTGGAAAGGAAGAACCACGTTGACTCAGAACGTCTACGAATGTCTGCTCATTCTTGATTCAAATCGATTCGCTCGTGACCCTAATGCCGTGGATAGTCAAATCACGGAAATGATCGAGCGACGCGGTGGCGAAGTCCTGATTAGCAGACGCTGGAACGAACAAAAACTCGCTTTTCCGATCAATGGGCACCGTAAAGGCACCTATTGGCTCAGCTATTTCCGCATTGATCCGACAGAGGTCGTCCACTTCGAACGAGCCTGCCGACTGAATGATCACGTGCTGCGCAACCTGACCGTCAAAGTTGACGAGCGATTAGTAGATACCCTGGTAGCGCATGCATCTGGTGAAAAGGTAGCCGAGGAAGCAGAGGAAACCCGCAGCAAAACCGCTACGGCAGAAACCGCTACGGCAGAAACCGCTACGGCAGAAACCGCTACGGCAGAAACCGCTACGGAAGAAACCGCTACGGAAGAAACCGCTACGGAAGAAACCGCTACGGAAGAAACCGCTACGGCAGAAACCGCTACGGCAGAAACCGCTACGGCAGAAACCGCTACGGCAGAAACCGCTACGGAAGAAACCGCTACGGAAGAAACC
>Ga0163108_10000005_pt1 | contig 163001 bp, 129 predicted proteins | sample Fk1155metaG_FD_109644 | JGI IMG/M metagenome (GOLD analysis project Ga0163108, IMG submission 109644) | Marine microbial communities from the Central Pacific Ocean - Fk160115 155m metaG | ecosystem: Environmental > Aquatic > Marine > Oceanic > Photic zone | place: The Central Pacific Ocean...
CGGAAGAAACCGCGGAAGAAACCACCGAGAAGCCTGCTGCTGAAGAGAAGCCTACGGAAGCGAAGCCGGCCGAGGAAAAGCCTGCTGCCGAAGAGAAGCCTACTGAAGAGAAGCCGGCCGAGGAAAAGCCTGCTGCTGAAGCGAAGCCAGCCGAAGCGAAGCCAGCCGAGGAAAAGCCTGCTGCCGAAGAGAAGCCTGCTGAGCCAACTGCAAAATCTCCGGCCAAGGCAAAGAAGGCGGATAAGACAGTACCCGATAATCCGATTCGCAAGTCGGACAAACCGGAGTAGTTTTCCGCAATTCGCAGGCACCAGGTGGAGTATTCATAGCCCGTGGCTGGACGACTGATCTTACTGTTTGTTTTCCTGCCATTGGTCGAACTGTACCTGCTGCTGGAATTTGCCCGGCGCACATCTCCCACGTTGACCATGCTGTTGGTAGTGGTGACGGGTATCACTGGTTATTGGCTGACCAGGTCGCAGGGCTTGCGTACCTACCAGCGTATCCAGGACGAGTTGCGTGCCGGCAAGGTACCGACCAATGCCTTACTGGACGGGATGATGATTTTCCTGGCCGGTGCGTTCTTGTTGACTCCTGGAATTCTTACTGACCTCATTGGTTTTTCTTTGTTGATTCCTGTAACTCGCGGAGGTTATCGCCACTTGGTTCTGCGTTGGTTCAAGTCGCGTTTTTCATGGCAGCAGGTGGTGGGCCGTCCCTTCCAATCCTCGCCGTTCGACCTCGGGAATGTTCCAGAAGGAGAGGTCGTGGATGCTGACGATTTGGGCAGCACGATTGACGTTCAACGGATCGAGAACGGTGACTCAGCCAACGATGAGTAAATACCGGACTGGGAAATAGGGTGGAGCGTGTCCTGGCAATGCGGTCTAGATATCCAGCCATTGCCGGGCTTCTTTGACGACTCCACTCAGGCAACCGTCTTCAAAGGGGCTGACCAGCGAGGCTGCCTTGACCAATTCCTGGAACGGTGCCTGTCCACCCAGGCTGCAGAGGTGAGTGTAGTCTTTCATCGCCTGGTCTCGATCATGTGCTGCTCGCAGCCAGAACTGGAGTGCACAGGTTTGGGCGAGGGTGTAATCAATATAGTAGAAAGGGCTGGCATAGATGTGTCGTTGCGATTGCCAGCGGCCTCCCTGGCCGGCATGGGGCAGGTCCCCGTAGTCTAGCCATGGCTGGTACTGGGTTTCCAATTCTTGCCACATGGCGTGTCGCTCCGCGGGTGAGGCAGTTGGATTTTCATAGACCAGGTGCTGGAAGTGATCCACGGCAACTCCGTAGGGCAGGAAGATCAGCGAACTGGCCAGGTGCAACCGGCGAAAATCATCAGCGCGTTCCCCGAAAAACTTTTCCATGGTTGGCCAGGTCAGGAACTCCAGTCCCATGGAATGGATTTCACAGGATTCGTAGGTGGGCCAGAGATACTCAACCCATGGTTGATGTCGACTCATGTAGCATTGGAAAGCGTGTCCCATTTCGTGGGTAAACACTTCGACGTCTCCGCGGGTACCATTGAAATTGGCAAAGATGTAAGGCATGCCATACAGGTCGAAGGAGGTACAGAAACCTCCTCCTGCCTTGCCTTCACGATTCTTTAAATCCATGAACTGGCCATCGACCATCCGCTGGAAGAAATCGTCCAGCCCGTAACCCATATCAGCAAACATCGCATGGGCCTGGCGAATCATATGGTCGTAGTCGTTTCCGGGTGTGGGGTTTCCCTGGGGAAAGTAGATCGCTTCGTCCCAGGCCATCGTCTTTTCGATTCCCAGTTGTCGGGCCTGGTGGCTGCGCAGTTCCTGCCCGAAGGGGGTTACTTCCGCAAGGACCATCTCACGGTAGCGAGCCACGTCCTGCTGGTTGTAATCGACTCGGGTCATGCGTTGATAGCCGAGATCGACAAAGTTGTCGAAGCCCAGTTTTTGTGCCATGCCGTCACGCAGGGTGACGAGTTGATCAAAGATATCGTCAAGGGTTTCACGGTGGTCCTGGAACCATTGCCAACGCACCTGGTCCGCTGCCTGCCGAACGTTGCGGTCTGGATCTTCACGATACTTGACGATTTCAGAGAGGTTGGAAGTCTGGCCCTGGAATGATAGTTTCGCCCCGGCCAGCAGTTCCGTGTACTGGGCATTCAGCCGTGATTCCTGGACCAGGTCTTCTTCAATGACAGGTTCGTAGGTGGTGGTTTCGGATTCCCAGAGTGAGAAAGCCTGTTTCCCCATTCGTTCTTCCAGGGCGGGGCGCTGGGGATCCTGGAGTAGTTTACGCTTGAGGTTGACGGACAACTCGGTCAGCTTGGGGCGTAGCTGGTCACAATGGTCTCGTGCCTGCTTGGCCTGCTCGTCACGTGTGTCCTGGTGAAAGCGTAGTTCCGTGACAGCCTGCCAGGTATCGATCTGACGTCGTAACTGATCCCAACGCTGGAGAACTTCCAATGCGTCGTCCAGGTTTTCCGCGGCATCATAGGATTGATGTAATTGCTCGTACGCCTGCCGGGTTGCTTCCATATCGGGAGCCGCAACCTCGATCTCGGGAAAGGTAATTTGCGTCATGGACGATTTCCTGCGAGGGGCGCATTAACTTACCGGGGACGATGTAGACAGGACATCGCCTGGACCAGCTTACCAACAGCGAGTCAGTAGACTCGCGACCCGGGCCTGGAGTTGCAGTGCCCCTCCTGCACGCAGCGCAAAGCCCTGGATCACGGCATGCTTACATGGCTCCGCAGCGTGCCACCAGGTCGGTGGTTCGGCAGCTATAACCCCATTCGTTGTCGTACCAGCTAACCACCTTGGCCAGCTTACCGGTATCACCCAGTACCTGGGTGAAGTCGGAGGCAAAAACCGAGCTATGAGGATCATCAATGATGTCAGAGGAAACCAGCGGATCGGTCGAGTACGCCAGGATTCCTTTCAAGGGTCCCTCGGCGGCAATCCGAATGGCCTCGTTGATTTGTTCGGCATTCGCTTCCTTGCCAAGGTTCACGGTCAGGTCGACCACGCTACCGGTGGCGACGGGCACGCGCAACGAGATACCGGTCAGTTTTCCATTCAGTTCAGGAATGACCAGTCCCACTGCTTTGGCAGCACCCGTGGAGGTCGGAATGATGTTTTGTGCTCCTGCACGTGCTCGGTACAGGTCCGAGTGCGGCATGTCCTGCATACGTTGATCGTTCGTGTAAGCATGTACCGTGGTCATCAGCCCGGACTCGATACCGAACGTTTCGTGCAATACCTTGGCGACTGGTGCCAGGCAGTTGGTCGTGCAACTGGCATTGGAGATGCACTTCATCTCGCTGGTCAATAGTTCATCATTGACGCCCAGAACCACGGTCATATCGGCTCCATCTTTCGCGGGTGCACTCAGCACGACGCGTTTGGCACCTGCAGCCAGGTGGCTGTCGTAGCCAGCTCTTCCATCAGCAGCACGTGCCGTGAAGATACCAGTACTTTCGATGACCACGTCCACGCCCAGGTCACCCCAGGGCAGATCAGCGGGATTGCGTTCGGCGAGAGCTCGTAACGAATGACCATCGACGACCAGGTTTTCTTCGTCGTAGTCCACCTGGCCAGGGTAGCGGCCATGGATACTGTCGTACTTAAGGAGAGTTGCGAGAGTACGGTTGTCGGTCAGGTCATTGACAGCAACGACGTCAAATTCATCACTACGTTCCATCAAGTTGCGGAATGTTAAACGACCAATACGACCAAAACCATTAATAGCGACACGAATTCCCACGTCTTCTCTCCTTACCGGAAAAGGGGCGTTTTCTAGAAATATAACGGGCTTGCAAGCTGTATTCGTCCTTCAGGACAAGAGGGTTCTCTCCAGGGAGAAAACCAGGCATCATGCCAGAATTCACGTTGCTGATCATGAAAGCAATGCGAGCCCAAGGCGTCATTATAGTGGCCGTCGAGGGGATCAGCAACCGCCGAGAGGCGGTCAGCAGCGAGCTTCGTACCGAACGTCAATTCTTTTCAGCTGCTTCCTTTTCCGAATCTTTTTCCGAATCTTTTTTTACTTTTGGATCGGCTTCAGGTTTTGCATCCGTTGGTTTGCGGGTGGGTCGTTCCCGTTTTGGCATGGCGTAGGGCTTGCTGGCGGTTACCTTGAGCTTCGTTGCAATGGCACGGCCGGCTGCCTTTTGATTTGCTGGATACCAGGCCTCCAGTTCCACCAGGTCTCCGACCCGGGCCAAGCGGGCGTCAGAAACATTAACAGAGATCTTGGCTTTTTCGGCAAGCTGAGTCTGGACCACGGTGCGTCCGGCCAGCACGCTTAACCTGCCCCCCTTCATGGATGCCAGTCGCCCCGCGACCAGGAATGGTGAGAACTGGCTACCGGCAGGTTGCTTGCCAGGCTGTGGGGCAGCTGCTGCATCGTCATCGGAAAACAGTTCCTTGGTTTCCAGGCCGAGGCCGGAATCAGGGAAGACACCGATGCGAGTTTCTTTACCCGGTGTGAAAACCTGTAGCTGACTGATTGATCCGGAAGGTTTTCCTCGTTTATCGAACAGTCCCGTGAAGCGAACATACATGCCGCGTTGCAACCAGTTCGTTTCGGCCATGCCGATGACGGAAACACCGTCACGATTGCTGGGTACCTGGATGACCCACTGGCCACCATCCTTGGTCTTGACCTGGAGGAAACCTGGAGCAATTTGCAAGATCGTTCCACTGGACCGCAGGTATTCCTTGGGAGGCTGCTTGTTGCCCTGGGCGAGCAATGACGTCGTGCAAAAAGCCACCAGGCAGACAGGCAGTGTAAGCCGTAACATGGCTCGTGATGTCGCGGATAAGATCATCTGTTGAATCCTTGTCCCAGCGTTGTTTTGGTTGTGGAGGGGGGTAGTTGCCGGCTGGAGAAACTGCCACACTAATAAAAGATGTCGGCCTGTTTCTGGTCCGCAAATGCCTGGCGATAGCGTCGTTAGCAGTCGCAGTAGTCTCTTTACAGACTACACGGGAAACGACTCCGATGCCAGTACGAAAAAGTTGCGAACGCTCGGGTTGTCGGCAGAAAACAACAGTTCTCGTTGGACAGTCAGTTGCCACGTAAACGGGGCCTGGCACGTAACCGAAGGCGGTTTATCAGGATTCTGATTGATGGAAAAGCAAGCCAAACGACTGACCGTTCCTGGGTTTTCGGCCCTCAAATCGGCTGGTCGAAAGATCACGATGCTGACTGCCTACGATTACACGATGGCGCAGTTGTTAGACGACGCAGGAATTGATGGAATCCTGGTCGGCGACAGCATGTCCATGGTGGTCCAGGGACGGGAAACCACGCTCTCGGTGACACTGGATGAAATGATCTACCACGCAGAGATGGTGGCGCGTGCCGTCAAGCATGCATTGGTTATCGTGGATATGCCTTTCGCCACCTACGAGGTTGGAGTACACCAGGCAATTGCCAACGCGGGTCGCATCCTCAAGGAAACCAATGGCCAGGCTGTCAAGCTAGAGGGCGGGGCAGACCAGGCTGATACGATCGCTGGATTGGTAGCTGCAGGCATACCGGTTATGGCACATGTTGGGCTGCGTCCCCAAAGTGTTCATCAAATGGGTGGCTATAAAGTCCAGCGTGATGAAGCACGCTTGCTTGATGATGCTGCCGCAGCACAGCAGGCGGGCGCCTTCGGCGTGGTCCTGGAATGTGTGCCCGCTCCGATTGCGGCCAAGATCAGCGAATCCCTGGATATTCCGACGATTGGCATTGGTGCTGGCCCGGAATGCGATGGACAGGTCCTGGTCACCCATGACATGCTGGGCCTGACCCGTGGCGATGTGCCTCGGTTTGTTAAGCCTTATGCAGACCTCAGGTCCGTGATCACGGATGCAGTTTCCCGTTATTGCGAGGAAACGCGTGCTGGTACTTTCCCGGGTGAAGATCAGACATACAGCCGGTAGGCAGTTGGCCCTGGGGTGAAGAAGCCCTGGCTCGTTCTCGCAACGAACAACGCCTGAGTTTTTTGTTGGTCGGATATTCCGCCTGCCACTGGTGCCACGGCATGGAGCACGAGAGTTGTGAGGATGAAGCGATTGCCCAATTCCTCAATGACCATTTCGTCTGCATCAAGGTAGATCGTGAAGAACGGTCGGACCTGGATCAGATTTGCATGCAGGCGGTACAGCTGATGACCGGTATCAGGTCGTGATGAGATCCTGACGACCTGGCAGAAACTGGCCGCGGGCCTTGATCGTTAGTTACCGGGAGGGTTGGTGTCCTGGTTGGCAAAGGCCGTGGATGCTGCCTGGTAGACCTGCTGCAGGGGAATGTCTTGCTGCTGACTGATTTTCCGGCAGGCTTCGAATTCCGGTGAAAAGACCTGGCTGCCATCGGCCAGCACGGCTAACTTGCCGGCAACCGGTCCCCATGTCGTTTGTACCTGGTGAACAGAGCGCACTAACTTGTGCCGATCCGCTTGCCATCGGCGAATACCCAGGGTGGCGGTTTCACGGAACAGGATCTGTTCCAGTGATTCGATGTCGGCTGCGGCACAGAGCACGGTCAGCTTGATTCCCGGCCGGTTCTTTTTCATCTGGATTGCCGTGGAATATACGTCCAACGCTCCCCCGTCCAACAGCAACTGGCTGCAGTGTCCGATGACCTCACCACTGATGTCATCCAGGTTGGTTTCCAGGACCCAGACCTGGTCCTGGGTAGCATGCGTGTCCTCTTCCGGCGAGACCAGTTCACCTACGATCAAGCGCAACACGTTGGCCTGTTTCTGGAGATCACGATCCCCGGCTCCGTACCCCACGGCCTGGAGGTTCATGGCCGGTAAGCGGCCAAATCGCTCTGCCACGGTAACAGCGATGGCAGCGCCGGTTGGCGTGGTCAATTCAAATTCTACGTCACAGTCAGCAAGAGGTACGTTTTTCAAGAGTTCAGCAGTTGCCGGGGCCGGGATACTGACACGGCCGTGCGCGATCGTGATGAAGCCATGGCCGGTAGGAATCGGTGAACAGATGACCTGGTCAACTCCCAGCAGGTCCCAGCCGATCGCACTGCCGACCACATCAGCAATCGAATCGATGGCACCTACCTCGTGAAAGTGAACTTTTTCAATCGACGAGTTGTGGACACGTGCTTCGGCTTCTGCAAGACGCTGGAAAATCTGGATTGCCAGTTCTTTTTGACGTGGGCTTAAATCGCTGCCATCAATCATCTCCGTGATGTGATGGAGATGTCGGTGACTGTGTTGCTCGTCGTGCTGGACCTGGACATTCACGGCGCGAAATCCATGTCGGGTGGTTTCCTCAACGCTGAGCTGACAACGAGGCAGACCGAGTGAATCAAGTCCAGCCTGGATCGCAGCCGGGTCGACTCCTGCATCGATCAGGGCGCCCAGGGTCATGTCACCGCTGATACCACTGAGACAATCCAGGTAGGCAATTTTCATGGCGGAATATCCGGATCGAGCAATCCTGCTCGTCCTCTATCAAGTAGCGAGGCGGGTCTGTTAGCTGGGCCGATAGACCTTTTAATATAGCCGTCCGGGTGTGTCCCTGTAACCCGCATGACGTCTTCGTGAGTGTCACCCGCGTCTGCCGTTCGTGACCAACTGGCATTGACTTCAGGGCCCTGCTTGCACTACAAGACTGCCCCGTTGTTGTTCACTGGCACGGTCACTGGCAGGGTCTTTTCGAGAAGGAATGAACGTGGTTTCCAGGCATCACGATCAACCGTCTGCGGGACAATCAGTTACTCCCTGGGGCCACTTGTCACCCCAGGTGAAGCTGCTTTTCATTACGATCGGGGATCACCCTGCTGACTGGCTGACTTCTGCATTTTCTGTTGACTCCGGATCCGATGTGCACGTGGAGCAGGCACATACCCTGGCTGAAGGTTTGGCTGACTTGCGACACCAGGTGTTTGATGCAGTGTTGATCGAGCATGATCCGCAGGAGCATGATGCCCTGTCGGTACTTGATGCGATCCGCACTGGCAGCAGTGATGATCAGCCGATCGTGATCCTGGGGCGCGTGCCAGCCGAAGAGTTATCAGTTGCCTGCTACGAAGCGGGTGGTGATGCCTACCTGTGCCTGGAAAACACGACCACACGGTTGTTGCTGTGGGAAATATCCAGGGCAATTCAACGACACCAGATGTCCGTGGAGAATCGGCGTTGGCAGCAGTTGTCACATCAGCGATTACGGTTGGAGCAGGATGAAACAGGTCGCCTGTTAGAGCAACAGCGTGCGATTGCTTCCAGTGATGAGGCGAGTGACTGCTCGGTTGATAACGACGCGCGTCAAAACTGGCCGATGCCCTATTTGCATGATCAGCAGGAACCTGCGGTACTGCCGCCGCTGCTGGGGACCCATTATCGTGAATTATTACGTACCTATGTCATCATGGGGTCAGGTAATCTGGTCGAGGAAATGACATGCCTGGCGCAGCAACTGGTCCAGGCCGAGGTGACGGCACAGCAGGTCATGACCCTGCACCTGTCCGTGGTTGAGCAGATGGTTGATGGCTTGGGCAGTCGCAGTGCTCGGCACCTGATGAACCGGGCAGACCTCCTGATCATGGAAGTCATGGTGCACCTTGTGGAGAACTATCGCAGCCGCTTTCAGCAGGCCGAGACCCGGGCTACCAAGTTGAACAGTCCAGCCTCACAACCCGAATGAGACGTAACGTGGACGACGATATTCCTTATCTTCTGCTAACGCCTGGTCCGCTTACGACCTCACGGTCGGTTCGACAGGCAATGTTGCGAGATTACTGTACCTGGGATCAGGACTACAACCTGTTGGTTAGTGAAATTCGCTCACGGCTGGTACAACTTGCCAGTGACGAGGTTCAACGGTACACAGCTGTCCTGATGCAGGGAAGTGGGACCTTTGCAGTGGAAGCGACATTAGGGAGCGTGATCCCGCCGACCGGGAAATTACTGGTCCTGGCAAATGGTGTTTACGGACACCGCATGGTCGAGATTGCCGAACGCCTGAAGATTCCTGTGGCCACGATTGAGCAGCAGGAAACGCAACCGGCAGATACGGATATGGTCCGACAGGTACTCGACCAGGATGCGTCCATTACGCATGTAGCCATGGTGCATTGTGAAACGACCACCGGTCTGCTCAACCCTGCGGCCACCGTGGGGAAGCTAGTCGAGAAGGCTGGCAAAACCTTCATCCTGGATGCCATGTCTTCTTTGGGTGGTCTCGAGATGTCCATGGAATCGATGCATGCAGATTACCTGGTGTCCTCGGCCAACAAGTGCATCCAGGGGACACCCGGTTTTGGATTCGTGATTGCGAACCGGCAGAAACTGGCCGCGACGGCAGGCTGGGCTCGCTCACTGAGCCTGGATCTCCATGGACAGTGGCAGGAAATGGAAGAGAAAGGTGGGAAATGGCGTTTTACTTCACCCACCCATATTGTTCGTGCTTTCCAGCAGGCCCTGGATGAACTGGATGAGGAAGGGGGTGTGGCGGCGCGCTCAGTACGTTATCTCACCAACCAAAGACAATTGGTCGACGGGATGCGGAAGCTTGGTTTTCGAACATTCGTCGAGGATGCACTACAGTCACCGATTATCACCTCGTTTCACTATCCCGACGACCCAGGATTTTCATTCAGAGAGTTCTACGAGGCGCTGAAGAAACGACGTTTCGTGATCTATCCGGGTAAGGTGACAGGTGCCGATACATTTCGTATCGGTAATATCGGTCATGTTTTTCCGGAAGATATCCAGCAGTTGTTGCTGGCCGTGCGAGAAGTTGTGGATGAGACTGCTTCATGACAGGTTGGAGCTTCCGGACCCACAGGAGAGATTGCTGAAATGACTGACCAGGAGATGACCGTGGCAGGTTTACGGGCCCAGGTGGCAGAGTTCGTGAGTGCCCGGGAATGGGAACCTTTTCACAGTCCCAAGAATTTGAGCATGGCACTGTCAATCGAGGCAGCTGAATTGATGGAGCATTTTCAATGGATTTCGATGGAGGAATCCAGTCGAACCAGTGCCGATCCAGCTAAGCTGGCAGCAGTGAGTGAGGAACTGGCGGACGTACTCTGTTATGCGCTGGCCCTGGCCAACACGCTGGAGATTGATGTGGCGACCACGTTGGCAGCCAAGATGAAGAAGAATGTCATCAAGTATCCAGTAGAAGAATACCGTGGACGTTATGGTCCGGAAGATCCAGCCGATGCCTGAAGGGTCATCGTGGTATTTACTTGGACAGTGGCGCTTGGGAACGATCCTGGCGACGATTGGCAATACGTGGCTTCGCGGTCTCCGGGGCGCTGATCGCAAAACCAATCCAGGTCTCCCGCACCACGAACTGCGAGACGTTCAGGTCTTTCATTCCGTCGCTCTCGGTGAGTTGCTTGTTGATCATGTTGATTGGCCGGGTACGTGGTAATGCCTTGTTGAAAATACCCTGCAAGGCAATGCGATCGCCCAGTCTCAGGTTCTTGCCCTCGAATTGCAGGTGTCCATCCCGGTAGAGGCTGGCACTGAGCTGATCCATGCTCGGTTGGTAGGAAGCCGTTAGGACAAAGTTCTTCCACTTGTGCCGGGAGCCGCTTTTTAACTCTTTCAGATGAATTCGCAGTTTCACTTTTCCATCTTCAAATCGAACACGCACGGCCTCGTGGTCAGCCATTGAAACGGTGACGTTACTCGGGATCTCCGCCGGGATCTTGATATCCGTTCGGTCGAATGCTTCCGCGATTTCCCGGTACAGTGTTCGTAAGTCGGTCCGCTTGCCGTCCAGTTTCAGGTTCTGCAGGGTATTGTTAAAAGCGGATTCATGGACCTGGATGCTCATCAAGCTGTTACCGGGTGCCCGCGGTCGTGGAGTGTTGGCGGCCAGCTGCTGATATCCCGCCAGGCGATAGCGGAGGATGAGTCGTGAATTGGTCGTGGTCTGCAGATCGAGAGCAGTTGGTTCCAGGTGTAAATGTTTCAGGGGATTCAGGTAACGTTCCTGGAAGCGATTTTCGACGCTGACCAGATGGTTGGCGATTTCCTCGTCGAATCGATTACGTGCGCGCCGCTCAACCTGCTTCTTCATCGTCTGGTCTGCCTGGGCATTGTACTGGTTGCGAACAAAGGAACGGAGCATGGATCCGACCACGGGTAGGGAATCGAAATTGGTTTCAAATCCCAGCAGTTCGGAATGAATGTCCGTCTTTGCCGTCGCGCGTCCGACCCGTATCCCACGCCGGTCAATCAGCAGATCCTTGTTGACCGTGTAACGTGATGATCCCTTGTTGTGAAAGGTGGTCGATCGCCGCCGTGTTTCCGTGTCGGAAGTCACTTCGCCGCTGGCCTGCACACCCATTCGCCATTGTTTCTTGTCAGGAATCAGGAAGACATTCAGGATCGTCGATGTGCGACTTTTACCAGAAACGCGCGCCCCTTGAATCGTATCGTCAATCGGTTCCTCCTGGGACTTGGGATTGGGAAGCAGTCGATTGATCATTTGCTGAGAGACCGCGATGCGGATGTTGGCATTACGATAATGGTGGTCCAGTTGGCTGGCCAGGGCTCGTTCGCCCTCGTCCAGTGACCAACGCAGGAACTGGTAGCGTGAAGCCAGGGAACTGCCCTGCTGCGTCGTGGTCGTGGTTTCATAAACTTCCAGTTCACGCAGTAATTCCGTAGGATCCACGTGAGCGGTGACCACCCGACGCAGCACGGTTTTCAACGACTGAACCGGTTCTGTCGCAACGAACTTGCGCTGGTCCTCGGTGAGTAGTGCTGAATCGATTCGATTGAGTACACGGCAGCTTAACTTGTTGACTGCCTGTGCATCGACGGGTTGGTTAGCGAGGGTGACTGCCAGCAGCTTATCCAGCAGCAAGTATTCGATCCACGGGTCGCCATCGGACAGGTTGGTGAAGGTCTCGCGGAGGTTCCGGACCTCCTGGGTCAACAAGGTTACGCCGGCTTCCCGGGACTCTTGGGGTACCGGGGCCGCAGTGGCTAGTTGGTGGATTGAGCTCCAGATGTGCAGTCGCCGGTTCAGGGCATAGACGGTGCGTAACCAGCGCGAGTTGATACCGAGATCGCTAACCCCCTCTGCCTGGGCATTTCCGGACCGGACCAGCTTGGCCAACCGTGACAGTGTTTTTTTTGTCAGTGGATCGGTCAGCTCCTGGTGAGATTGCAACTGGTCTAGTGCCACGGTCACATCTGCAACCCAGGATCGTGCTGGTGGGTAAGTTGCAAGTGTTGCCAGCTGCTGCAGCAGAGAGATTGGCTTGGGCCAGATACCATGATCAGCCGGTGCCAGGTAGCTCACCATTTCAATGGTAGTGGTGCCAGTAGGCGAGCTAGTGGACAGAGGAGTTGCGGAAAGGGGCAGGGGTGTCGCATCAACGACATGCAGCATGCCAGGTTCCCTGGCCTGCTGCGGAATGATTGGCAATGAGACCAACGGCTTCTTGCCTATCGTGGTTTCCGAAGCACCGTCCTGCTGGGGTGGTGATGAATCATGAACCATGTTACCTGTTGATCGCCAAATGTCGGGTGCAAACAGGCAGAGGATGAAGAGTGCAATCAGCAAGACAAACTGTGGCCAGAGTATTCGAGGGTGGGAATTCATCGTAGGCGCTCCCTGCCGGCGGTAAAGATGGACGTCATGTCATCGGGGTAATCCTGGGTACCTGTGATTAAGATCGGAATATCAAGGTACTTAAGTCGAACCGTATTGGGGTATCCGGGACCTGGTAACCCCGGTTTTTACCCCCGTGATGCGGCTCCCCTGTGAAGCTGTGCGGATTGTCTTGGTTAGGCAGTTCATTTTTTGCTGCCGGGAAGCAGAAGCATCCGCTGGGAGTTCCCGTTTGGAGTTCGTAAAGCGTGTCGTTGCAAGCCGTGAAATATTACCGCCCGGGCCCATGAACCGCCTGCCAGCGGATTCTGGTAGGCGGTTTAATCGGTTGCCTGGGAATCCACCAGCAGTGTGTCATCGTGCTCATAACCAGGTGCACAGCAACAGAGGAAGGTCAGCATTTCCTGGCTGGTGTTGGTAATGGTATGTACCTCGCCTGGCGGAATGGCGATCGCGTCACCTGGCCCGACCGGGTGTGTTTCCTCAGCGATGGTCATGTTCGCAGTGCCGGAAAGAATGTAGTAGATTTCTTCGGTCCTGGCATGATAGTGGGGCGTTGTGGTAGCGCCGGGCGGCACGCGTGCTTCGGCCAGGCTTTGATGTCGAATACCAGAATTGCGGTGTGCCAGCAGTTCTCGAATGATCGAACCATCTTTCGTTGTAAACGCGGGGGCCTGTTCGATATTATGAATGTCCATGGAATTCTCCGGGGAAAAATGCCAGCAAGGTATGAGGTGGTATTCAGGAATCGTCTACCGCCAGGCTTTCCTCGAGAGTGAGGATGCCTACCACGGCCGGCGCATAGGTACGGACATCCCATTGATCTGCCCAGGGGAGTTGAGCCAGGTCCAGATTCTGGTCGGCCTCGAGTACGAACAGGCTTTGTGGGGGCGCCAGGCGAGCGATGCTATGAATGAGTTGTTCCATTTCAGGCCATCTTTGAGTGTAAAAGAGATAGGGTGGCGAGCAGAAGATTACCCATGGAGTATCACCGGCTAAGGTCTCCTGGCTGGGTAGTCGGTGCTCAACCCAGAAGAAGGTGTCCGTGCCGATAACTTCCACCTGCTCGGACAATTTCAGGGAAGCGGCATTTTCCTCGACCAGTCGGACGGTGGGGAAATGTTGTTCCAGTAAGAGGGCCTGGCTGGCACCTCGACTCAGGGCTTCCAACGCGATGGCTCCCGTGCCGGCAAACAGGTCCAGTATCAGGCGCTGCTTGATGGCCGGCCCGACCAGGTTAAAAATGGCTTCTCGTACACGGTCTTTCATCGGACGCGTACGTTCATCACCACTGTACTTGATCGTTTGCCCGCGTAGTTTCCCCCCGATAATGCGGAGCGAATTGACGGATGATTCCGCGGACCGTGGTCGTCGAGAGGAAGCTTTTCTGGGTTTACGAGCCATGAGGGATTACGATCTTTCAGCGAGCCTGGTGGGCCTCGGTTTATTTGCCAGTGGCAGAGGGAACGAAAAGCAACGAAACTCCGGTAAAATAGCTCTTGTCCCGTTCAACCTCAATCTTAAACCGGGGTATCGGTTCTGGGGAGAAGAGGTTTCTTCAAAACCTAGTGATGGTTAAGCTATATAATTACGTTTTAACCGGGAGTGGTGCTCGCCGACAGTATGGGGTAGCCAGCAGATCACCGGACTTGGACAGGAGAAAATAAGAGATGCTCTCTTTAAGTAGACGATTTTTAACTGCCGTTGTGTGTGGGCTGCTCGTGTTGGGTGGATTACTGGGAACGGAGTTTTCCAGTGTTGCGCAGGAAGAGTCCCAGGCCACCGCCGGCAGTAAGAAACCAGCGGCACTGGCTTACGAGGCGAAGATTGCCGAGTGGAAGGGCCTGCTGAAAAAACTGGCCGATCTACGAACCCAGTTCCAGTCGGCCAAGGGTGTTGAGGCGGAGCGAATTCGGAAGAAGTGGGCAGTGACGGTCAAGGACGGGGAGCAATTACTGGATTCCCTGCGGGATGCCGCATTGGCGGCTTTCGTGGAGTCTCCCAATCAGGATCGTCAAGTAACGCGTTTCCTGGTTCGCATGCTCAAGGATGCCCTGGATCAGGATCGTTACGAGATCGTGCGTGAGGTAGCCGTTGCCCTGATTGAACACAAGTGTGACGATCGAAGCATTTACGATATCGCCGGACATGCAAGCTTTGCCTTGAATGATTTTAAATCTGCAGCAGATTATCTGCGGCAGGCCGAGCTAAAGAATGCGATCTCGCCGATTGGAAGTAATTTCCAGAGGGATGCCGCTAGTTACATCAAGTTCTGGGAAGTAGAGCAGGAAATTCGGAAACGTGAAGCAGCCCAGGATGACTTGCCCAGGGTAAAGATGACGACCAGCAAGGGAGAGGTTGTGATCGAGTTATTTGAAAACGAGGCGCCCGATACGGTTGGGAACTTTGTCAGCCTGGTGGAGGTCGGTTTTTATGACAACAAGAAATTTCATCGTGTATTGAAGAATTTCGTGGCGCAAACGGGTTGTCCCAAGGGAGATGGCACAGGTGATGCAGGCTATTCCATTTACTGTGAGTGTGCCAAGGATGATTATCGCAAGCATTTCCGAGGCTCATTAAGCATGGCGCATGCGGGACCGGATACGGGTGGTTCACAGTTTTTTATTACCTTTCGGGCGACACCAAATCTGAACGGCAAACACACGGTTTTCGGTCGTGTCATCAAGGGGTTTGACACGTTGGAAAAGTTGCAACGCGTTGATCCTGATGCTGAAAATGCGGCACCCGTAGATCCCGATCGAATCCTGACAGCCAAGTTGGTGCGGAAGCGAGATCACGATTACTTTCCCAAAAAGGTCAAGTGATCTCGGTCCCAGTTAGGGCAAGTGGAGCCCTGGGAGAGCAGAGGCCCCCCCCTGCGAGCAGAGGTCGTGTGCGCGCAAAAACGCCGGCTGACCAAACCAAAGTGGGAAACGGGTTTGACCCGCACTCGACTCAGTACAACCGGCACCTATTACAACCGCAGTCAGGGCCGATTGGACCGTGTAATCCGGATTTTTTCCCTGATTACGAAGTTTTCTCCCTGAATCATCCCGTTTTGGGGAACTGGGTGATCATCTGGTAATTTTGGCTGCCCAAGAGGTCATCCATCCGATGCTTTAATTCCGTGTTGATATGAACCTGGAGTCGGTCGGCTTTCATGGAGACCCGTTGCCCATCGGCCAGTACCAGCAGCAGGCGAACTTGTTGGCTACCTGGGTAAGCGCGGAGGATCTCGTAGATCTGCGGAAGCACTCTTTCCCCGTGTTTCAGTTCGTCTACTCGGATCACCATTCCCTTGGTGCAGCGGTCGTCCAACTGGTCCAATGGGATCAGTTCATCCACGATCAGGTTGACTTCATCACCTCCGCCGCGGCGATCGACACTGCCGCGAGCGAGCAGGATACTGTCAGGTTCGAGCATCGGTTCGTAACGCTGAAAAGAGTCAGGCCAGATAATACAACGTACGGTACCATCGATATCTTCCAGGTCAAAATTTGCATACTTGGTGGGTGAACCAGGCCGACCGTTCTTGGTATGGGCCAGCTTGATGGATGAAACCATGCCGCCTACGACCACTTCCGTACGATCGTTCAACGTGGGTAAACGTATCGTGGTATGTGAGCACACGTTGGCCAGTAAATCTTTATGTTCGGCAAGTGGATGGCTGGAGAGATAGAAACCAAGCACCTCTTTTTCCATCAGCAGTCGTTCTCGTTCCTCGAACTCGGGGACTCTCGGCAAGGGTACTTTTTCATCCTCGTCGGAATCAGAAAACTGTTCAAACAGGTTTTTCTGACCACTGCGACGATCGGACAGCGCCGAGGAACCAGCTTGCAGGGCCCGCTCGATGATTTGCGATAATTGCTGGCGGTTCGCCTCAAGGTCGTCGAATGAACCGGACTTGACGAGACTTTCAATGGCTGACTTGCCGCAGGCGGACGGTTCAATCCGTTCGCAGAAATCGAAGAGGTCCTGGTAGGGTCCATCTTTTTCGCGGTTGCGCACGACTGCCTCGGCGGCTGAACCGCCACAACCCTTGATGGCGGAAAGGGCAAAGTAAATCTTACCATCGGCCACCGTGAATTCACTGCCTGACGTATTGACGTGCGGAGGAACAACCTCGATTCCCATCCGGTGGCAGTCTTCGAGGTGTTCAACGAGTGAATCCTTGCGTTTGAAGTTACGTCCCGAGATGTCACTCGAGAGCAGGGCAGCCATGAATTCCACGGGGTAGTGTGCTTTGAAGTAAGCGGTTTGATAGGCAATCAGGGCATAGGCAGTGGAGTGGCTCTTGTTGAATCCATAGCCAGCAAACTTGGTGATCATGAACCACAGTTCTTCGGCTTCATTGCGACGCATGCCGCGGTCCTCGGCCCCGACCAGGAACTGATCACGGTTCTTATTAATAATGCTTTCTTTTTTCTTGCTGATCGCCTTGATGCAGGTATAGGCTTCAGCCAGGTCGATACCACCAAAACGGTTCAGGATCCGCATGACCTGTTCCTGGTAAACCATCACCCCGTGAGTTTCGGACAGGATCTCCTTGAGGACGGGATGCTTGTAGGAAGCTTCCTTGCGTCCATGCTTGACCGCGACATAATCATCGACCATGCCACCTTCCAGGGGACCAGGTCGGTAGAGGGCATTGGTTGCAACAATGTCCAGGAAACTGTCCGGCTTCATGCGTTGCAACAGATCGCGAATACCGCCGCTCTCAAGTTGGAAAATTCCCTTGGTCTCTCCACGGCATAGCAAGGCAAAGGTTTCCGGGTCATCCGTCGGAAACTGGTGTGGGTCGATGGTTTGCCCTGTCGTTTGTTCGACGAGATCGACCGTGCGACGGAGAATGGTGAGATTGCGGAGACCCAGGAAATCCATTTTCAGGAGGCCGGCAGCCTCCACATCATTCATGGACCACTGGGTAATAATATCATCCTTACCGGAAACTTTTCCCAAGGGAAGATATTCTGTCAAGGGAAGGTCGCCGATGACCACTGCCGCCGCATGGGTTCCCAGGTTGCGGGCCAACCCCTCGATTTTCATGGCAAAATCAATCAGTTCCCGAACTTCACCATCCGACTTGTACTGGCCCGCCAGCTCGTCGCTTTTTTCCAGGGCTTCCGCCAGGGAGATTCCCAGTTCGTTCGGGATCATGCTGGTTAGTTGATTGACGCGATTCAAGGGAATTCCCAGTACGCGTCCGGTATCCTTGATGGCCGCTCGTGCTGCCAGGGTCCCAAAGGTACCGATTTGCGCAACGTTGGCCGCTCCGTACTTGTCTTTTACATAGCGGATGATGTCAGCACGATGCTCCTTGCAGAAATCGATGTCGATATCAGGTGCTTCCCGCCGGTTCACATCAAGAAATCGTTCGAACAGCAGGTCGTACTTGAGCGGACAGACATGACTCAGGTAGAGGGCATAACAGACCAGTGCTCCCACGCCGCTGCCGCGAGCTGTTGTCGGAATTCCCTTGTCCCGTGCCTCGCGAACAAAATCCCAGCAAATCAGGAAATAATCCGAGAATCCGAGTTCGTTGATAACCGATAGTTCGTGATCCAGCCGTTCCATGACACGGCTGGAGAGTTCTCCTTCGGGGAACATCTCCTCGTTGTTGGCATAACGATCACGCAAGCCATCCAGGCAAAGTTCCCGCAGGTGATTGATGGATGAAGTATCCGGTGGAAGTTCAAACGTGGGAAAGTGTCGTTCTCCCAGGTTCAGATCAATGTCGACCGTATCCGCGATTTCCTGGGTGCGCAGGACCGCTTCTTCCATCCCCGAGAAGGATTGATACATCTCTTCCGGGCTGCGCAGGTAGTATTCCTGGCCATCCATTTTCATGCGGGTCGTGTCGGTTCGAAAACGCCCGGTGTTGATGCACAGCATCACGTCCTGGGCATCGGCATCTTCCTGGTTCACGTAGTGCACATCGTTGGTCGCGACCATCGGAATGCCCAGTTCCTTGGCAACGTTGATGGCGCCCTCGGTGGCCAGGCGTTGTAATTCAACCCCGTTGTTCATGACCTCGATGAAAAAACGATCATCGAAAACCCCGTGGAACCACTGGGCCACCTCGATGGCCTGTTCCAGGTCCTGGTCACTACCGTGGCCGTTAAGTAACATGCGATTGAATTCACTCGAGAGACAACCACTCAAACAAATAATGCCCTCCTGGTGTTGCTCCAGTAACTCCCGATCAATTCGGGGTTTGAAGTAAAACCCCTCGAGGTAAGCGGCAGAACTCATCTGCATCAGGTTCTTGAAACCCACACGGTTCTGGGCCAGCAGTGTCAGGTGGTAACTGGAATCCTTCATCTTGCCGCTGGTCTTGTCGAATCGACTGCCCGGCGCAATGTATGCCTCGTAACCCAGGATCGGATTGATCCCGCGGTTCCGGGCTTCCTGGTAGAACTGCAACGATCCGTGCAGGTTGCCATGGTCCGTAAGGGCCAGCGCGTTCATGCCGTGGTCCTTGGCGCGATCCAGTAATCGAGGAATCGTCGCTGCACCATCCAGCAGACTGAAGTGACTGTGACAGTGAAGATGAACAAAGGGTCGTTGGTTCATGGCAATGCGTTCCGTCGCCAGGGAAGAGTATCCGCTTTCGTAAGATGGTTGCTGATTGTAAGGTACCAGTCCGGGTTCAGCCAACCACTGCCTCTGGGGGGAACCCTCGCGCCGCGGGCTCACGAGAAAGATCGATCCTGTCGATCCTACGTGGAGGAAAGGTCCGGATCACCGATTCGTCGCAGGTATTCGGCAATCCGACACTGTAAATCAAGGAGATTTTGCCACTCCCGCGTTTCGACCTGGAGTTGTTCGGTCTTGTCATCCGAGTTCACCGAATTTAACAGGCTCCGCAAGCGGATATGCAGATATTCCAGGACCTCGGCTAATTGAGCCGCCTGACCCGGGCTTAACCGATCAGGTAAATCCGGTGGTTCCAGTGCATGCAGGGTGGCCTGCAGGTCATTTCCATCATCCCAGTTCAATTCAAAATCAAACGAGGAAACATCCTTACCCAGTGATTTTCCGTTTGGACGGATCGTTGGATCTCCCTGGTCATCAGCTTCACGTAGACGCGCCAGACGCTCCGCAATTTGCTCCCGGGAGCCAAAAAGCAGGACCGAGCGGCCAAGACTGACCATGTCTCCAAAACGGAGAATCCGTAACTGGATATCTTCACCATTGACCTTTGTTCCATTGGTGCTTTCCAGGTCCGTGAGCACCAGTCGTTCATTATCTTCCTGAATTTTTAGATGGAAACGACTGATTCGCTCGTCATTGAGCTGAATCGTGTTCCCTTCTTCACGACCAATGGTCACGGGAGGTTTCAGGGTTTCGTAGACTCGTCCACGATCGGCTCCATCGAGTACACGTAAAGTGATGGCTGGTGACATCGTGAACCTTGAACCCAGAAAAAGAGGGATTCGTTACTCGCAGAAGTTACGATCAACTAAATGAACTAAAATCATTCCTTGTAAGCACTTATAGCATCCGTGGTACCTGCTGGTCAAGTGGCTGGAAGGTACAATTGGCGGGGCCTCTTGCCGCCCAGCCCGTCTTGCGGATAATGACGTAAACCTGTGTTACGGAAAAGGTTGACACAGGTTCATGGTAAGCCGCGCCCGTGGCGCAACTGGATAGCGCATCGGTCTTCGGAACCGAGGGTTGTAGGTTCGAATCCTACCGGGCGTGCTCACCTTTTTCTGCAACGGAATCAAGAGAACCCGTGACGGCTTGCCGGGGCTCAGTCCGTAGCGTCGCTGGCCGCTTGCAGGTTCACCAGTTGCTGGGTGACATAAAGCGGGCGATGCTTGCTTTCATCGAAGACCTTGCCCAGGTAAAGCCCCACGACTCCCAGGTTGGCAAGAATCAATCCGCCGATAAAGACGACGGCAACCATCAAGCTGGTCCAGCCATCCACGTCAACCCCGTGCGTGTAGTAACGGACGATTCGATAGGTGGCGTAAACGAAAGAAACGACAGACATCAGGAACCCGATGTAGATTGACAAACGCAGTGGCTTGTTCGACTGGGAAGTAATGGCTTCCACGGCGACGCGCATGGATTTAGTGAATCCATAACTGCTTTTCCCGCTGAATCGTTTGCCATGTTTCACGTCGACGTAGGTTGTTTGAAATCCCAGCCACTGGAGAAATACGGAATAGGCCCGGTTGCGTTCTCGCAGGTCGAGCATGGCGTTGACCACGTTCCTGGAGGCAATTGAAAAATTGGAGACATGAGGATCGATCTTGATGTCGCTGAGGAAATGGTAGAGTCGATGAAAAATCCGGGAGCAGGCTTTCTTGAGAAATGTATCCTGGCGATTGGTACGCCGCGCAAAAACAATCTCGTATCCTTCCAGGGCTTTCGCATACAGTTGCGAAATTTCTTCCGGCTGATCTTGCAGGTCACAGTCCATCACCACGATCCACTCTCCGGCAGCGTGGTCCAGCCCGGCCGTAATGGCGCAGTGTTGACCGAAATTTCGAGAGAGGTTCACTCCCTTGACGCGAGAGTCACTCGCAGCCAGTTCCAGGATGATATCCCAGGAGTCGTCGGGGCTGCCGTCATTGACGAGTACGATCTCAAAATCTTCTCCCAGGCCTTCCAGGACCTGGACCAGTCGCTGGTAAAGCTCACGCAGGCAACCACTGGCGTGGTACACGGGTGAGACGATCGAGATTTTCACGCGATTTGGCAACGTCACCGAAACTTCTCCAAGGATGAAATAGTGGCGTACGGGAACAACGAGTGTACGTGTCTTGTTACGCAAACCGTTGTGATTCGGTTTGCCCTGTTTCTGGGCGTTGTTGCCGGGTCGGTCCGATCGATTTGTCACGGCAACAATGGTTCGAATGCTTATCCTGATATCGGCTTCCTGGTCGTGCAGCCATCGCAATTCAACTTATTATCACCGGTTCTCGGCCAGAGAAGGTGAGCCATGGGGGGGTGGTGCGGTTTTTCAGGGTAAATCACGGGCCCCTTGTTACGTCCGGGGCGTCCGACTACGATGCTAGATAGGTCTTTTAGTAGCTGTTTTGTCTAGGTTTTCGTCATGAGATGCGTCTTGTCAGCGGTGGTGCAAAACGTTCCGGGTGTGTTAGCTCACATTTCGGGAATGCTCGCCTCGCGCGGTTACAACATCAATTCGCTGGCCGTCGGTGAAACCGAGGACCCGAATTTATCACGAATGACTTTCGTGGTAGTGGGTGATGCACCTGTCCTGGAACAGGTTGCCAAGCAGCTAGAAAAGGTCGTGACGGTTGTTGCCGTGACGGATATCAGTGCCCAGGACCACGTTGAACGTGACCTGATGTTGATCAAGGTCAACTCTTCCAACGGCAGTCAACGCAGCGAAATACGTGAACTGGTGGATATTTTCCGAGGCAAGATTGTTGACGTAGGCGCGGAAGAAATAATGATCGAGATCTCGGGCAAGGAACGCAAGATCGAGGCCTTTATTGAACGCATGAGACCATTCGGTATCGTCGAACTGGTGCGCGCCGGGCGCATCGCGATGGTACGTGGAAAGCTCAATGACAAGGATCAGGCTGAGCAGGATGCAGATGCATAGCCAGGCATAGGATTGCCGGCATCGGCCGGCACCTACCACAACAAGAGATTCCGAACGCTAAACAAGATTTCAAGGGAGCAAGGGCAACTTATGGCGGCCACAATTTTTTATGATACCGACGCAGATTTATCACTTCTCAAGGACAAGACGATTGCGATCCTCGGCTATGGATCTCAGGGACACGCCCAGGCGCAGAACCTGAAGGACAGTGGCTGTAATGTCGTGATTGGACAGCGACCTGGTGGACCCAATTACGATTTGGCCATCAGCCACGGATTTGAGCCGATGTCGCTGGCCGAGGCCAGTGCAGCAGGTGACTTGGTTAATGTTCTGTTGCCGGATGAAGTGCAGGGAGACCTGTACCGCAACGAGATTCAAGAGCACCTCGTGCCCGGGAATATCCTGATGTGTTCGCACGGTTTCAATATTCATTTTGACCAGGTCGTGGCACCCGAGGGTGTCGATACGCTGCTGGTGGCCCCCAAGGGCCCAGGGCACCTGGTCCGCAGCGAGTACGAGAAAGACGGCGGGGTTCCTTGCCTGATTGCCATGAATCCCGGTGCCAGCGAAGAAACATTGAAGCTGGGCCTGGCCTATGCCAAGGGAATTGGTGGTACGCGTGGTGGTGTCTTGCAGACCACCTTTGCTGAAGAGACCGAAACCGACCTGTTCGGTGAACAGGTGGTCCTATGTGGCGGTGTTAGCGAGTTGGTCAAGGCGGCTTTCGAAACATTGGTCGAGGCGGGTTACCAACCCGAGATGGCTTACTTTGAATGCCTCCATGAATTAAAGCTGATCGTTGACCTGTTCTACCAGGGTGGTTTGAGCTACATGCGTTACAGTGTCTCGAACACGGCCGAGTACGGTGACTACAGTCGTGGTCCGAGAATCATCAATGATGATACGCGGCAGGAAATGAAAAAGATTCTCACGGAAATCCAGGACGGACATTTCGCGCGGGAGTGGATCCTGGAAAATCGCGCTGGAGCGGCTTCTTTCAAGGCGATCCGTCGTCGCGATCAAGGACTGGAAATCGAGGAAGTCGGTCGCCGATTGCGCAAACTGATGTCGTGGATTGATTCGAAAGAAGTATAACCGTGGCCTGGGAGCTTGGTTGAATGGGACATCTGGAGTCGCTCGAGGTTTTTCAGCAACTGAAACCGGGAGACCGGGTGCAGTTGGTTCACGCAGTGAAAGTCGGGTTTCGTGACTGGACCAATACCACGGTCGGTACGGTAGTGAAAGCCGAACGCAGACGGCATGGTCTTCACTTTCAGCGCAACCAGGATGACCAGGTGTTCAGCGATGTGCTGGTCCTCTCACGTGATGATGGGGAATTGACGACCGTCACGCTCGACGATTTTTCTGAATTGACTCGACTGGAAGGATGATAGGTCCGTCCAGGACCTGGTTCGAAACATAAATCCGATGGCACCCCTATCCCTCCACCAGCAGCATGAGCGCTTGTTCGAAGGGAATCGATTTGTTTATCCGGTGCTCAGTCGCCGTAGCGGCGGCCTTTCGATCGGGGTTAATCTGAACCCGGACAAGATCTGCAATTTCGATTGTATTTACTGCCAGGTAAATCGCACGACAGAAAGTGAAACCCGGTTCGTTGAGCTGGATTCCTTGCTCGCTGAACTTGACCAGATGATCCAGTGGGTTTCCTCTGAAAGGATCTACAAGGCCGGGAAGTTTTCCGAGACGCCGGCACACCTGCGGGTGCTGCGGGATATCGCCTTTTCAGGAGATGGGGAACCGACCACCTACCGTAACTTCGATGAGGTAATCCAGGCCTGTGCAGCGCTCAAGCAGCAACACGGTTTGGACGAGGTGAGCATGGTATTGATTACCAATGCCAGCATGTTTCATCGTGAACACGTACAGCGTGGATTGAAAATCCTGGACGAGAACCAGGGACAGGTGTGGGCTAAGTTAGATGCGGGCACTTCGGATTACTATCACCTCGTCGAACGAACCACGATTCCTTTTCAGCAAATTCTCGATAACCTCACGGCGGCTGCCCAGCTACGACCACTGGTCATCCAGGCACTGTTCATGCGTATTCACGGGGAAGGTCCATCCGTGGCAGAGCAGGAATCTTTTTGCCAGCGGCTCAATGAAGTCATCGCCCAGGGCGGTAGCATCCAGCAGGTGCAACTTTATACCGTGGCTCGACCTCCGGCAGAAAGTTTCGTGACAGCCTTGAGTGATGCCGAGGTCGACCAGTTCACACAGCGAGTTCGCCAGCAAACGCAACTCGAGGTCGTTGGTTACTATGGAATGGCAGATGCCTCGACAGCAACATCGGAAGGTGAATGACGATGAACGATGAAACCAGGGAAACCGACTCCGAGGTCTTGTCGGATCCAGTAACGGGTTTTCGACAACGATGGTTGCCCATTTTCCTGATCATGAGCGGCCTGGTGATCTGGGCTATTGTGCATGCCGTGGGGGCCTATCTTTCCGGGCGGGGTAACCTCGCGGTGCTGAAGGCACTCTTCGTACTCGTATCGATGTCGGCCTTCCTGGCTTCCTGGGGCGTCCTGTTGTGGTATCGCAATCGCTGTATCAAGCGACAGTAGATCGAGGTTCAGCCTGGCCGGGAGAGAAAGTTTAGGCAGCCCATCGAGTGTTCCGCTTGCGTGGCTTGTAGGGCAGGCGATGTCTCTCATAGAATGACGCCACGTGGAGTTACCGATCTGGCCTTATTTTCCGTGTTTGCCTGATGCCCGCTTCTGACATTGTTATTAAAGGTGCGCGTGAACATAACCTGTGTTCGGTCGACCTGGTGCTGCCTCGCAATCAGCTGATTTGCCTGACCGGGGTGAGTGGTTCGGGCAAGAGTTCGCTGGCTTTTGACACGCTCTATGCGGAAGGTCAGCGACGTTACGTGGAAAGCCTGTCCAGTTTTGCTCGTCAATTTCTCGGGCAACTTCCCAAGCCGGACGTGGATCATATTTCCGGTTTAAGCCCATCGATTTCGATTGCCCAGAAATCAGCAGGTAACAATCCTCGTAGTACGGTGGGAACGATCACCGAAATTTACGACTACCTGCGTGTTTTGTATGCTCGCGTGGGACAGGGTTCTTGTCCACGTTGCCAGGATCCTATCACGGCGCAGAGTCGTGAGCAGGTGCTGGCGCAGATCCTGCAGTTGCCCAAGGGAACCCGTTTCACGGTCCTGGCTCCAGTCATTAGCAGCCAGAAAGGTGAGCATCGAGACTTGTTTGCCGACTTGTTGAAGCAGGGATTTTCACGGGCTCGCGTGGATGGCCAGGTTTACCCGCTCGCGGAAGTTCCGACGCTGGATCGTCGTATGCGTCACGATATTGATGTCGTGGTGGACCGATTGGAAATCAAGAATAACCTCCGTCCCAGGTTGGCCGAGGCCGTGGACCTGGCACTCAAAACCGGACAGGGAATCCTGGTAATTTCCACTGAAAACATGGTGAGCGAAGCAACGGTGAAATCCGCCAGTAAAAACGCCCTCCATTCCGCACAAGATGATTCGTCTGCCAGCACCGATCAGATTTTTTCCATGCACTACGCCTGTAACAAGTGCCAGGTTAGTTTTGCGACACCGACTCCGCAGTTGTTTAGTTTCAATAGTCCGCAGGGAATGTGCAAGGAATGCGATGGCCTGGGGCAGTTGTTTTCATTCGATGCGGACTTGCTGGTCCCCGACCCGTCGTTGTCATTTAAACAGGGCTGCTTCGAGCTGCTGGGGAAATGGAAAAAGCTGGGACGCTGGCGTCGCCATATTTACCAGGGAGTGGCCGATACGGTGGAACCGTCGCGCAAGTGGGATGCCGGCTACCTGCTGGAAACAGCCTGGCAGGATCTGGAATCTGCAGCGCAGGATGTCTGGTTGTGGGGCGCCGGTGAACAACACATCACGTTCACCTGGAGATCCGGTTCTTCACCCATGAAGTACGGGGGAGAATTCCAGGGGATTGTTCCGGACCTGATGTCTCGCTACCGGGCCAGCAAGAGTCGTCCCCAGCGCAGGCAGTTAGAACGTTACATGCGCACGATTGTTTGTCCCGAGTGTAGCGGTCAGCGACTGGTAAAGCAGGCACGGGCTGTCACGATCACAAGCGCGGTCGAGCGTTTTGCTGACAATCCGCAGCGCTCCCTGCCCGAGATCTGCCAGTTGTCAGTTCGCGAAGCATTGAACTTTTTCGAGCAGTTGGATTTCAGCGAGACCGAGGCGATCATCGCTGATGAAGCGGTGCGAGAAATTCGTGGTCGACTGGGTTTCCTGGTTAACGTGGGACTCGATTACCTGACACTGGACCGAACGGCGCCCACGCTTAGTGGTGGTGAATCCCAGCGCATTCGCCTGGCAGCCCAACTGGGATCCGGCCTGGTCGGGGTGCTCTATATCCTTGACGAACCTTCCATCGGTTTGCATGCGCGAGACAACCAGCAGTTACTGGGGACGTTGCAACGACTGCGAGACCAGGGAAATACCGTGGTGGTCGTTGAACATGATGAAGAGACCATGAGAGCTGCGGATCATCTCATTGACTTTGGTCCTGGGCCGGGAGTCCGGGGGGGCGAGGTGGTGGCCTCCGGATCGATCGATGACGTGATGAATTCGGCAGCGAGCGTGACTGGGCAGTACCTGGCCAGCAAGCGTGAAATTGCCGTACCGACCCAACGACGTGAGCTCGGGGAAGATTGGCTGCAGATTCGGGATGCCGCTCACAATAACCTTCGTAACCAGGATGTTGCGATTCCGCTGGGGACGTTCACCTGTGTGACAGGAGTCTCCGGTTCCGGGAAGAGTTCCCTGGTGAATGACATCCTGGTGGAGGCTTTACGGCGCGACCTGAACCAGGGCGTCGGAAATCCCGGAACGCATGCTGCCATGGAAGGCCTGCACCTGCTCGACAAAATGATTGCGATTGACCAGTCACCCATCGGTCGTACGCCGCGATCTAATCCCGCCACGTACATCAAGGTCTTCGACGACATTCGCCATTTATTTGCTCGCTTGCCAGAAGCAAAACGACGTGGCTTTGGTCCGGGACGATTTAGTTTCAATGTTGACCAGGGCCGTTGTGAAGCCTGTAATGGAAACGGTACGAATCGGTTGGAGATGGATTTCCTGGCGGATGTCTGGGTGACCTGTCCGATTTGCCAGGGCCGACGCTTCAATCGAGAGACCCTGCAGGTAAAGTTCAAGGATTACACGATCTCTGATGTTCTGGAGATGGATATCCAGCAGGCACTGGAGTTGTTTGAGAATGTTCCCAAGGTTCACCATAAGCTCCAGACACTGCGTGATGTAGGGCTGGATTACATCAAGCTTGGACAACCATCACCCACCCTCTCTGGTGGAGAAGCTCAACGTATCAAGCTGGCGCGTGAATTGACCAAGAAAAGTACCGGGCAGACCATCTACGTACTGGACGAGCCGACCACCGGTTTGCATTTTGCTGATATCCAACTGTTGCTGAAAGTGTTACATGGATTCGTGGAAGCGGGTAATACTGTCCTGGTAGTCGAACATAATATTGATGTCATCAAGACTGCAGATTGGATTATCGACCTGGGGCCGGAAGGAGGTGCCGGTGGTGGTACCCTCGTGGCCGTGGGGACCCCGGAAGAGGTCGCCGAAGAAGCAGCTTCCTACACGGGCCAGGCCCTGCGACCGGTACTCGGTCTGCCGGCCCGTAAATCGGTAACGACCGCTGCCAGGAAAACGTGGAAAGCGAAGGGGACCGGTCGCAGGGGCTCATCCGCAGGTACGCAGATGATTCGTGTTCGTGGTGCCCAGCAACACAACCTGAAAATGGTCGATGCAGAAATTGCCCGCGATGAAATGACCGTGTTTTGCGGTCCCAGTGGCAGTGGCAAGAGCTCCCTGGCGATGGATACGATTTACGCCGAAGGACAACGTCGCTACGTGGAGAGCCTGAGCGCTTATGCAAGGCAGTTTATCAACCAGATGCAGAAACCACGGTTGGAACATATCGAGGGCCTCTCGCCGGCTATTGCGATTGAGCAGAAAAACCTGGGCAACACTCCCCGGTCGACGGTTGGGACGGTCACTGAAATCTACGATTACCTGAGGATCCTGATGGCCCGACTGGGGACGCCCCATTGTCCAGCCTGTAATGTCCCGGTTGGTATGCAGACGGTTGACGAAATTGTTGACAAGGTGCTTGCGGAGCCTACCGGAACACGACTCTACCTGATGTCTCCCCTGGACCTGGACCAGGTCTCCCGGGTGGAGTTGCTGTGGGAGGAAATGTTAGCGGCAGGGTACATACGGGTCCGCCTGGACGGCGAGACTTACTCGCTGGACGAAGCTCCCGAGGTGGATCGGCGTCGTCAGCATCGCGTGGAGGTGATCGTGGATCGCGTGAAAATCGGTCCTCGATCTCGGTCACGCGTTGCGGACAGTATTGAAAATGCCCTGGAGTTGGGGAATGGTTTGCTGTACGTCGCTTACGTGAATGACGATCTCAAGGAGAGTCGTTGGGAGGTCAAGGTGCACAGCCAGTTCCTGGCCTGCGACTCCTGTGGTCTCAGCCTGGAACAGTTAACCCCGCACAATTTTTCTTTTAACAGTCACCTCGGTTGGTGTACGTCATGCGAGGGCCTGGGAACCCAGACCGGAGCGAATCCGGCTGCCCTGATTCGAGACCCGAAGGCGACATTGGCTGGCGGAGCCCTGGACCTTTGGCCGGACCTTCAACATCCAGTGGCAGAACGGATGCTACGGGCCCTGGCAAAGGACGTTGGCTTACCCCTGGATGTCCCGCTGGACCAGATTGATGCTCGCCAGAGAAGGCTCTTGATGCATGGTACAGGTGACCAGTGGTTCACGGTTTACCAGGACGCTTCCAAGGGGAAACGTGCGAAACCCAAGCCCATGTTTCGTTTCCAGTTCAAAGGTCTCTATCCGGCGCTTGAAGAAGCCTCGCGGTTGTCCCCGACCCTGCGTGCAAAGTTGGAACACCTGGTAGACGAAGTCGAATGTTCGTCCTGCGGTGGAAGTCGGTTACGAGAGGATGCGGCCAGTGTTCGGTTCTGTGGACGCAGTATGGACGAACTCTGTCGACAACCCCTGGAAAGTTTGCAGGAAACGGTTGAGCAATGGCAACTTGATTCGCGAGAGCAAAAGATTGCCGGTGAACTGATTCGTGAGATTCGCAGTCGGTTGCAGTTTCTGAATGATATCGGATTGCACTACCTGAGTCTGTCGCGCCCGGCAGCTACGCTTTCCAACGGGGAAGCCCAGCGAATTCGCCTGGCCAGTCAACTTGGCAGCGGACTTTGTGGTGTCCTCTATGTGTTGGATGAGCCAACGATTGGTTTACACCCGCGAGATAGCCAGCGGTTGATAGAAGCCTTGCAAAAGTTACGGGACCTGGGCAATACGTTACTGGTGGTCGAACATGATCGCGAGTTGATTGCTGCCAGTGACCGCTTGTGCGATTTTGGACCAGCTGCCGGTCGGCACGGGGGTGAGATTGTTGCCCGGGGGACTCCCGAGCAGGTTGCCAAGCGTCGCAAGTCGGTAACCGGACCTTACCTGAGCGGAAAAAAAGCGATTTCCATCCCCACCAATCGTCGCCTGGCAGGAGAAAAGGAACCACTCAGTGGTCAATGGCTGGAAGTGTTGGGGGCCCGTCATCACAATTTACAAAACATCGATTTGAGGATTCCCCTGGGAACCTTGACCGCGATTACGGGACCCAGCGGCAGTGGTAAAAGTTCCTTGATTGATGAGGTCCTTTATGCAGCACTGGCTCGGCGATTACATCGGGCCAAAGCGATTCCCGGGTTGCATGACCGCATCACTGGATTGGAATTCATTAACAAGGTGATCCGCGTGGATCAGAATCCCCTGGGTAATTCCCCGACGTCCAACCCGGCGACCTACACCGGGATGTTCGATCTGATTCGATCGTTGTTTGCACAATTGCCGGACGCCAAGCTGCGAGGTTTTACGCCACGACGATTTAGCTTTAACGTGGCGGGTGGTCGTTGTGATGCCTGTGATGGTAACGGCCAGCAGTGCGTTGAAATGCATTTCCTGCCGGATGTCTGGATTCGATGTGATGTTTGCCAGGGCAAGCGATACAACCCGGAGACGCTGGCCGTCACCTACCGGGGTCGATCGATCAGTGATATTCTCGATCTGACCTGCCAGGAAGCGGTTCTCCTGTTCGAGAATATTCCCAAGATTCGTCGTATTGTTCAGACCTTGTGTGATGTCGGACTGGATTACCTGACGCTCGGGCAGGCAGCCCCCACGCTTTCCGGTGGAGAGGCTCAACGCGTGAAGCTGGCTGCAGAACTGGCACGTCCGGATACGGGACAGACTCTTTACCTGCTGGATGAACCAACGACCGGGTTACACTTTGACGACCTGGCAAAATTACTGGAAGTCATTCATCGACTGGTCGACCTGGGTAACACGGTCGTCGTCATCGAACACAACCTGGATATCATCAAGGCCGCTGACTGGTTGGTCGATTTGGGCCCGGAGGCCGGAGCGGAGGGTGGCCAGGTGGTAGCAGCAGGAACTCCCGAACAAGTCGTAGCCGCGATGCCGGCGGCCGGTTCAAGAAAACGGAAGTCAAAGAAACAATCCAGCCATACCGCGGTCGCCCTGGCACCGGTGTTAGCTTCAGGGCCCTACGCAGAGCGAGTTGTATTTGATCCGAGCGTGCTTGATGCAAAGCAGGAGGGAGACCTGGAGATCCAGGAAGTGGGCAAGGAAACTTCCATGCCCTGGGAAGCCGATGGTCGTCTATGGCATACGCAGAGTCGTGTTGATCGCAAGGGGCAAGCATGTCGCTGGGATGGAGAAATCCTGGGCCAGGTCGTGGATCGGATCCAGCAACTGGGAGAATTTAGCGAGACGGATTGGAGTGCCCGTAGTGTCGTGGAAATTGCGGCAACCAAGAAATCGACGGGCTGGTTCTTCCATGCAATTACTGGTGAAACCTGGCTGTTGAAAATGAAGTTTCGCGTGGCGCGCGGGACGTTTCAACGAACGGATCTTGTCGAAAAGATGCCGTTGAAAACATTGAACCAGATGGACGAGTTGCCCGTCTACGGAAATAATCCGCGAGTTAAAGTCAAGACACTTCGAGGGCCGTGGCAGGAAGTGCAGGTCCACGCCCATAGCTGGGAAGAGATAGACACACCGGCTTTCTGGGAGTTCCTGGAACAGGCGGTGGAGGGCTTCCGAAAGATTACCCAGCGTGCCCAGGAAGATCCCAAGCAGTGGATGCCGTGGAAAAAGCTGGGGCAGAAATGGCATTTCATGCGGAAAGGATTCCCGCCGGGAAAATCTGTGCTATGGAAAGCGGAAGTGCTGGAAGAGCTTTTCGAAATATTGGCAGATATCGTGCCCCAGGGACAGTTCCTGTGGAATAACCAGTCACGTGTCCACCTCTATGACCAGGGTGGGCGTGATCCCTGGGCCACGGTCATGACGAAGCGGAGCGAGGATGTCACGTTGCTGCTGCGAGGACCGGCCGGTCGTGTACCCCTGGGTCGCCTCGCTGGATTGGGTCGGGATCGAGCCCTGGATAAGGAGACGGCCTCGGGTGCCGATATCGTCAAGCTGTCGTTTCGAAATTTGGAGGATCTACACAAGGGGAACCTGCCCCAATTACTGCAGGAACACCTGGCAGCGGTCCAGGAGAAGAGCCAGAGCTGAGTGATCCGTGAATGCGGGAAAGGAAATCATGATAACCAAGCCACAACAACCGCAGCAGGAATCCTTGATTGATCCGAACTTTCTGTTTCGGTTCTCGGTGCCCTGCCTGCGTTCCCGGGAAACCTGGACAGACGAGGGGATCAAGCTATCCCGAAAATACCTGGTTCCCAGCTTCGGTGAACTGATGCAACGGCCGGTGTTTGCGGAGCTTCGCATGGGGTGGAGTGAGCACGGTTTGATGTTCACGCTGCGTGTCTCGGGGAAAAAGAATACGCCCTGGTGTCGTTCCCAGAGAATCGAGGACAGTGACGGACTGCAACTCTGGATCGACACGCGTGATACGCACACGATCCATCGCGCCGGTAGGTTTTGCCATCGTTTTGCCTTTTTACCCTTCGGTGGTGGTAAGAACCAGGAAGAACCGGTGGCAGATTGGTTACCGGTGGCACGAGCTCGTGAAGCCCCTCATCCGGCGCGTGCGGAAGACATGGCTGTGCGCAGCGAAAAAAGAATAGATGGTTACATCCTGGAAGGATTTATTGCCGCTGCAGCTCTTACCGGTTATGACCCGGAAGAATATCCCCGGCTGGGTTTCACGTATGCCGTGGTCGATCGAGAACTGGGTTGGCAAACCTTGAGCCTTGGTCCGGAATACTCGTTTCGGGAAGATCCCAGTCTCTGGGGAACGCTGGAATTGAATCGTTCCTGACGATCGGGACCCGGGATGAGTTCAAAAAAAAGACCGCCAGCCGGTAGGCTGACGGTCTCGTGAACTAACGCGTTATGGTTCGTTATTCCTTGTTGAGCTTGCAGCAGAGCGGGGAACCCTTGTGCAGTTCGCACTTGGCACAGACCTCGGCCCCTTCCTTGCAGCATTTTTCTCCACCAGCAACCTCGCCACACTTGCCACAAAGGGTCTTGCCAGCCACATCGGCTTGCTTGAGCTTGCAGCAAAGCGGTGCACCCTTGTGGAAACCACAGGATTCGCAGGCAGTTCCGTCAGTAGCACAACAGGTCTCGCTTCCCTTGTGTTGCCCACAGTCACCACAGAAATTGACCTGTGTGGTCTCTTCCGTGTTGTTGGTATTGGAGGCACTCGTGTTGGTGTCATTGGAGGAGTTGTTATTTTGGTCACCGCCACATCCAACGAGAAGTAAACTCGCCAGGGTCATGGTGGTGATGTAAGCAGTCCATTTTTTCATGCTACAGATCCTGTCCTTGAATAGCCTGTGAATTTGAAATAACCAGGGTGCCGGCATTAACCGCTCACCAGTTGAGTCGACAACTTAGATTTTTTACCGGAAAAGATCAAGGGAAAAATGTTGCTGCAGATACCCTCGATCAGGAGGCTGCATGGACGGTTGGCTCAAACAGGTCAGCCATGTCGCGGGCATGATAACTGCTGCGAACAAAGGGTCCGCTGGCAACCTTGCGAAAACCTAGTTGCCTGGCCAGTGTACCCAGTTCGTTGAATTCATCCGGGGGCAGGTAACGAACAACGGGCAGGTAACGTGGACCAGGTTGGAGGTATTGTCCCAGCGTCAGCAGGTCACAGCCTGCCTCGCGCAGGTTACACAAGACGTCCAGCAATTCCTGGTGGGTTTCTCCCAGTCCGAGCATGAGTCCACTCTTGGTTAGGATGCTGGAGTCGATTTGTTTGACTTGTCGAAGCAGGTCGAGCGTCCAGCGGTAATCCGACTTGGGTCCTCGCACCTGGCGATAGAGCCTGGGGACCGTTTCGGTGTTATGGTTGAACACCTCGGGCCTGGCAGCAACGACTCGTTGCAAGGCTGCCGGGTTGTTTAGGAAATCAGGGGTCAGTACTTCTACCGTGGCTGCTGTTCGTTCGCGAACGGCCATGACGCAGCGATAGAAATGGTCAGCACCTCCATCCGGAAGGTCATCGCGGGTTACGGATGTAATGACCACGTGACGAAGTCCCATCCGTTCTGCAGCCTGGGCCAGCCGTTGAGGTTCGTCATCGCTCAGCGGCGCCGGTTTTCCGCGTTCTACCGCACAGAATCCACAGGGCCGGGTGCAGATGCTGCCCAGTACCATGAAAGTGGCTGTTTTCTGCGAATAGCACTCCATGCGGTTGGGGCATTTGGCATGGTCACAAACGGTCTCCAGCTGGAATTCTTCCAGTAGCTGGTGTGTAAAATGATTGCTGTTTCCTTTGGGAACCTGTCGCTTGAGCCACCTCGGCAGGCGCTCGGCGACCGGGGGCGCGGCCAGGATGGGCAACTCGGGCATCACGGGGCGTTGGTTCACGCGAGAAACTCGTTCCAGTTGACAGGTTGAGGTAATTCGAGGGTTCGCTTGAGCGGGCACCAAGCAACCGCTGACATTCTAGCATCTTGTCATGATTGGGCCAGCATGATGTGATCTGGGGTGTGCTGCCTATTTCGACTAGTCGTTGGGCAGGATATAGTAGAGCTATGGCGAAAAATAAGTCGAAACGAAAGAAGAAAAAGGGGGCAGGCGAAAAATCGGATGCGCCTGGCCAGCGCGTGATTTCGCAAAATCGTAAAGCGAAGCATCGATTTTCCGTGCTGGAAAGCCTCGAGTGTGGAATTGCCCTGGTGGGTAGCGAGGTCAAGAGCCTCCGTAATGGCCAATTGTCGCTGGATGAATCTTATGGCCAGGTTCGTGGTAAGGAACTCTGGCTGGTGGGAGCTGATATTCCCCAGTATGCCCAGGCAGCGCATTGGAACCATGATCCCAAGCGCGATCGGAAACTATTGCTGCAGCGGCGCGAGCTCACGAAGTTTGCAGGCCAGGCTCGCGAAAAGGGACTGACGTTGGTTCCCCTGAAAATGTATTTCAATCAACGTGGGATTGCCAAGCTGTTAATGGGATTGTGCCGCGGTCGCAAGATGCATGACAAACGCGAGGCACTCAAGAAAGCGGATACCCAGCGGCAGATTCAGCGGGCCATGCGGCATCGATCGTAAATCCAGGGAACTTGCCATTGATCTTTGACGTATACACGATAGTGATTAAGTTGAGTTATCAGCACGCGGTGTCTTGCGAACCGGACAGCTAATATCATGCTAAAAGTGCACAACCTCAAGAAAACCTATACCCAGCCCAACGGCCAGCCATTGCACGTGCTGGATGTGCCTGCGTTTCATTTGGACCGCGGGGAACAGGCGGTCCTGGTCGGTCGCAGTGGTGGTGGTAAGACCACCCTGTTGCACGTGATCGCAGGGATCAGCCACGCCACGGCCGGAGACGTGACGATCGACGGCGTGCCATTGAACCGGTTGAGCGAAGCCGGGCGAGATCGGTTCCGAGCAGGGATGATTGGTTACGTGTTCCAGACCTTTAACCTACTGCCCGCCTTTACGGCATTGGAGAATGTTTTACTGGGAATGACCTTTGCCCGGGGTAAACATGATCGGGGGCGGGCGGAACGGCTACTTGCTCGAGTCGGCCTGGCCGACCGCATGAGTCACCGGCCGGCGGCCATGTCCGTGGGGGAACAGCAGCGCGTGGCAGTGGCCCGTTCCCTGGCGAATTCGCCTCGGTTGCTGTTGGCTGATGAGCCGACGGCCAATATTGATCCCGCCAACCAGCAGAACATTATCGACTTGGTTCGGGAGACGGCCCGGGAAGAATCGATCAGCCTACTGCTGGTCACCCATGCGATGGAAGTGGCTGACCAGTTTGATCGCGTCGATCGCCTGGAAGATATTAATCGAGTTGGTCAGGAGCTTCCGCCGCCGCAAATGCCTGGCGAACCGGTCGCTACCCCGTAAGAAAATTTCCATTCACGAGAATTATTGCCAGAGCCATGCAAGCGTTACAACGAATTTCTGGTCGCCTCTTCGTACTCTTCGTACTCCTCGTACTCTCCGTCCTCGTCACCTTCTTCTTCCGCCTCTTCGTCTTCCTCGTACTCTTCGTCCTCGTCGCCTTCTTCTTCTTCCGCCGAAACGCCGCGCTGCTTCGAGTTGCCTTGCGCAGCGTGCAGCAGCGCGGTGTGGCATCGCTGCTGACCGCCTTCTCGATGGCGCTGGGAATTATGCTGGTCGTTTCCGTGTTGGCGATCCACGGCGTGATTTACCAGTCGTTCAGCACCAATGCTTCCCTGGGTTACAACATCATTATTGGTGCCAAGGGGGGCAAGCTGCAATTGACGTTGAACACGGTCTACTATCTCAGCCAGCCGGTCGAGAACATTCCCTACGAGTTTTACCTCGAGTTCAAGGACCAGGAAGCTCGCGGGTACGATTACCAGTTTGCCCTGACGCGTTATGCAGAGCATTTACAGCGTTCTGTTGAACAATCTCCTGGTGCCATGTTGGCGGGTATGAATGGAGTGCTGGCGATCGGTTCGCAGTGCGTGACATCGACGGCGCTGGAAACCATCCGCCAGGGACAGGATCCCACGGCACGCCCGGGACGGTTTCGGGCCTTTACCCAGTTAGCCATTCCGCTTTGCCTGGGTGATTATTACGGTCGTTTTCGAGTGGTCGGTACGACCCCGGAGATGTTCGGCGCACTCAGTTTTGGACCCACCGGTGAACGTAAATATAGCTTTGGCGAAGGACGCAACTTCCAGACCTGGAACAAGGATCATGGTTATTTCGAGGCCGTGGTAGGTGCCACGGTGGCGGATGAAAAAGGAATGAAACTGGGAGACCAGTTCTCTCCGGCACATGGAGATCCCGACGGTCATGGGCACGAGAGAAAGTTTACCGTGGTGGGTATCCTGGGACGGACCGGGACTCCCAACGATCGCGCAGTGTTTATCAACATGGAAGGTTTCTACCTCATGGACGATCATGCCAAGCCGATCGAATCCGAAGATGACGAGGAGGTGTCCGAAGGCGAGGACGCGGAAACCGTGAACGAGGCTGCAAACCAGGAAACCGTATTGGTCGTTCCCCAGGATCGGTTGCAGCCGCTGCCTATCGAACAACGTGAGGTGACTGCTATCCTCCTGCGTACGGTTGATCCTATTTCGGCGCTCTACTTGCCCAATCGTATTAATGAAGGTCCTGTTGCTCAGGCGGTCTTGCCGACCAGTGAGATTTATTCACTGTTCGGAACCATCGTGCAGCCGATCCTCCGCGTGCTGGTGCTGTTGACGGGCATGATTTGTGTCGTCTCGGGAGTTAGTATCCTGGTCAGTATTTATAACTCGATGAGTGATCGTCGTCATGAGATTGCCGTCATGCGTGCCCTGGGTGCTCGTCGGGGAACCGTGCTACAGATTGTCCTCTGGGAATCGATCATTCTGTCAGTGGGAGGTGGTTTGCTGGGCTGGTGCATGGGGCACGGCCTGGTGGCCGCAGCCAGCCCTAAAATCGAGGCACAAACAGGAGTCTCCATAGGATTTTTTGACCTCGCACCACCGGTCAACCTGCTGGAGATGCTGGGGGCGGAGGTTTCTTCCGATTGGGTCCGGCAGTGGTTCATGCTCTCGCCGGAAGTGTTGCTGATCCCCGTGTTAATCCTCCTGGCTGTCCTGGTAGGCCTGATTCCCGGGCTGGCGGCTTACCGGACCGACGTAGCAAAGTCACTGGGCAAGTAGGGCGCCAAGCCCCGTACCGATCTCTCGCCTTTGTCGAGATTTACTTTTCCGGGTACTCTTTTCGGTTGCGTTGAAGCGGGAAATATGGGTAAATGAAACGAAGCTTACCCGTGGTATATCGGAGTTGTGAACGTTTGAGAAAAGGGGAGAAATCCATGGTTCATTCATGGTTCAAAAGCCTGTTGGTCATTTTATTAGCCGTGGTCCTCGTTTCCAGCGAGACCCTGGTGAGGGCCTGCCCGTTTTGTTCCGCCGTTTCACAGACGTTCAGTGAAGAGATGGCATCGATGGATGCGGTCGTGCTGGGCAAGTTGATGAAACTTCCGCCCGCTCCCAAGCCGGGTGAACCCAAGTCAGAAGAGGAAGAGGTTCCCAAGGCGCTCTTCGAGGTGGTAACGGTTTTGAAGGGCCAGGAACTGATGGGTAAAACCCAGACCATCGAGACGATTTATTTTGGAGAAGGGAAAGTCGGTTCGTCGTTCCTGATCATGGGAGTTGATCCACCGAAATTAATGTGGTCGACACCGTTGCAGGTAACCAAGCGGGCCCAGGATTACATTGTCAAGCTGCCGGGGTTGCCCGCAGAAGGAAGTAAGCGGCTGGAGTTTTTCCAGGAGTATCTCGAGGACAAGGACGAGATGTTGGCCCGTGATGCTTACGATGAGTTTGCCAAGTCTCCCTACGCCGCGGTGAAACAACTGAAGCCCAGGATGAAGCATGACCAGGTCATTGCCTGGATCAAGGACGTGGATGTACCGGCCAGTCGTCGTCGACTTTACCTGACGATGCTGGGCGTCTGTGGTACGGCCCAGGATCTCCCCCTGCTGGAGACCATGCTCAAGTCGCAGGATCGGAAGATGAAGGCTGGGCTCGATGCGATGATTGCCTGTTACCTGACACTCAAGGGAGAGTCCGGTGTGACCCTGGTCGAGGAGCTGTTCCTGAAAAATAAGAAATCCGAGTATGCTGATACCTACGCGGCTATCATGGCATTACGTTTTCATGGTACTGAGGCAGATATCGTTCCCAAGAAGCGACTGTTGCAGGCCTTGCACTACATGCTGGAACGCCCCCAGTTGGCGGATCTGGTGATTCCAGATCTGGCGCGTTGGGAGGACTGGTCCCAGATGGATCGCCTGGTCAAGCTCTTCAAGGATGCTGATGACAAGACCAGTTGGGTACGGGTACCTGTCATCAACTATCTACGTGCCTGTCCCTTGCCGGTGGCCAAGGAAAGAATCAAGGAACTGGAAAAGGTAGATCCCGCAGCAGTCAAACGGGCAAATACTTTCTTCCCCTTTGGACCCGGTGCGAACCCCGGGAAAACGGAATCCACGACTCCCGAAAAGTCCTCTCAACAGGATCGCAACGATTCTACGGAAAAAGCAGTCGTTGCAAGTGACACCGTGCCAGAATCAGTGCCTGTTGCATCGGATCTTGCCGATGAAAATAACGGGATTGCACTAGTTACCGAGGCAGTTGCGACTGCCACTTCACCGGCTGTTCGCGTGCAATCGCCAGAGGTGGTGCGTGAACCAATGAACCGCTGGTTCCTCTTGGGCGTACCATGGGTTGTTGGAGTGGGCTTGTTCCTGGTGCAATGGGTCGTCCTTAACGGTGCCGGTCGTGGTTCGATCGAGTCCGTTGATCCATAGCAGGACAAAGTGATTTACTTTGTCGAATCAGCTCACGGGTATTTTCCTGAACCAGGTCCCGGGCGAGTTGTAGGTTGCTTGTACGGGTTCGCTGGGTTAGTACAAGACCAGGTGAATTGATCGATATGTCCAGTTACAGTGATGCCGGTTCCGGTCCTGTGGATTCCCTTGCTGCTTCTGACTACGAGGCACAGCGGTTCGAAGTCTACCGGGCGTTAAGCAAGTCGGCGGTGACCTCTGCCATTTGTGCCCTGGTTGGATTGAGCGGTCTGCTCTTCCCGTTGATGTTAGTGCTGCCGGCAACAGGTTTTGTCTTTGGGGTCATTGGCCTGTTAAAGCTGAGACGCTATCGAAATGAATTGACCGGCTTCGGCCTGGCATTGGTAGGAACACTGGTTTCGATCGTGGTTTTTGTTAGTGGTTCGTGTTGGCATGTCTACAGCTATGCCAACGAGGTGCCCGAGGGTTACCAGCGGCTTAACTGGTACCAGTTGCGTGGAGAGGAAACGCAGCCGATTAATGCGCATGCATTGGAGATCAAGGATAAACCTGTTTTCGTGAAGGGGTATGTCCATCCGGGAGTGGATGGCTTTGGTGAAGTGAAGAATTTTGTCCTGGTCCCTGATATGAAAACCTGTTGTTTTGGAGGACAGCCCAAGCCGTGGGATATGATCGAGGTGACGCTGGGAGAAAACAGCAACAAGATCAAGTACAGTCGCAGCAAGCGGGGATTATGGGGTGTTTTTCGCGTGGAGCCACCGGTGAGCAAAAAAATTGGCGACGTTCGCCCCGGTTTTTACAAGATGACCACGGATGATTTACGCTAGAATGCAGCGATTGGTTATCCTGATATCACCCGGGAAGTTACGAAGGTTTTTGTCATGACCTATTTGAACCAGCCGTCCTCGTGTCACCTTTACCCTCGGATGGTGGCTGTCTTGACGATGGTGTTCTTGCTGGCAGCACCGATCTGTGTGTCGACAGGCCAGGCGCCCAAGAAGCCGAAGGACCTGACTTTTGACGGCATCAAGTTTCCCATGAAAAAGGGAACCAAGTTCAAACGGTCCATGTTGACCAAGGAAATCGAGGCCCTGCAGGGTAAACCGATTCGCATTCGGGGATATATCCTGCCGAGTTTTCAACAGAAGGGAATCAAGCAGTTTGTGCTGGTCCGTGACAACCTGGAATGTTGTTTTGGCCCCGGGGCAGCTCTCTACGATTGCATTATCGTTGAAATGGCAAAAGGTAAATCGGCCTCGTTCACGGTGCGTCCGGTTGCCGTTGAAGGTGTTTTTACTGTGCGGCCCTTCAAGGGACCCGACGGGAAACACCTGGCAATTTACCACCTGGTAGGCCAGTCGGTGAAGTGATCTGCAGTCGGTGCTTCAAGCGTCGGAGCACCAGCCAGGTTGAGGCTTGCGGAAGATCTTCGGTTCTGCGGTGCTTTGTAGTTTCTCAATGCGCTGTTGCGTGGCCTGCACCTCGACGTCCGTGGCATGCCATTTGATACCGAGATCGAAGCTGGCATGACCGCCGGGTGCGAGTTTCTGAACGCGACCTTGCTCGCCCTCGTACGTGCGCGGGTTCGGGAAATTAGTGCCCGGTTCAATGCCTGTTACACAGCCATCTTCGCGAGCCGTGGTGTTTTTCCAGACGGAGAAACAGGGCAGTTGCTTGACGTTGAAATCCAGGCTGACCCCTTTCGTGCCATGTGCATTTTTCAGCATGACCGAGGTGTTGTCCTGGCCATCTCCGAGCAGGTGAATGAAATAGACCTGTTCCTCGATACCCGGTTCTGCAGCGGCATAGCTGTTCCACTGATCAATACTGCTGGCCGCATGATCGTTACGGGGAACGACGGTTTTTAATGGTGCCACGAGTTGGGCGCCGGCGTCCAGCAGTCCTGGTTGTCCAAAGTTGGTGTGATAGAGGATCTGGCTTTCCGCAGCACTGGCAGAAAGATTGTGGATCTCGTCGTGGATCTGCAATGCATTCTCGTTGAATTTCATGGTCAGCGTACTGACGAGTTTCAACTTGAGGAAGTGAAACCGAGTCTCGTAAACCTCTCCCGTCACCGAGATGGTCTGTTTGTCCGGATCGGCACTGACCGTGACACGCTGGGCAGGGCGATTACCAATACGTCCATGTAACGTGTACAGCAACTTGCCCTGCTCATCGAATTCCGGGGCACCGTTACTTTCCAGGCCACAACGGACCATTAATTCATCGAAACCATCCAGCCATCCCAGTCCACTGGGTTCACCCAGGTCGACGAGGCTGGGATGTACGGGACCAGGGACGGGTGAGTCCCAGCCAATCACATCGTCACCAGACCATGCCCGGTGCAGGCTCATCCCACGTGTGGGTAATACATCGATGGCCAGCTTGCCATTATTCAGGCGCACGACGTCGACTCCGTCACTGAGTCCACCGCGCAAGGTTCGTTTACTGATCTCCAGACCTGCCGGGGCTCCCGGGAGGTCCTTCGCAGCGAGTTGAAAGGAATCGACGTATTCTTGTTGGGCGACATCAGTCAGGACCCAGGTTTTGGCGGCCATCGTTTTTTCTCCTGGATGCGCAGAAGTCGAGTTGCAAGTTACAGGGTTTCGCAGGATTCAACCGAAGTGGTTGGTCAACTCCTTCAATTTACGCTTTTACCCGTCGCTTTACCAGCGCCGAAGAGGGAAGGAAAATCAGTTGGTTTACTTGTAAGTCATGCTAAAAACCGCTACAAAAAACGCCCTTGACTGCTAAATTTCTGAAACTAGTTTCCTGGAACCCAAAGAGAGCTGAGACGAGCAAGATGGCAAGCGAAAATAACATGGTGAGCAGCGATAACGTGGCGGGGATTCTGGAACGGGCCTTGGATGCCGGCCAGGGGCTATTGAGATTAACCCCGACCTGGGTACCACGGAGCTTCCTGCATCCGGGACGACGCCTGCGATTGCACACGGATGACCTGTACGCATATGGAGCCGATCGTGGTGGTATCGATGAACGTTGGTTTGGTTCTACCACGGAGGCAGCCAACGAGGGCCGTGTTTGGCATGAGGGACTAAGCTTCTGTGCATTCGAGGGCGAAACGTTTCTTTTAAAAGATGCCGTGGACGAGGCAGGTGCCCGCATCATCGGTACCGAGATCTACGAGAAATACAATCGCTGGCCAATCTATTCCAAGTTCTTTGACAACATGGGGCCGATTCCGCATCACATGCATCAGAGTTCCGCAGATGCCGAGCTCGTGGGCCAGGAAGGGAAACCGGAAAGCTACTATTTTGCTCCCCAGTACAACAACGTTGATAATAATTTCAGCTATACCTTCATGGGCCTGGAGCCGGGAACCACCAAGGCCCAGCTCCGCAGGTGCCTGGAAGACTGGAACAAGGGAGACAATGGTATCCTGGATCTTTCCAAGGCCTATCGACTCAAACGCGGTACAGGTTGGTTAATCCCACCCGGCGTGCTGCATGCACCGGGATCTCTTTGTACCTATGAGCCGCAATGGGGTAGCGACGTGTTTGGCATGTTCCAGTCACTGGTCGAGGGCCGTTATGTTCCCTGGTCGTTGCTGGTCAAGGATATGCCGGAAGATAAACACCAGGACCTGGATTTTATTATTGGTCAGCTTGATTGGGAGAAGAACGTGGATCCCAATTTCAAGGATAACAACTACCTGGAACCGATTATTGATGCCTCTCGCAGTGGAGACGGTTACACGGATCGGTGGATTGTTTACGGCGACGTGAATGGCGACCAATTATTTAGCGCCAAGGAACTGACGATTGAGCCGGGTGCCAGTTGTACCTTGCAGGACCCTGGTGCCAGCAGCTGGATCACCACGCAGGGCAAGGGTCGTATTGGTAACCTGGCATTGCAGACACCCGCCCTGATTCGATTTGGTGAGCACACCGAGGACGAGGTGTTTATCACCAGCGAAGCTGCTGCGGCAGGTGTCGAAATTGAAAACACCGGGGCGGAACCGCTGGTGGGACTTCGTTACTTTGGTCCGGACGTCCAGCAGAACCTGCCGGCGATGGGAGCTTATAAGAACAGTTAATATGTTGGTGCTCGTTGGGGCGAGCCCATTTTGCAAAACCAGAGAAATTTACGGATTGATCGAGGAGCGATGAAATCATGAGCAACACTTTTCCAAAACTGCATAACGCGATGTGGCCCGGTCTGGTTGGCAAAGGAGACGAGGAAGGCCAGGAGCCACCGATCAGCCTGGAGAAAATGCTGGAACTGACCTCGGCTGCCGAGGTTGATGGCCAGAAATTCGAAGGAGTGGATTACTTTCTCTTTCACCCGCACACCGATCCGGATGCCAGTGATGATGAACTGAAGCGTATTGCGGATTTGATTGCCAGTCATGGCCTGGTCGTTGGTTCCCTGGTGGCACCCATCTGGCCGGGAACCGTGGGGGATTCCGCAATGGGTGACGATGAACAGCAGGGAAAGTTCCTCGATGCAATTCACAAGGCCTGTCGTATAGCCGCCGTGTTCAATGATATTGGTATTCGAACCGGTGGTGTGATTCGTGTTGACTCGGCGGAGTTCGGTGTCGACAAGTGGCGAGAAGATCCGGCAGCTGGAACGGCCCGGATCGTGGATACGTTCCAGCAAGCCGCCCGAATTGCGGCGGACCATGGAGAACGACTTGCTGCGGAAGGTGAAATTTGCTGGGCGGGCATGCACAGCTGGAAGGATATGCTTGACCTGCTTGAGGGTGTTGGTATGCCGGAAGCATTTGGCTTCCAGGCCGATCAGGCCCACACCTATCTTTACCTGATGGGCTATAATGCGCCAGAGCACGCACTTCTGCAGGACGGGTATTCGCAGGAAGAATTTGACAGTGCCTATGCCACGTTGACTGACAAGCTACGACCCCACACGATTGATTTTCATGTGGCACAGAACGATGGCACGGTCCATGGTGCTGGTGCTCACGATAAGACGGGACGGCATTGCTTGGCGGATGACCCGAATGGGAAGCTGGATATTACCGCTACGGCGGAGTACTGGTTGCGTGATGCATCAGCTCGCGGGATTAACCATATTTGCTGGGATGGCTGCATGTTCCCGAACGAAACCCTGGAGAATCCGCAGACGTGGAATACGATTTTGGATGCCATGATCAAGGTCCGTGATGCTCACGGCTGGAACTAAAAAAGACTAAATCATCAACACGTAGAGAATCAATACATAGAGAGAGTTACAACAATGGCGAAGAAACCACTTAATATTGGCATGATCGGTTACGGCTTCATGGGGCGGGCGCATTCGAACGCCTACTGCAAGGTCAGCAATTTTTTCGACCTGGAATACGAACCCGTGCTCAAGGCCGCCTGTGCTCGTAACGAAGAGAATGTGCGTGCCTTTGCGGACAACTGGGGGTACGAGTCGATTGAAACCGACTGGCGTGCCCTGGTGGCCCGCGATGATATTGATGTTGTTGATATCTGTGTCCCCAATAACCTGCATAAGGAAATGGCAATCGCCTGCGCCGAGGCCGGTAAGATGATTCTTTGCGAGAAACCGATCGCGATGGATACGGCAGAAGGTGAAGAGATGTGTGCCGCCGTGGAGAAAGCGGGCGTCGCCAACATGGTCTGGTACAACTATCGCCGCGTCCCTGCGGTGACCCTGGCCAAGCAATTAATTGATGAAGGTCGACTGGGACGAATTTTTCACTACCGCGCCCAGTTCCTGCAGGACTGGACCATCTCCTCGGAACTACCACAGGGGGGTGAGGCCTTGTGGAGACTGGACGCCAAGGCCGCTGGCTCCGGCGTGACCGGTGACTTGCTGGCCCACTGTATCGATACTGCGATCTGGCTTAACGGTGGCATTGACTCCGTATCGGCTATGACGGAGACCTTTATCAAGGAACGTGTTCACCAGGGAACCGGGGAAGTGATGCCGGTGACGATCGATGATGCCTGTACGTTCATGGGACGATTCAGCAATGGTTCGCTGGCCCTGTTCGAATCCACGCGTTACGCGCGTGGACACAAGGCGCTCTACACGCTGGAAATCAACGGAGAGAATGCATCGATTCGCTGGGACCTGCACGACCTGCATCGCCTGGAGTACTTTGATCATCGCGATGATTCGCTTGTCCGTGGCTGGCGCAGCGTTCATGTCAGCGATGGTGACATGCCCTACATGGACAAGTGGTGGGTGCCTGGACTGCAGATTGGTTACGAGCACTCGTTCGTGCACCAGGTTGCTGATTTTATCATGGGTCTGTCGAGTGATACGCCTGCCTCGCCGACCTTCCGGGATGCCTTGGAAACCCAGAAGGTCTGTGATGCGGTATTGGCATCAGCCGATTCGGGTGCCTGGACCAACGTGGGCTAAACCAGCAGTCATTTCGGATTGGTTCATTGCAGCGAGGTCGGTGGGGAGATGAATTATTTTGCCCACGGACGGATGTTTCTTGACGATCCCTGCTTCCTCGCGGGGACTGCCATTCCGGACTGGATGAACGTGGTCGACCGCAAGGCACGTCTGCGATCCAAGCTAGCCGCACCGTTTGTCGACCACCACGATTCTCAACTGGCCGCCGTGGCTGCTGGCGTTATGCGACATCACCATGATGATGATTGGTTTCACCGGACACGAGTTTTTGCTGAATTAAACGCTCGGCTGACAACAGAGATCCGACAGGCGTTTCCCTCGGATACCAGTATGCGGGTCAGGTTCCTGGCGCATATTCTCGTGGAGTTGCTGTTGGATGCAGCTTTAATTGAAGAGAATCCGGGACAGCTGGATGCGTACTACCAGGTGATGGATGCGCTTGATGGGCAGCAGGTCGAGGAGGCCTTCAACACCATGGTGCCCCGACCGGTCCAGGGTTTGGCGGAATTTATTGGGCTCTTTTCTGCGGAGCGGTTCTTGTACGACTATACGGATGATGACAAACTGCTTAAGCGTCTGAACCAGGTGATGCGACGAGTTCGGTTACCGTTACTTCCCTACGATACGCGTGACCTGTTGCGAACCGTGCGACCCCTGGTGCGAGACCAGAAAGAAACACTGCTGACCCCGGAAACGCGGCAGGCAGTTTAACCTGCAAATAATTCGATATTCTCAAGGAGAGATACATGAAATACGGAATGAACCTGTTGCTGTGGTCCGGCGAGCTAAATGATGACCTGATGCCCGTGCTCGAATCCCTCAAGGCCATGGGATATGACGGGATCGAAGCTCCGATTTTCAATACGGACCTGGATTATGCCGAGTGGGGACGTCGTCTGGACGATTTGGGTCTGGAGCGGACGGCCGTCACGATTCGCCTGGAAGAGGATAATCCAATCAGCCCGGATGCCGCAGTGCGTGCGCTCGGCGTGGAAGGGAACAAGCGGGTACTGGATTGTTGCCAGGCCATGGGAGCTCAAACACTGGTTGGGCCCTACCATTCCGCCATTGGCCTGTTTAGTGGCCAGGGTCCCACCGAGGATGAATGGAAATGGGGAGTAGACAGCATGCGCCAAGTGGCCGAGCACGCGGGTGAGGTGGACGTTATGCTGGGAGTTGAGTGCCTGAATCGTTTCGAAACGTACTTGCTTAATTGCCACGCAGATTCTGCCCGCTTTGTACGAGAGGTTGACCACTCGCATTGCCGCATGATGTATGACACGTTCCATTCCAACATTGAAGAAAAAGATCCTGCTGCTGCTATTCGTGATTGTATTGATGTGTTGTGTCACGTGCACATTTCTGAAAATGATCGTAGTACGCCTGGGCAGGGATCCGTGCCCTGGGATACCACGTTCAACACGCTGCATGAAGTTGGCTATGACGGGTGGTTGATGATTGAGGCTTTTGGATTGGCTCTTCCGGAATTGGTTGCTGCTACCAAGATCTGGCGAAGAATGTATGAAAGCGAGGAACAGCTGTCCCGGGACGGCCTGGCCTTCATGCAGGCCGAGGTAGCAAAACGCTGGATCGCGTGACGGACATTCCACTTGCTTACAAGCGATCTTGCCATCTATAGTGGATGGATGGCAGATGTCCACAAGTCTAATTCCGATGATCCAGAATTACCGGAATCTGAAACGGTATTCGATGCTCCCGCTGGCGATTTGCGGTTGCCTGCCGAAGAGGAAGATGCTGCCGGTCGAGGACCATCACTGGATGAGTTAAGCGGTATCTATGCAGCACTTCTCCAGCGGGAAAATGGAGGAGCGACCGAACCCGTAACAGATCCTGGTGCCGATGATGAGCAGGCGGAAGAGGCCACGGAGGATGATCTGGATGATCCGGATCATGTTGCTCGTGAACCTGAGACATCCGTAGACGTAACCCCGGCAAGTATCCTGGAAGCCATGTTGTTTGTCGGCAATCCGGAAAATGAGCCTTTGAAATCCAAGCAGGTCGCTGCCCTGTTGCGAGGTGTCAGTCCACGGGAGGTCGATCGCCTGGTCACAGAGTTGAACGAACGTTACGAGCGTCGCGGTTGTCCTTACCGGGTGGATTCCGTAGGTGCCGGTTACCTGATGCGATTGCATCCTGACTTTTCCCGGTTTCGAGATAAGTTCTATGGCCGTATTCGAGAGGCAAGACTGTCTCAGCAGGCAATTGACGTGTTGGCCATTGTGGCCTACCGGCCAGGGGCGACACGCGGGCAGATTGATGAATTAAGGGGTCGAAACAGTAGCAGTATTCTTTCCCAACTCGTGCGGCGTCAGCTGTTACGGGTGGAACGTACCGGGGACAAACCACGTAAACCCTGCTACTTTACCACGGATCGGTTCCTTGCATTGTTTGGACTCGAACAACTGGAGGAGTTACCCCAGAGCCAGGAGCTGGAATACGAGGATTGATTAAAAGTAGGATTCCTGGGGAATCGATACCGATACAGATTTTCGCGAATTAACCAGAGAAGGATGTTCTTGATGCCTGGACGAGACGTACTAGCTTCTTTTCACGAAGGTGCTCCGCATATTCTTCCTTCCATGCTGCGATGTGATTTTGGCAACCTGGAACGTGAGGTGCGTGAATTGGAAGAGGCCGGTGTACCTGCCCTTCACCTGGATGTCATGGATGGAATGTTCGTTCCTAACCTGACCTATGGTATGCCCGTGGTTGCTGCTTTTCGAAAGTTAACGGATCTGCCCCTGGATGTTCACTTGATGATTCAAGATCCTGGTCGCTACGTACAGCAATTTGCCGATGCAGGTGCCGACGTCTTAACCGTCCACGTGGAAACCTGTGCCAAACCGATGGATGTCTTGCGTCGTATCCAGCAGGCAGGAATGGCCGCTGGACTGGCTCTGAACCCGTCCACGCCTGTAACGGAACTGGAACCGGCCCTGGGTGCCTGTGATCTGGTCCTGGTGATGAGTGTCGAAGCTGGTTTCGGGGGTCAGGCATTTAATCCAGTCGCCCTGGAACGGCTCCGGGGTTTGCGAGACCGATCGGATCGAGATTGGATTCTCCAGGTAGATGGTGGGGTCAATGAGGTGACGATTACCAGTTGTGTCGAAGCTGGTGCTCAGAGCCTGGTGGTGGGATCGGCGATTTTTGATCAGACTCCTTACCGGAATCAGGTTGAGCGACTCAAGAATCTTGCCTCCACAGCCGACCTGTAAAAACCAGTTGGTGGTGCTATTTCAACCGGTGCTGCCAATCTTCCGATTTATTTCCATAAAGTGACTTCCAGTTAGTGGTTACGTCAGTTTATGATGGGTGAAAGACGGGTTTCTGTCGTTATTATGGTCCCCCTGGAGCAGGGATTTTTGCTGGCTCAGGGTAGCTGGACCGCAAAGAGGCGTTGAGTCGAAGCACGAAGCAACATAAAACAAAGGGGATGAACCGATTTCGGTATCTCGGTTGTAACCTTTGGTTTCTTTCCACGGTGAGTTAAGCGGAAAAGATGAAACGGCCTAAACGTGGAGTTCCAGAAGGTTTATGGCAACGCTGCCCAGGTTGTCAGAATTCGATTTTTCGCAAGACTGCGGAACAGCGTCATAATATCTGTCCGGAATGCGAATACCATTTCTATGTTTCCGGTAAGGAACGAGTTGCGCAGGTACTGGACGAAGGTACTTTCGAGGAATGGGATGAGGATTTGCGGCCGGCTGATCCCTTGGAATTCGAGGACAAGAAAAAATATATTGATCGATTGGCAGCGGAGCAGCGTCGCACCGGGTTGTCAGATGCCGCGCTTACTGGCACGGGTATGATTCGTGCTCGTCGCGTTGCCTTCGGAGTCACGGATTCTGCCTTTATCATGGGCAGCATGGGGTCAGTCGTTGGTGAGCGGCTTGCCCGATTGGTGGAACGTGCCACGCAAGATCAGCTTCCCTTGATCATCATTAGTGGTTCCGGAGGGGGAGCGCGGATGCACGAGGGTATCTTGTCACTAATGCAGATGGCCAAGGTGTCTGCAGCGTTGGCTAATTACAGCAAGGCTGGCGGTCTCTTTATTTCGGTCTTAACCAATCCAACAATGGGAGGCGTGGCGGCTAGTTTTGCAGCATTGGGTGATGTTGTTTTTGCCGAACCCAAGGCCTTGATTGGATTTGCTGGACCACGGACCATCAAGGCGACGATTGGTCTTGAATTGCCGGAGGGATTCCAGACCAGTGAATTCTTGCTGGAGCATGGATACGTTGATCGGATTGTTGCTCGAGAGAAACTCAAGACCGAGATTGCTCGCACGATCGATTACTGTGGAAAATAAGCTGGTCATATAGAGGTTGGGATTGGTATCGATCCGCCGAACTGTCGGGCCGTTTGCCTGGGTAGGGGCGGGCAGCGTGAAACAGTTTATTTTCGGCCAGGGCTGCATGGCAGGGCCACGGACAAGGGTATTAGGGTAGTCAGCGAAATGGGTTTGTTTGATCGATTCAAGAAGGGTCGCAGCTCCCGGCCCGTGGACCTGGAGGCACGATTTGAGCTGAAGCGATCGGCGATTTCCGGGACGATGTCTAATTTTTTCATGGCCCAGGATCGTACTCGGGAAGAGATCGTGGGCTTGAAAATCGCGGACGACAAGAAAACGGAAGCCTTTGAGATGCGCTTTCGCGGACTTGATAAACCGACCGAGGGAGAGATTGCCCTGAAATTTGATCATCCGAACGTGGTCAAAACGCACGAGCATGGCACCGCTACCAGTGGCAGTAAATACGTTGTCATGGAGTACATTGAAGGGCCTGGTATGCAGACCTTGATCCGGGAAGCCAATCCGTTGTTCAAGGGAAAATGCTTGCTCCTGATTCGCCAGATGGCCGAAGCAGTGGGGTATCTGCACAAGCAGGGTTTCATCCATCGTGATATTTGTCCCCGGAATTACATTTGTAGCCCGGATGGCAACAAGGCCACGTTGTTTGATTTTGGCCTGACCATTCCTGATCAACGGGCTTTTCATCAGCCGGGGAATCGCACGGGCACGCCGCTCTACATGGCCCCGGAGATTATTCGGCGTCGCTGGACGGATCATCGGGTTGATATTTTTGCCCTCGGTATTTCGGCTTACCAGCTCTGTACGCTCCAGCTACCCTGGCCCGTGACGGATACGTCGGGGCAGGCTGCACTGGTACACGATACGCAGGAACCGACCGATATTCTTGAATTTCGACCTGATCTGAATCGCACACTAGCCACTGCGATCAGCAGGTGTATTAAATCGAATCCTGATGACAGGCCGCAAACGACAGATGTTTTCCTGAAGATGATTCAATCTTGTCGGAGTGAGCTGGAGGCTTCCGGGTAGGTGATTTTTGATGATCATGCCAATCGGAGCACTTTCTGGCCGCTTCCCGTTGTGTTGCCTGTCTTGGGACCCTATACTTAAAAATTAGTATTTTCAGGCCTCCGTCCGGGCTTTCAGTGTTTGGAGTTTAACGATGACGATTGATAGAAGTTTGCGAGTTCGCAAAGGCATGTTGAGTAATCGAAATGTCCTGAAACGGGCTGAGCGATTAGAAAAGTTGAAAGAGACCGAACGCTGGCAGGAAGGTGACTCGATCTTTGGATTGCCGAAGGTCAAGATCCAGAAAGTTGCCCTGAAGCGGAAGAAGAAGGTCAAGAAGCTCGAAGAAACAGACGAAGCTGCCACGGAAGCAACTCCCGAGGAAACGGATACCTGATGCACGTCTGCCTGGAGTATGGACGGTCAGGACTGGAAGTGGAATTACCGGATGATCGGGTCATCCAAACGTTGGCATATAAGAACGCAGCTCCCCTGGAAGATCCCGCAGCGAGCCTGGCAGCGGTCCTGCAGGAACCGAGTGGAACTCCTTCCCTGGCGGAATTGGCACGTGGACGCTCCAGTGCCTGTATTGTTATCTGTGATATCACGCGGCCTGTTCCAAACGAGTTGATTCTCCAGCCAATGCTGGAAACGCTTGAGCAGGCGGGACTGGAGCGGGACCAGATCTTGATCCTTGTTGCCACCGGGCTCCATCGTCCCAATGAAGGGGATGAATTGGTTGAACTGGTTGGCCAGTCCATCGTGGACCGGTACCGCATCGAGAATCATCATGGCCAGGTGCAGGAAGAACAAACGTTCCTGGGGGAGAGTCCTCGCGGTGTACCCATCTGGATCGATTCTCGTTACGTGGAAGCGGATTTAAAGATTACCACGGGATTGATCGAACCGCATCTGATGGCTGGATTTTCAGGTGGTAGGAAACTAATATGCCCTGGTATTGCAGCGATTGAAACGATCAAGGTTTGGCATGGCCCCACTTTCCTGGAGGATCCACGTGCCGATTGTGGGATCCTGGAAGGCAACCCGGTTCACGAAGAGAATACTTGGATTGCCCGTCATACCGGTTGTGACTTCATCGTGAACGTGGTGATTGATTCACAACGCCGGCCGCTGAAAATCGTGGCTGGAGACATGGAACAGGCATTCCTGGAAGGTGTCGAGTTCTGTCGCCAAGTGGTGACCGACAAGGTCCAGGAACCGGTGGATATCGTGGTTACGAGTTGCGCGGGCTATCCACTGGATACGACGTTTTACCAGGCTGTCAAAGGACTCACCGGTGCCCTCCCCATCGTTAAGCAGGGAGGTACCATTGTCATGGCAGCCAGCCTGAGTGAGGGGATCGGCAGCCCCCAGTTCGAGCAACTATTTGAAGAGAATGCGGACCTGGAGTCCTTCGTGGACCGAATACTCAATACTGATTATTTCGTGATGGATCAGTGGCAACTGGAAGAATTGGCCAAGGTGCGACGCAAGGCGAAAGTCAAGATTATCAGTGGTGGATTACCTGCAGACACCATCAATCGACTTTTTGTGGAAAGTGCTCCCAGTGTGGAACAGGCCGTTGCTGATTCGTTAGCAGAATATGGTGCGCAAGCCAGCATCGCAGTGATCCCCAAGGGACCCTATGTGCTTGCCCAAACCGGCTGACCGAATCACTTGCCCTATGGCATGATAGTCGGATGCCAGGTGCTCCTGGCGGTTGCCCTGATCAATTCCAGAATTTCCACCAGGGGGTCTTCTTGGCGGACTTCTGGGTTGGTGCTTTCACACGTTGACCGCCGGGGCCAATGGCGCCGGTCATGCGAACCCGCAGCATCTGGGTGTCGGCCAGTGTGGCATCGGCAAGATTGGCTTTCGTCAGGTTTGCTCCATTGAGATTTGCTGAGCTCAGGTTGGCACCACGCAAGTCTGTTTCGACCATGCTGGCATCGTTGAAATTTGAGCGTAATTCCGTCAAGCTCATGTCAGCACGATCCAGGCGAACTCCCGACATGTCGGTCTCGGTTACGCGGGCATAACGAAACAGGGTTTCGGAAAGATCCGCTTCACAGAATCGTGCCCGATCAATCGTGGCATCCGTGAAATCCGCACGAACTGCCTTGGCACCCACGAAAATGGATTGATTGAGATTGGCACGCTTGAAGGAAGTTCCTTCCAACTGGCTGTTGGTGAAGTCCGTATCCCGCAAATCGGCGTTGCCAAAATCTGCGCCGGAAAGATCCATGCCGGAGAAATCAGCACCGACCAGTTGAGCTCCGTCAAAAGATCGATTTTGTAACGTATCATCCTCGATGCGCATGAGCACTTCGCGAGTTTCTCGATGTTTGATTTCGAACATAAGAATTTCGACCGAATCGTGTTGATTTAAAGAATTGGTCCTGCCACTGAAAATTTCAGTGGTGGAGCAAAGTCAAGGTAATCAAAAAGGTTGGGTGATTTGGAGGGCAGGTAGTCTTTGAAACCGGGAATATAACGAGTTCTGGATTTCCACCAAATACACGTTTTATGTATGCTAGCTAAAAATGCCCGATGTCTTTATTCTCGCTTTGGAAGAAGAAAACTGTCAACAGGTGCCGCTGTGGAATGGGAAATCAGCATAACTGCGGGTTGGTGTTATCGATTATAACGGCTGTGATAAGGGCGTGTTGTGTTTCCAGGTCTCGGGGTCTCTGTTGCGAAAGCGGTTTCCAGGTTTCGTTGTGGACGGTTAAGTCATGAATTTTCACGTTGACCTGGATTGTTTTCGTGGTCCGATGGATTTGCTGCTGTATCTAGTACGAAAACATGAACTGGATATCACGGACATCCCGATCGCTTTGATTACTGACCAGTTCCTGCAACACCTGGCAATCCTGGAAGCACTCGATGTCAATGCTGTTGGTGATTTCCTGGATTTAGCCACGATTCTGATGGAGATCAAGTCGCGCATGGTGTTACCGCAAATGGACGAGGTTCCGGATGCTGTGGAAGATCCCCGTGACGAGTTGGTCCAGCGGCTGTTGGAGTACAAACAATTTCGAGACGCGGCCAGCATGTTGGAAGAACGTGGACAGCAGTGGCAACTGCGTCGTTCCCGTTTGGCGAATGACTTGCCTCCACGGCGCATGGAGATCGGTGATCAGCCGATCCAGGAAGTAGAACTCTGGGACCTGGTAAGTGCGTTTGGACGGGTCCTGCGAGATGTTCAGCAGGTTCAACCTTCCAATATCATTTACGACGAGACACCGATCCAGGTACACATGGAAAATATTTACCAGCGGTTGAATGATGAGCAACAGGTTGCCTTTTCGGATATGTTTGACCAGCAGATGCACAAGTCTCGGATGATCGGGGTTTTCCTGGCGGTCCTGGAACTTGTACGACACCACAGTGTTGATACAAAACAGGATCATTTGCATGGTGAGATCTGGATTGTTCCTGGAGAACATTTCCAGGATAGCGATGATTTTTCCAATGCGGACGAATACGGGGGTGCTGTAGGCAGTTCCGAGCACGTTGATGACGTGGCAGGGGAATAGCCTGGATACGGGTCGGACTGGCAGGGGAGCTTACAGCCGCTATTGCTTAAGCAGATCAGCTGTCTCCCCCTTCCCGCTGGTGAGGGACGATCGTACACTGATCGATTCAGCTTGGAGACTTGGTTCCCGATGGAGCTATGATGTTCCAACCGGGATGTTCGGGTCCAGGCAGTATTCTTGTTTTATGGCGCCAGGCGATGCTTAAAAATCTTCCTGTTAAAAAACTGGTTCACCAGGACCTGACGATCGAGGGCTATTCTCGTGCGGCCGTCCAGACCTACTGGCGGATCCCCGAGTTAAAACTTGGCTTTGACATGGGAGCTCACCCGTGGGGATTCATGGGAACCGGGACCTGGTTCATCTCGCACACGCATCTTGATCATATCGCGGCACTGCCCGTCTACGTGGCCCGTCGACGCATGATGAAGATGGATCCGCCAACTATTTACATGCCAGCAGCAGCCATCGATACCATGGAACGTTTGCTGGGATGCTTTTCACGCCTGGACCGGGGACGGTTGCCTTGTCAGTTGCTGCCCGTGTCAGCCGGGGACGAAATCGAATTATCACGAGAACTGGTGGTCACGGCGGTTCCCATGAAACATCGTGTTCCGACACTGGGATACTGTGTGTGGCGGCGTCGACGAAAGTTAAAAGCCGAGTATCGTGATTGCACGGGCGATCAGATTCGAGATCTCAGGCTGTCGGGGACCGAGGTGTCCGAGGAGATACGGACTCCGGTGATTGCCTACGTTGGTGACACGGCTCCGCAGGGGTTGGATGAATCACCGATCATGTACGAGGCCCAGGTCTTGATTGCAGAAATGACATTTGTTGCGCCAGATCATAGTCCTGACAAGATTCACAAGCATGGTCATATGCATGTTCAGGATTTCGTGAATCGTCGAGATTGCTTCAAGAATGAGCTGGTGATAGCCAGCCACTTTAGTACGCGTTACACGGATCGACAGATACACCAGTATGTCAAGAAAGCGTTGCCGGACATGCTTGATGGCCGGCTCCATCTCTGGATGTAGAGGTGCCTCGTGGGAATGAATCCCGGTTGTCAGGCATGTATACCCGGTCAGGGAGCGATCCCTGTCAAGCAAGGTGGTTTCAGTGTCTAAACGCCAGCAAGCATTGCTACCTGACGATCCGCCACGAGCTGCCTATATTCACGTACCTTTTTGCCGTCATCGTTGTGGCTACTGTAATTTTGCACTGGTCGCAGATCGTGATGATCTCCTGGAGTCGTACCTGGCTGCTCTGGATCGCGAGTTATCCTGGCTGGGAGGACCGTTTGAAGTAGATACGTTGTATCTGGGTGGTGGGACGCCATCCCACCTGCCACCACCCTTGTTGCAGCAGTTGTTTGAAATAGTGCTGCGGCGATTCGTTTTGGCCGACAACGCCGAGTTTTCCATGGAAGTTAACCCGGCTGACGTTCACCAGGAACGGGTCGATGTCATGGAACATTATCACGTGAATCGTGTCAGCCTGGGAGCCCAGTCTTTTTCTGCGAGGAAGCTGGAAATCCTGGAACGTGATCACGGCGCAACCGGGACAGAACAGGCCGTGGGTTTACTGGCAAAGGTCATTCCGGCCGTTTCGCTAGACCTGATTTTTGCTGTGCCAGGGGAATCACTCGAGGAGTGGAATACAGATCTGGATCATGCGATTCAGTTGGCACCCCAGCACGTTTCCACCTACGGTCTGACGTTTGAACCGGGTACGGCTTTTGAACGCCGTCGACAACAGGATGAATTTCAACAAGTCTCGGAGGAAGCCGACCGACTGATGTATGAAACGGCCATTGAACGATTGGTCGCAAGCGGCATGGAGCATTACGAGGTGTCCAGCTTTGCCCTGCCTGGAAAACGAAGTCGCCATAATGAAACGTACTGGTCAGGAAGAAGTTTTTTTGGTGTGGGTCCCGGTGCTGCCAGCTATCAACAGGGTCGTCGAGTGACGAACCTGCGCAGCACGGTAGGTTACCTGCGACGCGTACACGCCGGGAAGTCACCCGTGGTCGAACAGGATGAACTGGGGCCGGAAGAGCGTGCCCGGGAATTACTGGTCCTGGGGTTAAGACGATTGGAAGGTGTCGATGAAGATCAGTTTGAGCGACACATGGGATTTTCCCTGGAAGAACTGGCAGGCCCTGCCTTGCGACGATTAGTCGATCTGCAACTGCTGGAAAAGACCTCGGAAGGAATTCGTTTGAGCCGAGAAGGTTTGCTAGTTAGCGATTCAATTTGGCCTGAACTCTTGTGAACCGTATCTACAACTGGGTGGACCAGTCACTGAGCAAGCTCTCGATTTCTTCCAGGTTCAAGGGCAAGGAAGGTACAGCCTGCTGATGACGTAGCGCGATCTGTCGCAGGTGCCGCGGTTGCAGGACGCGTTCAACTTCCACGTGCATTTCCAGGATCCAGATCGGCAGATCCAATCCGGAACCTGTTGGCTGCTGGGCCAGTTGCGAAGATTCTTCTTCCAGTCGTTTCATCATGGTTTGGCCGGGACCACGGTTTAATTCTTCGGCTGCCGGTTCCACGAGTGCCCGCAGGTGAGCAATTTTCATGGGCATCGTAAAACGTTCGTTGAGACGATCGTGGATGGCCGTTACCCGGACAGCATACTTGTTCTGTAGTGACGAGAGTTCATCCAGGTAGTGGTTGGCTTCTCCATCGATGCGACTGGCCAGTGCCTGGAACCAGAGTTTTGCGGCCTCTGGCTTCTTCCTGCGAATCAACAGTTCATGGGCCAGCACGATTGGCTTCAGGTTCCAGCAGATGCGGTCGTACTTGATCCGCAATCGGATTAAATCCAGTAACATGTAAAGCAGATTTCCCTGGTCACTTTGTGTCGTGGTGCTGTTGTAGTCTCGGTAATCCCCATAGTTTTCCACGATGGCTTCCAGGATCAGACCAAGATGCTTGGTTACGGTCTGACGCGAAATGTCCTGGTCCAGATCCTGCAGTAATTGGAACTGGATATCGTCTGAGCTGCGTTCCTGCAGGTTGGTTAGCCATGGATCAATTCCCTGGTGCAGGATTCCTCGAATGTTACCCAGTGCAAGGAATTGCTGGGTAAACAGTTCCTCACCGTAACGTTTGATAAAATCGACCAGTCGATTCCAGTTCGTTTCATCATTAACTTTTTCCAGCACCGAAAGTCGCAAGGTACGACTGTGTGACAGCCAACTTTCCAGCAGGACCTCGGTTAATCTTTCCAGGCAACTGACCAGTCGATTTTCTCGGACCCGGGTACCCGTTGACGACGAATCCTGAGATGCATCATGCACGGGATCCTCGAGGGGCCAGTTTTCTGAGGAATCGACCAGGTGGTTCACGATCGCCTGGTACCCGATTGTGAAGACGTCGTCAAATTCCGTGACAGCACCTTGCGGGATCGGTTCATTGCGTTCTGCCGTGCGGGCGATTTCAATAAGTTCGCGTGTCTCGGAAAGCAGGCCGAGTCTTGGCAGCCAGGTTAGCAGGTCCTGGATCATTCGCTGGCGGGATCGAATAGTGACGATCGTGGCGGGTTCACCTCCCTTGGAAATCGGAACATACAGTAGTGGTTCGTCCTTGAGAGGGTCGATGAAATGTTCCCAGAGGTTGCGTACCTCCTGGCGTTCGCCGCGGAGCAGGGCTGCCATCAGGGGTATTACCTTGGCCTGATCCATGGATGATGAAAGTTGCTCGACTGTCGGGTGCGAGACATCCGGCTCGGTTTCCGGGAAGCCATATGTCGCCGCCAGCAACCAGCGTTCGGCATTCGACATTTCCACGCAGGTTTCAATGGTTCTTTCCAGCAGGGTGTCTTTCATCATGCGGTCGCGATCATATTCCTGCATGGATGTTTGATCACTGAAAACAGTCCAGATAGGAAAACTCTGGATGGATTGTAATAACTGGTGCAGGTCTTCCAGGTAACGCTGGATCTGCCTAATCCAGGTTCCCACCGTAGCCTGTTGTTCCTGGACAGAGGCTTCGTCCTCCAGGGGTTGTTCACGGTTGGATTGGGCCAGCGCCAGTGCGGTTGTTTTCCAGAGATCCGCCAGGCAATTGAGAAAAGACAGGTGATCCGCCAGTCGCTGGGATTCTTCGATCAGGAATCGATAGAGTGTTTGGTCGGTGTCATAAATCTCGCCTTCCACGCCGTCGTCCGTGCTGTCCTGGTAAGTCATCCCTTCATAGGCGGCATCGAAGACGGTGTCGTGATCATCCTCAGCCTCCTCCGGAGAATCGGGCTGCGGATCGGCCATGTCGGCCAGGTCATCGATATCCAGGTCTTCCATCTGTGACATTTCAACGGCAAAGGTAGGGACCTCACCGTAGTGATCGGCATTCGCTTCCAGGTGTTCAAAGAGTCTTTTGATCATCGGCCAGATCGATGAGTCAGAAGATTCGGAGGTGTTCGATTCGGCCTGGAATGAGTCTTGCAGTTCACTCAGCCAGCGTTGAATCAAGTCAAAGAACGAATCCTCCCCGTGACGCAGGGGAATTTCGTCGCCCTGGCTTAGCCAGTGCATCAGCAATGCCATGGAGGCTACCAGGTCACCATGATTGAGCAGTGCTTCGATAACCGGTCCGTGCGCTTCGGGTGAATCAAATAAGTCAGCATGGGTTGCCCAAAAGCGAACGTTTCCGGTTTCCGCTCCACCCTGGTGCCAAACACTCAGAGCCTTGGCCACGTGTTTTGCGGCCCGGTACGACTCCATGGGATCCGTTGCTTCCAGCGAACTCATCTCGTGGATTGCGAATTGGCGCCACCAGTTCGCAATGCTGTGAAAGTGTCGTTCAATCTCTTCTGCGGCCTGTGCCTGGTTATTAGCTGCTGCATCCTGCCACACGCGTCCACAGAAAGTTAGTAGCTGTTCCACGAAATCAATCAGGTCATCAATTCGATGATCCTGAATGCTGTTTTCACGGGCTGTAAACAGGCTGAATTGCCCGTCAAATCCCAGGACATTCCACGGATCAACCAGGGCCCCACATTCGATAGCTCGCTGGATATGTTCCAGTACATCCCCAGCCACGGAAACCGCCTTGGACAGGTCATGGCCCTTGCGTGCTCGTTCACCTTCAATCAGCAGGCAGTCGATTTGACATCGCATGCGACTCGCTGCAGCTGGAATTACATTCGCTTGGCCGAAGGAGGCTTCTGATGATCCCAGGCGAGCAAAAACACGTGCCAATTCACCATGGATCAGTTGGGAGGCACGCTGGTGAGAAAGCTGAGCATTGAGATGCTTGCGGGCGCCTGCAAACGGTTGTTGCATGACGATTGATTCCTGTTGCAGGCGTTCCGAGTGTGTCCCAGTGCTCGCCTGTAACAACTCCCTGTAGAAGGCATCACGATAACGAGCAATCTCGGGAAGAAGATTCCCCAGGGTTACGTCGGATCCGTGGAATCCAGGTCCACTCCCACTGATACCGGTGGCCATTAAAATAGTCCCGGCAAGTACAGCGCCTGCTTCCCAGGTCAATTCTTCACGGGGCAGATCCTCCTCCTGGCTAATCCGTGACGACAGGGCATCCAGGGTAACCTGCTGGATCACGTAACGTCGATAGAAACCACGGTTGTCGATCTGGTGGGGATCCCATTGACCAAAGTGGTAATTGGGCCGCCGGTTGGCAGGATGGTCAAAGTCATAGGCGCGGGGATCCACGGCCAGCTCGCTGAGCAAGGCTGGATCGAAACAGGCTTGTCGCAAGATGTTGGAATCAGTTTCTAGTAACAGTTCCAGGGCAATGTCAATGATTTCCTGGTATGGCCCGGGGCAAGTGCCAGCGCCCTGGATGTAGAGAGGAATCGGGCAGATCCATTCGTGTGCATAGGGTTCCATGTCGTGGGTTTCGAGGGTTGCCACCGGACGGTGACCCACGTAGTCATTTAATCGATTAATGACATCTGCCACGAGCGTGTCAGAGGGCTGCCAGGGAGCGCCGTGTGCCAGTGTTGCTTCGAAAAATCGGCCCAGTAAAAATGGATTGAGCAAGGGAACGCTGTGCTGGTGGTAAAGCGTGTCACGATGAAATTTCTGGTAGGCCGGCAGTAGTTGCTGGAAAACGAATTTGATGACTGCCTGGGCCTGGTCCGAATTGTGAAGTGCTTGGGAAGTTTGCTGTTCAAGGGAGGTCAACAGCAACTGTTCTAATTCCTGGCAAATGGCTTTGTCGGAATTGTTGTGCGATACCCACTCATAGACCTGGCTGAGGTCCTGGAGAAAAGAAGGCTCGGAATTACCGGAAGAGAAGTTTAAATAGCCCAGCACACGCTGCAGGATCAGCAACTGTTCTTCCCCCAGTTGGTGCTGACTCATGACGTGTTGTTTCCGGGAAAGTGCAGGGGAATACGCAGGATCGTCTGGTGGAATCACCGTGAACGGTTCTGGACTCGCCATCTGCGCTAGCGGTTAATATTCCAGCGGCCATCGGACAAGTACCATGTCCAGCCGTAGGGTTTCAATCTCTGTTCATCCTAGAGTTAAGCTACCAGCGGGTCTAGCCGGTGACCTGGCTGGACCTTATCGAGGGTCGCGGAACAGCGATCGGTCCGAAGAGACGGATCGAGGCTCTTATCAGGCGGGGGTGACCGGAGATGTCGATCATGCCGTATATGCAGAACGGAACGGGGAATCGGACAAAGACACCCTGTGCACAAATAGGCTTGCGGATCGTTACTTTTCAGCTGTTTTTTCTGCTGTTTTGGACTATTATTAACGATAGGCCTATTATTACGTGTCCCTCAACTCGTTCATGAGATGAATTGATGAAATGCCGCCTTTCCTTTCTCGTGGTACTGTTGGTTGCGCTGGTCTGGGCTCCGCTGGCTTGGTGTCAAAGCCAAGGTAGTGGACTTTTTTCTACCACGCTCGCAGATCAACATGGCCTGACTCGCAACTGGTTTACGCAGTTGCCGTTCAATCCTTTCGGTGATCGAATCGCCGATGTATCCATGTATGTTAGTCGCCGCAATGCCCGTTGTTTACACGAAGTGATTCGTGGTGATGACCGGTGGGTTTATACGGATCAGGATTTGACATCCTTCCAGAAACCACAGGGTCGTGAGAAAGCCAAGCAGAAGGCTGACGAACAGTTCTTTGCGTTCCAAAACAACCGGGTGGTACTGCTCATCAATCCCCGCAAGGGAAAGAATGGCAGCGTCATGGTGGTTTATGACCAGGCAGGTGAAGAAAAGGTTCGAGGAGTGATACACGTCGTCGGTACTCCGGATCAATTACAAACAGGTCGCCAAGCCCTCGTGCAGTTAGTGAAACAAAGTAAGGTCGAGATGATTGCCATTGATCACGGTGATTACAGTGTCGAGGCCGGGAAACTGATCGAAGACGTATTGGCGACTGACCTGGCCCAGCAAAAGTTGGGATTCCTGCGATTGCTTCGACACTATGAACCCGAGATTACCATGACGGTTCTGACACATCAGGGCAGCGTGGTGACGGTTGATGCAGAAACCGGACGCGTGTTGTGGAGAAAGAAGGTTGGAGATCGTAGTGATCCCCCTGCTGGTGTAGCCTGCACCGATGACTACACGATTGCGATTACCGGCGTGCGGGTCTACGTCATGAATCGACTAGATGGAAAAACGCTCTGGGTAAAGAAAACTACCAGCCATGATTTCTGGAAACGTCCCCGGGATACGATTCCTTCCGGAAGTCCAGCCGTGTCTGGGGATACGGTTTTTCTGCCAGCATTGAACGGTCGCCTCCAGGCTTTTTACCTGCATGATGAAGAACGACCGCCGGAAATTTACGTGTCACCTGGTCGCGTGTTGGTGAAACCGACGGTTGGTTTAACCAGCATTGCCTGGCCCAGCGATTATGGGCGTGTTTACCTTAGTGACATTAATCGACCTCACCTGCAGGGACGGTTGCAGGCACTTACTGATATCGTGGCTCCGGTCGCTTACCTACCCCCGGATAAATTCGTGGCGGGATCACTCGGCGGCTTTGTTTACTGTTTTTATGAGAGTGGTGGTCAAATAGCATGGCGATTATCGATCGGTGAGCCAATCATGCAGTCGCCGATCCTGGTCGGTGAATCGGCTTTTGTCATCGGTGCAGATGGTGGTATCTTTTCAATTGATCTGAAGACGGGCGCTAAGAACTGGAACTCCCGGGGCGTCAGCAAATTTATTGGGGCCAGCGGCAGACGAATTTATTGTCTTGACCTGTTGGATCGGTTGGTCATCCTGGACCAGCTTACGGGTACGCGACTTGCCGTGTTGCCGACCAATGGTGTCAATTTCGCTTACCTGAATCCCTATACGGACCGACTCTACTTTGGTACCAAGTCGGGCTTGATGCAGTGTTTTCGTGAATCGCAACTACAGCATCCCATGGTTCATGCAGGTGTAAGCTCGCAGATTCGCCGAGATTGTGATTGCGAAAAAACACCGACAGATCCGACGGAGCAGGCTGCGAACCCGGGAGAGCCTCAACCGGCTCAGCCTGGAAAACCGGAGCCCGCAGGGCCTAATCCTTTTGGTGGAGGTGCTCAGCCCGCCAAGCCGGCGGCTCCCAATCCCTTCGGAGGAGAGAATCCCTTCGGTGGCGATGGTGGCAACAAGAAGCCCATGCCGAACCCATTCAAAGGCGATAATCCCTTCAAGTAAGTCGGGGATTACAGGGTTCAATGGGGTAACGCAAACCCTTCTCTAATGTCACTGTTCAGAGCACAAATCTTCTCTGGGTGCTTGACCATTTGGTTGCCAGTCTTTACACCATGAAGCGTTGTGGTGGAAGCCGTCTGTGGCGATCGTGCTCCGTAACGGATCCGGGCGCTTCTTCCGACAGTTAGTCGTTGTTGAAATGAGCTCGTTCTTCCCATTTTCCAGGCAGGTGTTTGATGTCTTCAATTCCCGTACGTAGAGCGTTGTTGAGTGTTAGTGATAAAACGGGTCTCACGGAACTGGCCCGTGGCCTGGAAGCCAAAGGAGTTGAGCTCTACAGTACCGGCGGTACGCGACGGCACCTTGAAGAAGAAGGCATTACCGTACGGGATATTGCTGAGTACACCGGTTTTCCTGAGATGATGGATGGTCGAGTCAAGACATTACATCCCAAGGTGTTTGCGGGGATTCTTTGCCGACATGATCGTGGCGATGACATGGCCGCGCTTTCGGAGCATTCCATTTGCAGCTTTGAACTGGTCGTAGTGAACCTCTATCCGTTCCAGGAAACGATTGCCCGTCCCGATGTTACACGGAGCGAGGCGATCGAACAGATTGATATCGGCGGCCCCAGCCTGGTTCGAGCCGCTGCCAAGAATCATGCTTTTGTTTCGATCGTTACTAACTCGGAACAGTATGCGTCGGTGCTTGACGAGATCAACGAGGGAGGTAGTACCTCGTTGGAGTTGCGCCAGCAGTTGGCAGGTGCTGCCTTCGCCAACACGGCTGAATATGATCGTGCCATTGCTGATTATTTTGCTGCCGAGACCGAGGAAACTCCGTTTCCAGGAAGCATGACACTGCAACTGGAGCGGCAAACGGAATTACGTTACGGCGAGAATCCCCACCAGGCGGCTGCACTCTATCGAGGAGTTGGTGCCAGTGGCGCCAGCCTGATGACTGCACGCCAGCTGAATGGCAAAGAACTTTCCTACAACAACCTGCTCGATCTCGATAGTGCACTCCAGATTGCTCGTTCTTATGAAGATCCTGCCGTGGCTGTTATTAAACATAATAATCCCTGTGGGGCAGCTGTTGCCGGTTCGATCAGCGATGCGGCAGCCAAGGCCATGGCTGGGGATCCGCTGAGCGCATTCGGATCGGTACTGGGATTGAATCGTTCCTTGGATGAAGCGACTGCGGAAATGCTGGCCGAACCGGGTTTGTTCATTGAGGCAATCGTTGCCCCAGGGTTTTCGACAGCTGCTCTTGAAATCCTGACGAGCAAGCCGAAATGGAAAAAGAATGTCAGGTTGATGGACGTTGGCGACCTGGCAGCCCCCGCAAAGGAACTTCAATTAAGATACCTGGCTGGGCAGGGCATCCTCGTCCAAAGCTCCGACAATGCCCCGGATGAACCGGATCAGTGGGAAGTGGTCACCGATACCAGGCCCGATGAAGCAATGCTTGCCGAACTGCAGTTTGCCTGGCAAATCGTTCGTCATGTTAAATCCAATGCAATTGCTATCTGCCGCGACCAGTCACTGGTAGGAGCTGGTGCAGGCCAGATGAGTCGTGTTGATTCCGTGGAAATTGCTATTCGAAAGGCAGCTGATCGAGTTTCCGGTTCTGTACTTTCGTCAGATGCTTTTTTCCCTTTTCCGGATTCCATAGTCCAGGCTGCTGATGCCGGGGTGGTGGCCATTATTCAGCCCGGGGGATCACGCCGGGACGACGAGGTGATTGCAGCCTGTAACGAACGGCAGCTGCCCATGGTGTTTACCGGACGTCGTCACTTTAAACATTAAGGTGCTCAGGCATGGCTGGAAGCATACTAGACCAAATCGTTGAGACGAAACGGCAAGAGATTGAAACGGCAAAAACAGCTCGGCCGGTTCAGTCCCTGGTTGACCAGTTGGACTCGGCGCCACCGGTGCGAAATTTTCTCGGTGCCCTGTCGGCTCACGGTCCGATTAAACTGATTGCTGAAGTGAAGAAGGCCAGTCCGTCGAAAGGCCTGATCCGGGAAGACTTTGATCCCGTGCAGATTGCTCAATGCTACCAGCAGCATGGGGCCACCTGCCTGAGTGTCTTGACCGATGAACATTATTTCCAGGGAAGCCTGCAGTACCTCAGTGAAATCCGCCAGTCGGTGAACTTGCCTGTCCTGCGGAAAGACTTCGTGCTGGATTGTTACCAGGTGATTGAAGCACGCGTGGCTGGTGCTGACGCAGTCCTGTTGATCGCAGAATGCCTCGATGACAATCATTTGCAGGTGTTACATGATCAAATCGTCGATCTGGGCATGACTCCGCTGGTCGAGTTTTACGAACAACAAAATCTGCAGCGTGTTATTGATATCGGTGCGCAACTGGTTGGGGTAAATAACCGTAACCTGCAGACTTTTGAGACAGACTTGAATCACGTGATCCAGATGCGATCAGAGATTCCCCAGGATCGCTTGCTGGTTGGCGAGAGTGGGATTCATGGTCATGAAGATGCCCAACGACTGGCACATGCCGGGATTGATGCCATGCTGGTTGGAGAACATCTGATGGCCGCCGAAGATATCGGGGCAGCGGTCAACCAGTTGCTTGGTGGTAGCTCCCGTGGTGATTAGGATCGCTAGCATTGTTGGAGGCGGTCAAAAAGCCTGGTTTTTGGTGTTCTTAGCGGATAAATCGACGTGGTGTTAGAGGCCTGCTTTCTGCTATACTCCGCCCCCCGCAGTGTGCGGTTAGGGGTCTACTTATTTCTTGCCGAGTTCAGGATAGTTCGATCGATGTGTGGATCATGGCACCGATCGGGGGGATGGCATGGCCAGGAAGGTTGGTTGGGTAAAACAACCGGCTTGCTGGCGATTTTGTTGATACTGACCGGTCTGACCGGGTGCGGTACGCTGAAATCTCAAACGGCGACTCAACAGTTACTGTTGTCTGATGCCGTGGACCGCTCGATTGCAAGTATTGATTTTAGCCCGTTGAGTGGTAAGACGATTTTCCTCGATATCGCTTATATCCAGGAGATCAAGGGCATGGGTTTCGTTAACGCTTCTTACATTGTCAGTTCATTGCGTCAACAGCTGTTTGCTGCCGATTGCTTGATCCAGGAAGATCGTACGAAGGCCGAGTACATTGTTGAGGTTCGGGTAGGTACCCTGGGCAATGACAGTCATGATATCACGTACGGAATTCCTGCCAGTAACACGTTGGCCAAGGTGTCGTCGGTGGTAAGCAATTCCTTGCCGGTTCCGACCTTGCCGGAAGTGTCACTGGCTCGTCGTTCGGACCAGACAGGAGCGGCAAAAATTTTTGCCTTTGCCTACGATCGGCAGACTCGTGAACCTATTTGGCAATCGGGTCTTGCCCAGGCACGAAGTACCTCGCGTGATACCTGGTTGCTGGGAGCAGGGCCGTTCCAACGTGGTACGATTCATGAGGGAATGCGATTTGCCGGCAGTCAGTTGGCTGTTCCACGCCTGGGCGTTTGGCGCAGTCCGGAAAAATCAGGTGGCATGAATAGTTACAGTCAAACCAGGAACTTCCTGTTGCCGAAAACGGACGATTCCTTGCACGGAGGAATGGGGTCCTTGCAGCCGGCATCCTTTGAAGAGCCACCCCTGTTGCAGCCATCTCCGCAGAATGGTTTGCCGGCAGCTACTGAGGGTAGTGGGGAATCCAAGCCGGTCGCGGAGCAGCCAGCGGAAAAATAGACATGCTGACAAGACATGCCGACGAGGAAACTTCGGTGATGATCGTGGGTACATGACAGGCATGTACCGTTAAGGGGACCTTGATATGACCATGACCAGCATTCCTGCAGCCCGTTCACCGCGGATCCTGATTTGCCGATTGAGTGCGATTGGAGATTGCGTTCTCACGATGCCCGTGGCCGTGGCTTTACGCAACCGCTATCCCCAGGCCTGGATTAGCTGGGTTACCCAGTCAGCAGGTGCTGCGCTACTGAAAGATCACGCGGCGATTGATGAGGTGATCACGGTTCCCAAGGGATGGATCAAGTCTCCACGGGCTGTCTGGCGTTTGCGACGCCAATTGAAAGCTATGCCTTACGACTGGGCAGTCGATCCCCAGAGTTTGACGAAGAGCTCGCTGGCAGCCAGGATTTCCGGTGCATCGAGACGCGTCGGTTTTGCTGCAGACCAGGGAAGGGAACTGGCACCGTGGTTCAACAACGAATTAGTGAATCGTACTGCAGATCACGTGGCTGAGGCTTTTCTACAGCTACTCCAACCGCTGGGAATCGAGAACCCAGAAGTCGATTTCCAGATGCCAGTGAATCCTGCTGCGGACCAGGCGATTCAAAATTATTGTGAGACGCAGATGGGAACAGGTCGGTTTGCCATGTTGAATCCGGGTGCGGGCTGGGATTCTCGGTTGTGGCCCCTGGAACGCTATGCCCAGGTCGCCTCCTTCCTGGGAGGTTCCGAAGGAGTTTCTTCGTTAGTGGCCTGGGCCGGTGAACGCGAAAGAAACTGGGCAGAACAGATTGTTGCGGAGTCGAAAGGCCATGCGACCCTGGCGCCAGATACTTCGTTGCCGGAACTGGTGGCCCTGACGCGTCGAGCATCGCTTTTTGTCTCCTCGGATACGGGACCGATGCATATCGCAGCTGCGGTGGACGTGCCTTGCGTTAGTTTGCACGGTACGACCCGGGCAGAGCATTCAGGTCCTTATGGTAAACAGCATGTTCGGTTACAGGCGTACTACCAAGGAGGTACCAGTCGGTATCGTCGCGGGGCATCCAACGAGGCCATGCGGGCGATTCCCGTGGAATGGGTTTGCCAGTCCATCCGAGAAATACTGGGTCGATCTGATCAGTCCATGAACTCGGCGGATGCTGCCTAAGATAATCGGCAAGGGCGATTGACGGGTGGTATACGATATCTAACGATGGAATCATGGAATTTCATCAGCCCGGGTTCGGTCACCGTGAGTGAGCTATTGCATGTTTGACGCGAGTCAGTATCAACTGTTGGATTTTGGCCAGGGGCGCAAGCTGGAACGGTTTGGACCGCTTGTCCTGGACCGTGCTTGCCCGGTGGCTGAAGGGGAGCCGATTTCTGCTCCAGATGCCTGGAAGCAAAGTCATTTTTGTTATCGTCGTCGGCAGGGTGGACAGGGAACTTGGGTTGCTAATTGCCCATTGCCGACGAAAGATATCGACCTGGGTGAGGATGGTTTGCCGAGTCCCTGGCGGATGCAGCATGGACAGCTACAGCTGGAAATTCGTCTGACACCTTCCGGGCAGGTTGGGGTGTTTCCGGAACAGGCACCTAACTGGGATTGGTTGACAAGGCAACTGGGGCGCATGAAGTCGCCTGCCAAGGTGCTGAACCTCTTTGCCTACACGGGAGGTAGTACGTTAGCTGCTGCCGCTGCCGGTGCAGAGGTGGTTCACGTGGATGGAGCCAGGAACGTGGTGGACTGGGCACGACGTAATGCCCACCATGCCGGCCTTCAGGATGCCCCGGTGCGCTGGATCTGTGAAGATTGCCTGACTTTTGTCCAGCGTGAACTGCGGAGAGGAAACGGGTATGATGCGGTTATTATGGATCCACCTTCCTATGGGCATGGACCGGATGGTCAGAGCTGGAAGATTGAGCAGCACCTGGGACCGTTGCTGGATGCTTGTGCAGACCTGACGCGTGGACGCAGGCAGTTGATGTTGCTCAGTTGTCATTCCCCTGCATTCGGGCCCGCCGAGCTCCATGCCCTGTTGGCCGATCACGTGTGGGGAAGCTGTCAGCAGGGAGGAGATGCCTGCCCGCTGACGATTGGGTCGACTGATGGACGCATGTTGCCGAGCGGGGTTGTGGCCCGTTGGCCAGGATAGTGAACGGATATTGCCAAATGGATTCAACGATTACCAGCTTGCAAAACCCTCGCATTCGACAGGCGTTACGATTGCGCTCCCGCAGAGGTCGACAGCAGCAGGAAAAAATGATCATTGACGGTGGTCGGGAAATTCTTCGCGCCGGCGATGCAGGTTGTGAAATCAGGGAAGTGTTTTTCTGCGAGGCGTGGTGCGAAAAAATCGAATTTCAATCTCCCTGGACACAAGTGGTGGAACGCAATCTTCCCTTGATCCCGGTGACGGAATCCATCATGGAACGACTTGCCTACGGGGGTCGGACTGATGGCCTGGTGGCAGTGGCCGATCTTCCTGTGACACCTCCTCTGTCATCATGGGATCCCTCGGAGCACGCCCTGGTTGCGGTATTGGAGGCCGTGGAAAAACCTGGAAATGTTGGAGCCCTGGTGCGCACGGCAGATGCCTCGGGAGTATCTGCCGTGATCCTGGCCGATGCAGCCAGTGATCCGTTCAGTCCGAATGCCATTCGGGCAAGTGTTGGCACAGTGTTTTCCTTGCCGATCTTCCGGGAAACAACAGAGACAACCTTGGCCTGGTTACAACAACTTGATTTCCAGATGTTGGCCTGCCGAGTTGATGGGAAAATCGATTATCGTGATGTGGACTGGGCCAGGAGATCAGCGTTGATCCTGGGAAGTGAGGCACACGGACTCACGCAACGGTGGGATACAGAAGATGTCCAATCTGTGGTGCTGCCCATGCTGGGCATTGCGGATAGCTTGAATGTATCCACGACGGGAGCCATTCTTTTTTATGAGGCACTGCGGCAGCGCCGAGGATAAGCCGTCCTGTTCAGGATGGTTCTTAGAGGGCGTAGGCAGCAGCTTTCAAGGTGTTGTCGAGCAGCATGGTGACTGTCAACGGACCAACACCACCGGGGACCGGTGTCAGGTAGCCAGCAACTTCCTGTACAGCGGCGAAATCAACATCTCCAACCAATCCATCGGAAGTACGATTGATACCCACGTCAACGACGGCGGCACCAGGTTTGATCATGTCGGCTGTGATGAATCGAGGTTTGCCAATAGCTGCGACCAGGATGTCCGCAGAGCGAGTGATTTCGGCGAGGTTTTCCGTGCGACTATGACAGACCGTCACGGTGGCATTAGCAGCCTGGGGACCGCGTGTCGAATCACGTGCGACCAGTAGAGCTGCCAGTGGTTTCCCGACAATTTCACTGCGTCCGACAATAACGACATGCTTGCCAGCAATGGGTACTTCGTAACGGTCCAGCAGTTGCTGGACTCCATGTGGGGTACAGGGAAGGAACCGGGGACGATCCTGTGAAATCCGACCGACGTTTTCCGGGTGAAAAGCATCGACATCCTTGAATGGGTGGATGGCGTCAAGGATTCGCGTACCCGTGATCGCTGCGGGTAATGGTAGTTGGACCAGGATGCCATGAACCTCGGAGCTTTTGTTCAACTTGCCAACCAGTTCGAGTACATCATCCTCGGTAACATTGGCTGGTAGACGATGTAACTGGCTGCCAATTCCTACCCGTTCACAGGCGCGTTGCTTGTTGCGGACGTAGACGTCGCTGGCCGGATCTTCACCGACCAGGACGGCTGCCAGGCAGGGTGCAAAACTGTTGTTTTCGATGAAATCAATTACCTTGTCGCGAATCTCGTCCTGGATCACGGTCGCGATCGATTTTCCGTCGAGGATTTGTGCAGCCACGAAAACGATTCCTTTCCTCGCTATGAAAGCATGCCGATTATTGGCAGGAAGCCTGGGAAGCTGGCATTGTAGCCTAACGCGATTAGGCCGGGGAGCCATGCAATGGTATTACGTTTCGTTCCATTTTTGGTGTGGCTGCCGTAGTGGTCAAGGCTGGTCAGCAGTATACTAGCCCACTAGCTGGAGACAGGTGGTCTCACCCTGGGACCAGGTAGATTCGGTTGGAAAAACGTTTACACGTAAGCGAGTAATCGATATGGCAGACAAGGTAAAAGTAAGCGCGGTGGAAGGCTTTAAATCCGACAGTGATTACCTGCTGGGAGAAATAGGGATAGAGCTGGAGGATGGCGAAGACTTCTTCGGCAAGGGAAGTGTGCAGCTGCTGAAACATCATGGTACGTACCAGCAGGATGACCGGGATTTTCGTCAGGCCAAGCAGGAAGGGGAATCTACCAAGAAATTTGCTTTCATGGTTCGCAGCAAGATTCCAGCCGGGATCGTGACGAGTGACCAGTTGCTGGCAGAGTTGGATCTTTGCGACGAGGTTGGTAATACCACGGTTCGTATCACGTCACGACAGGCTCTGCAGTTGCATGGTGTGGTGAAATCGGATTTGCTTCGTACCATTGGACGCATTAACGAAACACAACTCACCACGCTGGGAGCATGTGGGGACGTCTGTCGTAACGTGATGTGCTGTCCAGCGCCTTACCAAACACCCGTGCGACTGCAGATGCAGGCCCTGGCCCAGGAACTGGCCAGCCATTTTGCACCCCGTACATCGGTCTACCATGACCTTTGGTTGACCGACGTTGCCAGCGGAGAAAAACGCCAGCTAGTAGGCCCTGCGGGCGCCGCCGAGACGGCCAGTGCGTCGGGTAGTCCCGGGGATGCAGTGGAGCCCATTTATGGACACCAGTATTTGCCCCGCAAGTTCAAGATTGGCGTTGCCCTGCCGGATGACAATTGTATCGATCTGTTTACGCACGACCTGGGTTTCCTGGCGATCGTGGAAGATGAGAAGATTGTTGGTTACAACGTGTTCGTCGGTGGTGGTCAGGGAGTCACTCCGGCAGCCAAGAAAACATTTCCGGCGCTCAGCCAACCTCTGGGCTTCGTTGAAGCTGACGAGGCCGTGGCCGTTGCCACGGCGGTGGTTGGTGTGCAACGAGACCATGGTAACCGGTCGGATCGGAAAATCGCGAGACTGAAATACCTGATTCATAACTGGGGAATCGAGCGGTTTCGTGAAGAGGTTGAATCCTATTACGGGAAATCCCTGGCTGTTGCCCGTGATGTAGAAGTGACTGGACATGATGATCACATGGGGTGGCATGAACAGGGTGACGGTAACTGGTTCTACGGTCTCAACGTGGAAAATGGGCGCATCAAGGATACCGGTTCGGTGCGTCTTAAAACTGCCCTGCGGAAGATCTGCCGTACTTACCAACCAGGGATTCGCCTGACCGCCCACCAGAGCATGCTGTTCTCTGACGTTGCACCAGCAGATCGGGAGGGGATCGAGGATATTCTCAGGCAATGTGATGTTCCGTTGAGCAAGGATATTTCCGAGGCCCGGCGCTGGTCCATGGCTTGTGTGGCCTGGCCGACCTGTGGCTTGTCGATTACGGAAAGTGAGCGTGCACTACCCGGGATGATCGATCAGCTGGAAGGGGAATTAAAGGAATTGGGACTTGCCGAGGAACAGTTTACCTTCCGCATGACAGGATGCCCCAACGGTTGTGCTCGTCCCTATAACTCGGATGTCGGCCTGGTGGGTAAGGCTCGCAACAAGTACACGCTTTTCGTGGGGGGGCGTCGCCTGGGGGACCAGTTGAGTTTTATTCACAAGGACCTGGTGCCCACGGAAGAGGTAGTTCCATCCCTGGTTCGGCTGTTTTCCTATTTTAAGCAGGATCGACTGGATGCGGAGACGTTTGGAGATTTTTGCACCCGTAAGGGAAATGATGATCTTCTGGCTCACGTGGATCCCGCAAGCTGATGGTTCCTGTCGTGAAGATCTCCTCCGGCAAAGCTGTCGTTCGAGACGATCGGTTGTCTTAACCTGCTTGCGGTCGCTATCGACCGACCCTTACAATTAGATGCTTACCAGTTGGCCGTGGGCATTTGTATAGGGGGGTTCCAGGCGGATGATCAGCAACACCAGGTTACGATTACTGTGCTTCCCCGGCAGTGTATTCTTGCTGGTCATGCTAAGTGGGTTGCCACTTCCCTTGCACGCAGAAATTGACGTTCGTGAAGATGATGAGCAGATCCAGATTGAAACCCCTCATTTAAAAGTCGCGATTCGTAAAAAGGGCTATGTGAGTGGCGTGGCTGCGGGTTCATTCCTGGACAAGAAGTCCGGTTTTCGTGATATCGGTTTTGGACTGGATATCGCTGATTGGATCATGGAACCTGGAAGCGATGAGAAGTACCGTGACCAACTGAGCGAGGATCTGATCTATCGATTTGGCAACGAATACCATGGTGCCCGTCCCAAGCGTTGTATCGAGGGGCCACAGATTTGCACGAAGGCAGGTGAACTGGATACACGGATTATTCGTGGAACCGATTTCGTTGCGGTCAAGTTAGGCTTTCAGTACCACAAGGCGGCTCCAGGACGCAAAACCGGATCCCGGTGGTCACAGACACTGGTCTTTCCGGAAGATCGACGATATTTTATTTCCAGCCACCGGATTGAAGCTCGCAATGAAAGCGAGGCGATGTTCGTCAGGATTGACATGCCCGGTCATATCAAGCATGACCGGGGGGATACGTTCAGCGAGATTTACCTGAGCTATTTCGGCAAGCAGGGTCGGATTGCCTCGGACCAGTTTCTCGACAATTTTGCTCCCGACGAAAAATTTAATTACCGGCGAGAGCTTGGTCTCAAGCCGAGCCGATTTATTCGTGCCTATCATATCCGTGACCCCAAGAGTGGTGCCGCCGGGCCCTGGTTGGCCGGCATGACGCTTGATCCGTCGCTGGTCCATGAAGCCTGGTGTCATCAGCGGGGTTATGTTTGCCTGATCGAAGAGTTTGGTGGGCGGTCGGTTAAAGCGGGTGAGACTTTTGGGGCAGCTTTCGTGGTCGGTTTTTTTGATTCGATCGGTGAAATGGAAAAAGTCTATGATAAGCACCGTGGTTTTGATCGGCTGAGTGTTGATCGGCACGGATGGAAACTGAGTCGTTGGGACGGAAAGGGCGTATCGAGTTCTAAGTAGGTCTTGCCAGGAACCGGTGTCAAAAAGGAAAACTGTATGAGTTCATCATCACTTCCCGACGGGGAACAGTACGATCCGTTTTTTCTTCACGCTCGGCGGGAAGCAGTAATTATCTTCTGCTGCTGGTTCGTGGCCATGCTGTGGGTAGTTCCTTACTGCTACTACTACGGCTACGGAATCACTGATCCAGAAAAGATACCGACAACCTTCGGCATTCCCTCCTGGCTGCTCTGGGGTATTGGCATGCCCTGGTTGCTGGCCGATATCTTCACTACCTGGTTTTGCTTCTGGTTCATGAAGGATGGTGAGCTGGGAAGTGCCGGTGACGAGGGCCCTTCGCCAGTTGCTGAAGGAAGCGAGGAGGTGGCATCATGAGCTGGACTGCTTCCTTGCTGGCTGTCGCAGATTCAGGCAGCGCTGTACTGGTCACGTTCCTGATCTATATCATAGTTGTGTTCTTCATCGCCTGGGCTTCCAATCGGCTCTTGAAGGGCAAGAACTTTCTCAGCGAGTACTTCCTGGGAAGCCGCGGACTCGGCGTCTGGGCCTTTGCACTCACGCTGGCAGCCACCAGTTCGTCCGGTGGCAGCTTCATGGGCTTCCCCTCCAAGATTTATACCCACGGCTGGTCGCTGGGCCTCTGGATCGGAAGTTACATGGTGGTACCGATCTGTGTGATGGGGATCCTCGGCAAGCGTATTAACCAGGTCGCTCGCCTGTCTGGATCGATCACCGTGCCGGACATCCTCCGTGACCGCTTCCGCAGCGTTTCCTTTGGACTCATCGCGGTCTCCTTGATTGTCTTTTTCATGACCTTCAACCTAGTCGCCCAGTTCAAGGGTGGTAGCGAGATCCTGCGAACGCTTCTCAGGCCGATCGATGCCTTTAGTAATGTAGCCAGCAGCTTGCCCGCCTGGTTCACCGGGTTCTCGAGCCAGGGGAGCGAGTACCTGCTCTGCCTACTGGTCTTTGGCCTGGCCGTGATTGTCTACACAACCTACGGGGGCTTTCACGCTGTCGTTTGGACCGATGTGATGCAGGGGATCGTGATGGTCGTGGGTGTTATGATCATGCTGCCGTTGGCAATCTACCAGGCCGGTAAGGCAGTTCAAGATACCCAGCCAAAGGTAGCTGCCAGCGCGACTTCCAGCCTGGAGTCGGTCACCCGGCAGATGGCGACGATGGTACCACCCCGCAAGGGGACAGCCACCTTTACACTGGTGGATCCAGGGGCTGCTGACGATCAGCGAGTTCTCCCATCCGGCAGCTGGATCTTTGTTGCCGGTGAAGCAGGTACGCCAGGACGACTGTTCAAAGTCGCCAAGGGCTACACGCTGGCCGAGGGAAGCAGTTCGCTGGTTACTGAAGACAAGGACGGCAACGGCAGACTCGACAAGGCGCAGGAGGGTCAGCCTGGCAAGGGAGAGGATCTCAACGGCAATAACGTGCTGGACCCGGAGATCTGGGAGATCGTCGATCCCAATGACATCGTGCAGGTTCAAAAACGCCTGGAAGAAGAGAAGGAGACCGACAACCTGACTGGCATATTCACGCTCTCGGATATTGCTGTCAACGACTATGCCTATGGTGCCAAGCCGGCAGAACTTGGGTCGTACGTGCGTGGGCCCGGGCCACACCGCGACAAGGTCAGCGGTTTTCTGCCGCTCAGCCTGGCCATTTCCTTCTTCTTCATGTGGGCTATTTCTGGTACCGGCCAGCCGAGCAACATGGTTCGCTTGATGGCCTTCAAGGATACGCCCACACTCAGACGCTCCATCTTCACCGTTGCCATTTACTACTCACTGATCTACTTCCCGCTGGTCATCATCTTTTGCTGTGCACGGGTCTTGATACCCGGGATGGAATCCGAACCCGACAGGATCATGCCGCAGATGGCCATTGAGTTGACGCAGAATATTGGCATGGGCTGGATGGCAGGCCTGCTGATTGCAGCTCCCTTTGCCGCCGTGATGTCGACGGTCGATAGCTTCCTGCTGATGATCTCGTCGGCCCTGGTACGGGACATTTACCAGCGCAACCTGAATCCCAAGGCAACGCAAAAGAAGCTTAAGCAACTGAGTTACCTGTTTACGATGCTGGTTGGGCTGGGAGCACTGCTGGGTGCTATGAACCCACCCGAGTTCCTGCAGGATATCATTGTCTATACCGGCAGCGGTCTGGCGTCCTGTTTCCTGGCAGCTGTGGTCTATTCACTCTTCTGGCCCCGCTCCAATTCACAGGGTTGTATCGCAGCGATGCTCTCGGGTTTCGGGGCTCATCTCTCGCTCTACCTGATCGGCTTCCTGCGTGGTACAGGATTCACACCTTACAGCTTGTGGGGCATGGACCCGGTGGTAATTGGACTGCTGGTCTCTTTCGTGGTGGGCTACGTGGTAACAATTGCAACACAGCCACCCCCCGAGGATCTGGTAAGGAAATACTTCTATAAATCACAGGAATTATAAACAGACATGCTTATTTTTGACGCCCATTTAGATATCTCGATGAATGCGGTCGAATGGAACCGTGATCTTACCCAGTCAATTGATCATGTACGTGATCGTGAAATGGGTAAGACCGATTACCTGGATCGCGGCAAGGGAGTACTGACCCTGGAGGAAATGCGCAAGGGTGAAATCGGGCTTTGTATTGCTACCCAGATCGCCCGTTACGTGGCTCCTGAAAATGCGTTGCCAGGATGGAACAGTCCCGAGATTGCCTGGTCGATTACCCAGGCACAGCTTGCCTGGTACCGCGTGATGGAAGAGCAGGGCCAGATGCTCCAGATCACGAGCGCGGAACAACTCAATGCGCATGCCGAGCTCTGGAAGAATACGGATGATCGCAGCCAGCTTCCTATTGGTTACGTGTTAAGTCTCGAGGGTGCCGATTCGATTATCACGCCGGCTTACCTGGAACGCGCTTACGAGTATGGATTGCGAGCCATTGGACCTGCCCATTATGGCCCCGGGCGATATTCCCCGGGAACCGGTTCCGAGGGAGGGCTTGAGGCTCCAGCTCGCGAATTGCTCCAGGAGATGGAACGGCTGGGGATCGTCATGGACTGCACGCACTTGACCGATGAGGCTTTCTGGGAAGCGTTGGAGATCTATTCCGGTCCAGTTTGGGCCAGTCATCAAAATTGTCGAGCGCTCGTTCCTCACCAGCGTCAATTCAGTGATGAACAACTCAAGGCCCTGATTGAACGTAAGGCGGTTATCGGGATGGCCTTTGATGCCTGGATGATGCATCCGGGATGGCAGCGAGGTATCACCCAGCCCTATACGGCAGGAGTTAACCTGGCACGAATCGTGGAACATGTGGACCATATTTGCCAGTTGGCTGGCAATACGGAGCATGTTGGTATCGGTTCGGACCTCGATGGTGGGTTTGGCCGGGAACAGTGTCCCTATGACATGGAGACGATTGCGGATCTGCAGTCGCTGGTCGGGACGCTGGCCCAGCGCGGTTATAGCCCCGAGGACGTTGAAGCGATCATGCATGGAAACTGGATCCGCCGTCTTAGTGAAATCTGGAGTTAAAAATCAATGCAACTCGTCAAGTTTGAATCGTCAGGCACGGTCGCGGTGGGCATCCTTGAGGATGGCCAGGTCTTTCCCCTGGAACTGTCTGCAGAAGTGGCCAGCCTGGCAGATGTTTTTAACTCCAATGATCCGGCAGCGACCGCTCGATCACTGAAGACGGAAACGGCACTGCCCGTGGATTCAGTGACCTTGCTGGCACCGATCGATCACCAGGAAGTGTGGGCGGCCGGTGTGACCTACAAGCGTAGCCAGACAGCCCGGATGGAAGAATCCGAGACATCCGCATCCTGCTATGACCGTGTCTATGAGTCACCTCGACCGGAACTGTTCCTCAAGGCCACGCCCCACCGCGTTTCCGGTCCAGGGCAACCGTTACGTATACGTCAGGATGCGACTTGGAACGTGCCGGAACCTGAAATTACCTGTGTCGTTAACGCACGCTTGGAACTGGTCGGTTTCACAGTAGGTAACGACATGAGTTCACGCGATATCGAGGGACAAAATCCGCTTTATCTGCCACAGGCCAAGGTCTATCGGCAATGTGCCGGGTTGGGGCCCTGTGTGACACTGATCGATGCCATGCCGACGCGGGCAGAGACGATGATTCGACTGAAAATCGAACGGGATGGAACGGCTGTTTTCGAGGGTGAAACGGACGTCGATCAGATGGCTCGTACATTCGAGGATCTGATTGAATACCTGGGACGCGACCAGGAGTTTCCCGCAGGTGTTTTCCTAATGACGGGAACCGGGGTTGTTCCGGACAGTGATTTCACGTTGGCAGCAGGTGATGTTGTACATATCACGATTGATGGTATCGGGACGTTGACGAACCCGATTGTTCAAGGTTAGTCGTCCGGTCACATTACATGAACCGAGACGTTTAAAGGTTAATTGGCAGGGAGACAAGACAGGATCACAATGCAACGAGTATTAATCAACGGCGAATGGCGTGAATCCAACGGTAGCGATTCTTTCCAGGCAGAGAACCCGGCAACGTGTGAGTTGTTACCCGATGTGTATCCAGTGAGTAACTGGGAGGATTGCGATGCTGCTCTCGATGCTGCCTCGCGTGCCGCGGAGGCCATGTGGTCATTGCCGACCGACGTGGTGGCAGATTTCCTGGAAATCTATGCGGATCGAATCGAGGCGCGGGCAGATGACCTGGTCGAGATGGCGCACCTGGAAACGGCACTTCCCAAATCTCCCCGGCTGGCTGATGGTGAGTTGCCTCGTACGACCGGTCAGTTGCGTCAGGCTGCCGCGGCAGCACGTAACGGTTCGTGGAGTCTGCCGACGATTGATACCACCACGGGAATCCGCTCTGTTTACCGTCCCATCGGTCCGATCTGTGTCATGGGTCCCAATAATTTTCCCTTTGCGTTTGGAAGTATTTCCGGAGGTGATTTTGCAGCAGCGATCGCGGCGGGAAACCCGGTCATTGCCAAGGCGAATTCATCTCATCCCGGTACGACCCGCTTATTTGCAGAAGAAGCCCAGGCAGCTGCAGAACAAGCGGGGTTGCCAGCTGGCATGGTTCAGTTGATCTACCGTATGCCCCATGCGGATGGTGAACGACTGGTTGCGGATGCCCGTGTTGGCGCCACGGGGTACACCGGTAGTCAGCATGCTGGATTGGCCTTGAAGGCAGCAGCAGATGCTAATGGGAAACCGATCTACCTGGAACTGTCCAGTGTTAATCCAATCGTGATGTTGCCTGGTTCGCTCGAGGAACGCGGGGAGGCGCTGGCTGATGAGTTTACTGGTAGCTGCTTGATGGGCACTGGCCAGTTTTGTACGAACCCCGGATTGATCATTCTTTTGAAGGGGGAGACCACCGATCGCTTCGTGGAGACGGTAACCCAACGATTCCAGGAGGCCCCGGTTGGCACGCTGCTTTCGCGAGGTGTGCAATCGAGCTTGCAGGATAATCTAGGAACGCTCGTGGCTGCTGGTGCCCAGTTGCTCGTCGGAAACACTCCTGCCGAGGAAGGGCGTTGTTGTTTTTCCAATACGCTGTTGCAGATAACGGGCGACCAGTTCGTGGCAGCGCCCGAGGTGATGCAGACAGAAGCTTTTGGAAATGCCTCACTGTTACTGATTGCGGATTCCGTGCAGCAGGTATGCGATACGATTGATCAACTCGAAGGAAACCTGACCGGGTGTATCTATTCGCATTCCGAGGGTAGCGACGATGCGGCTTATGATCAAATTGCCCCTCGACTGAGACAGCGTGTGGGTCGATTGTTGAATGATAAAATGCCAACCGGCGTGGCCGTCAGTTCGGCCATGAATCATGGTGGCCCCTACCCTGCCACTGGTCATCCAGGATTTACCGCTGTCGGGATACCGGCTTCGCTGGTTCGATTCAGCATGTTGCAGTCGTACGACAATGTACGGGCACACCGCTTACCAACCATTTTGCAAGACGCGAATCCTACCGGGAAGACGTGGCGGTTGATCGATGAACAATGGTCCGCGGATGACGTGGTCTGAATCACGGGCAGTACTCTCTCGATTCAATCGGCGTCAACCGATCCCACGCACAGCAACTGGTTCTCGGTTCCCAGGAACAAATCGTTTGTGATCACCTGCGCCAGTTCTCGCTTCCGTAACAGCGTTATAGACCATCTTCTCGGGGGTTGTCAGCAGGTATTAAATGCGCGTAGCAGGAAATGAGCAAGTTCGCCATAATGAGGCCACTTCACCGTGAATGGCAACGAATCTGAATCTATTTGTCGAATGGAGTCCCTGGGTATGACTAAAACGAAACGCTACCTGTTCCCTGTTCCCGGTTGCCTGGTCATCATGCTTTCATTGTTGTCCAGCGTGGCACAATCTCAGGAAAAAGATCCGTCTCAACAGGAGCAGGCAGCGGAGAAAGCGCTGTCCGCCCAGGATCTGCTGGATAAGGCATTTGAATTGAAATTGGCGGCTCGCAGCGGCCAGGATTTTGCCAAGGTGGTGCAACTCTGTGACCAGGCACTCAAGAAAGGTTTGGATAAAGAAAATGGGAAGTTTGCTGAACAGCTTCTTACTTCCACGATCTACCAATACGTGTCAGGTATTTGTAAGCCCATCCTGGGTGATCGTCCGGACCCCAGTTGGAGGCAACGTCGAGCAGTTGCGATGCCACTTTTGACTAAATTGCTTGCGGTGGATGAAAGTCATGGTGATGCACTGATCCTGACAGCTCGCCTGCAAATCCTGCCAGGAGGTGATACCAAGCAGGCTACTCAATTGCTGGACAGGGCAATCGTGGTCGTCAAGGAAGATGACAAGAAGTTGTCAGAGGCTGTTTTCTTGCGCGCCAGCCTGGAGCAGGATCCCGCTCGCAAGTTGGCGCAGCTTGATCGTGCGATCAAGCTGGATGCTGCCAATACGGATGCCTGGCAAGCGCGAGCATTGTTCCAGCTTCGCAAAGGTAAGTTTGAACAGGCGGCTCAAGACCTGGAGAAATTGCTGGAGAAAGAGGATGATAATTACCTGGCTATCCTGGCACTGGCTGAGGCAATGGCCAATCTCAAGAAACCGGATAAAGCCCTGGAACTTGCGGGGCGGGCTATCAAGTTGAACCCGGAGGTTCCACAGGCTTACGAGTTGCGAGCTCGGATTCATGTTTTGAATAACGAAATGAAGCAGGCCTTGGCCGATGTTAATGAGTCGATTCGCCTGCAGCCGGGGTCAGTGACCAGCCTGTTGTTGCGGGCGCGTTTACTGCAGGCGCAGGAGAAACTGGGCGAGGCGTTAAAAGACGTGGAAACGGCACTCAAGATACGCCCCGGTATGACTTCTGCCCTGTTCCTGAAAAGTACGATCCATGAAGGGCAACGTGACTTTGTACGGGCTGCGGATTCCATGCAGGAAATCGTCAAACGAGATCCCGAGAATGAGCAGGCGCAGTTAATGCTTGGCATGTACTACAGCATGGCATCCAGGGTAAAAAAGGCACTTGACCAGTTTGATCAGATCCTGGAAAAAAATGATGCGAACACAGCGGCGTTTTACTGGAGAGCCGATACTCGACTGAACGTTGGAGACCATAAGGGGGCTCGGCAGGATTATGAAAACGTACTGGAAAGAAGTCCACAACACGAAGCGACGTTGAATAACCTGGCCTGGCTGCTGGCAACATCACCTGAAAATGAGCTGCGGGATGGAAAGCGAGCTGTCAAGTTAGCAGTGCAGGCCGGCGAGTTGTCCAAATACAAGAAGCCTCATATTCTCAGTACGATGGCAGCTGCTTACGCTGAGTCCGGTGATTACTCGAAGGCGGTGGAGTGGTCCACGAAGGCAGTCAAGATGGGTCGGGAAGACCTGCAGGGCCAATTGGAAGCGGAATTGAAGAGTTACCAGGAAAAGAAACCCTGGCGAGAAAAGAAGGAGCTCCCGGAGGAGAAAAACTCCAAGGCTTCGAAGGCTAGATAACTCCCTCCCGGAATGGGAACGGGAGGCAAGGTAGGATTCCTGGATGGATCGTGAAGAAGCTTACGCATTGGTTTGTGAATATACCACGAGTGACAGTCTTCGCCGGCATATGCTTTGCGTTGAAACTGCCATGAAATCCTATGCTGGCAAGTTTGGCCAGGATGAGAACCGTTGGGGAATCGTTGGCTTGCTCCACGATTTTGACTATGAAAGATGGCCGGATCCGCCAGATCATCCCCTGAAAGGTTCAGAAATACTGGCTGAACGTGGTTATCCGGAGGATGTAATCTATGCCATTAAGTCGCATGCGGATTACCTGGAAGATTGTCCGCGCGTGTCGTTGATGGATAAAGCCCTCTATGCTTGTGATGAATTGTCCGGTTTTATTTCTGCCGTGGCCAAGGTGCGGCCAGACGGTATTGTCGGCATGAAATCAAAAAGCGTACGCAAGAAGATGAAACAAAAGAGCTTTGCGGCAGCAGTGAATCGTGATGATATTATTCGTGGCGCCGAGGACCTGGAGATTGAACTCAACGAGCACATCCAGTTTGTCATTGATGCACTTGCATCAGAAGCAGAATTACTTGGATTGGCCTCGTAAGAGATCGAATACAGGACACTTTTCAGGGAATGGTCATGGATATTCAGCATGCTGGCGAACTGGTTGGAAAGAAATGCAAACCTTGTGAAGGGGGTGTCGATCCGTGCACGCTGGCCGAGGCAGAAGAACAGTTGGGTGAGTTGTCAGGATGGTACCTGACCCACGAGGGCCAGAGAATTCGCAAGGATTGGACGGTCCAGCACTTCATGGCAGGGATGGAATTTTTCCATCGCGTTGCTGAAGTGGCTGAGGATGATGGACATCATCCGGATCTGCATATCGAGGGTTATCGCAACGTCTCGATTGAATTGTGGACTCATGCCATTGCTGGCTTGAGCGAAAATGACTTCATCCTGGCAGCCAAGATTGACCAGCTCGAAATCAAGTTGAAATCCTGACGTTTCCGGTAGCCGAGGTCAGAGCAGCGAGAGTGGATTCTGCCGGTTTTCCAGGGGCATCGTGACAGGTTTTCCCTGCCGATGTGATTCGAAAACAGCGGCAATCATTTCGATCGTGGTACGGGCCTCGTAGACACTACATTCTGGCTGGCGATCTTCCTGGATCGCCTGTAAAAGATCAACGCAGGCAGCGATGTTACCGGCATGCAGGCCTCCATCTTTGAGCGGTTCCGGTTTACCAACTCCCGCCGAACTGACCGGTAGCCATTTCTTGCCACTGCGCCCCGGGGACCACATGGGATCTGGCAGGAAATGAACCTGTGGAAGAAAACCAGTAACGATATCAATGATTCCCTTGGAACCCATGATTTGCAGTCCAAAGCGTCGCCCCGCCGTGTCGCGTTGTGAGCCGAAATATCCGGTCACTCCCTCGTCCATGCCATACATGGCCGCCAAGTTATCTCCGGCCAGGGGACCGATCCCCTCGGCACCGTTGTAGACATGGTCCGTAGTGACCGGACGGTTTTTTTCCATGACCGTGGCGAAACACCAGTTTGCTTCGCCGCCAAAGTAGTGAATCAGGTTCATCACGTGGCTTCCCAGCACCCAGAGATCTTCACCACCACCACGTCGATCTTCCTTGCCCCGACCACGCAGTTCCAGGATGTCACCCAGCAGGCCATCGAAAATTAAATCGCGGATGACACGTAGCTTGGGGCTGTAGCGGGTTTGATGAGCGATCGCGAGTTTGATCTTGTGCTTCTCGCAGGCAGCAACCATCTGATCCGCTTCTCGCAGATCCCGACACATTGGTTTTTCCATGTAAACGTGTATCTTGCGCTCTGCAGCGGCTAGCACCATGTCCCGATGTTGATCCAGTTGGCGTGGTGCCACGCTGACCACGTCGGGCTTGGATTCATCAAGCAGCTTGCGATAGTCAGCGTAAGCGCGCGGTGCCTTCAATCGCTTGGCTGCTGCCTTGAGGCCCGCTGGATCGCCGTCAGCAACGGCGACGATCTCGCATCCAGGTATATGCTGCCACACGGTGTCCAGTCCGTGACCATAATTCCCTCGCCCGGTATGGCCAATCACTGCAACTCGATATTTCCTGGCCATGCTGGTCACTCCTTGTCGTCGAATGGGGGGACTGTGCTATATTCTCTAGGATCGGGGGCCTGGTTGCCCTGTCGACAGGGTTGGGATATAGAATGTCCAGTATCATACACCATGTATAATGCGTTGTCGATTTTTGTCCGGTCGATGAGTCCGAGTGAATGGTGATGATCCAACGAAGCAAGAGAATGCCTGCTGGCGGAAGTACGCCTGGGAACCTGTAGCTGTTTTATCTTTGAGAGATCTGTGATTCGTGAGTGATCCATCAACGAAAATGAAACGCGTGGCAGTGATCGGTGGCGGGATCACCGGCCTGGCCGCGGCACACAGGATTCACGAACTGGATCCACAGGTTGAAGTCGTCCTGGTGGAATCCTCCGATCGCCTGGGAGGTGCTATTCAGACTGTTCAGCACGACCAATTCCTGGTCGAGCGTGGTCCGGACATGTTCACGACCAAGGATGATGATGCCCTGAATCTCTGCCGAAGACTAGGTTGCGATTCCGAGTTGATCGAGACCAATACGTCGCATCGACGTGCATTCGTGGTTCGTCGCAATCGCCTGTATCCGGTGCCAGCAGGCTTTACGTTGCTCAGCCCCAGCCAAATATTACCACTGCTCTTTACAGGATTACTCAGCCCCCTGGGGAAATTGCGAGTCCTGGCAGAATACTGGGTTTCGACACGGCGTGAGACTGGTGACGAGAGCCTTGCAAACTTTACACGTAGACGATTCGGTAATGAAATGTTCGAACGGATCGTACAGCCCCTGGTCGGAGGGATCTATACGGCCGACCCGGAAAAGTTGAGCATGCAGGCCACGTTGGCCCAGTTCGTAGAGATGGAGCAGGTTCACGGAGGATTAATCCGGGGTGGTCGGCGGGCCCGGCAGGCCGCGAAAACCCAGACGGATGAATCCGGTGCGCGTTATGGCATGTTTCTTACCTTGCGAAACGGTCTCTCGGACCTGGTAGACCGACTAACTCAACAATTACCTGCTGGATCGATTCACCTGGATACGTCCGTCATGCGGGTGACTGGCAACGAGCATGATGGTTGGGTACTCGATCTCGCCGCAGGGAACAAGCTGGGACAGGACCAGGTCGCATGCGATGGAGTCATCGTGGCAACACCTATTCACGTGGCAGCGCGCTTACTGGCCACGGTAGATGAGCCGTTGTCCGATCAACTGGGGCAAGTTCAGGCAGCCAGTTCGGCAGTTGTGATCAGCGGGTATCGGCGAGAAGCAATTGGTCACCCCCTGGATGGTTTTGGTTTGGTTGTACCGGCCCGGGAAAAGCGCTCGATCCTGGCAGCCAGTTTTTCCAGCGTTAAGTTTGCCGGTCGGGCGCCAGAAGGACATGTTCTATTGCGCACGTTCGTGGGCGGTGCCAGCCAACCGGAAATATTGCTCAAGAATGATGACGAGATCCAATCCCTGGTTCACCAGGAACTGGCGGACCTGATCGGGGTACGGGAAGGTCCCATGATCAACGAAGTCGTGCGCTGGGATAATGCAATGCCACAGTATCACCTGCAACACCTGGATCGAGTCGCAGAGATCGAACGCGGTTGTGCCCGCTATCCGGGCCTGGAGATAGCCGGTAATGGACTGCGAGGTGTGGGTATCCCCCAGTGTATTCGCAGTGGTGAGTCTGCTGCCGGACGCTTGATGGATGCCTGGTGTCAGCCGTCGCTGTCGTCTTGATGATAAAATGATTAAATCGATGCGTAAATCTCGAGTCAACCAACTGAAATCACGGTACCCCGCACTACCAGCCAGATTCTATGATCGTGCCACCGTGGACGTGGCACTCGACTTGCTGGGAAAAGAGCTCCTTCGTTGGACACCCCAGGGGGTGACTGCTGGAATGATCGTGGAAGTGGAAGCTTATCTGCCACAGCGTGACCCGGCGTGCCATACATACCGGGGCAGGACTCCTCGAAACGAAGTGATGTTTGGTCCAGCTGGCCTTGCCTACGTGTATTCGATTCATGCACGCTATTGTCTGAATGCGGTTACGGAATCGCCAGGCCAGGGATGTGCCGTCCTGATTCGAGCCGTAGAACCGGTGACGGGAATTGAATTGATGCAAATGCGCCGCGGCCAGGTCAAACAACGTGACCTGACCCGTGGACCTGCCCGGTTATGCGAAGCTTTTGGATTAGACCGGCGTTTCAATGGACTTGATTTGACCGGTTCTGCCGACCTGTGGCTGAGTCGGGGTAAAAAACGCCCTAAATCACTTCGGATTATGCGTTCTGCAAGGATTGGTGTGACAGAGCCACGACACCGTTGTTTGAGGTTTTTTCTTGCCGATAATGAATATGTGAGTGGGCCTCGTAAAATGCTCGGAATGGGGCCCGTGAGAAGAAACTAACACGTGGTTTATCAACACCTTAAGATTTGTCCACGCAATCCGAGTCCGCAATTCGTTAAATTGGGTAATTTGAGTTAGGAATGGCAATAATTTCTTGCCTTATCCAATTTACCGAATTAAGATCAAACTACGGGGTTTTAGTGCTTTTCTTGCTGTTGGAGTTCACCTTAATCAAAGGGTGAGAACTTTGCTGGAAAGGCGAGGCAGAGAAGCGGGAAGTAGTGCTGGATCAGCATTCTTTTCCGAACTATCTCTACGGTGGTTACGGCAACTGTCGAGATGGGAAACAGGAACAGGATTATTACATTACAGAGGCGACTTTTAAGTTCGGTAACCCGGAGAGGTAAGCAGATGTTCTACACACGACGTACCAGCCTGTGGATCGGGATAGCTTTGGCGATCACCATGTTAGCGGGAAGTCACGATGCGGCAGCTCAATTTGGTGGTGGCCAGGGTGGAGGCCAGGGTGGTGGCTTTGGCGGTCAGGGCGGTCAGGGCGGCCAGGGTGGCGGTCAAGGTCAGCAAGGTGGTGCCGGGGTCATTGTCAGCCCGGATGGTGTCTTGCGTGTACGCCAGATCGATCCGCGTTTGACTCGTAAACGGGTGGATGCCGCTAAGGCTGCTTTGAATCAAAAGGTCGCTCGTCCCAGCAAGTTACGCAAGGTTTCCTTGAATCGTTTGGAAGCTGCGATCGCCGAACGTCTGGCCAACGGTCAGCCGGTTAGCGAAGACATGAAATTCATGGCTGGTATGACACGAATTCAGAACATTTTCTTCTACCCGGAAACAGGTGATATTGTTGTTGCTGGTCCGGCAGAAGGCTATGCGGTCGATCCGTCGGGACGGCCCATTGGGGTTGTTACCGGGCATTCCGTGATGGAGTTGCAGGACCTGATCGTCGCCATGCGTGCATTTCCGCCTACCGGCGAACGTGCTAATGTGATCAGTGTTTCCATCGATCCAACCAGGGAAGGATTGCAACGAATGCAGCAGTTCCTGGTCGGTCTTGGTGGACGAGCACTGCCGCGTGATACGGCTCGAATCACCAATGGCTTACAGAAAAGCCTGGGACTTCAGACCGTCACGATCGGTGGTATTTCACCGAAGACCCACTTCGCCCAGGTCCTGGTAGAAGCCGATTACCGTATGAAGTTGATTGGGATTGGCCTCGAAAAACCGCCGGTCAAGATCGTCAGTTACGCTTCCCGAGCGAATCCACGGGACGTGTCGCGTAACGCTTTGCAACGTTGGTATTTCACTCCAAATTACGAATGCGTGCGAGTCAGTGATGATGAAACCGCTATGGAATTGGTGGGCGATGGTGTCAAGCTGATTGGCGCCGATGAACTGGTTCAGGCAGACGGTGGACGTGTCGCGGCCCAACGTGTGGATCGGGCCGGGAAAGCCTTCGTGCAGTCCTTCACTGCCCAGTATCCGCAACTTGCTATTAAGTCACCGGTATACGGTCAGTTGAGAAACCTGATTGACATGACGATCACGGCTGCCTTTATCCAGAAACAGGATTACTATGGACAGTCAGGCTGGACAATGAAAGTGTTCGCTGATGAGAACCTGCTGCCTGTTAATAACTACACGACGCCTGATAAGGTAGAAACGGCGGTTAACGCGATCTGGAAGGGAACGACTCTCATGACACCCATTGGTGGAGGCGTCAACATCCAACCGACGATGGCATTGGCAACCGATCGACTACTGCAGGATAAGGACGGTAGCCTCAAGAAGGCGCATGCAGATGTAGGTGCCCCCCAGTTGCCCAAGGGCCAATGGTGGTGGGACTGAGCGATTCAGCTTGCCAGTCGAAAAGCAACAGACTTCAAGAGCCGGCCTGAGCCGGCTCTTGTTATGCGCGGTGCCCTCTGGCATAGTTTTCAGCGCGGCCGTCTAGGTGCTGTCAGTCAGTAAAACACGCAGGTCACAGACGTTGGTATGCGTGGGGCCGGTTTTCACCAGTGCCTGGACAGCATCGAAGAATGAATAAGCGTCGTTGCGATCGAGATAAGGTTGAGGATGAAGTCCTTGTTGCCGTGCTAATTCGGCCACCTGCTGGTCCAGGAAGGCTCCGGCGGCATCCGTAGGACCATCCTCTCCATCAGTACCACCGGATAACAGGGCCATACCCTGCCAGGGAACAGCAGTACCCTGTTCGTTGAACTGTCGAAGCTGGTCGTCCAGTGCAGCCAGTATCAGTTGCTGGTTCCTGCCGCCACGACCTCGTTGGGCCAGGGGAGCTAACTGGACGGTGGGCTCACCACCACTGATCCAGCAATTGATTTCTCCATGGATCTTCATTTGTATTCCGCGCCGTGACAGTTGTTGGCCGACGTCCTCGGCGGATCCTTCCAGATCGACTGCAAATTCGTAATCGCAGCGATATCCACGGTTTTGAGCTTCCTGGACAGCTGCTTCTACAGCCAGTTGATTGTTTCCAATAATGTGATTTGCAACATCAGGTCCAGCCTTCGACAGTTCCATTACGGGAGCATCGAGCTGTGCATGCAGGGCATCATAGACCGAGTTTAAGAGGTCCGATTCGTTTGCTTTGAAGGAGTCGAGTATGGCGATCGCATCAGCCGGAGTGCTGGAATCTACCACGGTTGGACCGGACGCAATGATGTCGAGCGGATCCCCGGGAACATCTGAGATAATCAGGGTGACCAGCCGATTAGCTCGGCAAGCCCTGGCTAATCTTCCACCCTTGATGGCACTGAGTTGTTTGCGAACGGTGTTGAGTTGCTGGATATTGGCACCTGCCGCACTCAGGAACTGGGTGACCTGTTGTTTATCGGCCAGTGAAATTCCGTTGATCGGTGCTGGCAGTAATGCAGATCCGCCGCCGGATAGCAGGCAGATACACAGGTCGGAGGGGTTCATGGTCTGAACCATGTCCAGGATTTTCGCCGATCCCTGAACACCCGCTTGCGTGGGCTCGTTGAGCCCGGCGGGGCGGGCAGGGTGTAATTGGATATGACGCAGCGTTTGTGTGCAGTCGGCTGGTATGTTGATCCATCCGTCCACGATCCCCTCGAAGGGCGTGGAGTCCAGGAGCACGGCTTCCAGGCCGGTTGCCATGCCTGCTCCGGCCTTGCCAGCGCCAATCACCACGATCCGTTGGGTTTCGGATAGATCGATGGGTTGATCGTGAACCCAGAGGGTTTGGTCTTTTAATTGCAGTGCCTGCTTCACCAGGTGCTGACTGTCAACAGCCGCAACTCCGGTCTTCCAGATTTCCCTGGCATCATCACGTAGTGTTTGCCAGGAGTTTGTCATGATGGATCCTGGCGAATACGTAACGTGTCAAACCATTGACCTTCATGTTCGACGATGAATTGGCTCAAGCTATTGGATGTTTCTGAACAGCAAACCAACCCGATAAGAAAGCCTTGTTCTCCTACCTGGAATTTTCCCGTCAGGCTCGTCCAGGGTGTTCCCTTGCCCCGGTTCCCCGGTAGGGCGACATGATTGAAGAAGGACTGGGAAAAACCCTGCGAGCTAAGTTGCGCTGGCCAGCATCGACAGACAGGCAGGTGCAGCGAAAAAATTTCAGCGAGTCCCGGCAAAAATTGGTTTAACAGGATCGGCAGATCTTCTTCGTGAAGCCGCGACTGATGGCGTCCTGCGGGGGCCGCTACCAGTACACGCAAACGAACTGGGGTTCCATATAACTCGAGTCGTACAGGGCCTGGAGGTGGGATGGCCAGGCCGATTGCATCGAGGTCGATGTGCAGGTCCGGCCCGGCAGCATTCGGGTGGGCGCGGCGTCCCCACCAGATTTTTAATGCGATCATAGCCAGGGCCAATAACACCAGTGCAAATACCAGTGCGGGTAGCCATGGTTGGAGTTCCGGAAAATTCATCGCCAGGAAGCCTTGAAAGCAGCTGAAGACGGCAAACGCAATGCGAATACCTTGGTTTCACTTTTACGATCGTAAGGGGCTCGCTTCCATGAGGCAAGTCAAGGGCCGTTGTATCCGGGAAGTCTCTGGTTAATTGGATGAGGATACTGGCAATGTTGAATTGGCAGATACGGTTTCCTGGAGCTGTACACTCACTGAATCCAGCCATGCTTCTCCTGGACCTTGTAGCTCACAGGTAATATGGAAAGAACCGGTCCGCGGTGCTGCTCGATAGAGGATAAATTCCTGCCAGCCAAGGGTCGGTCGAATCCGGTCACCGAGTGTTGGGCCACCAAGTGAATCATAAATCAGTAGCCCATCGGAGTGATGTTGCGAGCGAGGGGATACCTTGGCCCAACCGTGAATTCTTAAACGGCTGCCTGCCTTGACTTCTAAAGGTCCCGAGATGATCCGTACCCGTGGCCGCTGACTCGATTCGCTTGGCTTAGCAGAAGGCTGTTCCTGTGTCGATAAATGGAGACAATAATTACCCGCGTGTGGTTGCTTTGCCGATAACTCCACGGTAGCAAGATATTCGGTGGCCGCTTCCTGGTGATGTAACCAACCGGCCTGCCTGAGTACCTGTAGATTTTCAAAGTCACTGCCGTTCAGGATATTTGGGCCCCAACGTCCAGTTTTCATCTGTTCGACGAGCTCCCAGTGATTGGGAAGTGTCTGGAAACCAATGCAATAAGGGCTCGAGACAGGGGTTGGGAAGAAACGGACGGCCTGATTCCATAAATTCCATCGCAGTTGACGCAGTAATTGATCTGCTTTTTCAGTGAATTGATTAGCTCCGGTGCGATCGCCGCTGTTGAGGAGTGCCTGGGCCTGGGATAAATGTTGTTCGGCAGTTCGCAGTGTCTGCCTTGCCTGCTCAGGTTGGGCAGCGGGTGGTACCGAAGCGGAGATTTGCTTGAATTGATTGTGTCGGTCGATCACTACCTTGAGTCGTAAGTGTGCCTCGCGGCGAAGTTCTGAACTGGTCTGTTCATACAGGTAATCACGTACAAGTTGATCCGCCGTTAAAACAATTAGTGAAATGCGCTCGTCTTTCTGCATACTGACTTGAATCTGGTTTCCACGTGCTGACTGGAGCGTTTTCGGGCCATCCCGGTGTAGGTAGTAAGGGCGGTAGGTAACCGGTGTTCCTGGGACATCGAAAGAAAATGATTTTGACTTGGTCGGAGAGCTGACAAACTGCTGTCTTGCGGAAGCACGCAACAGGATGAGCAGCTTGGCACGATCGGTTTGCCACATCGATGCTCGCACATCTCTGGCGTTTGCATCAAGATCTCCAAGATAAACACCGCCCGCGAGCCAGGGTTGAATTAGTTGGATTTCACGATTGATTAATTCCAGCGTATTGCTACGAATCTCTGTACTGGTGTCAGGTGCATCAAGGCGGCTCCAGGAACGAAAGTAGAGACCACGTGTACCCGAGGCAATTGCAGAAAAGACAAGGAAGCGAATTTGTTCAGGTTCGATATTACGGGGAAACAAGTGCTGAGTTCCAAAGGCGTTCCACTGGCCGATCAAGGTTGCTGGTGGTTGCGTAGGAATGGTCGTCCAGTAAGTAGTGCCATGCTGTAACTGGCTGGCTCGCTCTCGAAGTGATTGCGTGGCAGAGTTAAGATTGGCGCTTTGATACAAAGGATTCCAAGGTAAACGTAGGACATCACATTGCCGACTGTAGGAGTTCAATTCACCTGAAGGCGCTGCCGTGATTAGTGGCATGTCACGTAGCTCGAGGTTTTGAAGCGAGGCGATCATTTGACGACTGGCGGCCATGTGGCTACGAGTCAAATGGCTGCCGAGGTCAAAGGCCAGGCAACGATCGGCCGTGGTACGGTCAGGTTGACCCGCGGAGCGGTTTGCCGGCGGAATGGTTAACCACATTCCGATACGTTTTGCTTCTTTGATCTGGTGGGGCGTCGGTTGGTCTTTCAACGCAATCGTATTAAAGCCAAGTTTTTGCAACCATTGAAAAGATTCACCATTGTATTCAATGATTCGTGCGAAAAAAGGACGCTTCTCAACCAGTAATAAATTACCTTTTACCTGGATGCTGTTTTCCACGTTGGATCGTTTTTTTATATAAGATGCCTGGGCCACGGGAGATCCAGTGGCTAATTCCGCTGCCGGTTGAATTTGATCTGGACCTGCGTATCCGGTAATCGGTGTGGCAATCCTCAAGTCATCGGTCCAGATACTCGTGGTCCCGATTCCCCCATAGGTATTCAAGACGATCATGTCGATGAAGGCCTGTTTTGGATTAACCGTCGATCCGAACTGGGACCGTAGGCTTGGAATTTGTCGCATCATTGCTTCACGACACCGTTGAATCGAAAGGCGTTGCCACTGTCCAGCGAGTTCGTACTGGGATCCACGGATCAGGAACTTGAGTGGTTTACCGGATTTAGGATCAATCGTCCGGGGTAAGACAACGCGAGCCATAATCTGTAGTGACATGCGGTTTGATTTTATCCACAAACCTGGTTGCAACTCATCAATCACCCTGACAGGAGGAATGCTGTAGGTTAAGTGTGCGTAGGTCCCACGACTCATTTCAATTTGAACGAATTCACAACCAGCTCCTGAATGGGCGTTACGAAATTGTCGCTCTTGAACTGCAATCTTGGCCTGGCAGTCTGAATGACGCAGTTGCCAGACGACTTCACTGGACTCGAAGGTATCCTGGAAATCAGCGTGTACCGGGTGAGGTGTCGCTAACCATCCCAGCAAGAAGAATGCATAGCCAAGGTACAGCAGTCTTGAATGCTGTGGGAAGGCAGCCGTCGTCGAAGCCGAACGGACACAGGCAGAAATCGACCGGATTAATAGCATGGGGCCCTGGTTTCACCTCGCTCGTTCGTCGGGTGAGATCATGTCGGTTCGAACGAGATCGGAGTTGCCTGTGGTCAAAAAACAACGAAGTTACTTCTCTTGTTGCGAAACGTAAGAGACGCTTGTATCAGGGTTTGCGGATTTCTACCAGATCAAGTGGGGCCTTTTGGCAACATGGGACGTTGGTACCAAAATCCTGTGAGAAAGGCCTAAGTGCAATCAGAATCAGGAGTTATTTTTAGTCCGTCAAATACCAGTTAGTTGGGCATGGCAGATGCACAAAGAGAAGTAGACAAGTAGATGCTGTAAGTAATGGAAGGAACGCGATCGTAATGTCTTCAGAGCCCCGATTTTGTCTTGAGCCGGTTGATGATTGGCCGGTTGATGTCCTGGAGTTAAAGGCGGCCATCTACCAACTGCCGGCTGCTAGCCAGGAGCTTTTACAACCTTTCATGCAGGACGTTCTTGATGCAAGCCAGCGTCGACGTCGCATCTTGCGGCTAATCCAGGATGCTCTAGGTCAATTACGAATGGATATGCAATACCTGAAGTTCGACCTCGAAGCGACTCGCCGAGAACGGGATCAGATGCGTTCAGCGGGCGATCAGTGTGATTCCTAGCAAACTGTCCCCTTATGGCCTGCTATGGAATAGGGACTTCTTGTAGGGATCTACATTTGTCACAAGCCCTTTCTGAGTCAAATGTTGTGGTATTCACCGGAACTTTTAGGGCAAATTACCGATAATAAGAGGTAAAAGCTCGACATTGCGATATGAGGTCGTCTGACGTACTATAGAGGGAGTTGCTTTACTGGTGCGAACTCTATACCAGTAAGTACTTTAGGTAGGTAATGTGAACGAGAGGCAGTGGCAGTTATGGCGATGATGTCTGCGGAACGAATTGCCCAATTGAGCTTCGATTGTGGGCTGCTTGCTGCCCCGCAGTTGGAAGCAGTTTGGGGTGAACTAGGTAGTCGCGATGTTGCGCCAGAAGAGATGGTCAGCCTGCTGCTGCGCAAGGAATTCCTGACGAATTGGCAGCTCGAACGCATTATTGTAGGCAAGCGTGACGGTTATTTTTATGGGCGTTACAAGGTTCTGTACCTGGTAGGGACCGGAACCTTTGCACGTGTTTATCGATCCGTCGATTCTGAGTCGGGGAAGGTGGTTGCGGCCAAGGTTTTGCGAACGCGTTATAGCGGTGACTTGCGGGTCACGGAACAGTTTCTGCGAGAAGCAAAGCTGCAAATGCCGTTACTCCACCCCAACATCGTACCGATCTACGAGGTTTCCACCGATCGAGGACGTCCGTTCATGACCATGGAGTTCGTGGAAGGACGGAATCTCCGAGATTTCCTGAAGGTTCGCGAGCGAATGGGACTCAAGGAAAGCCTGCGTCTGACCATGGATGTGGTCAGCGGACTGGTCTATGCATTTGACCAGGGAGTCACGCATCGCGACGTCAAGTTGTCCAATGTTTTGATTTCCAGCTCCGGGCGTGCCAAGTTGGTCGATTTTGGATTGGCAACGATGATCGGCGAAATCGATGATGAGTTCGAGGGTACGCCGAATCCTCGTAGTGTTGATTATGCTGGATTGGAAAGGTCCACGAGCGTCGAACGAAATGATCAGCGGAGTGATATTTACTTTGTGGGTTGCATGCTTTATTCCATGCTCTCGGGTCGCGCACCACTGGCGGATACGCGGGATCGTATCCAGAGAATGAGCCTTGAACGATTTCGTGGTGTTGTACCCATTAGTAAATGGGTTCCGGATTTACCCAGTCCGGTCGCTGCAGTGGTTCATAAATCGATGGAGTTAAACCCGGAACGACGTTACCAGAATCCCACGGAGTTTCTCAGGGATTTAAAGAAGGCCGCCAAGCGAGTTGAGGACGGTGAAGTGCGACCTGTTCGCAATCCAGAACGTGGATTCGATCGGGCAATTACGGACGAAGGTCAGTCACGAAGCGTGATGATCATTGAGTCCCGGGTTCCGATGCAGGACCTCTTTAGAAAGAAACTTAAAGAGCGTGGATACCGCGTGCTGGTTTTCGGTAATCCGGAACGTGCACTCCAACGATTCGAAGACGATCAAAGTATTGCAGACTGTGTTATTTTCTGTGCGAGCGACCTCGGAATCCAAGCTCTCGAAGCCTTCAATAAATTTGGGAAGGATGAGCTGACCAGCCATATTCCCGCGATTCTTTTCGTAGACCAGAACCAGCAAATGTTAGTGGAACGTGCAAAGGTGGCGAGACATCGCGTTATCCTTTCGATGCCGATTCGCCTGAAACAGTTGCGATCGATCTTGCTGAAGCTTTTCAAAGCTCGCGAGAAAGCGGAATCCAGTGTCGAAGCTTGATGAAAGAACGACAGCGGGCTAAATGCGAACTCGCTGCCACCCGCCGTGCCAGAATCTTGCCGTGATCATCAGGCTGCGCACAACGACATCGACGATCATTGCATACCAGGCGCCAATGATCCCAAGGCCCCATCCGTCGAAGGAAATCGCCAGGATGGGAATCTGTACCTGTTCCTTGGCCAGCCAGTAAGCTAACGGAATACGAATGCAGACCAGGCCCAGGAACGTGAATAGTAATGGCCAGCGAGTGTCTCCTGCACCCCGAAGAGCCCCGTTCAGGATGATCATTAAGGCCAGTGAAGGCATGGTGATAGAGACCATTTGCAAGAGTCGAATGGTCACTGTGGCAACCTCTTGCTCGGCGTCCACAAGGAAAATGCCCGTTAGCCATTCAGCACCAAAGTAAAAGAGAAAACCCGTTCCAATCATTAACGTTCCACCAGTCAATGTTGCAGTCAGGGCACTTTTTCTCGCCCGGTGGTAATCGCCTGCCCCGAGGTACTGTCCCGTCATCGTGGCGGCAGCAACATGAAAAGCAGAGCCAGGTAAATAGGCCAGCGATTCAATGCGAATTCCCAGGCTGTGTGCTGCCAACGCCAGGGTGCCCAGGCTGCTGATGACCGACAGAAACCAGACATGACAGGCGACCAGGAAAAGTTGATCTGCTCCCCCGGGAATGCCGATTCGAAGGATTCTCCAGCAGAGATCGAGGTCAATCTTGAAATATTGTTTCCTGAGTTGCATGCCGGCCCGCCCTCGCAGCAACAAGATCATTACGATCACAGCGCCCGTAATGTAACCACTCACCGTTCCCAGCGCAAGGCCATCCCAGCCGAGAGACGGGAAAGGTCCCCATCCAATTACGAGCGTGATGCCCACGACAGCATTGATTGTATTAACGATGGCCATTGTGATGAAACCACTCATGGTGTCACCAGCACCCCGCAGGCATGCAATGCCGACCTGCTGGACCATCATGGCTGGAATGACCGGTATCACGTACCGGAGATAACGCCTGGCGGGTTCAGCAGCGTCCGGAGGCATTCCCAGTATTTTCAGGAATGCGTCGCCAAACCAAAATGTTACCAGCGTGACCAGTACGGCTAAAAAGATCCCCAGTAACAGTGACTGGTTCGTGGTGCGGACGGCCATGTTGTAGTCACGGGCACCGACGAATCGTGCCGTCAGAGCAGTCGACCCGATAGCCACGATCCCGAAGGCGCAGGGGATCATCCAGAGAACATAGGCCATTACACCGATGGCAGCGATGTAACCGTGATCTTGCAGGTATCGAGAGGTCAGAAGCAGGTCGATGAGGCCGACCAGCATGACCAGTAATTGTTCGATCAGCACCGGGATGGCCAGCCTGAACATGGGACGAAACGTCCCCTCGATAGACGTCAGGGTGTATGGAGACGCCAAGGCTGATCAGCAATCAAATAGCCGCGTGGAACGCAGTACAGAAGGAATACCCAGGTGTAACGGAACAGGGAACTAGTATCCCGCCATCATCAGCAACCGTCAATGCCCAAGTCTCACTAGTGGTCAAGGATGAACTCGTTGCTGTTCAGCAACGCCCACCAGATGTCTTGCAGCATCTGGTCGGGAGAAGTCTTCTCCATCATCTGCTGGACAAGTTTCAATTCCCGTTTCGCTGGTTTACGTGCAACTGCCGTTAGGAAAAGGTGTTCGACCTTTTCAGTGGTCTCCATCTTGCTCTCCAGAACCCGGGCTAGCACGCTGCGTGTGTTGGCATCGGTAGCCTGTTCCATTAAGGGACCATTCATAATGACCAGTGATTGATGGATATTGCCAGCAAACAAGTTACTTTCGTCTCCTTCATCGGTCCCCAGTTTTCGAGCAAACTGGCTTAACCAGTCCCGACGTGCTTGTTCAATCTCTTCGGGCGAACTTTTTGAACGATCCTGCCCAGCCACGACCAATAAGGACTGGTAAACTTCTTCGGGTTGCATGGGCCGCGTGTAGTAACGACTGAACTGGGGTGGTTGGCCCAGTTCAGGTGTATCGTTTGTGTTCGCATCCGAAAGCCGACTTGAAAGTGAGAAAGCATCACTTAACGTGATCCAGCGAAACAAGTCCTTCATGTTGTAGGAATGCGCTGTAAATTGTTCCGCCAGGTGATCCAGGAGTTCTGGGTGCGTTGGTGGGTTGTGATGTCCCATGTCATCGATAGGCCGCGTGAAACCAAATCCCAGGAAATGGGCCCAGACCCGGTTAACCATTGCACGACTGAGGTCGTCTGATTGCTGTATCAGTTTCGCTAACTCCGTTCGGCGATCGAATTGGTCAACCTGTCCGTTGTGACTAAGCGGCTTACCACCAGGGAAACGCGGATAGGCGACACGCATGGAACCCCCAGGATCATCGAAATAGATCTCTGCCTCCTCGGGGTCTCCCTGCTTGCCCACGAAGTCGCGATTTACCAGCTGAGAAACCCTGGTTTGCTTGTCACGGACAACATGTGCCTGTTGGAAAAAGGCGTTCATTTCCCAGAAATTTTGCTGCGCCCAGCGATTGTTAGGATGCTTGTGGCACTGGACACACTGGAGTTGCTTTCCGAGAAACACCCGGGACGTGCGAGCGGTAGCCAGGACAGCATGATCGTTCATGTTTGCCAGAATAAAGTTGACCGCACCGTTGTAGTTCTTTGTTCCGGGGGTATTGGAGCCGGTGGCCGAGATTAACTCGTATGCCATCTGGTCATAGGGTTTGTTTTCCTGGAAACCGTCTTGCAGGTATTGTTGTAAACCTTGTCGGTTGGATAGGTCGCCCTTGTTCAGGCCACCGCGTCGTCCGATCAACAGGTTGGTCCAGATAGTAGTCCAGTGTCGAGCATACTCTTGAGTGTATTGCTGATCATCGAGCAAGCGATCCACCAACTCGACACGCTTGTCCGAAGAAGACTTTAAATTGACAAAATGATCCAGCTCCTGCTTCGTCGGGATGCGACCGAGTAGCCGCACATAGACGCGACGACACCATTCCGTATCCGTTGCCCTGGGAGAAGGGGATAGTTTTTGTGCCTGCCAGGAATCGGATAATACCTGGTTCACGAACTGGATGACTGCCTGGTTGTCAGCTGCTTCAACTGGAGTGCCACTTGCTGTGTCGCTGGATTGTGAAACCGTCTGCGGCTCTCCGAATCCATCTGCTGGATTGCCAGCTTTCACGGCGGCTGGGCTCTTATCGTGCGTGATTAGAGCAGACGTTCCTTCTGTAGAATTGTTCTTGTTTGGGGACGGAGAACCCTTGGATGAATTTGCAGCGGCGGGTTGGGATTCCGTGGTGTTGTTGGCGACCGTGTTTTCGGGTGAAGTGGGCTGTTGTGGCGAAATGATCTTGATGGCAATCAAGCCGATGCAAGCGCCAATCGTCACGATGCTGAGTAACGTGGCTGCGCGTGACCAGGAAGGCGTGTGCGATGATGGAACAGGTGCCGGAAGTTGATCGCTTGCAGACAAACCACTGGATATTGCACGCTGGATAGTTAAATCGAGAGCGTCTTTGGCAGGCGGGGTCGAAGCGACCGGTGGCGATGCCATGGCAGTTGTTTCCAGGGAACCACGCACTGCTTCTTCAGGAGATGCAACCGAGTCCAGTCTCTGCCAGTGCTCCATGATGGAATCTGACAGGTCCGGGGGAGTATGGCCTCCCAGGATTTCTTCCAGGCAGGCGTCCAGGATCGGATCGTGAGGTTCGGGTTTCATTGCATCTTACCCTCGATGCAGGTTTTGAGTTGCTTCTTGGCCCGTTGCATCAGGTTCTTGGCTCCGTGTTCTGTTATTTCCAGCGAGGCTGCAATCTGTGCCCGTGGGACACGCTCCCGGAATCTCATTTCCAGGGCACCTCGTGCCCGCTGGGAAAGCGCCTCGAGACATTCTCGTAATCGTTCCAATAGCTCCTCGCCGTTATCGGTTGAAACCCAGCGGCTCCACGTGGTCTCCACTTCCTCGATATTTTCAACCAGCATGACGCGTTTGTCGCGACGCTTGGCAGAAATTAGCAGGTGATAGGCGACGCGTCTTAAATAAGCCGCCGTGGCTGCCGTGTTGTAGTTGTCAAATGGTTTGGTCAGGACCTTGAGAAAGGTTTCTTGGGTAAAGTCGTCGGCCTGCTGCGAATCACATCCGAGAGCACGCAGATAACGCCAAACACCGGCCTGGTGTTCCTTGATAATCTGTGCCGGGTCAAACCCGGTGGCCTTGGACGTGGAAACGGTTTTCATGCCAGCCCATTCTCAGAAAATGACTACGGTTATAGTGGTTGAAAATCGTGAATGTACTCACGAACAACAGGAAACAACCCGTTTTTTAACCAGTAATGGTGGTGGAGCGATCAATCGCTGGAAACAAGTAACCGTTTGCAAAAAAGGACCGGGACTTACGCCCCGGTCCCCGTTGCTGATCTTACATGTAATACCAGTAGTCCATGGTGACTACCGGGAATATCAATCCTGACCTGATACGTTGCTGATTAAGCAAACAGTTCCTTGATCACCTTGCCACTGTTAGCAATTTTCATGGGACGTCCGCTGCGACTGGTAAAGGTCGTCTGGAGCGAAATTCCCAGGGCCTTGCAGACCGATGCCATGACATCCTGTGACGTGTAAGGTTCGGTTTCAATACGGGTGCCATCGTTGTTGGTAGCACCGACAGCAATACCACCGTTCATGCCAGCACCGCCAACCAGGACACTCCAGGATCGCGCCCAGTGGTCGCGACCGGCGTTTCCGTTGATCCTTGGCGTACGGCCAAACTCACCCATCCAGATAATGGCTGTATCCTCTAGCAGGCCACGTTCTTCGAGGTCCTCGACGAGGGCACTCATGGCCTTGTCCATTTCCGGCAACTTGGTATCGGCCAACGTCGTATGAATATTCTGATGGTTGTCCCATCCACCCAATCCGACCTCGATGAAGGGTACACCCTGCTCAACCAGGCGTCGTGCCATCAAGCAGCCACGCCCGAAGTTGGTTGCACCATAGCGTTCCTTGACGTCTTCCGGTTCGCTGGCAACCTTGAAGGCATCCATTTGCTTGCTGGTCATCAGGTTCAAGGTTTTCTTGAGAATCTTTTGATGATCGGTAGCAGCAGAGCCACGTTTTTGATCGATAAAGCCTTTCTCGATCAGGTCGAGTGCATACATGCGTTGCATTAAGCGGTCATCATCGAGTCCCATTTGAAGGTTGCGCACCTGTCCGTTGCTGTTGACAGAGAAAGGAGCCCAGGCCATTCCCAGGAAGCCTGGTCCGATGGACCCACCGCCGACTGAGACGAAAGGAGGGATTTCCAATTCTTCTCGCTGGTGCATCAACTGGTGAGAAAGGACCGCACCATAGCTGGGATGTTCAATGTTGGGATTGGGCACATAGCCGGTATGCATGTAGTAGCGTCCACGGCCGTGATCCGCTTCCCGCGTACTCATCGATCGAACAACGGCCATGTGATGCATTTGCTTGGCAAACAACGGCATATGTTCGGTGATCTGGGCATTACCAGAGGTTGCAATGGGACGGAAAGGACCGCCCGTGGCAGCACCCGGTTTCAGGTCCCACAGGTCGATAGTCGCAGGACCGCCGCCCATCCACAACAGGATAGCCGACTTGCGTCGTTTCTTCAGATCCTGGGCATGTGTGAGCATCGTCTGGCCCATACTTAGTGCTGGAACCGTCAGTGCTGATGCACCGGACAAATGCTTCATGAAATGACGTCGCGACATACCCTTGGGAGTTACCAAACTGGTCATGATTTATGTTCTCCTACAGAACGGTGCGCCCGGAAAGGCCAAAAGCGAATCTGTTTAATGAAAGTGTGTGAATTGGGTAAGTACAAGTTTAATGATTAAGAATGAATTCATTACTGTTTAAAACGGCCCACCAGATGTCCTGGAGAGCGCCCGTGACGTCACCCTTGCGGGCTAACAGAAGCTGGTTCGCCACGGTAAGTTCCTTCTTGGTGGGTTTTCGTGCCAACGCGGTCATGAACAACAGGTTGATTTTTTGTACCGAACGTGTGTTGTCCTTGGCAACGCCAGAAAGAAAACTACCATTGTCCTTGGATGTGGCCCGTTTGATCAGGTCACCGTTAAACATCATCAAAGCCTGGGGAATGGTACCGTTGAAGGTCGTGGTTTCCTCTCCATCATCGGTTCCAAAGGCGACAATAAACTGTCGTAGCCAGTCGCCCTTGGCTTTTTCCTGTTCACTATAGCTACCACGGGTCTTCTGGGCCTCGGTGGCAATAACCAGTGACTCATATAATTCTTCCGCACGCATCTGCCGCAGGTAAAAATGACTGAACTTGGGGGTTTCACCCATGAGGGGATCATCGACCTTAACATTCGTTGCATTAGTACGACTGGAAAGAGCATAGGGCTGACTCAGCGTGATCCAGCCGATCAGCGGTTTTAGATCAAAGTTCTTTTTACGAACCTGGCTTGCAAGATAATCTAACAGCACTGGGTGCGTAGCTGGATTGTGAGGTCCCATGTCATCAATCGGTTTGGTGAATCCATATCCCATGAAGTGAGCCCACATGCGATTGACAATGGTTTTCTCCAGGTATTCCGAGGAGAGAATCAATTTGCCCAGTTCCTCGCGGCGAATCACGTCTTCCACGTAGCCGCTGCGCCCGATACTGGTGCCATCCACGAAAACCGGGTAGGCCACCTTGGTAAGCCCGTTGCGTAACTCGTAGAAAATATCCGCTTCCAGTGCTTCACTGGTACCGCCTTCACCCGCAAAATCCTGGTCAATTAACTCGGCTCCCGAAACGGTGCGTGTACCGGGAACAAACCGTCGCAAGGCCCGGGTTTGTCGAAAAAAAGCATTCATTTCCCAGAACTTCTGTTGCTTCCATTCATTGAATGGATGGTTGTGACACTGGGTGCACTGAACCTGTAGTCCAAGGAAGATCTTGGCAGTTTCAGCGGTAGCCCGAGAGGCTTTCTCATCGAGTTTCATGGTCAGGAAATTGACCGCCCCGTTGAAGTTTTCAGCACCGGGTGAGTTGTGGCCGGTTGCGGTAACCAACTCGTGAACCATCTTGTCGTAATACTTGTTGCGAGCAAACGAATCTCGTAAGTACTTCTGTAGACCTTCTCGATTCGTGAGGCTGTTGCGTTCCGTACCGCCACTGCGACCGATTAAGACATTTGTCCAGATCGTAGTCCAGTTCCGGGCATACTCCTCCGTGTAACTCTCGTCGTACAGTAAACTGGCCACGAGCTTCGTTCGCTTGTCAGGATCTTTCGCTCCCAGGAAGGTATTCAACTCATCAACGGTTGGAATACGGCCCAGGATGTCCAGATGCAATCGTCGTACCCACTCTCCGTCCGTGGCTGTTGCGGCAGGGGTAATCTCGTATTCTTTCCAGATCTGCCGTACCCGTTCATTGATCATGCGGACTTCAGGAATGCCGCTCTCTGCAGCAGAATATACGGCTACTTTTTGCCCGGGCGATTGCTGGGCATGCACCTGGTTGGATACCAGTGCCACGATGAATCCACTCAGTAGCATCCATGAGCAGCAAATCCATCCACCATTAAGAACCTGGTTTTGACGATTTCTCATAGTGATCCTTTGCAATCTTCGGGCAAACGTTCTTGGTCTCGAGAATTGATAACCCGCCAGCTGCCTTGCTTTTCTGTGCTACCCAAGACACAAGTGCACAGCTTGTTAAAAAGTACTCCCTGAAAACCGAAGATTGTTGCCAATTTCCAGTAAAAACCGGACACCAAGAGGTTTTCAGTAAACAACTCAAGACAGTTAACTATTTTAGCAGATTTTTGACGAGCGAGAACCAGAACGCTCCCCTTGTGGAGTGTATTATTTCGCCACAAGTGTATTGAAATAGTACAATTGAAATAGAACAGTCGCATGCCGGCCCATGGGGTTCAAGGGCCAGCATGCGACTATCCAAGGAGGATGGACCCCCTTTTGACGGTTTTCACAGCTTACGTGTCTGCTTCAAACGGTTCTCGGCATCCGGTAGCTTCGTTTCCTCGACTACCCACTGAAGATACTTAATTTTCAGTGTTTTGACAGCTCTTGTGGGATCATAGTTGCAATCTCCCACGGAGCTGTCTCTGCCTTTTCAAGGGTTCCGACCCCTCGTTTGCCTACTTCTCTGTACCGGCCCCGTGGTCATCTCCGTTCCGAGAGAGAATTCCACTTACCGAGAACAAGTGATCAGTAAAAGCAATTCGCGTGCCAATACGCACCGAGGCTCTCTTTATCATTTTCTTGGCAAATCGGCAGAGACTAGGCGGAGCTCTTGAAGTGATTCTCGAAGAGTCGCTGGAACAGTGGGCAACGATCTAGCAATTCCTTGAGAGTCCCCTCGTCTATCAGGTAGCCGGCGTCCAGGACCAGGATGCGATCTGCGAGGCTCAGAGAACTGGCGCGATGCGTGATCAACAGCGTGGTGCGGTCCTGGGTAAACTGTTGCAAGGCCTCGTGAATTAGGCTTTCGCTTTCCGGATCGATCTGGCTGGTTGCTTCATCCAGTATCAGGATATCCGGACTTCGCAGGATGACTCGCGCCAGGGCAATTCGTTGGCGTTGACCGCCGGAAAGTTTACCGCCTGCTTCTCCGACCATGGTCTGGTAACCACCGCTGAGCTGCGTACGGATAAACTCGTCGGCTCGTGCCTGCCGGGCTGCCATGAAGACCTCTTCATCGGTGGCCTCAGGTGATCCGTAGCGAATGTTTTCCATGACGGTCGTGTCGAATAACATGGCTTGCTGTGAGACCATGCCAAGGATTTTTCGCAATTCTTCAAGTTGTAATTGCCGCAGATCTATATCGTCGATGCTAATGGAACCGCTGACAGGATCATAAAAACGAGGGATCAGGTTAGTCAAGGTGCTTTTGCCACAGCCATTGGGTCCCACGATAGCGATTGTTTCACCGCGCGAAATACGCAGATTAAAATTGCGAATAATTGGTTGATCAGGCGTATAGTGAAAATTGACGTCATGAAAAACCAGGTCGCGTTGCATGGTGGTTAAGGGTTGTGGATTTTCAACCTCACGAATAGTGGACTTCCGGTCGCATAACTCATAGATGCGGTCCGCCGCCGCAGAACTGGCCTGTAACGACGCAAAGACACCAGCAATCTTTCTCAGGGGGTCACTGGACCCTATCAAAAACGCATAAAAAGTGATCAGGGCACCAAATCCAAGCGGCCGTGTCGACATCCGAAGACCGAGGAGGTGCGTTTGGTGATTGAGCACGAGGTACCCACCAGCAAGCATGGCCAGGCAGATGACCGAGATTCCCATTAATTCGGTCGTCGGTCGAATTAAGGAATTGTACTTGGCGATGCGCATGGATCGTCGGTAATAATTCCAGGCAGTTTTATCGAACCGGCGTTTTTCAGCTTGTTCCGTTGTGAATGCCTTGACCACCACGATTCCGGAAAACGTTTCACTCAACACCCCGTACAGAGTTGTCATTTCCTCCATCGCTCGACGACTGGCACGCTTGATGCTGCTAGCCAATCGACTGACCGTGTAGACGGCCAGTGGAGCAATGATCATTGACAGCAGGAGTAGACGCCAGCAAATCATGCAGGCTCCTACCAGGCAAACGATCATCTTCAACGGCTCTCGAACCGTTTTCCCCAAAAGCGTTGCGATGCCCCGAGTCAGCGCTCCCATGTCATTGGTAAATCGAGACAGTAGGTTGGCGGTATGATCGTCGCCAAAAGCAGACAGGTCCATGGCCAGCGTGTTCTGATAAAACTGTTGACGCAGATCGAAAGTAGCCAGTTGTGCAAGCCGCTCAATCAGGATCCAGTTGCCAATCAGGAATAAGTCCTTGATAAGTGTTCCTGTGATCAATAAAACAACGACGATCACGAGAGTCGAAAATGGGGTTGTGGGTAAGTACTTGTGGGCATACGGCTGTATCCAGATTGCCCAGGCCAGTGCCTCTTCTTCAGCGGCCAGTTTTGCGTGGGCAAGTGATAATTGATGTTGCCGGGTTGCCTGATCGAAATCCGTTGCGGTATCAGCCGTTTTGATTGAATCCTCGTGCTGTTTGACCGCGTCACGGCTAATCCGCACAGTTTCTTGAAGTTGCTGGACTTCCTCATCCGCCCATTGAGGTACGGACTTGTTTTGGAAGACGACCTCGATAATCGGATAAACGGTGCCAATATTGGCACTCCATAGCAGGGCGACCCCCAGGCTGCAGACGATGGCAAAGAACACGGTCCAGCGATAACGCAGGGTGAGACGAACAGCACGCAAGAAATTTTTCATGGTGAATCCATTCAACCTACGACAGCATATCCGTTTCGACGGATTCCCCCTTCCGTGGGAGCAAACCAACTTTTACCAGATGGCCGGAAGTGGGCCAAGATCGTGTCCTTCGCAAGAGCCCCCGGCATTGGTAGCCAGAATGGTTAGCGTCAGGTTTGCTAGCACGGTCGCCTGATGTGCTCGCCTGGTCACCCCCTGGGCTCTCGGATGTGAGGCTAGGCGTTATTTACGGATTGCACGGGTTGTTCGTGAACTAACTAAGGTAACGATTTGTTCAATTTTGAGTTCTGTAACGCCGATGATCTTACCAGAACCGTTTCTGTCAGCTCGCTGAATTTCCGAGCAGGCAGCCTTCTTGGACCGGATCGATCAAGGAAAGTTACCGATCATGAAATCTGTCTGTTTCTCATTGCTGGTGATAGGATTGCTGTCTAGCAGCGGTTGTTATCGAAATTTGACATGTAAGTCGTGCCAACAATCATCCACGGCGGGTGTAACGCAGCCGAATCCTGTAGGCAACGTGGCTCCGGCTTCGTTCGGGGTTGGAGACGGTATTGTCGGTCAAGGAGCACGTGGCAACGGTGGCATGATTCCGCAGTTGCCGCCAGGTTACACGCAGGCCATGCAAGGTCCTGCTGGTCCTCCGACAGGAGCCTACGCCTATCCCTATTACACCAACCGTGGACCACGGGATTTCCTGATGAGAAATCCGCCAACGATTGGCCGCTAGAGTGACGGTAGCGGTTTCAGGTAAGCCTGGCGTTCAAGCGATGCGGTCGCCTCAGCCTTCGTATTGACCCACGATCAGGGTTACGTTCTGGCCGCCGAATCCGAAGCTGTTATTGAGTGCCAGTTTACAGGAAGTGGAACGAGCCTCGTTGGCGATGTAGTCCAGGTCGCATTCCGGATCCGGGTTCTCATAGTTGATGGTAGGCGGCAGTACATTGTCCCGGATGGCCATCATGCAGACGATCAATTCGGTGACGCCGGCTGCGGCGATGAGATGCCCCATCATGCTCTTGGTACTGGAAACAGGTGGCACCTGGTCGGCACCGAAGACTTCCTTGCAGGCCAGGGTTTCCACGCGGTCGTTGACAGTGGTACTGGTACCATGGGCATTAACATAGTCGATGTCGGCAGGATTGAGCTGGGCATTCTCCAGCGATTTTCGCATGCAGGCGATGGCCCCTCTCCCTTCTGGATGAATATCCGTGATTCGATAGGCATCCGCTGTTGATCCGTAGCCCAAAATTTCACCGTGAATTTCTGCTCCTCGCTGCCGCGCGTGCTCGAGTTCTTCCAGGACCACCATGGCAGCCCCTTCACCGAGGACAAACCCATTACGTAGTCGATCGAAAGGTCGCGATGCCTTGGTCGGTTCTTCGTTGCTGGTGGACAGAGCCGTGAGCAGGTTGAAGCCTGTCACACCAAACGGGTGGATCATGCTGTGAGTACCCCCGGAGATCATGACGTCGGCGTCTCCACGGCGAATAATTTCCGTTGCTTCCCCGACCGCCTGGCTGCTGGCTGCACAGGCAGTCAGGCAGTTGGAATTGGGCCCCTGGGCATTAAATAGGCCAGCTACGTGACCGGCTGGCATGTTGGGTTCCTGTTCCAGTTCCTTGGTGGGATCAAGGATTTCCAGCCCCTTCTTGGTAAAGCGAGACAGGTTAATTTCATCCTCGTCCAGCGCGGAAGTCACCATCTGGGTGAACGCATGAAAGTCCTGGTTGCCTTCACCGCTGCCCAGATAGACTCCCAGTCGCGTGGGGTCGATGGCATGGTCTGTAATTCCAGAGGCATCCACGGCAATCTTGGCCGCTCCCACCGCAAAACGGGTGTGGCGCCCCTGTTGAGACCAGCGTTCAGGATCTTCGCCCACTTGGGAGAGATCCCAATCCCGGACTTCCGCTGAAATCTTGGTGGGGAAGCTGCTGGCATCAAAAATGGATGTATATCCGACGCCGGATTGCCCCTCTTTTAACTTGTCCCAGAGGATGTTTACGTCCTGGCTGAGCGGATTGATGGTACCGATGCCCGTGATGACGACTCGTCGTCTCATACTTTCAATGCCTTATGCAAAATGATGCCTCTGCATTATCCATTCATTTGGCGTTCAGCCAACTCTTCAGCTTCCAACAGGTGAGGCGGAATGTCTAGGGGGCTTCCATCCGGTTTGCGTCCTACTTCGTACATGCGGAGAATTCGTAACATGCTGAGAAATTCTTCAGGGATGAATTGATCGACCCCAGCAAAGCGTTCATCGAGGTTCGCAAAGACCAGTTCCACGTTAGCCAGCAGACGTTCTCCAATATGGCAGGTGCCGCTGATGATCCCCCCGGTGGATCGGATATCTTCCACCTGGGTTTTCAAAACGAAGGTATCACCAGGACGGGCGATATCGTGAAACTCAGCCCGGGCGACCTTGGCCAGGACGACGCGTTCCTGGAAGCCGCTGGACTCTCCCACCAGCAAACCACCGGATTGAGCGAATCCCTCGATGATCAGCGCACCCGACATGTAAGGAAAGCCAGGGATATGATCATGCATGTATCCCTCGGAAAGGCTAACCGTCTTGATGGCAACGGAACGGGTTCCGCTGATGAATTCAGTGAATTGATCGATCCAAAACCATCGCATGAGCACTAATCACCTGGGAGCGTCGAGGGCCTGCCAGTTCACTGGAATGAACACAAGGGGTTCGACAGGAGATGCGTGCAACAGGTTCCACGCATGTTATATAGTAATAACACTCCTGGTTATTCGGTGGTGCCTACCTTGGTTTCCAGGTAACGGCATAAATCACTAACCGTCAACAGGTTTCCAAAATCCTGCACAGCTGGATTGGTTTCAAACTTGGTCAGGTCTGCAAAAGGCATTCGTTTCTTGAGTTCTTCCAGCCCGTTGGCGGTTACGATTCCATCTTCAACGTATTCTGCGCTGGTCAGGATGTCTTCGGGAAATAACTCCGAACGGGGGATTTCGATATCAAATGCTTTTTCCAGCCGGAACACGATGTCGAGAAAATCGATCGACTCTGCACCAAGGTCACCCACCATCGTGGCCTCGGGTGTTACCTCGTCATCGTCAACTGCCAGGGCATCAACGAGTGCCGCTTGAACTTTCTGAACTATTTCTTCTTTGGTGGGCGCCATTTCACTTGATCTCCACTGTCAAAAATAAGGATGTCCGATAATCTTTGATGCTACCGGGAATCTCTAGCTTACTTCGAATCATTCCGCAGGTGTTGAAAAATGGGAAGACTCGATTCCTGTTAATACACAGTCTACCTTTTAGTCATAGTTTGAATCCAGATCGGGTTTTCCGGATTCGGGGCCTTATTCCTCTAAATTTACGGGTGGCGGGGGGGGGGAATCCAACAGCGATTCGAACTGTTCTCGAGCTCGTCGACGAACGATCGCATCGCTTTCACCGTGTTGTGGAAACCGATCAGCCAGGTTGAACCGTTCCAGGGTTAACCGGGCACTGACCGCATTTTTTCCGTCCAACTCCCCTTTTGTCTTGAGAGTCGTGGTTTGTTCGTCCTCCTTAAGGATTTCAGCCATCACGGTCAATTTTTGACCAGGTGCCATGAAATCCGCATATTTGACATTCCGAGCTTGCTTCAAGTGCACCACGGAATGGGAAAAATTCTCACTTTTACGCACCAACCAGATACTGGCTTGCAGCATGGATTGGAGCATCAAAACACCTGGCATCACAGGAAATCTTGGAAAATGATCCTGCAGGTAGCTTTCGGAACCCGTAAGCGTCAATTCTGCCTGAATTTGCGCCCCTTCTTGTATCTCGATGATGCGATCGAGTAAAGAGAATTCCATGCACAAACCCGTGATAAACGGAAAGCACTCAACAACTTAAAGTGCTCAGGCAGGAGGTCTACAAACGCTCCCGGCAAGGACTTAGTATAATGAGGGGACAGGTTCTCCACAACCGAGATGGTGTAACCCTGATTCCAATTCCTCGTATGAATTTATCCGGATTATCAAGATGCTCAAGGGAATTGCTGTTTCACCGGGGGTCATGGTTGGCCAAGCCTATTGTATCCACGAGATATTCGTCAATCCGGAAACAAAACGGCTCGAGGAGGGTGAAATCTCTCAACAGCTGGCCTCCTTCGAAGCTGCCCGAGATCAAACCGCCGACGACTTAAGGGCCTTGCGGCTGAAAGTTGAGAAACAGGTTGGACATCGTGAAGCGGCTATTTTTTCAGTCCAGGAGTCGATTCTTCAAGACCAGGCTTTTGGAGAAAAAATTATTCACGGAATCCGTGAAGATCGGTTGACCGTCCAGGGGGCTCTGCATCAGTTGATGCAGGAGTACACGACACTCTTTGCACAAACCGAGGACAGTTACCTGAAGGAACGTGTAAACGATGTCCGTGATGTGGTGATTCGCATCAGTTCGCATCTAAGTGATGTTTTGAAATCAGATTCCCCGGCGCTCGAGGGACCGCTGGTCCTGGTGGCAGATGAACTTCTTCCTTCCCACGTGGTTGCTCTGGAAGATGCTGATGTGCGTGCCATCGTGACCCAGGCCGGGAGCCAGACCAGTCATGCCGCCATCCTGGCACGCAGTCGTGGTATTCCAGCAGTTTGTGGTGTCTCGCGAATCCTGGCCCAGGTGAACACCGGCGATACGGTCATCGTCGATGGCCGGGAAGGCCACGTGCTGGTGAAACCAGATGCAGAAACACGTAGCGCCTACGCCAAGCTGGAACGTGAGTTCATCGATCTCCAGGATCGACTGGCGACCAACCGTGATCAGCAAGCGATCTCGGCTGATGGGATCGAGCTGGAATTACTGGCCAATATCAACGGCCAGGAAGATGCCCGGATTGCGGGAGCAATGGGAGCCAGTGGGATTGGTCTGTTTCGTACCGAGTATCTTTACCTCGCACATCCAGACGTACCCGATGAAGAAGAACAATTACAGCATTACCAGCGTGTCATCGCCGAAAGTCCAGGGGATAAGATCACGATTCGTACACTCGATATCGGTGGTGACAAAACGGTTCCCTACCTGGGCCATACCCACCAGGAAGCTAATCCTTTCCTGGGCTGGCGGAGTATTCGGCTTTCCTTTGAACATCCGGAATTCTTTGCCAGTCAGTTGCGAGCCGTTTTTCGAGCCAGCACGCTGGCGGAAGAATCCGGTAAAGAATTGCGGTTAATGTTTCCCATGATCACGACGCTTGAGGAAATGCATCGCGTGCGAGGTATGGTGCGACGCGCCCGACAGGAACTGGTGGATGCCGGAGAGAAAGTGGGAAAGGTGTTAATCGGCATGATGCTGGAAGTGCCGGCTGCCGCCGTCTCGATCGATTCGCTCCTGCATGCCGTCGATTTCGTCTCGATTGGATCCAATGACCTGATCCAGTACCTGATGGCGGCAGATCGTGATAATCCCAAGGTGAGTCACCTCTGCCAACCGTTATCTCCACCTGTACTGCGGTTGCTGGACAACGTGATTCGCGTCTGTCGTGATCACAATATGCCGGTCACTCTCTGTGGTGAAATGGCTGGACAACCACGCGCCTTCGTGTTGCTCTTTGGCATGGGCCTGCGCAGCTTCAGTATGAGCCCGGCGTTTATCCCCTCCATCAAGGAATTGGCCGGCCGTATTACGGCAGCCCAGGCAGAATCCATTCTCGAGCACACGCTGAAACTGCGCACGACGACCAACGTCAAGCGTTTCATGGCAGCCAGGCTGCGGCAAATCGCCCCATCATTGACCCTGATGGATACCAACTAACCATCTCGGTTACTTGGCGGCATCGATCACTTCCTGGATGCGACTCTTGGGGTTCATACCAACGAGTGTTTCTACCGGTTCACCGTTCTTGAACACCATCAACGTGGGGATGCTGGAAATACCCAGTTGCCCGGCAATTCCCTGGCTGTCATCGATGTTGACCTTACCCACCTTGATCACGCCAGCGTTTTCCTCGGCCAATTCGTCGATGAGTGGTGAAAGCTGTCGACAGGGACCACACCAGGGTGCCCAGAAATCGACCAGTACCGGTGTGGTGGATTCCAGCACTTCCTTGGCAAAATTGTCGTCTGTGAAATCTTGTACGTTACTCATTGATTTACGCTCCAGTGTATTTCGATGGTATATGAGCAACCGATGCGGTCGCCGTAAGAAACACTTTGCTAACAGTTGGAATCTGGAAAATTGTATCGCCCGTGATGACCATCTGTCAATTGACAGCAACCGGTAACACGATACAACCACCCAGAGAGTGGTTATAATGCCTGCTTGGCGGCCAAGAAAAATCACTGTCTGTACCAGAAGGAACCATCAACCATGACGTCTGCTGATACCCTGGCCTGCTACCGTGTCCATCGTGATTCCAAGGGAGAGATCCAGGCCGCCTGTATGGATTGTGTGCCGGATGATCTTCCGGAAGGTAATGTACGAGTCCAGGTCCAGTGGTCCGCCTTGAATTACAAAGATGCCCTGGCCGCCACTGGGCACCCCGGGGTCGTGCGATCGTTTCCCCATGTTCCCGGGATTGATGCCGCAGGAGTCGTGATCGAGAGCCAGGATCCAAGATGGAATCCAGGAGCAGAAGTGGTGGTGACCGGGTGTGACCTGGGAGCAGGTACCTGGGGAGGGTGGGCACAGCAAATCCGTGTTCCCGGAAACTGGTTGATTGCCCGCCCGCAGGAATTATCTTTGCGAGATTGCATGATTTATGGGACAGCCGGAATGACTGCCGTGGCGTGTGTCAATGCTCTGCAACACCATGGCATCGGCCCGGACGGCGAAGGTGAGATCCTGGTAACAGGCGCCACGGGTGGCGTCGGTAGTATCGCCGTGATGCTGTTGAAAAAGCTAGGTTACCAGGTAGCTGCCTTGACAGGAAAACCTGGGCAGACCGAGTTGCTGCAGCAATGGGGTGCCGGGCGCGTGCTGACACGAGAGGCGTGGCAGGATGAGTCGGATAAGCCGCTGCTGCGGGGACAGTGGAGAGGTGGAATTGACGTTGCTGGGGGCGCGACGCTCAGCCAGGTTTTGAGAGAAACGGTGTCCCAGGGAACCGTGGCAGCTTGTGGTATGGTAGCCGGTGCCGATTTACCCGTGACCGTCTACCCGTTCATTTTGCGGGGAGTCACGCTGGCTGGAATTGATTCAGTAGGCACGGATCATGCTACCAAGTCTCGTTACTGGGATCTCCTGGCAGGTCCCTGGAAACTGGACTGGCCCCAGGGATACGTCCAGGAAGTTCCGTTGGCCGAGGTGACCGGGCAGGTCAAAAAGATGCTGGCTTCCGAGACGGTCGGTCGCATCCTCGTGCAAATTCCTGGCTAGAAAATGCACCAGGAGAGACCGGTTACCACTTCAAGCCAAATTGCTCACCACCGCTGGGCTTGTCCATGCCCCCCTTGAGCGGTTCTTGTCGCTGCGGGACGGTGCGTTCCCATGCCGGTGTATCGTCCGCGGGACCTGACTTGTCCTTCTTGGCATTGGCTGGGGCATCCTGCAGGGCCTTCAGTGAAAGTGACATGCGCTGGGCATCTTCATCAACGGATAGGATCTTGACCGTGACCTGGTCACCTTCATTGACGACGCTGCTGACCACGCTGACCCGGTGATGAGCCAGTTCACTGATATGGATCAAACCTTCGACACCCGTTGCTAACTTCACGAATGCGCCAAAGTCGGCGGCTCGGCTGACCGTACCTTCCACGCTTGTTCCAGCGGGAAACTTTTCGGCGGCACCGGTCCAGGGATGTTCCATGAGTGCACGATAGGAAAGCCCGATTTTCCCGGTTTGTGCATTAATTTTCTCGATTCGAACTCGAACGGTTTGACCTTTCTTGACGACTTCGTTCGGATCTTCTACGCGATCCCAACTCAACTGGCTGATATGAATCAAGCCATCGATGCCGCCAAGGTTTACGAAGACACCAAAATTCTGGATGCTGCTGACCGTGCCTTCGATGATTTGACCAACGGCCAGGGTTTTCATGAGTTCCTTGCGATCAGATTCTGCCTGGCGTTCCAGGATGGCCCGGTGACTGAGTACCAGGTTGCGTCTTCGTCGATTGGCTTCAGTGACAACACAGGGGAGTTTCTTGTCGATGTAATCGGCGAAATTTTCCACGCGGAAAACACCGATCTGGCTGGCAGGAATAAACCCTCGAATGTTATTGACCATGCATTCCAATCCGCCCGTGTTGGCGCCGGTAATCCGTGCCTCGACAACCGTGCCGTCCTGCAGGTCAGACCAGTCGTTTACGTCGACAGCGGCACCGGGCAGTCGCAGTTCATAGAGGCCATCTTCGTTGTTGTAATGGCTGACAATGACTTCCAGCTGGGTACCCGCGGCTGGTGGTTCCTCGAATTGGCGCACCGAGACCGCTCCTTCATGCGGTCCGCCGAGAGCGAAAAATACATGATCTCCATGGACGCGAATTACGGTGGCTCGCAACTTGCTGTCGGCAGCCAGGGTGTCACCGACCTGCATCGTTGCTTCGCTGGCAACCATTTCATCCAGGTTGGCATTTCCCAAGGCTTCTTCGATTTCTTTTTCCAGGTCAGCCGGTAATGGGTCTCGTACCGTTGGGATCGGATTCGGGGAGCCAGGACTTTGAACAGAACCGGTGGTAGGTGCCGCGCCTGTAGCGGATGCGGGATTTTCATCCCGTTGCTGACGCGAGCCGATCTTGATGCGCCGACGTGGTGCCGCGGTGGCCGCGGCGTCACCCTCGGTCGACGGGGTTGCCTGCGGGTCAGCGACGGGCTCGGAACCTTCAGCCGTCGGGGTTGCCTGCGGGTCAGCGTTCGTAGCGGACGGTTCCGGGGCTTGCGGAGTATCAGTCAAGTTTGATTTTTCTTCGGGTTCGGCTTGCATCGATCAAGAGGTCCTGAAGTTCCGTGAATGAGGTGAATAGACACTCTTCAGTGTAACACCGTGAGCGCTCAAGGTAAATTGTCAGCGGGCTGATTTGAGCGACAGTTGCTTCAGAATGCGTATCGCATGGTTTTGCAACTCACCGTAAAATAAAAACAAGGTTATGAACTTTCCTTTAACCATCCAGCAAAACGGAGTGCCGAAAGACGTGGAACCATTTAATCCAACCGACTATGGAGAGGCCTGGGCAGCGATCTTGGATCCATCGCGGCCTGTTGCGATTGGCCCTGGGGAACCGGACACAGAGCAGGAATCGTTGCTGCGTGAACTAACGATCGAGAAAGCTTTCGCCGGTCAGGACCTGCGAGATGCCCATGCCGCAGCCTGTTGTGTATCAGCTGCCTGGTTGTGGCATGATTTCCTGGACTCCTCTCACCAGATCAGCCAGGAGATCAAGACTTCCAGCGGCAGTTTCTGGCATGCCATCATGCATCGCCGCGAGGAAGACTTTTCTAATTCCAAGTACTGGTTTCGCCAGGTGGACGGCCACCCGGTCTATGCCCTGATTGCCGAGGCGGCTGAACCGATCCTGTCCTGTCATGAAAATTCAACCGATATCAGGCCGTTGGCCGAAGATGGATCCTGGGATCCATTTGCGTTTGTTGACCTGTGTCAGCAGGCTGGTGGAACCAATGGGTCATTGCTGGCCCTTTGCCAGGAATTGACATGCGTGGAATGGCAGTTGTTGTTTGATTTTTGTTTTCACCAGGCATGTCCTGGATAAGGTGAGTAAGAAAAGATGGTATTTCAATTCCAGTGTCCGCAGGGACATGTGCTGAGTGGGAACGAGTCCGATGTTGGACAGGCGAGCGAATGTCCAACCTGTGGTGAAGCTTTCCTGATCCCCGGTCCGGTTGTGCAACCCCAATCCGATTTCGTGGAACCTACAGTCCAGAGTCACGTGTCAGTCCAGGAAGAAACACCGGTGGAACCGGAAGTTCAGATTTCTGTGGAGGGATCGGCCGAGCCATCGATTACGGAAACCGTTAATCACGAACCCGAGTTATTACACATCGATTGTCCAAAGGGACATCAACTGGAAGTTCCCCGCGACATGCTCAACCAGGACGCACTTTGCCCACACTGCAACGTACAGTTTCGCCTGCGGGAAGTAGACAGTGAAGAATACCAGCGCAAGAAAAAAGTCGAGGAGGAGACCCGGGAACGCCGGATGGGGAATGCCTGGCTCAACTGGACGATTGCCCTGGGGATCGTGGTGGTTCTGTTCTTCCTTACCCTGTGGGCACTGACCGTGCTCGGGGGGAAACCGACCGGGGAAACTAGCAGTCGCGAAGGATTTCCTGGGCAGCATTCCGGCCACAGGCCCCCATCACTCCTCCACCAGGATGACTGGCGGCACCACACAGGTAAAGACCTTCCACTGGAGACCGATGGTCTGCCCAGCCAGCTACGGGACGCATGAAATAGAGTTGATTCAGGTTCATGGCGCCCTGCATGATGTTGCCACCGGTTAATCCGAAGGTGCGTTCGAGGTCCAGTGGGCTGAGTACCTGGCGATGCTCAATCGCACCGGGAACATTGGGAGCGTAACGTGCCAGGAGTTCAATGCAGCGATCGGCAAAGTCTTCCTTGATGTCGTCCCAGTTGCCGTCCGCTAGTTGGTACGGTGCGTACTGCACAAACATCGACATCAGGTGTTTGCCTTCCGGGGCAATCGTGCGATCGACGCTCGTGGGAATCGTGATCTCCAGGATCGGTTCCGTACTGGGCCAGCCACGGGCAGCATCTTCATAGGCTCGTTCGAGGTAATTCAACGTTGAACCAATATGAATCGTGCCGCAATGCTCCGGCCCCAGGACCGGTGTTGCTGTACCGCAGAAGTTAGGTAACTCGCTGAGCGCCAGGTTGATCTTGGCAGAAGCCGATGAGTAGTCGATACGGGCCACCTGCTGGCGAAACGTTTCAGGCAGGTCAGATGGATCGAGAAATCGTTCAAACGTCAGGTGAGCATCGACACTCGAGGCCACCGCGGGAGCCATCAACACGCGGTGATCGGCCAACTGAATCCCCTGGACCTTACCGTCCTCGGTAAGGATGCGGCTGACTTCCGCCTCTCGCACGATGTCGACATGCAGATCGACGCAGGCTTGCTCCAGTGCGTTAGCCAGGCCACCCATGCCTCCCTGGATATATCCCCAGACGCCTCGCGCTCCACCCGCCTCGCCCATGACATGATGCAAAAGTACGTAAGCCGTGCCAGGAGAGGAAATGGATGAAAAGGCACCAATAATGGCGTCCGTTGCCAGCGTGGCACGCAATACCTCGGATTCAAACCAACGTTCTAGAATCGGTCGAGCGGCTCCGGTCAATAACTCAATCGTGGCCGGTAAATCATCTTCCAACTGTTTCGTGCGCTGAAATGTTTGCCACATAGTGCGCCAGCTGCTCCAACGATCACGCCAGCCGACCTTGCGCCAGGAACGTGATAGCGGCAGTGGATTGGGAGCGGTCTCATTGAAAATAGGTTCAATGGCAGCCGCAACGCGTTCCAGTAATGACTGGTACTCAGGGTAAGCCTCAGCGTCCGCCTGGCTAAACTTGGCGATTTCGGCACAGGTCGCCTTGAGATCCGAGCCCATCGTTAGTGAACGACCGTCAAGCAGCGGAGTATAAGAAGAAGGAGTCCGGGCCAGGATGTTTAGTCCATAATCCTTGAGCCGCAAGTCGCGGATGATCTCCGGAAGCAACAGGCTAACCACGTAGGCCGCTGTAGAAACCTGGTAACCCGGCCAGAGGTTTTCTGTCGTGGCACACCCGCCCAGGACATCTCGTCGTTCCAGGACGCAGACCGATTTTCCAGCCCGGGCCAGGTAAGCTGCTGCCACCAATCCATTGTGGCCGCCACCGATGACAATACAGTCGTATTGTTGCGTGGATGTCATGAAGGTTATTTGCCTGGTAGAGAGAGTGATCGCAGTTACCACGGCGAACATGACACGTGGTATTATTGCCTGCAGCATACAGGCGTTGTCGAATTGTAATGCCTGGCCTGGAAACCTGCAAAGTGGTAGCAGGGGAATGGTTGAGCCGTACGCGACATGAAATTGACAAAACCGGATTAAACAGGAACATGGACCAGCAATCGCCTGTACCCGGTGGAGACGGCTCAGCTCTCGGCTCCGCGCCAACACGTCGCCGAGCTGCGCTACTGGTGCTGCTGGCAACCTTGCTGTGGAGCACCAACGGCTTCTTTGCCAAGTCCCCGTGGTTCCATGATTGGTCCGGGACATCGATTGCCTGTTGGCGGGCACTCTTTGCCAGCCTCATCCTGTTTCCCCTGGTACGCCGGCCTTGTTGGAGGCTTAGCTTGATTCCGGTTGCCCTGGTCTTTGCCGGTATGAATGTTTTTTTTCTGACGGCCATGCAACGGGGATCGGCAGCCAATGCCATCTGGCTGCAGCACACCGCGCCCTTCTGGGTCGTGTTGCTGGGATCTCTCTGGCTGGGAGAAAACGTGGGTTGGAGAGATCTGTTCGTGTTAGCATTCCAGATGATCGGCGTGGTCTTGATCCTGGTCATGGAACTCCGGGGATCTGCTGCCGATGCTGTCCTGTTCGGGTTACTGGCCGGTTTTACCTATGCCTTGGTCCAGTTGTCGCTGCGCTGGATGCGTGACCAGGATCCCGCCTGGCTGGTCGCCGTTAATCATCTCGTCACCGTACTCGTGTTACTGCCGTTTGTGTTACGTTCTGGACAACGCCCGGAGGGCATCCAATGGTTGTTGCTGGCCCTGTTTGGCATGTTGCAAATGGGGATTCCTTACCTGCTGTTCACGCGTGGTCTACAGACCCTCTCGACGCACGAAGCTGCAGGTATTGTCTTGCTGGAACCGGTGCTGGTGCCAGCCTGGGTTTACCTGGCCTGGAGTCAGACCGCGCATTACACTCCACCGCGTTGGTCGACATGGGTTGGGGGCAGTTTTATCCTGCTGGGACTTTGCATGCGCTGCTGGAGCCTGAAAACAACGCCCGCTAAACAACTAGCTGCGCAGGAGAATGATCCGCGGCGCAAAACAGAGAATCGGGATCAGTAAAGAGGCATAGCCCAGGCAGATGCGGATCGGACCAAGTCGAGCGTGGTCGTCACGTGTTGGGGGATGGTCTGTTCCCATCAGTAATACCAGGAACACCATCACCCCCAGGTTCCAGTTGTCGGCAAAGACGATATAGGCGATCGCAAAAACCATGAACCCCCTGGCGATCCAGTGAGCCTTGCGACCAAACAGCGTGTAAACCACGTGACCCCCATCGAGTTGGCTGACTGGCATCATGTTCAAACCCGTGATCAAGAGACCAACCCAGCCTGCCATGAACAACGGATTTAACTGGCTAGACGCAATGGGCGCTCCACGTTCATATCCCTCTGGCTGAAGAACATCCAGGATCATTTGCATGCCCAAGGGAAGATCAATGGCAAAGGGACCATGGATGGGGGCCTGGAAATCAAGCGTGGCCAGGCCAAACCAAACAATGGGAATGGCAACCACGAGACCAGCCAAAGGACCCGCCAGCCCAATATCAAACATCTCACGTCGATTGGCACGTGTTCCATCCATTCCAATCACAGCACCAAAGGTTCCGATTGGGGAAATCGGAAAAGGGAGAAATATCGGCAGGCTGGCTGGGATCCGGTAATAGACCGTGGTCAGGAAATGTCCCATTTCATGTGTCAAGAGAATGGCCAGCACCGCCACCATGTAAACCAGGCCATCTTGCCAGTGAGAAATCAATGTTTCACGTACCGGCATCCAGTTACCACTCAGCGAGGCCATCTCCAGGAAGTGAATCGGAAACCAGATATTGGCCCCTACCCAGAACGTCGAGAAACAGGTCAGCAGGAATAGGATGATGGGGAGCCGCCAGCGTCTTTTACGCAGTTTGCTAGCAGTTGCCTTGCCGGGCATTGTGGCCGGGTCAAAGGGATCGGGATGATGGGGCTGGGAAGACGGATCACTCATGTTTCCCAACATATCATAGGGACCGGCCGTTTTACCACGGGCGGCACATTGATCTTTTCGCCATGGCTGTTTTTTGGTATTTACCGCACTCCGCCTGTCTTATCCGATCGGTGGTAGGTTGGCGAAAACGTCATGAAAGATCTGAGACAAATTGACGCAATCGAGTCACGATTGCCTTGCTGGGGTGGTGCTATGAATATCGTAAAATGCCTGATGCTTCGCTCGTCGATGATTGGCATAGGTGCAGTCGTGGGTGGGTTAGCACTGGCCGTGTGGCATTTTTCCGGCTCCCAGGAGTCACCAGGCAAGGCCTCAGTTACGGTCCCCGGGGCCACAGGCAAAGAAATTGGCTCCACGGACGCTGCCGGGATGATTCCTGTTAAGGATCTGGATCCCGCTCCGATTAAACCACCGAGTAAAGCGTTGCTCGATGGTGATTTGCCTGCCATAACCAGCACCGGTTCCTTCACGGATCAGCCGATCGAGACAAAAATTTCAGCAGCGGAATCGTCATTTCCGGTCACGGATCAGGATCCATTGAAGCCAGGGACGGATTTTCCCGTTGCGGAAGCAGCCGGGGAAACGCCTACCGGCAGTCCTGCGAGCAGTACGGATTTCGCGCTACCACCGGCAAATCTTTCGTCAGGCGAGTTAGCTGCTCCGGCACCAGCTGCTGGAGATGATTTCCCGGCCGAGGCGTCTGCTGTCGTGGTAACCAATGATCAGCCTGGAACCAGTCCGGCTGCCCTGCCCTTACCTTCCGCTCCAGAAGCTCTCCCGCTCCTACCCCCTGCATCATCAGGATCAACTGACGCGCCCGTGGTCTCCGCATTGCCGACTGATGGAGCGCCCGTCCTGGAAGCTCCCCTTAATCCCGTCATTAGCGCCCCGGGCGGTCCACTCACTGGTAGTGAACAACCAGCGGGACAGGCAACCGGTTTGGAACCGGCATTACCCCTGGCCTTACCAGCCTTGTCGGATGTTGGTGGAGATCCAGCCCTGGACCAGGCTCGTCCGGGCAAACCCCAGTTTGATGGTCAGCAGGCGCCGAAACTAACCATTGAAAAACGTGCCCCGGCCGAGATCCAGGTAAACCAGCTGGCGACCTTCGAGACCCGGGTGAGAAATGTCGGACAGGTCCCTGCACACGGTGTACGTGTGCGTGATTCCGTACCTCTGGGAACCCGGCTGGAACGAGCAAATCCAGCCGTGGTGCCTGCTGTCAATGGTGGGCTGACCTGGAACCTGGGAACACTGCAACCGGGCCAGGAAGTCACGATTTCCATGCAATTGATGCCGCTGGAAGAAGGCCAGATCGGGAGTGTTGCGACGGTTGATTTCCAGGCGCGTGCATCGGTTCGAACAACCTGTACCAAGCCCCAGTTGATCGTGAAACAATCGGTACCAGGAAAGGTACTCATCGGAAAAGACATTACGGTTTCTATCACGATCTCTAATTCGGGCAGTGGCGATGCTACCAGCCTGGTCCTGGTAGAAGATGTACCAGAGCAACTGACGCATGCAGCAGGTCGAGAACTGGAGTACCCGATTGGAACGCTCAAGCCGGGTGAAACCAAGCAACTGGCATTGAAGCTAAGAGCCAACAAGGCAGGCCTGGCTCGCAATGTGCTTGCCCTGCGCGGGACGGGTAAAGTCTATGTTGAGGACGTGGTTCAGTTTGAAGTGATTGCACCCCAGTTACAGGTGGCCATGACGGGCCCCAAGATTCGTTACCTTGAGCGTCCTGCCAAGTATGCCGTGACCGTGGCTAATCCCGGTACCGCTCCAGCCAATAACGTTGAACTCGTGGCCTATCTGCCCAAGGGCTTGAAATTCGTAGAGACCGATCATCATGGGCGTTATGACGCAAATCACCACGCCGTGCTCTGGAGCCTGGAAGAGCTGCCTGCGAACGTCCGGGACAGTGTCAGCGTCACCGCCTTGCCCATCGAGGCTGGTGAACAACGCCTGCGGTTGGAAGGTCGTGCCAGCCTGGGATTAACCCACCGGTTCGAGCATCTCGTGCAGGTGGAATCGGCGGCACAACTATTGTTTCGCGTCACAGACCTGACGAGCCCCATTGAAACGGGCAACGATACCACCTATGAGATTCGCGTGACGAATGTCGGTACCCGTGCGGCCACGGGAATTCGCCTGGGAGCTGCCCTGTCACCAGCATTGCAGCCCTTGAGTGGCAACGGGCCCAGCGCGGTTGCTATCCAGGGACAACAGGTTTTCTTTGAGCCGCTGGAGCGAATTGCCCCTCGAGGTGAAGCGATTTACAAGATTACTGCCAAGGGGTTGCAGCAGGGAGATCACCTGATTCGAGTGCAAGTCATCAGCAACGAATCGCCTGCACCGGTTACCAAGGAAGAAAGTACCCGGGTTTACCAGGATCGTTGATTGGTTGACCAGCGACGCTATAATCGACAAACTGGAAAGTCGAGCATAACAATATGCTCGGCTTTTTTTCGTGGTTTCGTAATGGATAGGTCATGGCGTTTATCCCGCTTCGTTGCACCTGTGGTCGCAAGCTGAAAATTCCCGGCAAGTATGCCGGCAAGACGATCAAGTGCCCCAAGTGTGAAACTGCTATTCGAGTTCCTCAACCGGCCCCCGCGGGTGACAAGTCAGAAACGTCAGCAGTTCCGCCGCCACTACCCACGCCGGACGTTCCACCGCCACCACCGGTAGAGAACGAACAGCAATGGAACCTGGACCAGGCGGAACCCCCGCCCGCCACGGAGGAAGCATCGACCCCCCTGGTGAGTTGGCTGGCGCCTCCGACTCAGCCCGGCTATGAACCGCAATTCCATGACCGCAGTAGCGTGCAATGGTTTGCCGGTATGTTTTTCCTGGTGGCCCTGTTCGGGATGGGGCCCGCGCTGTTGCGGCTGGTGAACTATTATCGACTGGAAGATCCACCTGGAATTTTTTGCTGGACCTACCTGATCCTGATTGCCGGGATCCTGCAACTAGCCTATGCCGTTTACCTGTACCAGTTGCCGGACTGGAGCACCGTCTGGGTCATCTCGCTGGTGTCACTGATCGTGACCACCCTTTATGCGGTCCTGCTGGTTATCCGCTTGCTGGCCAGTGATATGAATTCTGTACTCGTCATGCTGCAACTTCACTACGAGAGTGTCTCGGTCGGTAAGCAGGCAGGCTGGTGTTTCTGCATGTTGCTGGTCTATGGAACCTTTACTTACTTTGCCGGCAGGTTCGGCATCCGTTGGCGGCAGCGTTACCGCCAGCAATTCCTGGTAGACAGTTCCACCTCCGAGGCCACTCACTGATCCTCTTGTTAGCGCGCCAGCACAGCATGGCTGGTTTCATCGAGCCAGTGGGCGTTGTGCCCTGCCTTGCGCAGATCGTCGACGAATGACTTGGGCCCGTGCGTGCAGAAGACGACCTTGGGCTGTACCATCTCCACGGTCTCGAAGAGGTCGTCGTAGTCAGCGTGGTCGCTGAGAGGAATGGCCACGTCGACGCCCATCCGGTAACGGGCGCTGGGACTGTTGGCCCAGCCGGTTACCGCGATCGTGGTCGTCTCCCCTGGAATGGATATTCCAGCTGCCCGCTGTCGCCGCGGAGGAACGACCAGGGCAGATCCTGCCGGAACGTCACCTTCATAACACTGGACGTCACCCAGATCGCACCCCCCGGCCTCGTAGATCTGGCTTACCTCGTAGGCCAGCGGATGCTGGACCACCGGGATACCCTGTTGCGTCAGGATACGGGTAACCTCCTGGGATTTACCGAGCACATAGGCATGGATTACAGGAGTTTTTCCAACCGCCAGGGCGTTTTCCACCGCACTGACCAATTGTTCTATGACCTGCTCTCGATTCGGGAGTCGGTAGCTTGGTTTGCCGAAGGTTGTTTCCATGATCAGGATGTCTGCGCAGGGAGGTTCGGCCGTTTCTGCGGTGGCCGAGGGGCCGAGCTTGAAATCGCCCGTGTACAGCAGGCGTTGTTCCCCATCGTCTGCCAGTAACATGGCGGACCCCCAACAGTGCCCAGCCGGCAGGGCGGTCAATTCAAAATCATTCCAAACCAACGTTTCGCGGAAAGGCATTTCATGGACCGGTCGTTTTCCCAGTCGGTGCCAGTAGAGCTGGGCAGTTGCCGGAGTGCAGTAGGCCAGTTCATGACGACCCATGTGATCCATGTGGGCGTGGGACATGAATCCCCGTGGCTGGCGACGTCGTACGTCTACAGCCAGGTCAATGGCGGTTAACTTGATACCACGGTCAAAATGAAACATGAAAGTGCTGTTGCCCGGTGACTAAAGTTCCGATCAGAAGTGGCTTATTCTCATCGTTACCAGTGAAATCAACAAGCAGCGCGGAATCTCGTCAGCTGGGATTTCCCGGGAAAAACTCAAGATGTCCTTCTCGCTGGATCGAGAACTACCCTGGTGGCTTGGTTTGTACCTGTTTTTTAGGTGCCACCAGCGGTATAATCAGGGGAGTCGTTTTTCGACGGCGATCGAGAGTTTCTTTTTTTGAAAAGGGGGCGAACTGGATTCGACCGGATAGCTTGAAGTGTCCGTGGCGTGTCGTGGTTGGTCAGTTGGCCACGTTAAAAGCTGACCGCATTATTTATTTGCCGAGGAAAACCTCGCACTGGCCGCCTAACTACGGCGTCCCCGACTGCGGATCTTTGCCGGAGAGAACCAAAAGTCGGTCACAATTCCGGATCGCTTGGAGTCATGTAGAGCACGCTGCAAGCTAAATAAAGTTCTCTGCTCGTCGCAGCTGTACCTCGTCGGTTAGGGCCAGCTCGACCAAACCAAATATCCGACTACACACGTAGAAGCTGTCATGGAAATGTCGCGGGACGCGGGTTCGATCCCCGCCGCCTCCACTTTTCGTCCTTGGTGCCACCCGGTGCCAGGGACTGACAAAGAAGATGAAAACCCCTGTTACCGCAGGGGTTTTCTTCGTTAACGGTGGCCAGTTCCATGGTCACCCTGTTGTCAGCCGATGACGGCAAATGACAGGCCTTGCCGCCTGAATCACTCCCAGCGCACTCCCAGGATTCTTCTTCGGGTTGATCGATCTGTGGGTGTCCGGGTGCGGGAATCGCTGCGACCGCCCTGGCCTGATCGTCCAGGCCGATGTGGGTGTACTGCATCGTCATGCGGATGTCGCTATGGCGGGCCAGCTCACGGGCTTCGACAAGGGATGCACCGTTACGCAGCAGCTCGGTGATGTAGGTGTGCCGTCCCACCGCGTAGAAGTCGGCGGTCCCCTCTTCGGTTTCATACGGGATGCCAGCCCGCTCGAGGTCCTTCTTGACCATCAGCCAGGTCCGCCGCTTGGCCAGCCTGGGGAAGAGAGGCTGATCCGCTGGTATGTCCTCCAGCCACCCAGGGAGCACTCTCACCAGATCCGGGTGCAGCGGGAGGATATCCTTCCTGCGGTGCTTGGAGTTTTGTGCTTCGATGGTCAACGTGGCCGGATCGCCTTCAAGATCGAAGCTCGCGGTCGTCAGGCTGGCGATTTCGGCCCGTCGGAGTCCAGTCAGGTAGGAAACCTTAGATCCGCTCCTCGTCACTCCAGCTTGGACGCCTTATCTCGCCGAATCCGCCGCTCCGGCAATCATCGCCGCCGAATCCGTAGATAGAAATAGCGAATGGCTCACGGTTCCGGATTTTCGACCGAATGCGGACAGAAAATTGGGGGAAGAACCGGTAGTCGATGTAGAATAAGCCGCCAGCTTAATAAATAATCAGATGCTGGAAGCATCTGTCCATTTCGAGTCTTGCATATTCATGAGTCTGATTGGCTCATAAGAAGAAAACAACGATAACATTGGAGTAATCATGATTTTGGGAGGATACTATAATCGTTTTCTTTATGGTTTATGGACAGCGATATTTTTAGTTGCCAGTCTTTTAACCACATCCTCCGGCTACGCCGATTTTCCCGCCAAGGAAACAATGGAGCTACCCGTGACATTTCCTTGCTACCTGACCCCTTTGATCTCTGCGTAGGAACCGTGAGAAATGCATGACAATCACCCGCATGGAAAATTTGCCCGTCAGGAGAGTTGAGATGAGTCGAACGGCCTTCGTCCTGTGTCTGCTACTTGGCTGCAACATGGCTTGGAGTCAGGAAGCCAGATTCGAGTCGTTCGAGCGCGGCGTACCCGCTCACTTCACAGCGGCGCGAGCGGGAAGATTGAGCGTCAGTCCATGGCACAGCAAGCACGGCAAGAGCGCGCTGCGTTGGGAGTGGACTAACACAGAGGCGGCGATGGTGATCAAGCACGGCGTCGGCGACGTATCCCGCAAGGGCGGATTTCTCTGCAGGGCTTCCTTCGTCGTGTGGGTCTATGTGGAGAAGCCGATTTCAGGTGCGGTGGCTTTTGAGTTTCGCGAAGGAGAAACAGTCACCGGATCCTTTTCTTTTCCGCTTGCGTTCACTGGTTGGCGGCAGGCGCGCGTCTTCTATGACGAGTTTCCTACCGGCAAGCCGACCGCGAAGGTGGACAACATCCGTGTTTCCGCGCCGCTGAAGGTGGCGAAAGGGACCGTGTTTCTCGATTTCATCACCTACAACGCGCTCACCTACTTTTCCAGCTCGATCATCCCCGAGAAGGTGGCCCAGCGGCCGCGCCCTATCCCGGACGAGCGGCTCTTTCCCAAGCCCAAGCGCGTGACTGAGGCCGAGTTGGCGGGCATCCGCAAGTTGGGCGGCGCTGTGTCCAATGAGAGGCGAGGCCCTTCCGAAGCACAGGTGAAAGAACTTTGCGACAAGGTCAACGCGCTGGGCATTGTGCGCGATAAGCACGGCGTGCGTGGCCCCGTCCTTGACGCGAGGAGCTACTACGTTTCCGCACAGGGCGAGTTCGGGGGCAAGGATATTCAGCGTTGGCCGGACGAGCACGGCCCCAACCGACCCGCCATACAGAGCCCAAGGCCGATGATCTCCCTTGCCGATCAGGTCGCTAGAGCGCACCAGGTCTGCAAGGACTCGCAGCTTCGTCGCCGATTGGCGGAAGCCTTCCTCCTCATTGCAGACCACCTTCAAGACCAAGGAGAGTCGCTCGACGCCAACAGCATCTTGCTGATGCGCAACGTGCTTGCGCAGTCGGGAGGATTCGCGCACCACCTTGACTCCGTTCTCGACGCCCAGCGCGCCCATGAGTTCTTCGTCCAAGGCGATGCTCCTCTTCGCTCCAACATGGATTTCTATACTTATTTCGTTCGCCGCCTGCGAGGCATTTGCTTGATGCAGCCCGAGACGGCCGAGCAGGTCCGCTGGCTGAATGCCTGGAAGGCGATGGTGGAGCTCTCGATTTTGCAGCCGACCGGCGCCTTCATGGTCGATGGGTCTGCGTACCACCACGGTGGTCACTACCATTCCTATGCCCAAGCCGCCTTCAATAACTTCCCCCGAGTGATCCAAGAGGTGCGCGACACCCCTTGGCGTCTGAGTGCCGAAGCCCATGAGCGGCTCCGGCGCGCCATGCTCGCACAACGACTCTACGCCAATCGCTTCGATCTGCCGATCTCGCTCAAAGGACGTAGTCCGTTCGTACCCGACTACGGCCTCATCCTTCCCTATGGGGTAGCAGCATTGGAACGAATGGCACTCATGGGAACACCTGACGGTAAGGAGCCGGTGGATCGGGAGATGGCGGCGGCCTATTTGCGACTGGCACCGGAGGCCGCCGACAAGGAACCCTATCGCCGCCTGGGCATCAAGCCGGAACCGGAGCCGAATGGGACCTTCGTGATGCCCTACGCCGCTCTCCTCTCTCATCGACGGGACGACTGGCTCGTCTGCATCAAGGGGCAGAGCAAGTATGTTTGGGGAAGCGAAAGACAGGCACAGCGCAATTGCTACGGGCTATTCCAGGGCCTGGGGAACCTGGAGATTCTGGCCGGGGGAACTCCGGTCAGCGCGAAAGCAAGTGGGTGCGATGGGCTTGGCTGGGACTGGGGGCGATTCGAGGGCACGACCGTCCCGCACCTCCCGCTAAAACAACTCGACAAGGGCTGGACCTCGATCAGCACGACCGTACGTTCGCCCGAAGCATTCGTGGGCGGGATCTCACACCAAGGTCGCCAGGGCGTATTTGCCATGGTTCTGAACCAGGCCTTCATGCCGGAGAACAAGACCGTCAAAGGCAGAAAGAGTTGGTTCTTCAGCGACGACCGGATCCTCTGCCTGGGCTCGGACATCTCCTGCGACGACGTTCGGTATCCTACCCAGACGACCCTGTGCCAGAAAACCCTCCGAAGCGACAAGAACGGCAAACTCCGACCCACGCCTCTTGATGGGGCGAGTCTCACTGCTTTCCCCGGCGAGCGAACGCTTGACCGGACCCGTTCTCACTGGTTTCTCGACGTTCAGCAAACCGGCTATTATCTGCCCGCTGGGCAGGACGTCACGGTTGCACGTCAGCATCAAACGAGCCGGGACGTCTACGATCTGAATGCCACCGAAGGAGATTTCTTGACCGCATGGATTGACCACGGCAAGGCGCCCAACGACGCGAGCTACGAATACATGTTGGTCGTCCGGTCGACGCCTGAGGCGATGCGTAAACTCGCTGCCAAGCCGCCCTACCAAATTCTCCAGCGAGACGAAGCCGCGCACATCGTCTGGGACATCAAAGACCGACGATGGGGCTGTGTGTTCTTCGCCCCGCAGGAGGTTACCTCTCACGCTGTTGCCAAACAAACGCTGCCGATCAAAGCGGTCGACCGTCCCTGCCTTGTGATGGCCGAGGAAGTCCGGAATGGTCAACTGGAAATGAGTGTGGCTGATCCTGACCTGAACATTGAAGATCACGTGAGTAGGCCGAAACCGCTGCGTATCACCCTTCGTGGGACTTGGCGTCTGCTGGAGGCAAACGGAACCGTCTGCGTCTGGCCTCTGACGGACACGAAGAAGAAGGTGCGAATCGTGTCCTCCAGCGCGGCGGAAACCGTCGTGGAGATTGTCTGTCAGCACGGGGCAAGCTATGACCTGAAGCTGGCCCGATGACAGGCCTGACCCGTGCGTCGAACGAGTGAAAGTGAAGCGGGTATGTGATTGAGAATTTATGGAGGACAGACGTCATGTTATTGCGAAAAACGCTGATTCTATTCCTCAGTGTCGCGGGCAATTGGTTGACGTGGAATGAAATCCGCGGTGATGAAGCAAAGCCCAAGGCCCGATCATCGAAGCTGGTAGTGGGCAGGTTCGAGATCCGGAAAAGGTACGCCTGAGCGAGATCATTCAGAAGGTGAATGAGTTGTTTGAAGGGGATTTGACCGAAAACGATAAGCTCCAGTACGTTGACAGCGTTATCAAGGACAAGCTGATGGAGTCCGAGGTCTTGGTAAAACAGGCCACCAGCAATACCAAGGAGCAGTTTGCCGGGTCGCCAGACCTGGGAGCCGAAGTCGAAGGTGCGATTATCGACGCCCTGGACGCTCACACGACCATGAGTACCCAGGCCCTGGAATCCAAGCGGGTTCAGCGGGAGATCATCAAGATCCTGCTTGACCACTCGAGTCTATACGAGGATCTCAGGGAGCGGGCTTCGGCGGTCTGATCACAGCACAGGCAACGGAGAGGGCGGATATTGTTATCGATAACAGAATTTCCGGCGGTCTGATCAGAGCGTCCTTAACGCTTTCGGGCAGGTCCAGCCCCTAACCGACCAGCCGCATGATCTGTTGCTGGACCGCCTTGCTCAGCGTCGGCCAGTGCTCTTGCCAAGCAACTGCAGCTGCTATCTTTCCAGGACAATGACTAAGGCGTTGGGAGGGCGAGGCTCCTGCCGAGCCGCCTGGAATCCTCTAGGGGGTCTTTGCAACAACTTCCTCCGCCACCGTGCGAACAATTGCCAGGATGGCCACCCTGAGGTCCGGCGACAGCAGCGGCCAGGCAGTCATCACCTCGGCCAGTTCTGCCTGCTCGAGTGCCACCGGGTGACGATTGGTGTCACCGGTATACTCCCAGGATACTCCCACGTCCTGAAGCATGTTCCATAACCGCTGGGCTACTTCGGAGTTACAAGATTCGACCTGCGGGTTCGATCCCCGCCGCCTCCACTTTTCGTCCTTGGTGCCACCCGGTGCCAGGGACTGACAAAGAAGATGAAAACCCCTGTTACCGCAGGGGTTTTTTTCGTGGGCGGTGGCCAGTTCCATGGTCACCCGGTTGTCAGCTGATGACGGCAAATGACAGGCCTTGCCGCAGGTTTTACTCCCAATATACTCCCTGGATACTCCCACGTCCTGTAGCATGTTCCATAACCGCGGGGCTACTTCGGAGTTACGAGATTGGACCAGCATCAATTCATGACAAAAGCCACCTTCCTCATCGCATACCTCGCAACCTGCGCTGCTGCGCTGATGGCGCAAGCCCCTGCGGAACTTCCCGATCTCGCCTTGCAGCCGCCACGCGTAACGGTTGAGTTCGATCCGGACACCGTGAAGAGCACTCGCGGCGCGCAGGGCGTTCCGGCGATCGGACGCGCCGCGAACGGACGGCTCTGGGCGGCCTGGTATGCGGGACCGAGCCCGCGAGGCGTGGAGAGTTCGAAGAGTTACGTCGTGCTCGCCACGAGCGGCGACGCCGGCGTCACATGGTCCGAGCAGTTGCTTGTCCGCGCACGCCGGTTCGTTCATACCTACGACCCTTGTCTCTGGATCGATCCGCGCGGGCGGCTTTGGTGTTTCTGGGCCCAGAGCGCCGGAGTTCAGGACGGCCGCATGGGTGTTTGGGCGATCGTGACCGAAAATCCCGGCGCGGTGAAACCGGAGTGGACCGAGCCGCGACGGCTCGCCAACGGAGTCATGTTGAACAAACCGACGGTCCTGAAAAACGGTGACTGGTTGCTGCCTGTGGGCTTATGGCGAGATAACACCAACGTACCGAATGTCAAATTCGATCCCGAGGAACTCGAGCCGTACACGATCGAGATGCTGACTCACGACCTCGGCGACGAGCGTGGTTCCAACGTGTATCGATCGACCGATCAAGGCAAGTCGTTCGAACGCATCGGGCAGGTCCGCATTCCCGGCACACGAGTCGATGAGCACATGATCGTCGAGCGTGGTGACGGCAGCCTGTGGATGCTGCTGCGAAATACAGGCGGAATCGCACAGAGTGTCTCCACCGATGGCGGCCGAACGTGGAGTGACGGATCGCTCTACCTGCAGGGCCGGAAGTTTGCCAACAAACGGTTCTTCATTCGTCGGCTGAAATCCGGAGCGTTACTGATGGTGCGAAACAACTCGCCAGACGGGAGTCGCTCTCACATGACAGCGTTCGTGTCGGACGACGACGGAGCGACGTGGAAAGGCGGGCTACTACTCGATGAACGAGAGTCGTCGTATCCCGACGGTATTCAGGCGGAAGACGGCACACTCTTCATCATCTACGACCACCAGCGTTACACACTCAACCGCGCCGGCAAGCGGGGAGTTGGCTCCGTACAAATTGCCGTGTTTAGCGAAGAAGATGTTCGCGCGGGAAAGCCGATGTCGGATGAGGTGAGGCTTAAGGTTGGCGTTACCCGCTTACGAATGGAACCATGAAATAGCTGACACTGCGTCTGAAGAATCAAATTCAACTCAATCAATAACGAGCTTACCCACGATGAATCGTTTCACCCTTTTCCATTCGCGGTTGGCGGCAGGTTGGGTGTCAACGTCGATCGCGTTTTCGATCCAGCGGCCAGAACCGCAAAGGCCAACGAGTGGGACGCCTATATTTCACTGAAGCTGCAGGTCTATGTCAAAGGATCGAAAGATACCAACGGAGCATGGATGGATCGCGTCCTGTTGGTAAGACGAAAGTAATCAGAATCTATGAGAACTGAAGTGACAAAAAGAATGTTGACCGGAAGTTCGCAGTCGCCACAGGCTTGGACGCAACAACGGCCATTTCGCAGGGAGTGAATTCGATCTATAATTGAAGTGCACTGGAGTTAGACCTCGGCTCCACATATGGTCCGAGACTAATCGCCGGATCCGTTTCCAACGCACATGCGTTTACCTGAAAAGTCGTAACACAAAGTTCATGCAAACTTACTTTGATTCTGAGTACCCGTCCGTCGAACATCTTCGAGCAAAAGCCAAGTCGCGGATGCCGGGTTTCGCGTACGACTATCTCTCCGCCGGCTGCTTTACAGAAGTCAACCTGGCGCGGAACAACAGCGACATTCGCAAAGTCCAACTAAAACCTTGGTATCTGAGGGATTTCGACGGAGCAGACCAAACCACTGAGCTTTTCGGCGAAACGTATGATGCACCATTTGGGATCGCGCCCGTTGGTTTGCAGGGTTTGATGTGGCCGAAGGCATGCGAGTTCCTGGCACAGGCTGCGGTTGATCACAACATCCCATTTACGTTGTCCACAGTGAGCACGGCCAGCATTGAAGACATTGGCAAGATCACCGGCGGCAAATTCTGGTTTCAGCTCTATCATCCAGCCGAAGTCGATCTGCGCGACAAACTGCTGGAGAGAGCGTGGGACGCGGGTTGCCGCACGCTGGTCATTTTGGCGGACACGCCGACGTTCGCCTATCGTCCAAAGGAAATCCGAAACGGATTATCGATCCCACCCAGAATGACGCCGCGCAACATCGTACAGATGCTACTGAGCCCAACGTGGGCGATGGGGCAACTCCTCGCAGGCAAGCCAGAGTTCAAGACAATGAAGCCCTATGTTCCTCCGGGCTTGAATATGAAGCATCTGGGCCTTTTCATGAATAAGACTTTCTCTGGGCGATTGACCGAAGCAAAGATCGCCCCGATTCGCGAAAAGTGGCAAGGAAACCTCGTTGTTAAAGGAATCGTCAATCCTGAAGATGCGGAGATCGCTGTCAAGCATGGTCTTGATGGATTGATCGTTTCTAATCATGGTGGTCGCCAGCTTGATCGAGGACAATCGACGATCGTTCCGATGTACAAGCTCGTACCAGAGTTCGCTAGCAAGTTGAAAGTGATGATCGATGGCGGAATGTATTCGGGAGCAGACATCGCAGCTTGCCTGGCCTGCGGGGCCCACTTTGCATTGATGGGACGTGCTCCGATGTTTGGCGTGTGCGCACTTGGGAAGTACGGCGGACATCACACCCTTGAGATGCTGAAGAAACAATTGCAACAGGTAATGGAGCAGGTCGGTTGTGGCAAAGTAATAGATTTTCCCGCTCATTTGATTCCAGGGAGCGTCCCTACCTAGACACACGCGGTGCTCGTCAACTAGTACCGGAGTCGATTCCAGCAAGGACGACCAGGAGTAACGATTCGGCGGCGTGGCCGATTCAAGCCCTTGCCAGGATTCGAACTGATCAGACGGACGAGAAAACATGACAACCCGCGCCCTCTGGGCTGATTTTGATGCGTGAATCTCACTTCGTATTCTGCAGCGCATGCGTCGGTAGTGGCAGAAAATCGTGCTCGCGAATCATCCAGCTTTCGAGCTCTTCTCGCAGAGTTTGTTCCATGTCGGCGACTGACTTCTTTCCCGCCAGGTTGTTGAGTTCCAGCGGATCGTTGCGTAGGTCGTATAACTCGACGACTGGCCGTGGATTTTGAAAGTAGAGTCGGTCATGTAAAGGCGACAGCGTACGGGCTGCATGTGCTGACTGAATCGCCTTCCAGGCATCCATCCCGGGCATGTCGACCGGTGTGTAGGTGCGGTTCGGCAGTGCGTTGTAGATGTAACGGTAATGCGTCGAAGTGATTGAACGTGAAAGGTCCAGGCCATCGGTTCGCGTGATCGGTCCCCAGTGCCAGCCACGTTCGGCGAATACGTATCGCCGGTCTTTAGCCTTCTCGCCGAGAAGGTGCCGGAAAAAACTGACACCCGTCATTTCCTTCAGCGGTTTCATTTCACATGCGGAGAGAATCGTCGGGCCAAGGTCTGTGCCGCAGACAAGCGCAGAAGAATTCGACCCCGGCTTGACTCGGCCCGGCCAGCGGATCATCAGGGGAACATGAGTGCCGCGGTCGAACAGAGTACCTTTGCCTCGAAGCAGCGCTTCGCCGTTGTCGCCCATAAAGATAACGAGCGTGTTGTCTTCGATGCCGCGGGTCTTCAGAAGATGCATGATCAGTCCGAATCCATGATCCATTTCGCGGACAGACGCGAGATACCTGGCGTAGTCGACGCGGACTTCAGGGAGATCGGGCCAGTCAGCCGGAAGTTTCAATTTGCTCGGATCGATGCCATCGTACTTCAACGCGAACTTTCGATGCGGCTGACTAAAACCAAAGTAAAGGAAGAACGGTTTTTCGTCGGGCACTTTGTCCAGGGCAGCGGCAACGCGATCGGCGACACTTGACAAATTATCACCCTTGGTTCCGGCAGATCGCACGAAGTGATCAAACCGTTTGTTGAGACTCTGCATGCCGGCTTCCCGCAGCGCCCTGTCAATGTGCTCGGCTTCGCGGACACGACCGTCGAGATGCTGATGGCGTCCGTCCAGTCCCACCCAGTAACCGTTTGCGCGAAGCACGTCTGTAAAAAAGCGGACATCACCGCGTGGTGGCTGCGCGAATCGAGTGACGCCCAGGCCGACGGGAGATCGACACGCAAAAATTGAAATCCGTGACGGAGCACACTGCGGGGCGGACGTATATGCCCGATCAAACCGCATTCCCTGCTCGGCGAACTTTCGCAGGTTTGGTGTAATCTTGAACCGCTTTGTGTTTTCGTCGTCGTAACAGCTGACATGCGGGACACTGTGATCATCGGAGAGAATCAGCAGCACGTTTGGGCGAGACTGTTCGGCCAACAGTGACGAACAAAAACCGGCCACGAAAAACGCGGCCAGAAACCAGCGCAGTATTGATTGGGAGATTATGTACATATACGTAGTTTCCAGGAGCCTGATCGGATTGCGGATGATCTTTACTACTTTCGGCGTAACGCTCACTGCGGCAAGATGACGCAATGAGGTAGACGTCAACGGTCTCGTCCTCATCGCCTAATTGCTCTGGAACGGCTTGCTCAGAACAACCAGGCGTATCAGGTCGCGAAGACCCCCTTTCTTGCCTTTGAGTTCAGCGAGAATCTCATCGACGCTGGGGCGGTCACCGATCTCGAGTTCGCGACCCAAAGCGTAGGTCATCAGTTTTTCCGCGAGGCAGCGATTGAACTGGTCCTGGCGAGCGACGAGAAGTGTTCGGAACTGCGGGAATGTTCGAAACGCCTCTCCGCCCGGGAGTGTTCCGGCAGAATCAATCGACGCTTTTCCCTCGTATTTGTCCCGCCAGCCTCCAATAGCATCGAAGTTTTCTAATGCGAAGCCGAGCGGGTCGATCTTGCGATGGCACTCGGCGCACGTTGCGCTTTCCCGATGCTTTTCGAGTTGCTCGCGAATGGTGACTGCACCGCGGATGTCTGGCTCGATCGCGGGAACGTCAGGTGGAGGAGGTGGTGGTGTGTAGCCGAGCAGTTTCTCCAGCACGTAAATACCGCGGACGACAGGGGACGTATCGACACCATTGGCCGAGGCAGTCAGGAAAGCACCATGGCCTGGCAATCCGCCACGTTGACTTCCTTTGAGCGAAACACGTTTTAGCTCGTTGCCCTCGACGCCCTTGATGCCGTAGTGCAAGGCCAGTTCGCGATTGAGAAACGAATAATCAGCGTTCAGGAAGTTGTGCAGCGATAGATTGTTATCAAGCACGTGTCGGAAGAATGTTTCGGTCTCTTTACGCATCGCCGTTTCAAGGTTGTCGCGGTAATACTCAAGAAAGTCTTCTGATGGAGGCATGGTTCCGATATTGTCCAGGTCCAGCCAGCGACGCACGAAATGTGTCACAAATCGATCCGACCGTGAATCGGCAAGCATGCGTGCTACCTGCTCCGATAGACCAGGTCGCAATTTCCCGGTGACGGCCAGTTTAAGAAGCGTTTCATCGGGAGGCGATGACCAGAGGAAATACGACAACCTCGACGCCAGCGCGATTTCGTCCAGCTCACCTTCACCGAGATTCAGATACAGGAAGCCGGGAGAACAGAGAATCGCCTGGCAGCCAAGCTGGAGGACATGTAAAGGTTCAACACCTTCGTTAAGCTTGCCGGACACGAGTCGCTGGATAGGCTCCAGTTCTCCGTCAAGCGGTGTGCGTCGAAATGCCTTTTCGGCGAATGCTGCAAGCTGCTGGGTAATCGTTGTTGCATTCAGTTCTTCCGGCGGGAGTTTGCCATACAACGCGCGATGACCGGCGGTAGGCCAGGTATCGACGTGCGGGCCTTCGAGACCGATCTCCCAAATCCGCAGGCGAGGCCCCTGGTAAGCCTTGAGCACTCCGTGTGCCTTCTTCATGCCAGCCTTCATATCGACAAACGGCTTGAACTCCGGTTTGTCGGCGGCCTGGGTCGTCAGGAGTCGGACCATTCGCTTGGCAGCCATGGGGCCATTACGAAAACGGACCTCCGGCTCGAAGCCGGCCTCCATGTAGACTTTCCACTGAAACCATTGCGGTTCTTCATTCGTCAATTCGATACGCGCCAGCGATGTCATCTTCGAAACATTACCCGTACTCTCGACACTGCCTCGGCGATCAACTGCAGCGATCTCCATTACCAGCGGATCACCGTTGCGAAAATCGCCCAGGGCTTTGCCATAGTCATGGACGCGGCTCACCGCTGCCGCTCGAACACGGATAGTGTAAATGCCGCTGTAAGGTACGCCCCCCTGCCGAACGAGTGGCAGGAAGCCGATGTGTCCGCCGCGATAGTGGCGTCCGTAGAGGTCGGTGAAAGGGGTCTCTGGAATAAATCGGAAGCGATCGACCTTGAAGAGTTTCGGCAGATCGGTGTAGCTTTTGCCGCTGAAGTAGAACGGTGACTGTTGCGTGTGCGTCTTTGACTCCGGGCGGTCTCCAAACTGAGTGGCTCGACGAATGGCTTCTTCCGCGGCCACAAAGTAGTGCTCCATCAATATGCCGGAGGTGACCAGACCGGCTCCATTATTATCGAATCCGTCGACCTTAACCTCTGCAGGAAAATCTTCGGCCGGATTCCAGGTCTCGACATTGAGCCCCAGCAGGTCTCCGAGCGTCTGGCGATACTCCCATGAGTTGAGCCGCCGAAGAATACCGTGTCGGCCTGAAGTTTTCAGTGTGCTGCGTGCGGAAGTGATCTGGCGCGTCAGGTGTGCGATCGTCTTTGCGCGTTCGTTCGGCGTCGGCTGCGGCTCGCCTTCGGGTGGCATTGTTTGCAGGTTGAGCTGATCGAGGATTTCCTGGTAGCGTTCCAGGTCGTCGAGATTCTTGATCTGCCTGGGAAGTGTGTCGAATCGACGATCGGCCTTTTGTTTCTGGTTGCCGTGACATCGGATGCAGTGTTTCTTGAAAAACGCTGAATTCCGTTCGTCAGCTTTGACAATCGAGCTGACCATGATCAGAAGTATGACTACACACCGGATGATGGTTTTCATGGTCTGCACTATCCAATCTCCATTGGGGAAAACGTTCCCGAACTTCTGCCAAATCGATTCGCCTCGGAACCGAACCAATGCAAAACGGAAAGCCATAGATTTGAAAGAGGAACTCGCTTGCGTTGCTCCGCGGGGCAGACAACATGCCCCTGATGTTTCATCCCACCACCGGCAAGCAGCACGGGAAGGTTTCGGTTACTGTGGATCGACCCGTCGCTCATGCCACTGCCGAACACGATTAACGTGTTGTCGAAAATCTGTGCTTCCTTCAGTTGGGAAATGAAGTTGCTGAGCTTCGTGGTCAGAAAGGCTTCAACGATTTGAAGCTGACCGATTCGGTCTTCTGATTTACTGTGGTGAGATAGGCCGTGGTAGCTGCCTAAATCCAGTTCGGCCGTGCGGAACCCCAGGCCAGTTTCCAACGTCGCGACGCGGGTAGAGTCTGTCTGCAAAGCCAGGGCCAATAAGTCATAGAGCAGACCCACTTCGTCGATATGCTGCCGCTCCTCGTCGAGCACTTCATCAATCGGCGACTTTGGCTTGGGACGATCGAGCCACTCTTTCGACATCTGCAATCGCCGCTCAACATCCCGGACCGATGTCAGGTATTGGTCCAACTTGTCGCGGTCTGCTGCGTTCAGGGTTCGATTTAAGGCGTTCGCGGAATCACGCAAAGCGTCGAGCACACTGGCTCGGTGCTTCAATCGCGTTCGTTCCACTTTGCGTGTACTTTGAGGCGGATTGACGAAGAGACCTCGAAACAGCGTGGCGGGATTGTTGATCGGCGGCAAATGAACACCGGCTCGAGTCCAGCACATATCGGTGCCTCCTTCGATCCCGGTATTGATCGATGGGAAACGTGTGGAACTGCCGACATGCTCGGCGGCAGCCTGGTCGAGTGAGATATTCTTTTCCGGAAAACCAGCGGCTTCTTCCTTCTTGATGCTCGTTAGAAAGCCTTGAACTGCTTTGTGCCCGCCATTGAGTTCGTGATCGAGGTTCGAGAACACGGTCAGATCGTTGCGATGTCCAACCAGCGGCTTAAGTGTCGACGTCGGGACATAGTCCTTCCCGGCTGCCTGTGGAAAGAAATTGCCAGGATAGAAGCCCAGGTGATTGCCGACGCAGACTAATCGCCGCGGCGAGGTCTCGGCGGTTGAAGTGTCGGCCGCAAAACTCTCGAAGGCCGGGAGCGATAAGGCGATGCCCGTTCCCTGGAGGAATTGGCGGCGGTTCAGGTGTAACCCTCTATTCATGATCAATAACTCACTGAGGTTTTAAGTTGTTATCAGTAGCAAATTGCGTTTACAGGATGTGTTTCAGTTCGGTGGATTATCGTGATTCCACGACATTGCGTCCACTATTCAGTTTCGTCGAGCGGAAGTCCGGTGGAGACCAGTTCGATTCCGCTCAGCAGAGTCCTGCCCGAGCGTGAAATTAACTTAACTTCGCATGTGTTCGACAGGGCTACGTTCGAAAACTCTCTTACTGCGCATTTCATGGTTCCGCCAGCTTCGGCGAAGACATCGAAATCTTTCAAGACGGTATTGCCCTGCAGCGTCACGTCGAATCTTCGAGCACCTTTGGTCGCATGATGGGGTTCGATGAAATACAGGCGCACGTTAAAGGAACCTGGCTTGATTCCTGACAGTCGAATCGATGTGATTCCTTCTGCCCCCGATGCACAGACCCAGGGCCAACCCTGCCCTCCCTGGGTAAACAGGGAATGGCGATAGAACACGTCAGGTTTCTTGGGTTTGGTCTCGACCACGATTTCGGGCGAGGGACCGCCAATGCTGGGAACGTCCAGGAAGAGCGTGCCTTTGTGAGTCATGCGGTCACCTGGAGCTCCCAGGTTCAAGCCGATTCGTACGATCGGTCCGACCGGTCTCTTGCCCCATGCGGTCCACTGTTCAAACGTCTGTGGCATGCTCACCAAGGCTGCCCCAGTCGGAAGTGGATAGCTGCATGTGCATCCATCGTAGAAATAGGGAAGATTTAAAACGCCGCCCGCAGGAATGATACTGTTCGTGCAACCGGAACGAGGGCCGCTGATGTTGATGGTCCCACTCTCAATGCGTTTGTCGTAGAAGGCGGGAGTTGCCGATCGCATTGTAATCAGGTGTCCGTAATCGTTCCCTCCGTCACAGCCATAGCTTTTGACCCAGCGACGCGGCTCGACGAGTCCCGTGATGGGGTTGGTCATCAGGCCCTGCTTCAACTCGACGAGAAACGGCCACTTCTCAGGCCGAGTGCCGGCCGCTTCGTGTTCCTTGCGATAGGCTTCGACAAAGGGCGGGCGATAGTGGTAGGGCGGTCGGAATTGCGAGCCTGGAGAGTCAGGGATCCTGTCCATCCGAGTGGTCGCCTCTTCTTTAGTAATCACGCGTCCGGTGTAAATATCCATAAACTGCATCTTGGCCAGGCGGAACCGTCCCGTACCATCGACGTGAGCTTTGTTGACCGGTCCCATTTTGTCAGGTTCTTTGAGCCACGCTTTGTCCTGGGAAATCATGAGACCGTTTTGAATGTACGGCTGTGGGGCTCGCTTGAAATGTCCGATTGCGTCATCGAACCATAGAATACCCAGCGGAGCGCGGACACGGGCGTCAGGTGCCCGCCAATCCTTGTTGTAATCGACTGCTCCTGGCAATGCCCCCGCCCGTTTGATCAGCAACCATTTGCCACTTCGTTCAACCTTTGCTTCGCGATGGTTCGCGTCGTGCAGCCATTTGCGAATTTCGACATCCCGATCTGGCTCGACAGCCAGGCAAGCTAAACCGCAGTATGGCCGCAATCGCTCGTATAGCGCCAGGATGAATTCCTCGCCACGAGCGGATTCTGTCACGGTTGATTCGGTTGCTACCACAAGATTGGCCATGTAAGGCGGCAGCCCGAGTTCAGAAAGCTGGCCAGTGAGGAATGAGAGCCGCTGGCAGGAGTCTCCGGAGCCAATGAAACGCTGACGCAATGCGTCTACCTTCGCTTGGTCAGCGGTCAAGGCAATGACCTGCAGATTCGTTTGCGCAGCCAGCTCGTTTGCTAACTCGCCATTCTCGGTGTTCAACACCAGCGCGTACCCGTCTCGAATCTTTGTCGCTTTTAGAATACTTGCTGTCGTCGATTGAGTACCAACATCCGAGGTCACCCTGGTTCGCTTGGGGAGCTTGTGGATCTTCGCTGATACTTTCGTGTCGCTATAACAGGCAATCCTGCCGTGTCGAGTGACGACGAACAGTCGTCCGTTTGCAGCGATAACGGAATGAATGTCCTCGATACCATCGACTCCTTGAATGCCCGCAGTGTAGTCGAGCGACTTTCCGCCAAGTTTCACTCGTGAGCGAACTCCAGGGACTCCATCGCCAGCCCACTCTTTATCCTCGTGACGATCGCGATTGATGCGACTATCAAATACAATCTTGCCCCGTCGAATGTCTCGAGCTTGTTGTGTGTCTGAGGCGGCGAACCAGCCACCCGGGGCGCGTCCTTCACCAGGAAGCGAAAAGTCGACGATCTTTCCAGTCTGACGATTGAAGCGGGCCGGTCGTGCTGTGCCACATGGGACGAGGAGTTCATCGTTGTTGATGAGAAGATAGCCTTGCGGCGAAAGGCCTCCTATGGCTTGACCGTTGTGCGGTGTCTGGCCGTATAGCGAACCGGCTCGATCGTTTACCCAAATAACTTTTCCTGACTGCGCGTCGATGGCATAAACGAAAACACCTTCCAGCGGCCAGACACCAGCAGCAATATAAAGAGTGCCGTCGGTGATTACCGGTCCACCCCGTACGGGCCAAACGGAAATCAATCGACCATTTCCAAGAAGTTTTCGATTCGAGGGAACCGCGCGGAACTTCCATTGTATCGTGCCGTCGGATGCATCCAGGCAATAAACGTGGCCATCATCGGAACCCAAGTAAACTCGGCCCTGCCAAGCGACGGGAGCAAATCGAACAGGACCGTCGGCGACGAACCGCCATTGCTCGTCGCCGGATTGCGCGGCGTAAGAGACTACCGCGTCGATATGCGGGAGAGAGACAATCAGCGAGTCTCCAATCGCGATCGGTTCATAGCCTTGATCGAACTGTAATCGGGACTTTCGAAAGGCGGGCTGAACCGGCGGCAGATGACGCAGCCACTGAAGATGCAGCGAGGAAGGCATTTTTTCGGGCGATACATTTGTACGTCCGATGTCAAATCGCCACATTGGCCAATCGCCTGCTTTCACTTTTCCGGCGGATAGGGAATAGAGCGCCAATAACAGGCTCAGCAGGATCGTTGAGGACTGGGGTTGTCTATTCATTTGGCGGAAAGCTTTCACGAGTGGATGTATGGTCTTCGTTGAAATCTCAGTATAGCTCTTCATCGCCTTCACAGGTAACTCGGTTGGTTGGAGCGAAAGCGGTTGGAACGCGTTCCCCTTTAATTGTTCGTTTGGTACACTTCCGTAGGGTCTCACGTGATTTGGTGTATATTATGGCGATGGACAATTCGTAATGTCGAGAGGTTGTTGAATCGTTTTTCCGTCATATCTGTGAGCATTTCAAGCTCGCCGACAAACAAGCCACCCAGCAACGTTCAGTGAGTTGTCTTCTTCGGATGTTCAAGCCATTCGGCAAAGCCATGCGTATAGGAAGACCCAAGTTGATCGAGGAAAGCGAATGACGAAGTGGAGTCAGGTCAGCCTGTTTTTGCTGCTGTCTTTGCAGTGTCCGCTGCTTGCTTTTGGGGCTGCGCCGATTGCGCCAGGCATGGATGGCTACGATGCTCGTGTGAGGTCGTTCGTTAAAACGTACTGTATCAAGTGTCACGGTCCGAATAAGAGCAAGGGTGAGCTGACACTACACACATTGGATGGTGATTTGGCGTTAGGGCAGAGGCTTGAGCGCTGGGAGGATGTGCTCGATGCGTTGAAGTTAGGAGAGATGCCCCCGGAGGGTGAGACTCAGCCAAGCGCTGCTGAACGTCAGGCAGTTACCGATTGGATCGACCATGGCCTGCGCGCCTATGTCGAAAAAACAAGCCAGGAAGCCCCGGTCACCACGGCGCGACGGCTGACTAATTTCGAGTACGAGAACACCATGAGGGATCTTCTGGGTGTCGACCTTAACCTCATCCAGGATCTCCCGAGGGACCCGCTGAAACCCTACCACTTCAACAACACGGCCGAGTTCATGCTGCTGGGGCCGGAACAAGTTGATCGATATCTTGAGGCCGCTCGTCGGGCCATGGCCAGTGCGATCGTCGATCCCGAAAAACCAGAAACACAAAAGGCCCGACAACAGTGGGATTCCAGGGAGGCAAACAAGGGCTTTGGCAAGAGTCTCAAACGCAACGAGATCGCCATTCAGAACTCGCGCCGCGGTACACCGGGCCAGGGCATCAGCGTCAAGGAGTTTCCCAGGACAGGGGAATTCCGTATCCGTTTTCAAGCCTCCGCCGTCTTTCCCAATGGAGCCACCGAACTCCCGCTCCGCTTTGTCATGGGCTACAACCTCAATATCAATAGTTCCACGCAGGAGATTGCCCCCGTCGGTGTCGTTCACCTCCGTAACTCACCCGATAAGCCGCAAATCTACGAATTGCGCGGGCGGATCGAAAACTATCCCGTCCAAATCGGCAAGGTAATCAAAGGCCAACGCCGGCCAGACACGTTGACGATTACTCCCCAGAACATCTACGACGATGGGACCCTCAACGACGACAACCGTTTTCTTTACTGGCCGCGTCAACCGGATATGCCACGCGCCGTGATCGACTGGATCGAATTCGAAGCTCCGCTCACCGAGGTTTGGCCACCCGAGCACCACCAACGTATTCTCTTCGATTCACCCCTGCGCCAAAGTGATCCTGGGAAATACGCCCGCGAAGTTCTCTCGCGTTTTATGTCGCGTGCCTATCGCCGTCCCGCTACTACCGAGGAGGTGAACCGGTTCCTAAAGATTTACGATTTGTTGAAACCGGAGCTAGGTAGCATCGAGGCCACCATGCGCGAAACGCTCGCGATGGTGTTAGTGACCCCCCAATTCTTGCTTCACACCAAAGCCGACGGTGAGGTCATCCGCGAGGAGTTCGAACTTGCCTCCGCACTCTCCTACTTTCTCTGGGGCAGCATGCCGGACCAGGAACTCTTTAAACTCGCGTCGAGTGGTGACCTCAGCGATCCCGCGGTGATCGCCACCCAGGTGCGTCGAATGCTGTCTGACCGACGGTCGAACGATTTTGTGTCGAACTTCGCCAACCAATGGCTCAGCTTGCCGAAAATGAAAACCGTCCCGATCAACCGTGATCTTTTTCCCAGGTTCCTCTATTACGTTGAGGCCGGAGAACGCGCCGGCACGGAAAAACCTTATATCCCGACGATCCGAGACCACATGATTGGTGAAACCGTCGCCTTTATTGCCGAGCTGATCCGCCGCAATGCCAGCGTGACCAATCTCGTAGATTCCGATTTCGCCATGCTCAACCAGCCACTTGCGGCTCACTACGGTGTGGAAGGTGTGGAAGGGTATCGTATCCGCCCCGTTCCGATCCAACCCGCACACCATCTCGGGGGCCTGCTGACTCACGGTTCCGTGCTCATTGGCAATGGCACTGGCTCCGCTCCACATCCGATCTATCGCGCCGTCTGGTTGCGAGAAGCGATTCTCGGCGATCAAGTGAAAGCACCACCTGCCGAAGTTCCCGCCCTCTCCGACTCGGCAGGCGACTCCGCCGAGCAGGCCCTTAGCATCAAGGACTTGCTTGCCAAGCATCGCGCCGTGGAAAGCTGCAACGATTGCCACGTCCGCCTCGATCCCTGGGGCATCCCTTTCGAACGTTACAATGCCATTGGCAAATATCAGCCCTTCGTCCCCAGGGAGGGGACCCGTGTTCGTGGATTTAATAAAAAGTTAGACAATGATCTCGCTGGCTACGCCAGGTACCTTGAAAGCGTCAACACGCAGGAAGTGCAGGCTGCTGCCCGGGTCCCGCACGGCCCTAACGTCGAGAGTATGCCTCAATTGAAAGCTCATTTGCTCAAATCCCGCAAGCACGATATCGCTGAAAACGTCATCCGCCGCCTGCTCACCTACGGAATTGGCCGTGAACTTAACTACCGCGATCGCTATGCGGTCGAAAAAATCATCTCCCAAACCAGGGAAAACGGTTATCTTCTCCAGGACATGATCGTTGCCATCTGCCAAAGTTCCACATTTCGAAGTCCCGCCAACACCAAAATGAAAAACAAAAAATAATGACGCACAAACCCTGGCATCTTGACCGACGTGAGCTCCTCAAGGGAGGCGGTGTCGCACTTGCGCTCCCGTTTCTCAACGGCATGGGTAAGACCATCGGCGCTACTGCTCAAGCAGCAGGAGAGGGCGGCATGCCCAAGCGGATGCTAGTGAGTTATTTTGCCTACGGTGCTTACATGCCCGATGGACCGTCGGGTGTCCCTGCCCGGAATAAAAATGATTCGAAAAAGGAACACCACCCATGGAGCTGGTGGCCGTGCAAGGATGCCGGCCCACTGAGTTTTAATAAATCCTCAGCTCCCTTCGCTCCGCTCAAGGATGACATCTCGTATTTGCGTGGACTCGACCACGCGGGTGGCTGGAAACTTGGCGGCCACAGCTCAGGTGACGTCTTTGCTACCGGGGCCGACATGATCGGTGCGGAAAAAACCAACAATATCTCCATCGATCAAGTCGCCGCCCAGGTGCACGGCCACAAAACACGCTACTCATCACTTGTGCTTGGTACCGAAGGGGGCACCGGCTCATACGGCTCCTGTAAAACGCTCTCGCACAGAGGCCCGGGGCGTCCCATTCCATCAATGCATAAGCCCCAGGAAGTCTTTAGCCGACTGTTCAATCCCTACACGGGTAAAGGTGTTGAGCAGGTTCGCGCGGGACTGAAACGCGAGGCTAGTATCCTCGATCTCGTGCTCGAACATAGCCACAGCTTCAAAAACCGTCTCGGAAAACAAGACCAGGGGAAGGTGGACGAATACCTCGACTCGATCCGCGCCCTGGAACAACGTGTGGAACGTACCAGCAAGTGGACCCACCAGCCACTTCCGGAGATCGATACCAAGGGACTGAACCTCGAAGTCTCCCACAAGGATCCGGAAGAATACATCCGTTGTATGTATGACCTGATCTACCTCGCTTTCCAGACCGACTCGACTCGTTTTGCCACTCTCATGCTGGAAAGCGAACAATCTTCCAACAGCGAAATGTGGAACTATGCCACCTATGTGCTTGGCTACAAGGGTGCCACCCATGACATCGCCCACAAACGCCCGACTGACTACTCCGGGCAGTGGGACCAGTGGCGTGCTCAGCAACACGCCTACTTTCTCCAACGCCTGCGTGACACGCCGGAAGGCGATTGCAACATGCTCGATCGCACTCTCGTGCTCTGGGGATCCGCTCATCCGCACGCGTCCCACAGCACGAAGAACTATCCAATTCAACTTGCCGGTGGCAAACACCTCGGGAGCAAACACGGTCATTTACACGAGTTTGTCGGCGACCAGAAGGTCCCGTTGAGCAACCTTTTTGTCTCGATGCTCAATGCCGTGGATGTTCCCGTTAAAAAGTTTGCCGATAGTACGGGGTCCATGACCGAGGTGCTGGGGTGAGCAATGTGAAACGGCTGTTGGATGGAGTAGGGTGGGTGCGATCATGCGAGTAGTTCTTTTTGATCTTGATGATACCCTGTTCGACCACCAGCATTGCAGCCGTACTGGCCTGGCTGCAGTCCAGGAAGCCTACGCGGGACGAATCCAAGGATCGATCGAGGAGGTCGAGGCGACCTATCGCGAGCTGCTGGAAGCGTGGCACCTGAAAGTTCTCCAGGGTTTGATCTCGACCGACGCATCTCGCATTGAGCGATTTCGAGTACTGTTGTCCAGCGAGCAAAATGGTGCAACGGACGACGAAGCACAAGCAGCGGCAAGCTGTTATCGAGCCGCCTTTGATGCGGCTTATCAGCCCGTTCCAGGGGCTATCGAATTACTGCAACGTGTTAAAGCGGAATGTCCGATCGGAATCGTGACCAATCATCTCCTGGCTGAACAAGTCCAGAAGATTGCGGCCCTTGGGATCGACTCATTCGTTGACGCGTTAGTTGTATCGGAAGAAGTTGGTGTGCCCAAACCGGATGCGAGAGTTTTCGAATTGGCGTTATCGCGTCTGGGCAGTACACCGGACCAGGCCGTGATGATCGGCGATTCCTGGGCGTCTGATATTCTCGGAGCGACCGCGTTAGGGATACGTGCGATTTGGCTGAATCGGTACGACAGGCCGTGTCCCGATGCTACTCTCGCGACCGAGATTCGATCGCTGGAACCGGTCGATGCTATTGCTGACTTGATTCTCAGTATGTCATAACCGCTGGTTGTAGTCTTTTGTATACTTATCTAGTGGATTTGGTTACGTGTTCTTCCGCCAATGAAAGTTGAAGATTTATGACACCACCAATCAAAGAACGCGATCACATCGAAGCCAGTAGCGCAAACCGACGTCGTTTCCTGACGTCGGTCGGTGCGGGAATGGCGACAGCTGGCCTGCCCGCGGCTGCCTGCCTGGCGGATGACGGTGAAGGCAAGGCACGCCGTCCTGTGATTGCCATGGACATCAAGCTTCGACATTTGCGAGCGTCGAAAGCTCCGCCGCGTAAATCAAGTGACGGCCAGCCTGAGTTCGCTCGTAGCAGCGGAATCGTTGGCCCAGAAGAATACCAGACGGACTTCGCTTACCGCGATGAATACCGCGTCTACAACCGCTATGTGGATCAGATCTACGAGTCTGGCGGTATCCCGCTACTCGTTCCATGTTTTACCGACGAAAGTATTCTACAGCAGTACGTCAATATGGCCGACGCCTTCCTGTTTGTAGGAGTCAATGATTATCCGCCCGAATTCTACCGCGAGCCAAAGAAGATCGAGACCCAGGTGAAAAATACGCCGGGATACAAGAAGCTGGCTGAGTCGAATCTGATTCTTGCGCGGCTAGTGTTGCAGCAAAATAAGCGCATGCCGGTGCTTGGAATCTGCGCCGGTCCTCAACTCTGCACCATCGCGCTCGGCGGCAAACTGATCCAACACGTAGAAGGTCACATCGCCCACAGCAATATTCGCGACCGAGAACACAAGGTCACAATCCGAGGTGGTCACATCATGAAACGGATGTTCGGAGAGAAGTCGATCACCGTCAATTCAAACCATCACCAGGCTGCCGATCCCGATCACATCGGCAAAGGCCTGCAGGCCGTAGCATATGCAGAGGATGGAGTTGTCGAAGCAATCGAGTGTATCGATCCCAACCGTTTTGTGCTTGGTGTCCAATGGCATCCAGAGCGTGTTCGTTTCGATGATCAGCGAGAAAAGATTTTTGGCGGATTCATTGATGCTGCCCGCCAATATCAAGGTGTGAAGGCAAGCAACTGATCCTGACATCGAGAAGAGGTAGGCAATGAAGTTCACCATGACTACTCCCCGCGTCATATCCTTATCTTCCGGGCTCACGGTCCTGCTGGCCTTCTTGCCGACTGTTGCCGCTGAGGAAGTGGAAGTTGTTGTTAGTCCGCGTGCCACGGTGGTTCAGCGAGTCGGCATCACCGGTGGCGGATACCCCGTGGTTGCGGGAGATCGCCTGTTGAACTTTTATCCAAATCACCCGGATGACTACGGAATCACGAACGGGATCGGATCGGCGATCTCGGCTGACGGGGGCGTGACCTGGACGAAGGGACGTGATAACTGGCCGATGACCAAAATGGTCGACCTCTGGGCGCAACGCTTTAAAAATGGGGATCTGTTCGCTTTTGGTATCAAATGGGTCCCTCCTCCCGAGTCGCGACGCGATCCGAAGCTTCCTGAGGTGCCGGCTGATGCCTATCAGATCGGGATTTCGAAAGATGGTGGTAAGAGTTGGCAGCTGGAGCGAGCCACGATTGATTGTCCAGCTGAACTCGGCGGTATCGCGCGCCCCTTGGCACATATCATTGAACATGAAAACGGCATGTTACTGATGCCTGCTTACGTCTGGAAAAAAGCGGGTAACAAGATTGTGTTGTTGCAGAGCGAGGACGGTGGCCGGGCCTGGAAAGTCCGGTCTCTGATCACAACCAGTGTCGCGATGATCCAGGTGGGAGCCCGCGTCGTCTCGCCCTGGTTTGAAACCACGATCTCGCCAACCAAAGATGGTGATCTGCTGGCAATCATTCGTACAGGAAGCACGGTAAAATCTAACCTGGTTTCCGTACGATCTACGGATCAGGGTAAGACGTGGCAGAAACCAGAAGTTCTTCCCTTTGCGGGCAAGTTGCCGACGCTGCATCTGCTGGACAATGGAATTCTCACAGTCACAACCGCGTTGAGTCGAAATCATTGCCGCGTCTATCTTTCCGCGGATGGGACCGGTCGTAAATGGAGTGACGCCTTCGTGATCAGTAGTCAGACAGGAGGTAATGTGGGTGTGGCCATCGCCGGCAAAGATAAGCTTATCTTGACGACACCTGCGAATCGCAGGGTGGACGCCTGGCAGCTGAGAGTTGGACCCAAGCCCATGCGGTCAGAATCTTTTAGTCCGCCGACCAATCTGAAGTTTAAAAAGGGAACGCTCAGTTGGACTCCGTCGCCCGCTGCAGTGGCCTATCGCGTCACTCCTGTGCTCATTAAACCTGGCGACCTCTATCCGACGACGCTGGTGATGCCCTGTGCGGCTATCCAAACCCCCGACGCTACCCCCCGGTTAAATCTTGGTCGCCAGCTTCTGCTTGGCAGCCTCTATGCCTTTGAAATCAGTGCCGTTGACGTCAAGGGCCGTATCTCTGCCACTGCTCGCAGCCAGGAATTTCAACTGCCGTGATGACCACCGAAGTCCAGGGCTTGCGTATTCATTGTGTGGGCCATAGAGATTCAGTGGTGCGAGAGCTGTAATCTGATTGGTCCGGTTCGCAAAGAGGGGATCGTTGCAGTATCCTGATAGAGACATTGACGCGGGAGTATTGATGTTCAGCGCGTCGATTACCAATTCACAATTCTTGCGAGGATGTTTTATGTCGAAGTTACCGGTAACTTTCCTGCTTTGTACCTTATTGTTCGTGGCAACCTCCGTGGCAGCACCGCCCGTACGGGAATTCGATGCTCCAGGTGCGCCCCCCTTCAAGGTATTGAAGCCGGGCGAGAGTCCACCGCTCGACGCGTATGACAATTTCGTGATTGGGCCGAAATATGTTCCCGCCCCTGAACGCAAGATGGTCGAGGGTGTTCCGCAGGGCAAGGTGCAGCAGTTTACGATCGATTCCAAGGAGACCAGGATTTATAACCCGGGAATTGCCCGCAAGAAGTTCGGCACAGTCGATCCCAAGAATCCCAAGACGCTGATCGTTGATACCCACGAGATCGACTACAAGCGGCAAATTACGGTCTATATTCCAGCACAGCACAAGACCGGCACGGAGGCGCCATTTATGGTCAGCCACGACGGCCCCAAGGGAAAGCCCAACATGGCGCTGCCGCGGATCCTCGATAACTTGATTGCCCAGGAGCGGATCCCCCCAATTATTTTCATCCAGATTGCTAACGGTGGCGGGGATGCCCAGGGTCACCAGCGCGGCAGGGAGTATGACAATATGTCAGGACTGTTTGCCCAATACATCGAAACTGAAGTACTCCCGCGCGTCGAGAAGAATTACCAGGTGAAGTTGACCAAGGATCCCGAGGGCCGGGCAGTGATGGGATCCAGTTCCGGTGGCTCGGCCTCGCTGATCATGGCCTGGTTCCGTACGGATCTTTACCACCGCGTGCTCACCACCTCGGGCACCTTCGTGAACCAGGCATGGCCATTTGATTCTAAGTATCCTGATGGGGCCTGGGGCTTTCACAAAACGATCATCTCCAAGAGCGTGAAGAAGCCGATTCGCCTGTTCATCTCCGTTGGCGATCGAGACCTGCTCAACCCAAACGTCATGCGAGACAACATGCACGACTGGGTGGAAGCGAACCACCAGATGGCCAAGGTACTCAAGGCCAAGGGCTATGAGTATCAGTATCTGTTTTGCCGTGGTTCCGGTCATGGTATTGGCAATGCTAAAACGCAATTCCTGCCACACGCGTTCGAGTGGGTCTGGAAGGGATATGGATCCAGAAAAATCAAGTAAGCAGAGCTTGGACCGTACGGATTGCAACACTTGGCGTCCCGGAGACAGTACCAGCCTCGGTCTGTCTATTTCTTAGCAACTGCCGGCTTGTCCACTTTCCACCCGCGTTCATAGACGATTACCCACTTGTCTTTCGATTTTCTCCAGACGGCAGAATACCTTCCCTTCTCTGTTTTTGGTGATCCGGCCATCTTGCTGTTCTCCCAGTGGCCTGACTCGATGACCAGTTTGGTCGACAGCCTCTTGTACTCGATACGGGTAAACTTTGTCTGGACCTCGGGATTCTCCTTGAAATTCTTTTTCAACGATGCTAGTACGTCTTTCTTACTCTTCATCGGTACGTTGTCCACGTGAATAACGTCGGTTGTCTTGGCGTAGAATTGAGCGATTTCTTCCGCGTTGTGCGAGTTAAAAAAAACCTCGTATTTTTTGGCGAGTCCTTTGAGGCCCGGGTCAATCTCATTGTCCTCGGCGACGGCTGGGACGGGGAGAAAAGCCATTATGGTGAGAAGACAAAGAAGTGGCGGAGAATGAGTGGTTCTGAAGTTCATGGCTTCCTCTCTTGTGGGATAGTTGGGGTTTCCAGGTGGTGGGAATGAAAAAATATTATGATGCTCAGAAATCCTGCTGTCAAAGAGGTTGCTGCTGGTGACGCAGTGAGTGGACCGGGGAAGGGGTATGGATCCAGAAAAATCAAGTGATCCAGTGTTCTCAATTACCTCTTCAGGACATACCACTTTGATTGCCAGCCCACGGGGTTGCGTGTGTTGAATCCGCCAGCTTCGATGAAGAGGTAATCTTCATCGTTAATGGTCTTGGTCTTCATCTTCAAGGCCTCGTAACGGGTCAGATCCATCAAGGTGTCTCCGGACCAGAGTCGTGTTGGCTGGTCCGTTTCGCCATTGTCATTGAAACGGATGGCGGCAATCTTCGCCCCGCGTGGGTTCAGTCGTTTGTCGGGCGTGAAATCGTCGATCATGTTGACAACGCCGATGGCCTTCCAGTTGCCGACGAATTTTGCATTGGCGACAAACTTTCCGTCGTAGCTGAATTTGACGGCGCTGCTTTGACGCTCGCGGTCTGCTGGATCCTGCGCGGCCTGCCATTGAGAAGATAACATGGGGACCACGGTTGCCGATTTTTGCACGAGTTGGTCACCCATTGGCGGTAACTTTTGCTCTTCAAGATGCAAGCTGAACTTACCCTGGGGAACACGTGTGGTTGGTTTGACCTTGTACTTGTCATTGAACCGAAGAAAGGTCATTACTGCGATGCAGGCCGCGCCGTCTTTGATGGAGTCCAGGAACTCTTTGGTAATGTACGCACCCTTGGGAAGGCCGCCCGCGCCCCGTCCATTACAAGTCTTGGTTTCGATTAAGGGTTTGCCATTGATGTAGATGATGTGCCCACCACCCGAACCGACGTGATTGCCGTCATTGACTCGCAGGCGGTAACGATGACCGGGCTTGATCGGTGGAACCTTGAAATGTTGACGCAGGAGCAACACTTCTTTTTCCCAAAACGTGTTCACCTTGGTGGCACCAAAACAGCCAGGACCGGTGCAACCGGCACCGCATTTGTGAACCGGGTGCTGAGGGATCTTGCCCAGGTAGTGACCGAAGGGGCTCTTGCCCCACTTAAATGCTCCCCGGTTATTCGCATCATTGGCCTCGAAGCCGGTTTCAAACCATTTATCCATGTCCTTGGGCATGGTCACCTGGCGGTAACGTGTGATGAGCTGATCAAAAGGCACCTGCTCGGCAGGAATCGGATCGAAACTGTAGTAGGTCCACTTGGCGTTGCGCAAATCCATGAACATCCGCCAGTCGTAATCCTTGTGGCCGGCCCGGTCGTAGAGCGCAACCAGTCCGTCAATCGCGTCTCTTGATCCTCCCGGATATCCTGACTGGACTTCTGCGGCAGCAAGCTCTTGCAGTCGCAAGCGATTGCGGCCCACGTATTCAGGAATGAGTTCCTCGGTGATGATCGGCAGCAGTGCCTTCTTTAACTCGGGGCCGAACTGGGCAGGGTCCGCTCGGAGAAAGTATTCCTTGTAAGGCAAGGTTTCTTGTGGATAGCGCTCACGAGCGATTGTATAAAGCACCTCCAGTCCACCCGGTAAATCGGCCAGGGAAGATGCGATGGCTTCCATGTGGGAGTCCAACGTTGATGAAATATCCTGGCCGCCGGGCGACGTGTTTACACCAGCATATTCGGTGTAGGTCTCCTGTAGCGTTTCCGTCGCCAGTTGATGAACGGCGGCGCTGCCGGATTTAATCTTGTTACGAATGCTTCCCATCAAACCAAGCGTGAGGGCTGAGCGTTGGTTAGTGCGGATTAATTCGCCGATTGGTGGCAGCACTTTTCGATAACACCGCTCATCAGCCACGACAGGTGTCAAGGCGATCAGCGTCGCGTTTTGTAGCCACCAGTCGTCGTGTTTGAGCAGGGGAAGCAGGACGTCGAGGTGAGGTTCAACCCAATCAGCGGGCGCGTGACCCATGAGACGAAGTGCAGCGTCCTTGACCCACCAGGATTCATTCGGATCCTTGACCGCCTGGATCGCGAGATCAAAAACCTCACGGGTGAAAGCGTCGGTCTTTTCAAATCGCAGGGTTTCGTAGATTGCTGCAAACATGGCACGACGCACTCGTGGATCTTTCGAGTGCAGAAACTCCATGACTAGTTCCTTCCGGACCTTGCCTCCACGTGAACGCCAACCGATATAGCCGCTGTTCACTCCCAGCACCTTGTTGGCTGCCACAAAGCGGATGTTGTGATCCTGGTGGTACATATATCGCCTCAGCAGGTCATCACTGACATCACCCGAATCGTGAAGCCGTTGCAAGACCGGCTTGCTGGCGTCCTTGGCCAGCGTTTCACTCGTGAGATCCTGCTTCTTGCCTGTTGCATCGGCCACAGCTTCCAGCGAGAGAAAAGCGTTGTCTGCCTCGACGCCCCAGGGTTGCTTCGGCAGTTGGTATTGCCGGGAGAATTCGGTCGGTGAAGCTCCTGTAATGCGTAGGGTTTTGCGAGGAATGGTGTAGGTCAGGGCGTAAGCGGTTCCCCAGGCGCCTTTCCATTTCTCGCTGTCGTACCCGGCACCTCCGAGAATACCAAACGAACCGTCAAAGCGCCGCGACAAGTCGTAATGCCATTGGCGGTTGTCCATGAACTCACGGTATTGCTTCGGCCTTTGCTCATAGAGCAGTCCCATTGCCGGGCTGCGCCACGATTCACCGATCCCGCCACCCGTGTGACCGTGCAGCATGAAGCTGGTCGTATAAAAGCTGGTTATTGCACAAGCATCGCGGGCTTCAGCATAAACCGAGTTTTCCCCGTTGGGAGTGAGTGCAGCGGCAGCGGCCATCGCGAAAGCGAGATTGCCATTCTTGCCATTGTCAACAAAGCCAACTTCCGGGCGACCGTCGCCGTAAGGATTGTGGCCGCGACCTGAATAACGATAGAAGTGAACCAGCGCGCCAAGCAACGCATGATCGGGAACGTTTACGCCGCACTCTTTGGCTAGCAGCAGGAAAGTGAGCACCGCTGTTCCCCCCGCGTTGAGATGCCCGTTGCCATAGGTGACACGGGGTACGCCACCCCGCCCTGCCCAACCATCCAGGTACTGTGCCTTGACGGCGTTATTGACCCACTTCTGGATACCGGGAAGGACTTCCTGGTCACCCGTGCGCAGGTAATACTCGCACAGGGGAATGCCGCCGTAGCCGAGATGCCAGGCGTACTTATGAGGACGATCGGCAATGCTTCGCGCCCATTGCCGTACGGGTTCGAGATCTTTCTCCTCTCCAGTCGAGAGCAGGAATAGCATTCCAATATCAGCAAATCCTTTAGGGGAATCTGGTTGGGAGAGGTAGTCCGCAAAATTACGTACGATCTTCTCTGACTTGCGACAATTGAGTGGCCACGTTTTGCTGTAAGCGCCGAGCACGGGAATGTTGACGACGATATCTTCAGTTTCACCTTTAATCGTGAATCGCAAGACACCATTGCTCGCCTCGGCCGCAGCCACGATTTGGCCAAGTTGGATACGAGGATCAATGTCCGTAAGTTCCTGGCGATTGATGGATTGAATAATCTGCCCAGCTTTTAGCTTTCCAGTCCTGGCGGCAGGTGAGCCTTCCTCGATATGACTGATCCGCATCGTGAATGCAGGTTGAATCAAGTCGATCCCCATGCCGATGGGTCCCAGTCGCTTGATGTTGGTCAACGATTTTGTTTCGCCTGGTCGAGTGGAAAACACTCCGTCGGGATTGCTGTAGAAGGACTGGGCCTCGGTGGTCTCGATTCCACAAGCAAGGACCATCATGAAGGCGAGTATAAGTTTTGTTGTCATAGTGCCTGGATAAGTAAAGTTGCGGTGATGAGTTAACGGATAATGAAGCAAGTCAGTGAATTACCTGACCTTCCTGGCCATCTCGGTAGCAAGATCTTTCAAGCTCTTGGGCCAGGAGGTAAACATGATCTTGTGACTGCCGGGAATCCTGGGTGCCGTGATACCCTCGACCAGTGAACTGGCTGGCTGGGCGTACAGGAAAGGTACCTTGTCCAGGCCGTAAGTGTTAGTCAGGCTCTTGGCGTAGAACTCCAGTTCAGCCGCATAGTTAGCGGGTGTATAGCCAATGTTGTTCTCCGAGGGAATCCAGATCACGCCAGCAACAGCCATCGGAGTCATCGGACTGACGCACCAGTTGTAAGCATAAGTTGGAATCATATCGGAGCGGATGGTACTGCTTTTGCCAGCCTCTGGAAAAGCCGGGCCGGCAAGCGGTGCAGCGCTGGAGAAATCTGCGCCTTGCTGATCGGCAGTGATGATTGTTTTGACAAACGACTCCACTTCCTTGATATGACGGTCGGCAGACTTTTTTGCAATGCTCGTGTTGGGGTACTGCATAAATAATTCGTTGAGGCGAGCTCGAAAAGCTGGCTGATCAATATCCTTGACGCCGTTGAAAGAAGTCCAGGAAAGAGGGGATGCCATCTGCCGTGCGCTTCCACCGTGCCCGGAAGACATGGTAATGAACCCTTGTGGAATTCCCTGGCGGCCCAGCGTTTTCGCGAAATGATAGGCGAACATCGTCACGTCCTGGTCGGCCACGCTAAAATCTGCAGCCATCCATGAGGAACGGTATCTGCCCCCGCCGGTTTCGAACTTCCGTTTGCGGGGAGTTGGAAACGAACTTGACTTTGTTTTTCTCCGGAATTCACGAACGAGCGGCATTGCTGTTGGAATCGTCGCCTCCTTGTCGCGGCGGTTGAATGCCAATTCACCGTTGAGCAGCGTTGTCCCGGTTAAATACCAGACATCACCAACCAGGATATTCTTTACCGTTCGACTGAAACCATGAGTCGATTTTACGATCAGCGTTTTGGGATCCGTTGAAACCTCGAACGCAGGGAATTCGACGGACCATTGCTGCAGGTCGTTTGCCACGGCCGTCCGGGTAAGTCCTCCCAGGGTGACGGTTACCGTGACCCCTTTGTTGGCGTGTCCCCAGATCGGGATTGGCTTGCCATGTTGAATGACGGCGCCGTCCCGGAAATACTCGACCACCTGGAGGATGGGATAGTCGGGCTCGGTATATTGTGCATATTTTGCCTTGAGTGCAGCCGCTTTCTCCAGGTCGTCTTCTTCAAAGATCCATTTACCGTCGACCAGTGCAAATGGCGTTGCAGGTAACCCAGCCTTGTTATAAAGATTTGAATTTTCGGGTACCGCGTTATAGGCATATTGAACGCCAATCGGATGAGGGACACTCTTGGAAGTGACAACCACGGTATTACCGACAATGATTGCCTCGGCAGCGTGCCACTTGGTGTCCTTTCCGCAAAGACGGAAATGGTTCAGCTTTTCAGTGGGAGTCGGCCTGGCCGGTTCGACGAACTTCCCTGGTTCCCGGTAGTCCTTGGCCAGCCCCTTGTTGCCAACCATCAGGCCGCCAAAGAGACTTTCCTGCTCGAACGATACAATGACTTTGCTCCCCTTGACCTCGTAACCACTGTAGATCGGTCCGGTATAGGCGATGTCTTTGCTGTACTGTTTGGCCAGGGCCCATCTTGCCAACCTCATGCCCGGATGAAGCTTGTTGTAATAGTGAATTCCCTGGGGCCTGGCCGAGTTGAGATCAGACTGGACGACCATTCCGACGTTCTGGCGGTTGTTCCGGAAAAACATGTGTTGAACCTGGCGGATGTCGGCAAATCCAACCGAGTCCGGATCCGGAGAACCGTAACACTGCATTTGAGTGAAATAGAATGGCATGTTGGGCATGTCCCAGGCATCTCTCCAACCGTTGACGAGGGCCTCCATCCTTGCTGCGTAAATCCTTCCGTCGTTTGAGTTGCTGGTACCCTGGCACCAGATTGCACCGCGAATCGCATACGGCACGACGGGGTTGATCTTGCCGTTGAAAAATTGCGAGGGTCCTCTCCACATGCTGGCAATTCCGGGTAAGCTCGGTCGCGCCGGTATCTTGCCACCGGCCACCGCGGCTATGCCAGCTACCTGCTGCCAGGCTCTTAGGTCCCCGTAGTATTGATCGAGAGCCAGGCGACCTTGCCTGGTCAGCGGATCTGCATCACGCACCAGCTCAGTGTCTTGCTTGAGCTGAGGATGTGTTTCGATGGCCTGTCGCTGGGTAAATGCCTCGATCCTGGTATTGCTGTGAGCGCTCAGAAGAATGCCGATCGGCATGTTCAACTCCTGATGAAGTGTGTACGCAAAGGAGAGTGACAGTGCGGAGAAACTTCCCGCGCTTTTGTGTGTCTTCCAGCCACCATCCGAGGTGCCTTTTTTCTGCGGGTAGAGTGCCGACACGGTATCGATATTGATTTCCCTGATTGGGATGTCCTTTTCCGAACTGGCAATTTCCCGCGCGATCTCGTTGCACATGCTCTTGCCGGCAGTCCAAACCATGTTGGATTGACCAGAAGAAAACCACACTTCACCCACCAGCACACCTTTCAGGACGATCGATGCATTCCGGTTGTTGGTCACCGTCAAGCTGCGTTCTTGGTGTGATACGGTTAGCGGATCGAGCTTAACCATCCAATCGCCATACTTGTTCGCCACGGCTGTTTTCTTCTGGCCAGCAAATTCAACGGTGACCTGGGCATTGGGCGTATCAAAACCCCATACAGGCACGGGGGTTTGCCGCTGCAGGATCATGTTATCGGTGAACGGGACAGCTAGTTCCAATGCCTGGTCAGCTGCTGCGAAGCGGGTAACCGAGGATAAAATCAACAAGGTGACAATATTTATGGTTCGTGGCATGACTACCATTTTGTAGAGGTGAAAGAAACGTTACTTGCGTGGCCTGCTGGTGAACTTCCCGGACCTTTTCCCATCCAACGATCCGGTGATTGCCCTGAAGGAAATAAACTCCTTACTAGATATCACAAGACATTGGCTGATCGTTTTACCACAAAACTACCTTGTTTGAGATCCCTCGCGAGCGGAAAACGCGGGACAGGAAGGTTCCCGTTTTCCCTAGCGTGCTGCGGCTTTGGAAGGTAATAGAAAGAGGCGCCCCTGGCCGGCGTCGAGTGAGAATTGAAGGCCAGGCATGGCCGGGCTGTCATCGTAGGCGGGAATGATCTTGCCAGTTTGCCGGTCAATTTCCTGTACCTGCTCCGGCGGTACGTCGAATTCCACGGTTGGCCAGGCGGTGTAGGCAAACCGGTAGTTGTTCAGCAAGACTGCCCGGCGGCCATCGGCATGTTGAAAGGTTCCGATGAGGTAATCGTGATCCGGGTCAACCTTGGCACGAGTGATTGTCTTGACCGGAGTGCCTGCGAGTACAGTAGCAGGATCGTCGCCTGGCTTGACGCGATAAACTCCCTGGTTCGTGAGTTGCATCAAGGTGGGGCCAAGATTTTTTAGGGAGCGGTTGATGCGTTTTGCCTGGAACCAGTGTCGTGTGCGTGTTCCATCTCGACGTACGATGCCACTTCCTTTTGGGAATTCGAAAGTCTTCGGTGTGCCGTAGTTAAAGTAGATGACACCCTTTGCACCATAGGCGAGTGACGTATAGATTTGCCAGCGGATCTGGGATTCCGTCGGATCGGTGTGGGGGCCAAAGGGCATGACATTGAAATAGTTCCAGAAAGGGATGTTTTTTTTCAGGGAATACTTCCGCATGGTCTCGAGGTTCTGGCAATATCGCTGCCGGCCATCTGTCTTGGGTTTAAAGGGTGGGTAGTGGTCCATGCAGAGGATGTCGACGTCGACGGTATCCACGAATCGCTTAACGTACTCGTCGTAACTGGCGGCTCCCAGTTGCTTGCTGTTGGCGTAGTTGGGAAAGAGGTTGATGTAACCCAGGCGTCCCGGTTGTGACTTCCGCAGTTCTTCAACGCGTTTGGCCAGTTGCTCAAACATGCTCGCATTCGGTTCATCCCAGAGTCGGTAACCCCAGCAAGCCGGCCCTTTGGGTAATTCAGCATCGGGCACGCCACGGGTGAGAACGATTGCACGGAGATCGTGCTTTTCACAGAGTGCGATGTGTTTCCTGGCGTTCTGCGCCGAGAACCCGCCGACTGGCCCAAAGACCAACGTGAAGTTGGCTTCGCCAATCTCGCGGAAACGCTCATCCAGTTTGTCGTCGTCGGGAAAGGTGAGCCAGAAGGCTCCAATCGCAAATCGATCCTGGCGGAATCTCACCTTGTCTTTTTCGGCAGCCTCTGCTGCTGGCAGGCAGTACGACAGACCGACGACGAAAACCAGCAGGTGTGCAGCTATCAAGTGAGTTTTCATGGGGTCACCTTGTGGTACAAAAACGGGCGACGGAACATGCCACCAAAGTGATGTTCGCAGTTACAGCGCAGTGCGATGTCGTTCTTGCCGGCTTTCAGTTTGCCGGATAGGTCAACGTCCCATTCGAAGCGGTAGTCATTCTTCCACCACAGCTTGCCTTGCTTGCGGTAGGCCACCTCCTGGCCGTTGATATAGAGCCAGCATTCATTAAACAGACCAGGAAAGCGAAGGTGAGACGTGTTGGCTGCTTGCTCCCTGGTCAATTCCACCTCCGTGCGGTACCAGAGGTGCCCCGTGTAGCTTTGTCGATCGGCATGGCGGATACCCTGCACCTGCGCATAGAGGTCCGTTCGGAGCATCTCCCACTGGTCGGGATAGTCCTTCCGGTTATCAACGGTTCGTGTTGCCTTGCTGTTGTTCCAATAGGTTAGGTCGACCGGTCCGTTTGCATAGCCGTTAGCCAGTCCCTGGTTCATGGGATCACGGTGGAAGGCCCATGCGACGGGTAGTTTCTTGACGAGTGTGCCTTGGCTGCCGTCAATGTAAGGAAGCAGTTCTCGATACTGCCGCACTTCACCGGGCCACCATGGAGTGCCATTACCTTCCAGTCGCGTGGTAGTGAAGATGCCACCCAGGGCGGTCATCGCCTCTCGTGCTTTCAGGCCACGTTCGCCGGCTGCCACGGCTTCCTGGTAGTCAACGTCTGTGGCAGCGGCAGCAACCATCGTCGTGTACGCATCAAGGATATCGTAGCTGAGGCGAGTAAACTCCATCCTGCGGACATAGAGTTGTTCTTGACGCGTCAGTTTCCTGCCCTGCACCGTGAGGCCGTGAACGATTTGTTCGGCCTCTTGCAGGTTGCTCTTGAGTACAGTCATGACCTTGGGGGTGTAGATCGCACTGGCAGCAAAGTACTCGTGCTCGGTGCAAATGGTGTTCTCCCAGGCATTGAATATGGTGGACCAATAGGCTTTCATCGGTTCTGCAGCGGGACCATAGAACTTCGGGTAGAACTCTGTCAGTAACACGTCCAGGTCCTCGTCCGGGTTCCATAGCAAGCGGGAGCGGATGTGGAGATTGAGGAACGTCGTCGCGATTGCGTTGCGACTTTCCGTGTTCACACCCAGGATGCCAGCTTTTTGATAATGCTTCACATCCTGTCGAAATGCCTGGTGCGACGGATTGGGGATATCTCGCCACACCAACATGCCCTGGTCGTAGTCGTAAATGCAAAGTCGGCCCTGCATTACCTTCGCCCACTTGTACATCATGTCTCGAAATTCACGACGAGGAGGGGACTGCGGGTCATCCATGCCATGGATCGGGTCGATGTCGATGGGCGCCAGTTCACAGAACAGAGACCGCTCAGCAACCATTTTGCGCACCGGTGGAATTGTCATGTTGGCGTACGCCAGGAAGCCGATCTTCCCCCTGCTGTCAGGGTGCTTTTCTTGCAGAATACGAGCGACGTTGTTGTATAGCTCCAGCATCGGATCACTCACTGACCAGCGCATGAAGTACTTGTCCCATTGCAGCTTCATCAGCTTCTGGTCATTGAGATTGCTGGAGTCGTAGGAACCGTCTTCCATCCCGAGTGAAAACGCTTGCCCGTCTGCATACAGTTTCTCGACCTGGCTGGAAACGTGTTGAGCAGTCTCTGGCGCGGTGATAGGGAAATTGAATGTGCCCTTGCCGATTCCCTTGGTGTACTTTCCCAGTGCATGTCCCGTCGGGGGCATGGCGTTTCGATCGGTCATCATGTTGCGCAGGCGGAATTCCGCAGCCCCACTCTGGTCGCCGACCCAGGAGATCCAGTAGGTCCGGATTTCAAAGGGTGATGAAAAAGTGTAGTCGAGGTCGGCAATCGCCAGGTCTCGGCGCACGGGGATGCATTCGCCAAACTCTGTTGGCATATACCATCGGCAACCCCAACGGCGAAGCAGTTCAGCAACGGCGAAATAGTGGCTCCTGTCGTTGTTGCCTGCCAGGTACACGAGATTGCCCTCGCGTCTCAAGACAATGCCGTCGCTGCGCAGGACAGGTTTTTTGAGCCGGGTATTCAATGCATCCCGGAGCGTTGGCCTTGCGGTAAAAGCCTCCTGGCCCACGACCAAAACGGGGGTCTTACCAGCCAGTGCCGCATCAATGGTTTTCCGCGTCCTGGCGATCGTGGGCTGATCGCCACATATCATGCCGATGTACTTCGCCAGGTCCTCGGCAGCACGCTTCTCAAAACTTCCTGCAGAGGGAGAGACGGCAACCACGGTTGCGGTTTTGCCACTAGCTGCGATCACCAACTTCTTCTCATCTACTTCGGCACTGCAGACGCGGGTAAATGCCACGATCATCAGCACGGTCCAGGTCGAGAGCGTCACGAGGTCCTTGATAGCAGTCTGTACCATTGTTTGACCTTTTCCTTATCCCAATCTGCCTGTTTGATTTCCAAGAGCTCCGAGGAAGCCGGTTAAGAACCTGGTAGCGCGCGAGATGTTGGGCCGGTCTCCTGCCCCTTTAGAATGGTTCATGCGAGATTGATTCCCATGGGAGTTCATTGACGCTGACAGAACGCCACGGTTCAGTCAAAACTCATAATACCACAGCCTCGATACAGTTGCTGAGAGTTGCCTGGGTTCGATACCGATGAGCTTTCGGGGCCAGTTTTGCTGGCCAGCACATTCAACGGTGGCTCGGCCATTGGGCGCCTTAAAACCTCATGCAGACACCAGGGTCTCTCTCCGTGTAAGATCTCTTAAACAGTCGATTATGAAGGCCAGGGATCCCGATTTCACCCATCTCGATCCAGATGTTCTTGTGAGAACCCCTGCTACCGCTTAACTAAAAGTTGCGATATCATTCTGGCTGGAGACTCCGTTTCAGGACCTCCGCCTATCGCAAGAATCATCAAAGGAGAATCAAATGAGTCTCGTTGGAAAGCCGGCTCCTGAGTGGACCGCAACTGCTTGCCTCAAGGGTGAACAGACTGATCTCAATAGTGCAGATCTCAAAGGCAAGTGGTATGTTTTGTACTTTTATCCGCTCGACTTTACCTTCATCTGACCGACTGAAATCACGGGTTTCCAGCAGTTGTTGGAAGATTTTGAAGACGATAACGTGGCGCTGATCGGTGCCAGCACGGATTCTTTCTTTAGTCACAAGGCGTGGTTCGAAGACCGCGATATTTTCGCGGAAGAGATTACCCACCCGGTGATCGCTGATACCAGCCATGCGCTTAGCAAGTTGTTTGACGTCCTCAAGGAAGATCTGGGAATTGCCTACCGCGGGACTATTATTGTCGATGATGAAGGTACGGTTCGCTCGGTTACGGTGAGTGACCTGAGCGCGGGTCGAAGTCCACAAGAAGTCTTGCGAACGGTCCAGGCACTGCAAAGCGGTGGTCTGTGTGGTGCGGACTGGAACAAGGGCGATGGCTTTGTCGCGTAATGACCATGAGTAGCAGGCTGGAATTACTGGATCGTGAGACGTGGCGTGAGTTTCTTGAGGCTCCCGCAGCAGTGCTGATGCTCGGCAAATCCGATTGTGAAGCTTGCGCCGCGTGGACCCAGGAAATAGAGAGTTTCCTGGCCGACGATACGGAATGGACTCACGTGCGATTTGGAAAGATCGAACTTGATCGTGGTGGACTGGGGGGATTCAAGAAGGAGAATTCCTGGCTGGTCGACATCAAGGACCTTCCCTTCACGCTCGTTTACGTCAACGGTGAACGTAAGAAGGAGTTCCTGGGTTCAGGGATTGAACGTCTCGTGAATCGCATGCGGCGAGTCATCGATTTGCCCGCTTAGCGTAGGTCTTGTTGCCAACAGTGTAAATCTAGAAAAGGATTCAGAATGATGATGATCGAAAATGCTTGCAACGTTCCGTCCGTTCTTCGTCGGGGAATCATGGCAATTGCTTTTTGTGTTCTTCCGATGGGCCTTGTCGATGCCCAGGATTTCAACGCGATCGAACGTAAACTGGAGGAAGCGATCGATGCCGGCGACCTGAGCCGGAAAGACGCTGCGATCATGCTGAATGCATTAAAGCGTTCCAAGGGAACTGCTGGTGGCGACAAGAGAACTGCTGGTGGCGACAAGAGAACTGCTGGTGGCGACAAGAGA